>Ga0194115_10005203_pt1 | contig 13627 bp, 16 predicted proteins | sample TA2MahsurfametaG_3_FD_148656 | JGI IMG/M metagenome (GOLD analysis project Ga0194115, IMG submission 148656) | Freshwater microbial communities from Lake Tanganyika, Tanzania - TA2015002 Mahale S4 surface | ecosystem: Environmental > Aquatic > Freshwater > Lake | place: Tanzania: Lake...
AGATTAACTCTCGATGTAAGAGGTTCTATTGGTGCCACAGATTTAAGTGTTACTGGTATTGGTACTATTGTTACAATTAATAATACCTTTTTAACCAGCACAAGTGGAAATATAACCAATCTAAGTGGAACTATTGGTACAATAGGATCTGTTAAAATATCATCTGGTATTATCACTTCCACTTCAGGTGTTGTTACTTACTATGGTGATGGGCAATATCTCCAAAATTTACCATCAGATCTTCAGTCTGTTTTAGATAATGGCAATTCTGCTACACTTGGAGTATTTCTTAGTGGTGTTTCTACATTTAGTGGTGTAAATGTTGGGTCAGGTATTATTACTGCTACCTCAGGTATTGTCACTTATTATGGTGATGGGCAATATCTTACTGGATTAGCTGGAAACCCAAGTCTTTCTACCGTTTTAAATGTAGGAAATACATCAACGATTGGTATGTCCATCAGTGGTGTTTCCACACTAACTACATTAAACAGTACCAATGGGACCATAACGAACTTAACTGGTACTGCTGGTACTATCACTAATTTAAATGTTGCATCAACTCTTAATGCAGTTGTTGGAGTTATAACTAATGTTTCTGGGACCAATTTAAATTATACTGGAGTTTCTACGCTTACCACATTAAGTTCTACTAATGGAACAATTACTAATCTAACTGGTACTGCTGGCACTATCACTAATTTAAATGTTGCATCAGCTCTTAATGCAGTTGTTGGAGTTATAACTAATGTTTCTGGTACTAACTTAAACTATACTGGTGTTTCTACGCTTACTAATGCCACTGGTACTAACTTAAACTTCACTGGTATTGTAACTGCTTCTGGTGGATTTAATATTGGCATTCAGTCTGGTGGATTGGATGTAACTACTGGGGTTGTAACTGCTCTTAATTTTATTGGAGCAGGAAATACATTTTTATATAATTCTTCCACCAAAACTGTAAATATTAGTATTTCTGGTGGTGGATCTTTAAGTATTTCAACTTCAGTAAGTTCAACCGCACAAGATATTGGATTTGTTAGTGGAGTAACGACATCGGTTATTGGAATTGCGTCAACTGGAAGTAGATTTGTTTATCTACCAAGTACCGGTAGTGTTGGTATAGCAACAAGTATTCCAACATCAAGACTACATGTAATTGGTGATGTATTAGTTTCTGGAGTTGTTACATGTACAGATATCAACTCAACTTCTGATGCTAAATTAAAAACCAACGTACATACAGTTGAAAATGCTTTAGATGTCATAGGTAATCTTCGTGGAGTTTCTTTTGATTGGAAAGAAAGTGGAAAGTCTTCTTATGGTGTTATCGCACAAGAACTTGAGCAGGTATTACCTGATCTTGTGAGTAATACAGATCCAAAAACAGTGAATTATAATGGTATTATTGGAGTTCTGATTGAAGCAATTAAAGAACTAAAGAATGAAATTTTAGATTTAAAAAATTATAAATAGAAAAAACGCCGAGTGTAAACGAAGATGGCAATCAGAATTGGTGGGACATCAATAATTGATGATAATAAAAATATCGCTAATGTTGGAATTATAACCGTTGGAATTAGTGGCACTTCCGGTACATTTAAAGTTGGAACTGGTGTCACCATAGATGGTGCAGGAAACGCATACTTTGATGGTTATATAACTGTAAACGGTGGTATCAATTATTTGGTAGGACTAAATTCTATCTTTCCTCAAGATGCTTATTTAGAAAATAATTCTATATATGATGGGTGGGATGGAAATTTACTATTATACTTTGATAGTAATGTTCAAGTTGCCGCAGGGTCTACACTTAAAGCAGAAATAAGAAAAGGTACTTCTACTGGGGGCATAGTTACTAGCGTAGGTATTACTAGTATTGCTTATCCTGGTTCTGATTTATCTGTTCTTAGAATTTCTTTTGGTGGAATAAGCACTGCTCCTGTTAGCACTTCCACAACATATTTTCCAATAATTCCAAAAGGTATAATTAAGTTTATTGCGTCTAATAATGATTATGCGGGCAATTATAGTGGAGACGCTCAACAAAATACTTTTAGTCTTAAACTTAAAGGAACTCCGGGTGGTACATCATATGGTGGTGGTTATTTAATCTGTGCTGCATCAGGTATTAGTTGGGTTGTGGCACCATGTACTGCAGAAGTTTCCAAAAATTGGCATTCTCGAAATGATGCAAATACAGCAGCACAATCGGTATCTGGATGTACAGGATGGTTTGTGCCTACAGTATCACAATTGCAAAATCCAGGGTATATTTGTAGGACTTATTGGGACAACTATAGATGTGCTAACTATTGGAGCAGTTCACAAAGAACTGTTAACTTTGTACCAGATTTTGCTTATTGGGTAAATTTTTCTAATGGTATTGCTGAGAGCCACGGCGGTGGCGCCGCACATAAAAATTGTACTTATTGTGTTCGATCTTTTAGGTGTGTTGCGTACTAACCTAAATAAAAACAAATTTATTTATTAGTGAAAAAACTATGAATTTAATGCCAATTTATTCTGTTCCTCTGTGGCAATCAGAGTATCCTGAGTTTGAAGAGCACAAAGAAACTTTTCTAAACGCAGTAAAAGAATATAAAAATCAAAATCCAATTAAAGAAACTCCAAAGTCAAATGTTTTTGGATATCAATCTCCAGAAACTTTACAGCATGTAGAAGAACTTCGTCCATTATTTGAATATATTTGCCAGATGGGATTTAAAGCATGTGCTGATCTTGATTTTATTGACTGTGATATTGCATTGACTTCAGTGTGGTTGAATGTTAATGATAGTCGTCAGTGTATGAATCATGAACACGTTCATGAAGATGTATTTTCTGGTGTTTTTTACCTTAAGGCACCAGAAGAAAGTGGAAAATTATCTCTTTCCAATCCTGCAGTTAATCGTATGTGGAAAGGTTGCTCATTAACTTCAAAAAAAAATCAATTCACTGGTGAATCTATTAGGATTGAACCAATAGAAGGTAACATTTTATTATTTCCTGCATATCTTCCCCATTCAGTAGAGACTAATAATCATGATGACGAGAGAATTTCAATTTCATTTAATATGATTGCCCTTCCTAAAGGTTCGATTAATTATTAAAAATCTTGATTTATGAAATCTTATTATTTCATATCTGGACTACCACGTTCAGGTTCAACTTTATTATCTGCGATTCTTAGACAAAATCCAGAATTTTATGCTGATATTTCATCAACATCTCAAAGTATTATTGGAACAACATTAAAAATTATTTCTAAATCACAAAATAATTTTACAATTAATACTGAGCAGAGAAAAAATATAATTTATGGAATCTTTGACGGTTATTATAAACACATAGACAAACCTGTTATTTTTGACACTGATCGTAAGTGGACTAAAAGAACTCATCTTTTAAAAGAACTATTTCCATACACAAAAATATTATGTTGCGTTAGAGATATTGTTTCTATCTTAAATTCTTTTGAAATAATTACTTCCAAAAATTCACTTTACGAATTTACTTTATCAGAACATTCGAATAATATTTTTGACCGTTGTGACAATATAATGAATAAAGTAGATGGAACTATTTCTGTCCCTTGGATTTGTCTCTCTGAGGGGTATGTTGCTAACCCCGAAATGATTATGATAATTGATTATGAAGATTTGTGTAAAGAACCAGAAAAAACTCTAAGAAAAGTATATGAGTTTCTTGAGAAACCTTATTTTAATCATGATTTCAATAATGTAGAATACTCCAACGAAGATTTTGATAAAGGGGTAAACGCAAAGGGACTTCATACGGTAAGAAAAAAAGTAGAGTATAATCCACCTAAGTGTATTTTACCACCAGAAATAATCAAAAAGTATTCTGAACTGAACATGGAATTTTGGAAACCTAATTATAAATTAAATTCAAATTCTATTGAAAAATTAAATAGAGAATTTATTAAATATGAATAAAACTAATTGTGATTTTGAAAATAAATTTTTAGGGAGATCTGGTGTAGGCAATATTTATGAAAATTTAGTAAGATATGTTCCTCATAATTTATTAAATAAATTTCAAATTATTGTTGATCATACGGATCAATTTGAAATTTTAGATGAAACAAAAATAAGAATTTTTTGGGCACATTTAGATCCAGAACAAAATGAAGAAGTTTCCACTATTGTAGAATCTGACCAAACTCCACTTGCAAATGGAGGATGGAAAAAATATCATAAAATTGTTTTTATCTCAAATCATCAAATGGAAAGATGGATAAAAAAATATGATATTCCAAGATCTCATTGTACTGTTATTAAATATGCCTTAAATCCATTAGATTTTAAGAAAAAACCTAATGATAAAATTATATTATTTCATCATCCATCTCCACAAAGAGGTCTTTCTTTACTGATAGATGTATTTGAGGAATTGTGTAAAGAATATTTTAACTTAGAATTAATAGTTTGCTCTTCTTATAAAATATATACAGAAAAAAGTAATAATTTTTTAAAAATATTTGATGAAAAACAATTGGAGTATGAAAATAGCGAATTATACTTAAAAATGGAAAAGCATACAAAAATAAGAAATATCGGATATTTGCCAAATGAGGAATTGAGAAATTTGTTATCATCTTCTCACATTTTTGTATATCCAAGTATTATGATAGAAACTTTTTGTTTATCTCTATTAGAATCCATGAGTGCTGGACTTTTATGTGTGCATTCAAATTATGGATGTCTTGCGGAAACAGCATCAAATTGGACAATGATGTATGATTATCATGAAGACATAACAGAACATAAGAAAATATTATATAAAAATCTCAAAAAGTCTATTAATGAAATAAAAAAAGAAGAAATAATAGACCATTTAAAAAAACAAAAAGAATATGTAGATTATCATTATAACTGGGAAAGGAGAAAAAAAGAGTGGATAAATTTATTATTGGAATTAGAAAAAATGCCTTTGTTGAAGATTAAAAAAACACCAACAATTAGATATTAGTATGAAAATTTTAACCGTGCCAATATTAATGCACGACTCTTCAGTCTGTTTTTTTGATGATGGAAAAATACAAGAATATTCAATGGGAGAAAGAATAACAAGAAAAAAACATGACCATACTTTAATAAAAAATTTGAATCTTTTATTAGAAAATGATATAAATTTTTTTGACAAAATTGTAGTTATAAAACATGTGATGAAAGAATTTACTGAGTCACTAGACTCTATTATTGATACTTTAAAACTTTTTAACTACAAAGAATTAGAAATTCTTGACGAAACTCATCATATTTACCATGCTTACTGTGGATTTTATAATTCAAATTTTAGTGAAGCAATTTGTATTGTTGTAGATGGTATAGGAGCTGTTCTTGGTGGAACTGATATAGAAATGGAAAGCGTATATTATTTGAATAAAAATAAAGAAAAAATTGATTTGTTTAAGAGAACAAGAAAATTTAATCTATACAATAGTATATTTGAGCATTACGAAAAAACACCTTATAAAGAACAAACTGTAGGAGAAAAATTTGGATTAATATCTCACAAATTTGGTTATAATGCTCTTGATGGACCAGGAAAATTAATGGGACTTGCTCAATATAAAAATAAAGAAAAAAAACTTCAATATCCATATAATACAAATGAATGGAAACAAAAAGTTGATCGAGCATATAAACTTCAACAAGAAACACAAGATCATGTTCTTCATTTAATAAAGAAATATACTAAAGAAACTGGAATTAAAAATGTAGTTATTTCTGGTGGATATGGATTAAATTGTGTTGCCAATTATCATTATATTAAAAATTTAAAAGATATTAATTTTTATATTGATCCGATTTGTTTTGATGCTGGTATTAGTATTGGAGCAGCATATTACTACTCATCCTATGAGTGCAAAATCAATTCACTTTCAAGTGTTTATATTGGACACAAAGAAGAATCTTATGATTTAACCGGACTTGAGACTAAAAGAGTCTCTTATGATGATATTGTAAATCTTCTACTAGATAAAAATATAATAGCCTTATTTCAAGGAAAATCCGAAGCAGGACAAAGAGCTCTTGGAAATCGCTCTTTACTTTTTGATCCTAGAATTGTGAATGGAAAAGATATTGTAAATCAAATTAAAAAAAGAGAAAGTTTTCGTCCATTCGCTGGGACTATTCTTCAAGAAGAAGCACATAAATGGTTTAATATGCTTTCTTTAAAAGAAAGTCCCTATATGCAATATGCTATTGATGCTAAACAAAATGCTATAGAGCAAGTGCCCGCGATTGTCCACGCTGACAATACTTGTAGAATTCAAACTGTTACTAAAAAACAAAATAAACATTTCTATAATCTCATAAAGTGTTTTTATGAAAAAACTAATGTCCCAATGTTATTAAATACAAGTTTTAATCTTGGTGGAGAACCACTTGTTGAAACATTTAAACACGCAATTTATACTTTAAAAAATAGTCAAATAGAATATCTATATCTTCCTGAAATAGAAATTTTAGTAACAATTAAAAATAAAGAGTTTATATATCAATGAATTCTCTTTTTATAATAACTTCAGCAATTCACACTTCATATGGAAAATGTTCCAAGAAAGAAAGAGTACTACAAACAAAAGAAACCATAGAATCTATTAAGAAGAGAGTTCCAAATTCTTCTTTAGTTTTATTAGACTGTGGAGAAAAAAGTATAGAAAAAAATTTGTTTGATTGTGAAATAGTTGATTATACAAAAAATCAAAAAATTCAATTTCATTTAAATGATTATTTAAATGACAATACAGATATTGAACCGGATATTATTATTAAATCAATGTTAGAGATTATGATTTGTGAGGATTACTTAAAAAAAATTGACAGAAATAAATATCTTAGAATTTTTAAAATTAGCGGAAGATATAAATTAAACTCAAAATTTAATTATCATAGACATCTTAAAGCAAAAAATAAGGTAATCATACTTCCACCGTATGAAAGTCAACATTTATATAATTTTAATGTAAATGTAAGTCCACTTCAATACATGACAAGACTTTGGAGTTTTGATAGTTCTTTGTTACCAGAAATAATTAATACTTATTCGAAAATGAGAGAAGAAATATTAAAAATATCAAAATCAAAAAAACAAGGAGACATTGAGCATCTTCTATATAAACACATAAAGAAAAAATATGTTGAACACATAGAAACTATAGGTTTAGAAGGATATTGGGCTCCTTTAAAATTGTGGATAAAAGAATGAAACTTCATATAGTCCTACGAACTCATGATGGAAAAAATATTCATGGAGATAAACCAAGATATATTAATATTCCAAAAAAAGATCTAATTATTGGATGTGTATCCTCACTCGTTAATTCCTCAAATTTAGTTAAAGAACATCAAATTCATCTTACTATTCTTGACGATCATAGCAGCAATGAATTATTAAATGTACTTAAAAATATTTTTAAGTACTTCAAACATTCTTGGGAAATTATCTCATTAAAGGAAAGGGGATTTAATCATAGTGGATATATGCAGTTTAAAGTTTGTAGAGATAGTGATGCTGATTTGGTTTATTCCGTGGAAGATGATTATTTACACTGTCCAGAATCAATTTCTGAAATGCTTAGAACATATGAATATTTAAAATCATACTACAAATTAGAAAAAGATATTTGCATATATCCCTTTGATAATAAAGAAGATTACGAATATGGATATGTAGTTCCTGGAAGACTGTTTAGAACACCTATAAGACATTGGAAAGAGGGAATATGGACAACATTTACTATGATGACAACTCCAAATATTTTTCGTGAGTACTGGGATATATTTGAAAGATTGGCTTTAAAATACAAACCATTTGCTTCAGGTGAAGATCCAAATAATCTTGTTGATGAGGGAAATACAATTAGTAACATATGGAAAAATAATGTAATAAGAGTAAACCCGATTCCCTCACTAGCACTTCATATACAATTTGAGGAGCAAAGAGATCCACACATTAATCATGTAGATTGGTGGAATAAATATTCAAAAATTCATAAATTTGAGGTGAATTATGACAAAAATTAATCATCCAAAAATAAGAAGATATCAGTTATGTATTGATAAAGTTGAAACATTTGAAGATGTCAAAAAAATTCTTGATGCTATGAATATCAGAATTGATACTAATAACCCAGAATGGGAAAATGTAAGTGATTATTTTTGTTTAGAAGTAGCACCAAAAGGTTACATAAAACTATTAGATAAAATTGGATGGGAAGGAATTGCTGAACTTCACTATCATGAAATAGAGCAACAATGTTTTGAACTTTTAAATGAAACTAAGAACATAAAATAATTATGAATCTATTAAGAATTAACAAAGAGGTGTATCCAGTTTATTGGATTCCTAATTTTTTAGATAATGAGGAAATTAAAAAGATTATTCAATATACCAAAAGTTTACCATTAGAAGATGCAAAAATTGGTGGTAATATTCAAAAGGAAGAAAAAAAACCCTTTACTCCAGATTATCATATTAAAAATCCAAATCTTGGCAATGTTCCCAGAACAAGAATTACAAATATTAAATGGATTCAGTTAGTTAAAGAAACAAATTGGTTATATAAAAAAATTATCAATCAAATACATAAAGTTAATCAAGAAAATTTTGATATGATTTTAAAGTTTATGGAAAATTTGCAATTTTCAGAGTATACTGAAAGTCAACAAGGATTCTACTCAAAGCATAATGATTGTGGTGATAAAGGAGGGTTAAAAAATTTTGTCGATATTAGAAAATTATCTTTTTCTATTCAATTAAGTGATGAAAAAGAATATGAAGGTGGAGAATTAATTTTTTATTTAGATGGTGAAGAAAAAATTGCTCCAAAATCAAAGGGAACGATTGTATTTTTTGAATCTACTATTGTACATGAAGTAAAACCAATAAAAAAAGGTGTTCGACAGGCACTTGTTAGTTGGGTGCAAGGTCCAAATTTAAGATGAAATCTAATCAATGAAAAAAATTGAAGTCTTTCTCCGCCAATGCTATTATTCAAAACTTCAAGAACTTCCTGATCGCACGAGACCAGATTGGTTCAACAAAATTAAAGTATTTGAAAATTTTAAAAACACCATTGACTTATCATTAGCAAACTATACAATTGTTTATGATGAGTTTTATGGAAGTATTGACAAAACTTTTCTTGGATTAGAAAAAAATGTTGAAATTATTAATTGTGGTTCCGAATGCGATAGTTTTTTGAGAACACTTGAAATCATTCAATCTAGAAACTTTGATGATGAACAAATCATTTACTTTTTGGAAGATGATTATTTACACAAACCTAATTGGTGTGATATGATATTAGAAGGTCTCACATTAAATCCTGCATATCTAACACTTTATGATTTTGATTATTTTATTGCCAAAGGATACTTGAGTGAAATTTTTGTTACAAAAAATTCTCACTGGAGAGCGGTCCCCGCTACAACAAATACCTTTGTTTGTAGGTATAACACATTGATGGAAGATTTAGACATCCATAAACATTATTCCATTAATGGAATAAAAGAAAAAGATGGATATCATTTTTCAAAAGACTATCAAAAATTTTGGGAATTAACAAATCAACAAAAATATATTATTTCACCAATGCCAGGATGGAGCACCCACTGTGATGCAAATCACATAAGTCCATTAATAGATTGGAAAGAGGTCATTAACACTTCATATTACCAAAAAGAAAAATCAAATTTTACCTTAAGATACTAATGTCTACAATAATCTGGATTGATGGTGGAATTGGAAGAGTAATTACTTCAATCCCCGCACTGCTTAAATATCACAAAAATAATCCCAGTGAAGAATGGTACATTATGATTTCTGGTTGGGATTTTGTTATGTGGGGAATTCCTGAATTACAGAAAAGAACTTTTAATCCAGATTCAAAAGGATCTTTTGAGCGTTATTTTTGGAATGCGGATAAAGTCATTACAGCAGAACCATATCGAGTTCCAGCATATTATCGCAATGAGATTTCTCTTAGAGAAGCATTTGATGTAGTTATTAATGACTCTACCGATCATAGCGATCTTCCTCCTATGCAGTTTAATCTTTCAACTACAGAAAAGAGAAGAGCATTTGAAGTCATTGAAGAGGCAAAACAAAAACACAAAAAAGAAAAAACAATTGTCTTACAACCATATGGATCAACAGCAACACCACACTCATCTGGACCTTTTGATGATAGTTTGAGATCTATGCCCAAAAATATGTTAGATTATTTTATAAAAGAACTTTCGAAGGGTTATAATATAATCTATATGGGAGCTCATGAATTTCATGATCCAAGAACTTTTAAACCAAGTTCAGATTTAAATATGAGAGAGTGGGTTGCAATTATTGAAGCAGTAGACTACTTTATTGGTTGTGACTCATGTGGTCAACATATGCGTAAGTGTTTTAATAAAAAAGCATCAGTAATGGTTGCTGGAACACATCGAATTAATATTACATATAAAGATTTTCATATTATTGAGAGGGACATACCTTTTTGTCCTGATAGTATGAGAGTTTCTGGTTTTCACTCTCACATGGCAGCAAGATTGAATGAAAAAAGGATTCAATTTACACAAGAAGAAATTAAGATTGCGTATGAAGAAATTATAAAAAGAATAGAAGAAGACAATAATAAAAAAGTAAAGGTGGTTAAACCGCAAAAAATTACCGGAGTATCATATCAATGAAACATCTTGCTTTTTCAATTCCAATTTATAAATATAAAGTAAAAAATTGGGAAATTAAAAAGGAAAAATTGTTAAATTTATTTGATTCATTTCAACATAAAGTAGTTGGCAATGTAGTTACTAGTTCTTTTAATGTTAAAACTAATATCTTGTCAGAAGAAATTGATTTTTTTGGAAATGAAATAGGAATAAATTTTTATCCGACTGAAGTATGGTTTCAAAAATATGAACATAGCATGGATCATCCAGTTCATAATCACGGAGAAATGGGATTTTCCTCAGTTTGTTTCATAGAATATGATAAAAATTTTCATGAACCTACGACTTTTATTTCTCCTTTTGGAGATTACTTAGGAAAAATTGAAAAATATAAACCTGATGTAGAAGAAGGAGATATAATATTTTTTCCATCTAACTTATTACACTATGTTCCAATTAACTTATCAAACAAAGTGAGACTTGTCATGTCATTTAATTTAAAAATTAAACATTATGCCAGGAATAATATGATAAATGATAAGTGTTTACATTATAATTAAAATAAATTCCTTTTATTTTTTTTGAGTAATAAATAATTAAAGAACACTATTAAAAAATAGATGGATATTTTTAAAATAGAAGCGAGAGGAAGGTTCAGTCCACCTGGAGGTGGATATCCACAAATGCTTCCTGATTATTGGAGAGAAAAACCGGGAGGTATTGTGAGAACAGATCTTCCAGAACTTAGTATTGAAGAATTAAATGCTCTTGGGTGGTATGGTCCAATTACAATGCCCGAAAAAATTGAAGGTACAAGTTTTTACACCCATAATTACACATGGAATCCAGACACAATATCATTTGATATAGAAGAAGTTGAACAATATGAAAAAGAAAAAAGAGTTAACTATAGAGAATTTTGGAATATGCTTCTTAACACATCTGCTTATGCTAAAATTAAAGAAAAAGCATCTATATCATTACCCATAAACACAATCGTAACTGAATTTATTTCTCTTTTATTTGATGCTAAATTAGGAAATGCGAACATTCCTAATATTCAAAAATCTTTAAATGATATTTTATCTAATATTAGTTTAACCAATGAAGAACTCGACGAAGTTCGATCTGCCTTTATTTTTAGTGGAATGTTTGCTGTATATACTTTAACATGATTTAAAATGACCTTTGAAATTTTAGATAATTATCTTTCTTGGAGAGATTTTGAATATATTAAAAATATACTATTTCCACAAGATCTGACATCCACTAATAATTTTGAATGGGGTTATCATAAAGGAATCGTAAGAAATCCTGATTTGGGACCAACTGGATATGAGAAGTATGATTGGATGTATAATAGATCTTTATACTCTTCTGACAATGGTTTAAAATTTGATAGACACTATCATGTGGTTAAACCAATTTTAAATAAATTAAATCCAAAAAAAATATTTGACATTCGTGCTAATCTTTTAGTACCAACACCTCACCACATTTACCACGAGTTTCATACTGACAGAAATGTTCCTCACAAAGTTGCATTATTCTATGTGACAACTAATAATGGATTTACGATTCTAAAAAATCAACCAAAAATTAATTGTGTTGAAAATAGAATGTTACTTTTTGATGGAACTATTGAACACCATTCTGTAACTTCTACAGATTTACCAAGATGTGTTTTTAATATTAATTATTTGTAAGTATTATGAGAATTTATGAAAACGGAAAAAACTGGATTATAGAAGATCAACTTAATCCCGCTCTTGTGAGTGAAATTTCTAATATTTTAGAAAAAAATCATAACAAACTTCCCAAAAATAAAAAAAGTTTTAGTACAAAAGGAAAAAATGCTGAACAGTATTGGTTGATTGACATAGGAAAAAATTTTCAAATAAATGATAATGAATTTTATGAATTCGTAGAAAAATATCAAAATCAAATATTATCCAGAGTTAAAAAATCAAATCTCCTTGATGAGAAGATACAAGACACAATATCACTCGAATACAGAGATTCTTGGACTGTAATAGCAGAAGAACATTCATATCATGCAGTACACCATCATCATGGATATGGTAACTCAATATCAACTGCTCTCTATATCAATGTTCCCTGTACAAATATAGAAAATGAATTTGAAAATAATATATTTTTTATTATGAATTCTGATCCAAAAACAAAATTTTATACCAACCAACCACCTTACATTACCATAAATCCAGAAGTAGGTAAATTGTTAATATTTCCGGATTGGATTCTTCATGGAACTTATCCACAAACAAAAGGCATTCGACAAACTTTTAATATAGATTTTGAATATGTGAGTAAAAAAGAAAAGTCAAAATCAATTAAATACTTTTAAAATGAACTATAAAATTATAGACAAGGTTCTTCCCCAAGAAGATTTTAAAAATATTAAAAATTTTATGTTAAATCCAAGTTTTCCTTGGAATCTAACGACAATTGTTACAAACGAGGAGGAAAATCTTCCCATTTCTGCATCTTATTATTTTACTCATCAATTCTGGTCAGGTTTTAATACGGAACCACAAGCACAAGTCTTTGTCCCAATTCTCAATTTGTTAGAATGCAAAGCGATAATGAGAATTAAAGCAAATTTATATCCTTCCACAGAAACTGTCATTCATCATGACAATCATATTGATTATGAATTTCCACACAAGGGTGCTATTTTTTATTTAAATACAAATAATGGTCTAACAATTTTAGAAGACAAAATTGAAGTTGAATCGATAGAAAATAGATTATTAATATTCGATCCAACAAGAATTCATCGTAGCACAACCTGTAGTGATAATAAATGTCGTGTAAATATAAACTTTAACTTCTTTTAGAATAAATACATAAAAAACTCCAATGGCAGTCATAGCAGAAAACTTTACGATGCAGCAAGGAGA
>Ga0194115_10005205_pt1 | contig 13621 bp, 8 predicted proteins | sample TA2MahsurfametaG_3_FD_148656 | JGI IMG/M metagenome (GOLD analysis project Ga0194115, IMG submission 148656) | Freshwater microbial communities from Lake Tanganyika, Tanzania - TA2015002 Mahale S4 surface | ecosystem: Environmental > Aquatic > Freshwater > Lake | place: Tanzania: Lake Tanganyika...
ACAACGTGCCGCCTTAGTTTCTTGAACAACACACACAGGCAACCATGATACGATCTCCCAATTCTCGCCTTGGGCTCTGATCAACGACTGTAACTGTCCCTAGCACATGGATTCAGACCCCAATTGGGATCCCACCCATCCTCCGGTTTCTGATATCGTCGTTACTGCGACAACCTTGGGAACAAAGGTATTAAAAATTGAGATCCTCTGTAGTGGCCGATTTCTGTCGATTGATTGAAATACAGTAGTGGGAGATTGACGGCACCACCATTAGACGTTACTTGTTAATAAAGGGGCTCCTTTAGGCGGGAAAAAATGACATCGATGCCCAAAAAGAGTCTACGCAAACGCTTCGTAACCTCCTTGAAGACCAATAAAAAGGATGACGATTTGGATAATATAGGGACGGACGAGGATTCACCTCCGGTACTTTCACCAGGAGCAGCACCGGTCATTCAACCACCGGCGGTCTTCGAAGATGATAAGAAGAAACGTCGAGGCGAAGGCTTTGTGGGACGGATGAGATCATTATCACGTAGTCGATCTAGGTCCGTCTCTCGGAAGGGTGCCGAAAATGGTGAACAACAACAGAAAACGATTGTCACCGTGACTAGTTGCCGTTCCGATGGCTATTACAATCAGAAGGCACCTGGATCGACGTCCAAACTCCCCCGGAAGGCTCCGACAAATCTAAAACTCTTCCATGAACTTGCCGTCGGTGTCAAGGATGCCTATGCCGCCGTGGGTCAAACACCGAAAAAACCAGTACTTGAGACGGACGACATCACAGGACATCCCAATATGAGTGAGAAGGAATTCCAAGCTAGAAGCGTTCTTTGGGAATTTATCGGCAATATTGACTTTGTACGTATCGTGGCGTTTCTCGTGAGAACCTTAGGCCTTGTTGCATATTCATAATTCTTATTTTTTCCTTCTGACTTTGTGAATTCAGCTTCTGGCGCTTGTGGACGAAGTGGCTGTGGACACTGCAACTCGTGGGGCTCTGAAGGATGATACTACCTTTAAAGGACTACGTGACGTGATTAAGAAATGCAACAAGGTACTAGAAGACATGTTGGTAAGGCGAGAACGGCGTTACACCCTATTCTTCCGACTTGTTATGCCAGGTGATGTAAAGGATATCGAGAGAATCAAGACCTGGAATGATCGGGTTGAAAAGGCTGTCGGTGCTGTGACATCTGGAGAAACGGACACGGAATCCTTTTCTGACGGAACCGATATGGATAGTGATGCATCTAGCATCGCTAGTGGTTCTACCGCGGCAAGCAAAGGCTCGCTGCTTGCTCGTGGACGTCAGTTGCTTCCTGTGGCCGGTCGCGTACGAGCACGTAGAGCGACACCCACCCCCAAACTTCGGAGCCGTGATTCAAACAAAGAGAATTCCAATGATCCTAATGCTGCTGAAGATGGTTTTGCTGCCTCCATACCTGTGACATCAGGCAATTTGGCTTCCCTGCAGCAGTCGTTTCAAAAGAATGCTAGACAAGGAGCAATCCCGCAAGGTTTGACAATGAGCGATTCGGGCTCGCTTAGCAAACAGCAACTCGCTGCGCACCAACAAGTCGCTCCTAAAGACGAGTTGGTAGATGTTATTCGTGGATTGCGGATGGAAAAAATGAAGAATCGAGAAGGCACACAAGAGAGCGATCTTCAAGCACTGAAGCCGGACTGGCGGCCGAAAGCGGATGTTCCCTTGGCTGTTCCGAAGCTTCCTGTCGAATACATTCATCGTCATCGCCTAATGAAGCAGGTCGTAAGTTGCATGTTGGACCAGACTGTAGCATCTCCAGAAGAGGAAAACAATGATGTAGTCCCGATCATTACGTCAATCACATCGCGACACGGTGACAAAGCGGGAAATGGAAAAACAATACTTGCGGTTGCTTCAATCCAAACTGTAGAAGTCCGTGAACGATTCTCCGACGGAATTGCGTGGCTCACACTTGGGAGGGGACCATTGATAGAGAAGGATATTCGACGGCTATACGAAGAATTGTATCGGCAGCTCTTTGTGAAGGATGGTGACTTGGAGGTAGATGACGATCTTGACCAGAAACTCAGTGACTTTCCAGGTGTTAGTGAAGGAAATGGAGGGAAAAATCGGAAAGAAGGGAAGGATGAAGGCGATCGCCATCGTATCTTGGCCTCTTCGACACAGCGTCGGCGATTCCAGAGCGGGGAATTGGATGGTATCAAGGAAGAAATCGCAAGGATGGTCGCTACGAAGAAGATTCTCATCTGTCTGGACGATGTCTGGCGTGTTGAAGACGCCAAATGGTTCATATTTGATAATCAGATCTTGAATGGAAGCAAGACACCAAAACCCAAGGTCAAGCGGATGAATGCGGCCGAAGAATACCCAGGACGCATCCTCATGACGACGAGAACTCCCTCCTTGATGGGGACCGGTGGCCTCGTTCAAGAAATATTTGTCCGCATTCTTTCTGAACACGAAGCAGTCAAGCTCTTGCTCAGTACTGCCGGGAGACGTCCGTATGGTGGAAAGAACTCTGCCGTTTTTAACCAAGCCAAACTTATTGTCAAAGGTTGTGGAAATTCTCCACTCGCGGTTCGCCTTGCAGGAAGCACGCTTCGACAAAGCAGCCGAAGCTGGAATATCAGCTCTCCAGCGTGGACTTCCCTTATCAGGCAAGCCCGGCTCAACCTTGAAGAGGCTTCTCAGCTCCGAAGTTTCATTAACGCGGTGAATCGGGTTGTTGATTTGAGCTTTTTCACGGTTGCAGATGTTCGAAGTCGTATCATACTTCGAAGGTGTTTCGTAGCCTACGCTATGGCCTTTCGTGAAAATGATTGGATGCTTTCAGGGCGTGGTATACCGCAGTCTGTAGTGCTTCGTGTCTTCCAGACAATTATCTCTGCCGATGAAGGAAATAAGTACATCTCTGCCAGCTCAATTTTGGATATGCTGGAAAAGTTGAATTTGTTGGAACGTGCAAGACACGGTTGGCACACTCGTGGAAATTTCAATCCTGTACGGGAAGCTCTCATCAAGAATCAAACTCAACGCGCTGCCTCGGGCGATCAAGAAACAGACTCCGATTGGGACGACGAAGACGAGGGCAAGGTCTATCGAGTACAACAGTTATTTGTGATGCATGACTCAGTAAGTTTCTTGACCATGCGGTTCGTAATTGTTGAGCGACTTGGCTAACGTGACTCGCTTTCGATTGGTTACAGTTGAAGGCAGTGGCTGAAGAAATGGCAAAGCGAACGTCTTCGACACTATCACCTGATGCCGACGATTTTGCATCCTACCTGGGCAAGATCGAAGAGGAAAAGAAGATAACAGGAGAATCGGATTCACTCTGGACCGCACCTCTTCGATTTCTTACCCAGCAGTTCAATCAGAGCACCGGAGTTAGTCAGGGATTCCGGGGTGGTGAGGCGCACAAACTGGTTGTTACGTCTCTGCTCGACATTGGAGACGGACTCGGACGAGCGGGATCTGTCAGTGAAGCACTCATGGCGGGGCAAATCGATATGGCAGTCATTGCAGGTGGAGAAAAGATGGAAGAGTACATGTCGGCTTTCCTTCCTTGGCACTTGATGAAATGCGAAGCCTACTCGAGTGCTGCAGAAATTTTGTCGGATTCTCATTTCATTGGTCGGCGGGTACATTCGCTTGGAATCATCGAGGCGACAAGCAGGCAGGTGGCCGATTTGCAGGAATTGCGCCGGCTTGCTCCCACTGTTGCGTTCGCCATTGCTGGTCGGGGCCCTGTCGAAGCTGCAAACGACGCCGCGGCTACAAAGTACGATGTCAACGCAGTTGTTCGCGATGGTTCCCGGATCACTGTGGATGAAGTTTTCCGGGCCGCCAATAAGCAAGAAGGACGACCCGATTCTCTGGGCATGGCCATGTGTTTGGCAGCCATCGGTGAGGGCCTATTGAAATCCCGCCAGCCGCGTGATGCCATGCTGCGCTTGGAAGAGTCAGTGAACATATTCAAAGGTCTTTTTGGGGACAATCATCCTTGCGTAAGTTGAAATGGTACGAATGTTGGGCGATGTGTACAATGTTTCCTAACCAATCTTTGTCATGTAAATCAGGTCGCTGATGCCTTGCATACTGCTGCAAAAGCTATGGTGAAGGTTGGGGAAACGCGTGTTGCTTTGCTCAAGTTTGCTGAAGCGGCCAGAATTTACGAGGCTTGTAGCGCTACTCTTCATTACAATTCCATCGCCAATGCACAGAGTTTAGCTTCCCTGCTAGTCGACTTGGGAGATATGGAAAAGGCCCAGTCCATGTTTGAAGAGGTAATTGCGATGCGCAAGTCTGTATATGGTGTGCACTGTGTTCCAGTTGCCAAGACGATCAACGCCTATGCAATTCTTCTTGCAAAGCATGGTCGCATGAACAACGCCCTTCAAAATTACGAGGCTGCAAAACAGACGTACAACCTTGTGCCACCTCAACTTGTCCGAGATCCTGAATATAACATCAGGTGCAAGTACGATGTCACGCTGATTAATTTGAATATCGCCTCCATTCGATCCAAGAAGGGCGACTTACAGGCTGCAATTGCGTGTTACGAGGATGGTGTCCAAGGTTTACGCGAATATGAGGCTGAGCTTACGGAGCTGCAGAAAGATCCTTATAGAGCGCCCGATAACGGGCGAAACACAGCCCACAAACACTTGATTGCAGCACTGGGACGAATCGGTTCGCTGAAACTCAAGATTGGTGACAATGACGGTGCGCTCAAGGCATACATGACATTGTTGGAAGAAGTGAAGGAGGACAGTCCGTCCGCCTCCCAAACGGAAAAGGCAAAAGCTCACATCAAGTGTGCGACGATTTTTCGTCAGAAAGAAACGGCCAACTCGCATTCGCAGTCTATCGCCCATCTTCGCCAGGCGCTGGACATGTACACGGCAATCTTTGGTCCCGACCACAAAGATACTGCAGCCATTGCCTCATCTCTACGGCAATGGCTTGCGGAAGATCAGCAATAACTTTTTCTAGCACATCTTTATGTGGCTCCTCGCTCGTCTATTAAATGATTATGACTGTAGCCGAAGACTGTCCCGACCGACAAGGACATCTTTTTCCCATGGGAAAAGCGAGGGAGCACACATACTGTCGACAACTAAACGTAGAATGGTGTTGGCTACTCCTCGTTAAATACGCTGAGAAAGAGATCCTCGAGATCTTTGCGTTCGACAGGACGTGGAGACAGCTTGGTCACTCTATGCTGTGGTAGAGTTCCTTCAACAAGCGCAGGGATATCATCTATCTCATATCCAAAGGGTTTCAAGCCGACAGGAATCTTCAAGTCTTCCATCAAGTGCCGGATTTCATCTGCAAGCCAAAGGCCAGTCTCTGGTGATGGTTTGGGAAAGTACGTCGTCCCACTACCACCCGTCCGAGCCTGTTTGAGGATTCGAGCACATGTTCCATGTCGTTCACGATTCGCTGGACCAGTAAATGTAAAGACAGCTGGAGCATTCACAATAACACTCAGGCCATGTGGAATCGAGACATGGTCGGTAGGATACCCTTCTGGATGATACCCAGAATTTACTCCCGTTTGTTTAACTTGAGAGGAAATAGAATAACTCATTCCGTGACACAGATGGACACCGGCATTACCAAATCCAAGTCCTGCTGCCGACGATGCAAGAAGCATCATTTTCCTTGCCTCCTCATCGTCAGGACCAGACTCGGCTACCGCACGGCGGATAAAGTTTGCAGTCGTCTCTAATGCGAATAATGCCCATACGTCACTAATCGGATTCGATCCCTGATAGGCAGGACGATGAGCTGGAGAGGATGGTTTCGGTCTTTGATCGAATGGTAATGCTGTATAGGATTCCAATGCATGACAAAGGACATCTAGGCCTGCAAATGTCGCCACACTCGATGGAAGAGTCTTGGTATTTTCTGGATCAATAATTCCTAAAGTCGGTTTGAGTTTCCGATTCGCAATTCCAGTTTTCGAACGAGTCATGGTATCATCAAAGATAGCAATACCTGTTGTTTCACTCCCCGTTCCTGCTGTAGTCGGTATGGCAATGAGTGGGGGTAATTCACCCTGAATCGGTAGTCCCTTCCCCAGGGGAGCATTGACATAATGATAAAAATCTTGTTCTGGTGGTGGATGAGAGGCATATAAATTGGCAGCCTTGGCTGTATCAATAACAGAACCACCACCTAATGCGATGACGGCATCATATTGTCGTTCTGAAAAGAATTGTATCGCCTTTTGGAAACTAACATCATTCGGTTCAATCCGGACATTGGAAAAGATTTCATATTCGATCTGACTTCGTGTTAAAGATTCTTTGACGATTTCCATTGGTGGAAGATTCTGTACTCTTTCATCCGTAACGACTAATACCTTCTTACACCGCATAAAGGAAAGATCTTGTCCCACTTCTCCTGTCGACCCATTACCGAATCTTAAATTTGAAGATGCAAGTTCACAAATTTGGTCAAATTGTTGACCATTAACTCCAGAAAAACTCCTAGTCCTACCACCCACCAAAGAAGACAAGTACCTTCTGGATGACGATAATCGTTCAAAGAATCCCGTAAGATTTTTGGCTGATTGGCATTTCATCATTCTCGAAGGGATTATGGTTTTTTGTGGACATTACAACCCCATATCATACCTTTCTTGCAGGGTCACCACAACCTTCAATTTCGAACAAGTTTCGTATGATAGGTTGACACCTCTTTGCGATTTGCATTCCGGAATCTGACCCCCTAGACGCACTCGACTACTTTTGTTGTGGTTTCCTGGTAGATAAGGTGATATGGGGCCAAGAATATCTTTGTAATTGGAATCTAGAATTCAAATACTACTGTTCTCGCGAGTGGATTCTTCGAAGGCGAGGGTCGGTTGTGTCGAAGGGCTCGGTTGAGTCGCCTGTTATCCTACGTTTCGCGTACTGTAGTACCGTAGTTGCTTGTGTCACAACGTAGTTGACCGTGTGCGAGACAAATCTCTTCCATAAAACCGAGGCCGTGCTCAGGGATATACATTTGTATCAGCAAAGCTCCTGGACCTTCTTCTTTCTCCCTGTCCCCATCCTTATCCAACTTTCGTTAGAGCCTTGGCCCATCAATTCACTCCGTCGACTTACTCTGGGATAGGATATGCCGGATTGAGGCGTTCGTCGATAGATCACGACAAATGACAAACCCTGCCAGTAGCAACAATGATGAACAAGCGAATAGTCAGATACACGAAGAAGAGAAAATTGATATCCCCAACAACAATCGATCTGGATCATGGCAGCATGAAACTCGAAAAGAACAAGTGGGAGTTGCCGACTATTTTGCGGTCCTAGGCATTGGGGATACGTTAGTATGGAAACACGCACCGATGCCTCCCATGGCGAGTAGTAGTACTACCACTGGTGGTGGTAGTAGGCATAGCATTGGTGCTGGTCCAACTCCAGAGGAACTTGACGCTGTACCCAAGGAAGATGATGCTAAAATGATGGAACGATTTTATCGTGAAATCGTCGATTGTCACATTCTGGTCGTCGATGAGAATCCCAATGGACAATATCCGACACCAGTAGTGTATGCTACTACTACCGGTAGTAGCTCTACCAAAAATCATGGTATGCAAAGGGGAGAGTTACCAGCATCACCCAGTCCCTCGGATGTCACGTCCTTCTCTGTTCCAGGATCAGAGGTTGAAACTGCAGTATTAGAAGGATGGACGATTCTTCAACAGACGAGGCCTGCTTCCGTTACGTCACGAATGAGGCAGGAGAATCCTCCAATGTGGAGTCAGGGTCAGGTTTGGGATGCGAATTTAGATCCAGAAACAGGCCTAAGTAGTCAAATTATGGAATTGGAACAAGAACAGCAACAACAGTATCGGAAAACAACGACCGACATCAGTCGAATCGCCGGTGGGATGACACCCCTAAGGGACTTTCGTCACAAAATGCAGACTAGTTTCCAACAACGACTTGTCTCATATTATTCAAGTCCGAATAGGAAGAAATTTTATCTTTCCTTCCGACGAAGGTCACCTGCCGAATCGTTGGTCCCAGCGATTGCCGATCTTGCCTTATTCTTCGTCCGGCTACACAAGGTAACAATCCTCCCACCAGTCGTCGCCACCACCATAGACAATTCGGAATCCCAAACAGAAGAAAAGTTCAGTACTTCCCACTCTATATCGGGAAGTACTGTGTCACAAAAGGGTGCTGCAGCCTTGTTCCGAGTCGCCGAGGCTGCGGGGAAGTTAGCCCTACAGAGTAACCTACTGGGCAATACACACTCAACCACAACCATATCTTCCGTTGTAAGTCAGAATAGTATGGACTATGGTGAAACGATACGTTTGGAATCATTACTTGATTTACCAAAGGATGACAGGTATGAATGGTCTATTCCCGAACCGTATCGCGAATTGAGATTTCCAAATCAACCACCTTCCTCGACGAATCCACTACCCTGTCAGACAGTCCTCTTTGCTAGTCGAGATCAAGGAAATGAGAATGGTCAAGATTCTGGTGGGATCGAAGTCGTCACGATGACACAAGAGCGATCTTCTTCCCATGATGATGAGGCTAGTTGGCGCAGTCACCTGCAACCGAAAGTATTCTCCGCAGATCAACGAATCCAACACATGCAAGAGGATGATGACGACTATGTCTTCGTTCCGATTATCGCAATCCGACGTCAGAGAATAGGAGAAGAAGAACGTTTCCATGAGGATCCTGCTGTCGTCGACATTGCCATCTCCTTTTTGGACAAGACAGGAGAGCCGGTCTTGCCCTATGAGGAAATTGATCCCTTTGAGGAAGAAAATAATGATGCTGGATCAATCATTCTTGACCAATCTATCTGGAATGTCGCCAACTCAAAGGGTGGACGATCGGCCTCTTCCCCACGACTTCCAGCGGCACGGGTATCTCGACCGGATTTCGGAGCTACATGTGTACTGGTCCGACGCAATCTACCCCTTGGGTTTTGTGATGCAGCATTTTCTACCTCGGTTCGTGATCGCTTTCCGTACAAGAACTATAAGGGCCTTCCCCTCCCAGAGGAGGAACTTCCCATGTTCTGTTACCCAACCGGGTGCAGATTGCATCGAGCAAGGTTCTCCGATGCACCATTGCCGGAATACTATGGTTTCGTCGTAAAGAATGAACGCGGGGATTCCATCTACGTGTCTTGTGTATCCTTCATGGAGCCTCTTAGTCAGTCGAAACAGAAACAACTGCAACGGATGTCAGACAACCGCAAAAAGGTATCCCTTCCACATGCAAAATGCTGGGCGAGGGTAGAGCGACGGAAACGAAGACACGGCGGCCATGAAGGCAGCGACGTCAATTCTTCAATGATGGGCTTGCTGGACGATGAATCTGACAGCAGCGACGATGAAGAGTTTCCGAACAAGCTAATGATTGGATTCGATGACATGACGACATTCGAAAAGAAGACTATTTGCTTGATCAGTCGATATCCCTATTGGACAGCCTTTCGGCGGTTCCTAGCACATCTGCTCAGTGTATCCGCGTCGCCATCAGAGATTCCTCTGGAGAGGTACATATCGCACTTGCTCTTGGCCGTTCCTCTTCCTAGACCCGGCGGACCAAGTGTCCTTATCCCACTTCCGACATTTAGCATTCCGATGATGCTGTGGGCACCCCCCTCCAAGGACCTACCAGTATTGGATCTCCCGTATGAGCGACTGTTATCCTGTCTGGATATCCCGACGCTTGTCACAGTTGTACTTGGATTTTTGGCTCTCGAACGAAAGATTATTCTAATGTCCACACGACCATCTCTGGTCCTTGATGTTTGTGAATTACTCCGTTCTTTGCTCTTCCCATTCGATTTATGCGCGCCCTACGTCCCTCGGCTGACCGAGCCTTTTGTTCACACCCTGGACTTCCCGGGTGCTATCTTTGCTGGTATCCACGATGATGGGACGTCGACAGGTCTTGCGGCAACAGTGCGACAAAACATGCCAGAGGATAGTACTATCGTAGACTTGGACTCCGGAACACTGGATTGTAGTGGAGACCGTACGACTGTATTGAAGAATTCATGGGGAACAATCCCCCCCGGACCACGTTCGAGTCTTGTGTCGGAACTTGAGACTCTTTGTCGCGATGCGGGCATTGTGGCCGGACAGGAACCACTCGACTCATTGCTTGATGTTGCATTCGAGGCTACTATGCCTCATACGCCAGTGCAAGACGACGGTACCTCCACGAACCAGCATAAGGAGCCACTGGATGATCGATGTATTCGAGACGCATTCCTTCGTTTTTTCTGTTCAGTTCTTGGAGGCTACGAACGGTACTTGGTCGTCCCAGATGTTGATTTCTTGGTCAGTGGTAACGAATGGTTTGACTCGAAAGGATTTTTGGCCTCAGTGCCGGAAGAAAATGCGGCCTTTTTGGGTACACTTGTGTCCACACAACTTTTTCAATCGTTCATCCAAAAACGAACTGAAGCTAGCGACATGCATTGTCTCTTGTTCGACGAGTGTCTAGCTGAATTTCATTCCTCTCCAGCCCCCTATGGCCGACTCGGAAGTGATGTCGAAACGACTGCGCAGTCAACAACTGAAGCCCCGCAGATCCTATACAGCTTACTGGTTGATCAAAGCGCATCATGGACAACCCCAGGACTTGTGACTGACAAAAGTTTTGATGGTGAATCAAGCAGACACGGAAGCGATGTGGAAAGTAGTAGCAGTCAGGTAGGAACGAGCACCGAGACGTTGGAGAGTCCATTTTCACATGCCGAGTTTGCTCGGAACGCGACCGGTGACTGGGTCACCCTACCGTCACGATTCGGGCTTTCATCGACCGCGCGCTATAGCTATTGCGTTGATGGCAGCCCGACCTTTCCTGATCGAATGAATCCGAATGTATATCTCCCCCGGCAGCCCGAGTCTTGGCTCGTAGAAATGACCACCGCACCTACACCAATGCTGACACGGAGTGACAAGGAAATCGAAGAGTCAGACCGACGACGGAAGGTGACAACCACATACCGTGGGCTGCCAACGCATAGGCGATGTCTTTGGCAGTTGCCAAAGTTGATGGGATCGCACTTCTTGGGTGCGTGGCTCATGTGTATTCCGGCCCTAGTATCGCAGCCACTCTTGACCATCGAGCAACAATCAAAGTATCTTCTCCGTGCCCTGGGAGCCCTGAGGCTGCTTCGCAGCAAACAAAGAATCGTGCCCGACGAAGCTGCGTATCGAGCATTAATTGTGGCTTGTGGACGTACGACTAGTGACCGTCGAATTGAGCTGGTCAAATTGTTTGGACTCCTACGGTCGGATGGCATATTTCCTAGTGCGGTGACATTAGGCCAGTACACAAAAGCGCTGGCGGAAGGCTATTCGAAGCATCGAGCAAGTGGTGGTGGAGTCGACGAAGAAGCAGGAGGGATCGACTGGACAGCCGATAATTCCAACCGAGGTGGACATTCACAGCGACTGCTCCAGACGGACGATACTGAATCGGTTCTAAGTTTATTGGATGGTGACCTTGCAGTTTTGGAAGAATCTGGACGTAGGTGGCGCCAGAAGTCACCAAGCGGAAACGACGGTATCCCGAAGCAGAAGGACTCGAGGTCGGAAGTCATCACAAACAAAGGTTTAGACGGCAACCGTAAGAAGGGAAGCAAGTCATGGCTCCCTGTACTTTCGGCGTCTTCGTTGGCTCCAACCCGCGCACCTGACGCTAGGGCTGAACAATCTGCCAACATCCTTGAAAATACGCACTTGTTGGCCATGTGGTCCCGTACCAAATGCTGCGATTGTAAGTATTGGGTTATTGAACACGCACCAGGATTCTTTCGGTTACGTCTCACCCATTTCAACCCAAGCCTGCGGTTACATTCCCCTTGACGAAGAAGTTCAAGCTGGATGGGATGTTCATGGAGGCGAAAATGATGTTCCGGGAGCTATAAATTGCCCACGATGTGGAGAACTACTCATCCCGAAACTTGGATATCGTGCGTTGTCGATCGGGGCTGCACTCGCGGCAGAGCCGTCTGCAGATTCAGCGTCTTTCGCACAGATTCGGAACCTACGTAGCGAGGAGACTGAGACCCCATTTGAACAGAATTCTCTTCCACCTCAAATGAGAACGAGCATCGACGAAATTCGAGAAGCGTCGTACGTTACCTATTTGAGCCCCGCTACGCTTCGTTTGCAGCTCGAGCGTCACGTCGAAGAGCATGGGGAACAGGTTTTGGAAAGACATCGTTTGCGCGAGTTAGATCCAGAAGTGTTTTTCAATCTCTGGTTTTACAGTTCGCGTTTTTCGTTGCCGTTGCCTTTGCCCATTTCTCATCAAGATCCGAAGCACTACTGCGCTATGGTGGGATGGGATTACGAAGTCGCTATTAGAGGTTGCGTCAGTGCGGCGAAAGTCCTGAATTCTCTATTTGGTGTTCAGGCTAATGCGCTTGACCTGGAAACGCCCGCACACAATACTGAAGATAAAGACAGAAATCCATTGGAAACATTTGGCGACTATCCACTCATAGCACGGTTCAACCTACAGGGATACTACGCAACAGTCTGGGATCATGAGGATCTGTCCAAAGTGTTGGTAACTCTCGTCGAAGCTTGCGATAAGCGTGACTTCCGTCCCGTAGTCGAATGCCTTTTGCGTGTCAATAAGCGACGCCGAGATAAGTTGAAAGGAGTATCGCTTCCCTCGTCCCTGAGTAATCTCAATGGCGGGGGTAGTGACATCGCAAGTCGGAGCTCTCTCGCCTTGATGTCCACCCGCAGTGACGGGAATGATTCCTCATCTTTGGGGCACGGGCAAAACGTCGAATTTGACTGTTATCGAACGGCTCTTTATCTGGCCAAATACCAGTGCACATCTGCCTTCCACACCTTTTTTCCAGCAGTGCTTAAGCCTTGCAAAGGTTACCACTTTTGGTGCCCTATTGCAACCGTTCCGATTTTTGATCGCTTGTTACACGAGGCGATACAACGAGCTCGAACGAAATCAACGGGATACGTTCCGATTCACGATGTGTCAGAGGTAGCTCTTGGATTCCGTTCTGTATTTGGTAAGCAATATCGTGACCTTTGCTAATCATCAAGCCGTACTCGTCGCAGATCCTGATGCTTTGTCCTTGAATCACACAGGGCATTTGATGTAGCGCATGCGAACGCGAACCGAGCCGAAGCACATTTGATCTAAACCAAGAATCACACTCATTGTGACGACAAAATGCTTCATTCCTTTCGAAGACCATACAGTACCTCGAGGCTGTACTAGTGTCACTTCAGTCGTTTTGTCGATGGCGGTGAATGGACTACCATGATTCACAACACACAGGAAGCGGCACTATTGCTCTTCCCAATACCCTCGTCGCGTACTCAACAATCACTACACGTTGGATTCTTCTATTTCTTATCTTTCTTCTACTCTACTATTCAACGATCAGCGAGATTGGAATCACTATTCCTCGACATCATAATCACATTATGGAAGCAGCCACGGCAGCGATTGCGGCGATTCCCATCGACAACGATCCGGCTCCAGACTGCGTTCGAGCTTCGGCTTGATTCACTTCGAAATCAAGTTCAAACTCGGCAGCACCCGCACCCTCCTCCTC
>Ga0194115_10005206_pt1 | contig 13621 bp, 8 predicted proteins | sample TA2MahsurfametaG_3_FD_148656 | JGI IMG/M metagenome (GOLD analysis project Ga0194115, IMG submission 148656) | Freshwater microbial communities from Lake Tanganyika, Tanzania - TA2015002 Mahale S4 surface | ecosystem: Environmental > Aquatic > Freshwater > Lake | place: Tanzania: Lake Tanganyika...
TTCTCGACAAGCCGACTACCTCGAACGATCGATGACTTTAGTATAACTTATGATGTGGGGGTATCAAACTATGAAGTATGTAGGACTCGTATAGGACAGAGAGAGTACCTTTGCCCATAGCGATACCTTCTTTTTCTTTTCCTCTTGCAGCTAACTGCATATGTGCGAATAAATTGGCGGAGACTTCTACAGCATGATCGGTTGTCTAGCCGATCAATGGTGTCGTTGAAAGGTCTTGTCTTGGACTCAATCCCGTAGAGGCTACATCAGATGGTCTTTCAAGTCGCTTCTTCCTCAGCCAAGAACAATACCCAAACACTGTGGCGATCAATGACAATACCAGCACGACTCCCATCACCCACATCGGAAAGAAACCCCATACGATTCCAGCTGAAATTGGGGACAAATTGAAAATGATGGTTATGTTGTGTCTTGCGACCCACATAGCCCAGCAAGCCAATAGGAAATCGAACGGGACAAGGAGCCTTGCTAGCTGAAACGACCACGACGAGATGAAGGTCGCTTCAATTTCTGGCGAAAAGGTATTGCTTGATGTATCAGATGTACTTCCGTATGAAACGGAAGACGTGCGGCTTCCCGACTTGGAAAGATCAATGCTCTCAAACGACGCCGGTGTGCTACCTGAGCCACTCTCAAGGGACACTAATTCGGTTCCTTCCTCACAACCCGCGGGGTTCATGATGGACTCATCGGAAACGGGTCTAGCGTCACTTGACTCGTATTTCTCGAAACAGATGACATGAAGCAAACCGACAATGGTCGTCATTCCCCAAAGCCAAACCCGATTCCATTTGTAGACATGATCGAAGACGAAAGATCCAAAGTTTACCCACACCAAGAGAATCTCCAAAATAAACACCGCAAACACAACAACGCTGCTCTTCCCGACATTCTCGACTATTAATGTCGTGAAAGTTCTCCAGTTGAGTCTCGAAAGGAAAATGAGCCGAATCACGTTTGGTAGGAAATGTAGAGCCGTCACCTGGAAGAAGGATCCGGCTAGAGCAAACAAAGTCACAATCTCCACGCGAGCAAGAATACCACGCATATGGTAGCCGTAGAGCAGTTCACCAGAAAAGGCCAGAGTCAACAGGAGAAGTAGGATATGCAAAAAGGTAAAGGAGATATCACGGATCTCGAGCTTGGGACTTGCCAATATCCACGCAAGGGGACCATTCGTCTCAAAGGCGTTGATGATTCGACGTGCCATAAGACAGCAAAGTACAATAGAGAGGAAGACTGCCAGTAGTGCGATCCAACCCGCGTGTGTCACCTGTTTCTTGGCAGCAAATGTAGTACTTCGAATACGTAGGTCCGTCTCGGCAATCCAAGATTGTTCGTCCTTCGACTTCGAGTCAAGGTCGGTGGCATTCTGCGCTTCTTCCTTCGCTTCGACTACCAACCTCGTCATCGCATTCAGATCTGCAATTAGGATCTCCTTGTCAAGTACAATCTCCTCATTAATGACTGTGCCGATGATTTCGTCTTCCTCGGCCTCTGCTTTCTCGATCTTTGCTTGTTTGTGCAACGTCACCGCTTCAAGATGTTCTTCATCGGCTTTCTCATGAAGTTCGCTTGCTAGTTCCAGCAGGGCAATGGAGTGATTCACATCCTCGAATGATTTATGGAGTAATTCTACAGCATCGGCTCGATCCCTTTTGGCTTCATCAATCAGCCGTAATGATTCATGGATTTCATTCGCCAACGAAATGGCTTGGTCAGAGACTCTCTTGTTGGGATCCATGGGGGTACTATTCTCCACACGTTGGCATGCCCATGGTAGCCACTGACAGATCCCTCGATCCGATGCTACGACTTCGGATAGGGTCGTACTGTTGGAGTCAGCTGCGGTACCATTGAGTTGAGCCTCAGCTTTATGTAGCCTGCTGAACCCCTGTCGTTCCAGCTCATCCGCCTTCATCAAGCGTTCGTTGGCTTCTTCCACTTCTTTCTGCGCCTCTTCTTCCAGAGAGGTTCCCTTCAGTTTGGAGGATACATACTCAAGACGATCAGATACACTGGCGGTGTCATAACTTGAAGCTTTCGTTTCATCCTTTTGACCTTGGGTCGCCAATTCCTTCGCCTCATTCGAAAATTGGTCCACCTCAACTTCCTCCGATCGAAGACGCCCAAGAACTTGTAGAACTTGATATTCCTTGGCATATGCATCCTGAACATGTTGTCGACTTGCCGATCGTAGGACGGACGACATGCGGTAATTATGAAAGAGCTGCATTTCTTCCATCTGTAGGCTACGTTGGAGGGCGGCAACCTCTTGCATATCTGCCATCATAATGGAAAATCTTCTTTGAACATTTGAGTGAACAATCCACGTTAAGACTGCCAACATGGCCAACACCCAATATTTTCGGCTCAACGATCTGAGTGGTTGGATCCATGAAATAAGACAACGAAATAAACACAGAAAAGTGGAATACGTAAGTAAATAACCCGTCATCTGTACGGCCCACTATCGTGATGACGGTATGCCCATTGACGATAGGATCAGCGGCGATCTTCTAGATGCGTCGGGTGGGGAGGCGGAGATTCCATGGCAAGGCGAAGAAGCTACAAGTATCGATATCTTCAAAGACGTTCGACGACGTTGAACACGTACCTAAAGTAACTCTCCGACATGTTTCAAGTCTATCTGCTCGAGATATCTGTACTCTCTACTCAATTTTTGTGGTTCAAGGAGACTTGCTCAAGGCGTACCCAGTTGAAAGAAGAACATTGACATGACAGGGGGCATGAACAATGTGAAGTTCTATTGTCAACTCTCTTGCCCTCGAACGATGCACGCATATCATACGATGCGTAGAAACCTCCACATGTGGTGCATCGCATGACATCACACAAGTTCCGAATCATGAAGGATATTGTTCCCCTAAACTTTTGGGGGATCCTATGGTGATTTGGCCAGTTTTGTGAAATCCCCCTTGACTTTTTCGTTCCTGCCTGGGTCGTGGCCGAGTCCCGCAGACCTTCGCACTTACAATCGTGCGGACAAGTGCCTGCCAACTAACAACTAACTGTAACAAGCCGTCGATATCTACACTACTTCATTACTGCCTCAGACGGCGATATCTCGTTCCTATTCAACGTGGGGAGGGGGAGACCTACATCCATCGGGAATCAAATGTGATTGTATGACTCGTCTACATTTCTTCTTCTCGAATGAGATATGGTATCCCTGTGCTCCATGAAACGGAGACGCAATAGTCGTAGGCCCTCCCGACTCCGTCTCATCAGGATGTGGGATTGATTCTCAAATGAGTCATGGATCCCATAGCTATCGTCGTTGTCCGACTATCTCTAAAAGGGTGTCGTACACCACCAGAGTCAGCCGCTCGAACCTAATGGTTCCTCGTACCTCCGACGTACTCCCAAGAATTTCTCTGGCAACATGATGGTAATGACCTTATCTTTATCAGAAGCAGACTTATCATCCAATAGATAGTTTCATGCTTCGTCATTACGAAAGATCCACAATCGTTTTGTTGTCTGGTGTAGTCTCGGGTGTTCGGCAAAATGGAACCAAAAAAAATCACCGCCTTACACTTGTACTTTGACGGTTGGAAGGTTCATCATCCGTCGTTGTTTTTTCCCTCTGAACCGACTCAATATTCCTATCATACAGACAAGGAATCCAACAATACCATATCCCCAAAACATTTTGGAAGCATCAAAACTAGGCATGACTTCCATCTCTATTTGCTTCTCAACGGTGTCGATACGGATTTCCTCCTGTATAACCTCCGCAGTTTTCTTCTTGAAACCTTTTTCAAGAAATAAAGCATGCATCTCACTCCTTGTCTTAAATGAATAAAGACGTACCTCTTCTTTCTGTTGTCCATCTTCAAAGATAGTCATAATCGCCTGTTTACCTGTCCCCGCCCACCAAAAAAGAAAGAAGATAGAATTGAGCCAAACCGAACAAGTAAATGACGTTCATCCACCCATCACGCTTTCTAGATCGATATCTTTCTGGTTTTTTACAGAATTTCTACATACATACCTCGAATCCATTCAATGGTTATCCCCTCATATTCTTCCGCCTCACCACCCTTGAGAAACTGTTTCAATTCGGCGTGGCGATTTAAGGTTCAGGCAGGACAGCTGACAATCTTCCCCGTCAAGACCGAAGCCTGAATCGAAATGATCCAACTGCAAAATGCAAGAATATAGCACAAATAGCAATAGGTATACATCGTGAAGGGGGTTCGAATCAAGTGTCTCTCTCACTTTTGTAAAGTATTCTCTCCAATGTTTTGTCCCAACGGCCCTCCAGAGCTCGAGAGAGACGCGAAGAAGACAAATATTTCTCGAACAAATGCCGTTTCGGTACCCATAGACCCCCAAGTCTCCATTTTGGCTCCTGATAAAAAATCTAAAGCGGAGAGTTCCTGACCTGAAAGGGGAGAGTTCCGGGGGCCTCCGCGTGCCCAGTCGATCAATGCGAATGGAACTGTGTCTACTTCTTGACATTTGACATCGCCTCGACGGAGCTCGCAAGGACCGGAGCTCGAACTCCTTGAAGGATTCTCGATTCGAAAATCCATCCATCGGACGGACAAGACATCAACCCTCCAATAAAATACGGTAGACCGGATTTCGTTGATCGTTACCGTATCTTGACATGCGAGTATCGGTCAGTTTGAGAATCTCCTCGGTCACTCCTCTCGTATACCCCGGAATTCGGTACCGATACTACAACCTTGCCTTTGTCGTCTTCAACCTTGTGCTCTAGTACATACAATATACATATCTCTACACAATCGCTCTCCTCACCTTGTTTTGTCGCAAATAAAAAAGAATAAGGAGACATGGTATCGAAAGGAATGGAATCTACCCTTACCATCGTTTTGGTCCTTTTCATGACCGTTTTGGACAGTACTCTATCGTTTTCTATCAGCAGCAATTCTAGAGACAGAAAATACACAACAGTCAATGATCGTCGTCCTGTCCACCACCCAACTACGAGTACTACTCTTCATATTGTCGGTGTTGAAACGATTGGGATTGCAGTCATTTCGGCAGTCGCGGGGGCGGCATCACAGACGCCACGAATTCAAGAATTAGAGGCAGAACTTACTGAAGCAAGAGCAGCATTGGAGGTATCACAACTGGAACTCGTGTCACGAATTGCAGAATTGGAAGATAAACTCTTCCATATGGATAAGGCCTATGAAGATCAATCGGCGAAATTCATGAGGGAATATGAACAAAAGAAGAATAGTGAGGTTGCGAAGATTACTGAGAAGATGAAACAGGACTTTAAGTACAAGTTAGATATTGAAGTCGAAAAGGAAAAGGCAAAGCTATTAATGAAGAAGTATACAAGTGTTTCGGAATCGGCAGATCAGACGATTAAGCTCGCAGAGATGAAACTCAAGATGGGTCAACTTGAGAAGAACAAGGCAAAGTTGGAAAAGGCCTTGGCTCATTCCGAATCGGAATTACAACTCCTTAACAAGTCGGCAGGGAAAAAGAGTCCGACGTGGTTCACGTTTTGAGATGGATGTTTTGGGGGGGAAAACCATTCTGCCGTCAAACGTTACCCTTCCGTTTTTCCCCGGCTTTTTTCAAAATCTGTCATGGTGGTTGTTAACAACAACCTGAAAAAAAAGAAAGAGTGGATCGATCATCTGCCGATGATATCAAACCAGTTCCGATCGCCAGTCTTTTGTAACTTCCAAGCTATGCAACCGCCACGTGTCGGTCCTCCTTGAAACAACACCAACCTGTAATGCTATTCCATCATTGATAAGACCCGATAGCCATCTTCCATATACTGGTGTCTCTCGCCTCTGTCCTATCGTAGGTCACGCCATGCTTGGGGAAAGTCGTTATCTGAAATACCAATGTAGTGTCGAAATGCGCCCCGGATATGGATATCACTTGTGTACGGCCTGTCTACAAAGGTACAGGCAGAATGAGGTACCTGAAGGACTTTATTCTTTCGTCCTGATGATGGAAAATATGCCATCACCGTATAGTTGAAGAAATGATCGTCTCCAGTCTCATACTGTTCCAAGATATCAACTTGAATCATCCTACTTCCTTCATAAAGAGTTCCATCGGAGGGTAGAGTGAAATCGACAATTTCTACACGACCCTCCAATTTCGGTTGTCCATCAGGACGTTCTTTCGTATTCAGAAAGCATACCGATATGATATTCTCTGGATATGGGTCCGATGGGATTGTCTCCGTTGTATGAAAAGGCTTGTTCTTGTACAGCTCTCGGAGATCTTCGGCTGTAAATCTGTGTGGCCGTTTCGCTTTGGATGACTGCCATCTATCCATGTAGACATCCCATGCTTTCTGCCAATCATCACCGTATGAAATAGTTACCTCCTCACCTTCTTCAATCTTTCGCAGTGCCACCACCTTCATCACGACAACGATCTTGTCCACTTCTGCCATTTCTGTCACAGGTCTATCTTGGTACGAATGTTGGTTCGAAAGACCATTGTCACGTACTCGAGACCATGTAATGTATGCATTGGGCTCCTTCTGATGATTAATGAGTCCAACATGACTTGCCATTGGGAAAAGAAGAAGACTCGACTCGGGATGACCGAAACAATAGTTGAGTAGCAGTTGTTGTCCAACAGGATCTTCGTCTGTCAAGTAGTCCAAGGACATTTCACCCGTCTTGGAATCCACAACGTATCCCAACTTATACATATCTAGAAGATCACTGTCTGCGATATGGATCATCGGAGAAAGAGAAATGATATCACCTTCTACGAACTCTCGATGAGCGAAGGCACCACGTCCAGCGTTTGGAATGGACGAGGGTCCTATTCGGAGTGAATCTAGACAGTACCCATTCTTAGAAAACCATTCTGTCGAATGGATCATATCCGAGTATCGGTATAGGAAACTCCCCCCCGCATCGATCACAGCTTGAAGTCTTCTTGGATTTTCGGGAATGATGGATCGGATGATTTTTGCATGTTTCTTCGTCGCCCTATCCAAGACAGTCCGAAGCATAAAGTCCATAATATCCCCCTTGGCATCAATGGATAATGATGGAAAGTCATTGTAGAGATTTACGAACTGGTGGATAATCTTATCAGCCATATCATAGTCATGTCGGGATAGCGTATGTTCCTGACCAACCTTGGAATTTGTTGAACTCTCATCCCATTCATCTCCAAAGTTGGCAAAGAGTTCTGGCAAGAAAAAGGAATAGATGAAAAAAAGGGATATTTGTGGGTCCGAACTCCCGGCGTACGGTTTTCTTTTGGGGGGGATTGACGATAGCAGCACTAATCTTTGTGGAGATTTTTGGAACTTACCCATACCAGCAGGAATATTTCGAGTTGCCCTAATCGTAACATTGGAATACGGTGTAATCGACCCCCGTGAGGGATGGGGTTGTCCAGATTCGGGAATTTTTGATCTTGTCCGTAGAAGTACACCCTCTTGGAAATAATCGACATTGGAAATTTCACTATGATATTGTGGTAATATACCAATCCCAGGAATTAATACGGGTACAGAAGAAGAAAAACTCGCCTCCCATTTTGTCCCTGCATAATCCGATGTCCATAAATAGGATTCCAAAAAATCTAATATCTTATCTTTCCTTGTCGTCCTTCGATTGAATGATCCGAACATATCAATCAATGGAATTGCAATCTCTGCCATGGGAAGACTTTCATTCTCTCTATACGATACACCCGCAAAGATCCCATATTTGGTGACCTTGTCTGTACTTGTATAGGATGGTGCTAACCACAAACGACAGTCATCCGTACTGGCAATCGTCACGCCAACTAGCCACAGGATTACTATCAGCAAAGCCTCCAACATGGCAGAATATGACCTTTTTCAAAACGCTCGTGCATAGAAAGTACAAGACAAAGAGATGGGAAGCCGACAATGTGTTTGTTGTTTGTCGAACAATTTGCGGTGTGATAAATCCAAGTCCCAAGATATGATGCATAGATACAATGTGAATAGTCATAGTCACATAGGATACATATAGACATATGTATGCATGCCCAGTCGGAGTTTCGGTCGAAAATTCAAATTTTTACCAAACATGTTACACAAATGCACACACACATGTTATGACACATTGAATCCGATACAGTATCTGTTACTGTATGATATCTCTTGGTGGGTGTGACTGTGAATTGCACACAATCGAGGAACTAAGAAAAAAAGAAAGCAGCAATCATCAAGGACGTTTGTCCCTCCATTCAACAAACTATGAAAGCGTTATCTCATTTATTCCTACTGACATTTCCGTCCATAATCATCATCTTCAACATCTTCAACAACAACATTGGTATCGTCGTCGCCGATCAAGAACAACCAATCGGCGACGATTTCAATGACAATGATATTGACGAGGACGATGTCATCATGTGTTCATTATGTTCCAATTCATCCCATATCCCTCAAGATCCATTTTCACGTTTCGTCGTCGGCTCAGAAGCCTATACATGTCAGACTGCCTATGAATTAGGTCCATTGGAATTACCACAAGACAATTGTACCTTTTGGCAATCTCGGGGTGAGACCATTTGTCAATGTGCGGAAGAACCTCCACCCGATGCGAATGATTGTACACTTTGTGAAAGTGGGACATTACCCTCCCCCCTCAAAGAGGGAATACCTGGCAAGGTCTGTTCGGCTGTCCAAGTCGATGCGAAACGGGGAGATGAAGATTTATGTGTCATCTATCAACAGACGATCGGTATATATTGTGGATGTGATAATCCCATAGCTACCCATAAAAATCAAAATGTGTGTCGATTGTGTGGTGGTACTGATGGTCAAGAAGAAGAACGACTTCCGGTCCCACTTTTCCTCGTCCCAGTCATCATCGACGAGGATACTGATACTACTACTACTAGTAGTGAAGAAGTAATCGGGATGTCCTCTTGTGTCGAATTGGAATTTGAGGCGAATCTTCCTGGTGCTAATTGTAAGGAATATCAAGAGTTATATGGAAAGAAGAATTGTTGTCTCACAGAATCACCGACGAAAGCTCCCAAGGATGGGGTTGTACAAAAAGGATCTTTGTCTGTTCTTCTCGGAATCACCATGTCTATACTAGCTAGTGGATTATGGGATGCCTAAACGACATGATTTGTTTGTTCGACCCTGAACACGATATCAATTATATCGAACTAATTATATGGTCTCTACTAAGGACCAACTTCTCTAGCTGTGGCTTGTATACCGGTCTTTGAATAGGCAGATTAGTAGGAATCGTCATACCAGTCTCAGACAACTAGGTCGAAAGATGCATACTTTGGAAGACATCGAAGAACATTCTATTTCGATTTCTCTCACTCTCCGATCGCTCCACTTTACACAAAACTCTCGAAAACGAGAACCTTCTAGTACATCGATACCCGGAAAGCAAGTGAATACCAACACGTCCAATGCCAACTAACTTTTTACGCATGTCAAAGGGGACGATAGACCTACCGTATTACTACAGATGACTCGTCGAAATGTGCGTGGGGCGGAAGTCTCTCTTTGAAGATCTTAACGCCAAGTCTTTTGTACGTACGTACCTTCATCGCTTCTTCTTGTCACCACGAGCTGCCTTTTTCGCTTCGGTCAGATCTTGTTGTAATTTCTCGACTAATGCTATATTCTTGGAATGTTGTCGATTCTGATATTGCATAAACCATATACTGAGACTGACGACTGTATGGAAGACCAATACCACGGGGAAATGTCGTGTCACAACAGGTTGTTCGGATCGAAAATTTACAATTTTGATTTTTTGGTCGTTGTCGTTCAAGGATGATAGGAGACCTTGGACGACACAACTATCCCCTCCGGTCGATGTTGTTGTTGTTGTTAAGTTCTTTTTGTGAAAATATAAACTGATAATCATCGGAATGACGATACAACTAAATCGATAGGGGAGGGAAGAAAAATCATCCATAACGATACCACTACCACCCCTATCTTTGGATGCTTGACGACGAAGACATCCCACAATAAAGATTGCACAGACCATAGATAAAATCTCCACAATGGAATCATATAAAATCATCCCAATGGCTTGACTCCCAGGAACTTTCATTTCTGGATTCTCCCTATTGAATTGCTGTAGGGGCGAGGGACGGGTCGAAAATAGTCATTTTGTGTCCCATAAAGGATATATTTGGAGCCAAAAAAGTGAATGCGTGAGATTGTAGAAAAAAATCCAATTTCGATGCTTGAAACTGACAAAACGAGGCCTTTTGAAAATCAACAAAGCTTCCAGAAGTCCAGAAGGAACACGATTCTTTCGAGAAACTACTATATGACGGACACACACCTACCTTACCTTGATATCTTTAATACACGTACTGGAGGGTGTTTGAGCGATATGAAGTGTTACAATAATGACCAGGTAGGCCATTCGGAGTAATTGTGTCCTCCATTGTTTATGTAAGGTTTGCATCGTCGCATGATTGCGTTCTACTGCCAACCGGGCACGTTCCAATGGTTCATTCCATTCCGCATCGGTTGGGGTAGCAGTCGTGTTGGTTGCACCTGCTGTTGCCGACGACGATGTTGTTGTTGTTGTTGGTTTCCCCTTATCTGTCTTTTTGCGTTGATTCATCATGGTCTACTCTCTATAGGGGGGGTTGTGGGTTGCCTTGAACTAGTAACGTTAACCTGTCAAGTAAAATGTAGGATGTCGAGATTTGTATGTATCAACTTTTGGCAACAGATGCGAGGAACATCTCACAATCCCCGTTGACGAGTGGTTCGAGGATCGGAGAATAGCCCACCGACCAGTCCTTGACAGCTGTTTTGGGCCAATGAGATACTCTCCACGAACAGGATTGGAGGTCCCCGTCATTCTCACCTACTCCCCCGTATTTTGTTATTGACAATTACGAATCGTTCTAGTCGATTCAAGTACCGAAACGAGGCACTTTACAGAGAGCAACTTCAATGAATTTTAGGGGAAATTTTCTCTCCCCCTTTAAGAAGATTTTCGCGCCAAGTTTGGGGCGTAGGAGGGGCAGCAAGACGCATTTTTTGGGAAGTATTTTTTTGACCTGACAGTGACGATCTGCATTCCAACCATGGAGTCTTTCGTCATTCCATTCCACATAGTTAGATGCAAAGAACTCGTCGTCGACGTGAATTGTGAGGATTCATCATCTTTTGAGCCTCTGTAGAGTTCCCTTGAAACTATGAGTGGTACCCGAAGTGGCAGTATGAAAAGCAGTATTAGTAGTAGCAATGACAGCACCACCACAAGGAGCATCCGCCAACCTACGTCATCCGACAAGCAACGGAAACAAACATCTCTCTTGTCCTTTTTCAAAACACCGGTATTAAAGACCCCCATCACAAAAATAACAACTGAGTCAGAATCTACGCTTGTACCACTATTAAACCAACTATGGCAGCAAACTACCCATCCAATCGATCAACAACACAACATGTCCGTAGATGACACCGATTCAGAATTGGAAGCAACATCGACTACTATCGTACCTACTACGGCTACGACTACCATCCGAAACCTATCGACGTCTACCAGGAACGATACGAAGATGTCCAGTGCTATCATTACGACGACGAGTGATGATTGCCTTGGTGCTGGTGCTGGTGCTGGAAGTTCTTGTCCAACTCATCAAGTGACACCTGAACCCATCATCAACGACGTGAACAAGTCCAACAGTGGTCCTACTATGTTGAAGAACAAGGAAGATCCATCTCTACTTCCTGCTGTCTCATTCGTCGTCGCTCACCCCAATAGTCCTCTGCGACAAGGTATAGAAGAAGAACAGGTACCATCACCAGTCTCATCAACCCCTTCATCATCCCCGGCACCATCACCATCTCATGGTGTGGAGAAGGATCGAGGACTGTCCGATTATGAATTGTTACGATTACGGAATATTGAACGGAATCAAGCACGTTTGATCGCCTTGGGATTATGGAAACCATCCTCCTCTTCCCCTTCTTCTTCTCGACAAAAACTACGACGTACTACTTCTCAAATGACAAACACTACGACCAAGAAATTAAAACGAATCATCCCATCAGTACCAACTCGTCCCACTCGACGATCGACTCGGATACGTCAGAATAACGATGATGATAGTCTAAAGAACAATCTCAGGGATGACTTTCATCCTGAGGACGATCCTTACAGGACTTTCACCGATCATGGAAGTCATCAGATGATGGACGATCGGATGAGAAGATCAACGGCCATGGGCGACGACAACGAGAAGATATCATCCTCGGGTCTTCTTCCTCTCATTCCCGACACATACGACATTTCACCGCTGATGCGCTCCTCCGCCTACGCTATCACATCAGGGAACGGTCCCAAGACGGCTGGATCCTACGGGTCGTCGTCGCCATCGTCATCAAACTACTACTATCCATTGTCCTCCACGTCGGCTTTGCTTCCCCTGTCGAAACGTCTTCATCCAAGTATGGGAGCCATTTATTCATTACATTTTCATAAAGAGTGGCTTGTAGGAGCAGGGAAGGCTGGAATGATTGCCATTTGGAATCATCGAACGGAATCCGAATCCGAACAACAAGAAGGAAACCGCAGTGACGAGAATAATGACAATAACGAAGGATGGGATTCTACAATCAACAAGACGACGAAATCGTCATCCACAACAAAAACAACAACGTCATCAAGCATGACAACCAGCGTCGTTGAGCCGGTGTTAGTTTGGAAAGCTCATTCTGGACGATGGATTGCAGAAGCACGGTGGATTGCCAATGGACGACGATTGGTGACAGCAGGGAACGATGGGTCTGTCTGTATATGGGATGTGACCAAGGTCTCATCTCAATCTCGTTCTCCACCGTGTCTTTGTCAAGTCGGAGGAAGTGGTAGTGGACGGACTCAATCATCTTCACTCCATTCCTCTGGAATCTTTGCCTTGGATGTTTTAGAATCCAAGGACACATCCATGTCATCAAATGAAATTCTCATCGCCACAGGCTCGAAAGATAAGACAGTCCAACTATCAACGCTGGGCGGAGCAGGTGTCGGACGAGGTCCTCCTACTCAACACGAGGCTCCTCTAGACAACAAAAACAATAATCATTGGGGATCGTGGAAATCGGATCATCATTCTGCCAAGGTAGGAGATGTCCGATTTCAAGGATTGGCATCATCCTCTCTATTAGCATCTGTCGGGGATGATGGATTGGTCGTCATCCATGATTACAGAACTCATCGTATTGTTGCAGAATCGTCATCTGCCCATAGAAGACCACATTCGATTCAATGGCATCCAAAGGATTCTCATATCCTATTAACGGCGGGTCATGATGATAAAATCAAATTATGGGATATTCGTCGATTTGGAGATAGTCCCAATAGCTGCAGTACCGGTGCTACACCGTTAGCAATCTGTCATGGTCATGTCCCCATCCATGAAATGAAGTATTCCAAAATTCATCGTCCTATCTTTTATCAAGACGATTATATCTTGACGGGTGGACAATCGAGTTATGCTATTTCCCTGTTCCACACAACGACGACGACGACTTCTCAACAAGACCTCCTTTTGTCCACTGGTAACTATCGCCACGCAGGCGACGAAAGAAGGAATGGCGACACCTCTTCGGTAGTCG
>Ga0194115_10005209_pt1 | contig 13617 bp, 15 predicted proteins | sample TA2MahsurfametaG_3_FD_148656 | JGI IMG/M metagenome (GOLD analysis project Ga0194115, IMG submission 148656) | Freshwater microbial communities from Lake Tanganyika, Tanzania - TA2015002 Mahale S4 surface | ecosystem: Environmental > Aquatic > Freshwater > Lake | place: Tanzania: Lake...
TTGAAAAAATATCTACAGCGTTTACTGCCTTAAGATTTTCCAAAAAAAATTTTCTTTCCTCTTGTGTATGTATGGGTCTCGTAGATCCTTTCTTTTCCTTTACTCTTTCATCACTATCAATTCCAACCAGTACAAAATCTCCTAAACTTTTTGCATAGTTTAGGAGTTCTAAATGTCCACGATGAATAATATCAAAGGTTCCGTTAACAAATATTTTCATAGACATACTCATTAGAATTATACTTAATTATTCATTCAAAAAATCTTTTCTATAATACCTACCTAAAATATTTGAGTTATAAAAAGCTGGTTCTCCGTTGTCAAGGGACTCTGTAAGGACATTATTGAGAAAGAGTCGTCTGGTCTCCTCAAAGTTTGTTTTGCCCTTTGTTTGATGTAATGATAGGATAGTTCGACTAAAATTTTCTCTGCCCAATTTGTCAATGTCTTCTTTAAGTTCTGGACAAGACCCATAATATTCTTTCCAATTAGATTCTGATTTTACTTTGCGTTTTTTACCTTTGGGAGTTCTAAATTGCCACAGATATTTTCTTCCGATGTATTTTTTACCATTGAGTTTATTCTCTATCAGATAAACAAATCCATAATGATCTCCTATATCTCCGCTGCAGAAAGGAGTTTCATTATACATCCAAGGATTTTCATAGTCAATATCGATACTCATTAATGATGTGCAATACTTCATCCAGATATTTATGAGCAAGTCCTTTCATGTCCATATCATATCTAAGATGTTCCTCGTGAAGTTGATGTTTTAATTTCAAAATACGAGTCTTTAATTCATCTTTATCCAATTTATTTTTAGGCATAAAAAAAGGAGACTATTGCTCCTCTATGTAGTCATTATTACTCAGCCATTCTTTATAATAGTCATAATCTCCAAACATAAACTCATCACACTCAGCTGCTTGCTGATATGCATTCAGAATTTCTTGCTCACACCATTCGTCATAGTTTGAATCATCTTTGAGTATTTTAGGGTTCATTCCAATTCACAATTGGAATCCAGAAAAAGTGTTTGAAGCAACATCTTGTTTAATACCACCAACCAAATAACTCTCAACTTCCGTTTCCTGCGGACTTACCTGAAGACCTTTAGAAGAAATCCAGTGTTGAGTCCAAGGAAGTGGATTGTTATTCGCAGCAATATCATAAACTGGTTTGAGACCAATTGCTTTCATACGACGATTTGCAATCCACTCCACATACTGTTGAAGAAGTTTATCATTAAGCCCAATCATACTACCATTTTTGAATAGATGATCTGCCCACTTCTTCTCCTCGTTTACAGCACGATCAAACATCCTGTAAACCCACTCATCTTCTTCTTTTGCAATCTGTTGCATTTCTGGGTCATCACCTTCTCTCCACTTGTTTAGAATGTTTTGGGTAAGTGCTAAGTGTTGGTTTTCGTCTCTTGCAATGAGAGAGATGATCTTAGCTGATCCTTCCATAAGCTTAAGTTCACCAAAGGCAAAACTGCAAGCAAAACTAACGTAGAAGCGAATACCTTCAAGAATATTAACGTTTGCGACTGCTCTGTAGAGTTTTCTTTTAACATCGTTGAGACTCTCCTTGGCATAGTGAACTCCTTCAAGTCTGTGCTTCCAGGACTCGGAAGCACCATAACTTTGTGCTGATTGAATGAAGTCATCATAAGACTCTGTAACGCTCTCAGCACGTTCTAGAATACGTTGGTCGCTAATAATAGTATCAAGGATCTCGGCAGGGTCTGAATATACGTTTTTAATAATATAGGTATATGAACGACTATGAATCATCTCCATAAACTCCCATACAGTCATACATGCTTCCAGTTCAGGAAGGGAACAGTAAGGTAAGAATGCCATGCCAGGTCCACGACCCTGAACAGAGTCAAGCATAATTTGATACTTCAGGTTAGAAGTATAAATGTGCTTTTGTTCTGGACGAAGTGTTTGGTAATCACCACGATCTTTCTGTAGAGAAACCTCCTCGGGTCTCCAGAAATAACTTAATTGTTGAGTTGTGAGTTTCTCGAAAACTGGGTACTTATAAGAGTCATATCGTTGAATGCCTAAGGGTTGCCCGAAGAACATTGGTTGTTTTTTAGTATCGACTTGTGCTGTATTAAAAACTGTCATTCCTTTAATTTTTTCACTTTGTTCTTCAGATTTTATGAACTCGTACTTCATGTTTTTCCTCTTTACTATTTGATTGACTCTCACATTACTATTTAAGTTTTTACGAATGTTCAAATTGTACAACTTTCACATGCCTCTTCATCCGACTTCATAATATCATTTAGGAGGGATTTAAGTTCCTGTTTTTGGTCATCAACTACCTCATCCGTTTTGATATCATAAGTGTTTTGATAGTATGCTGTCTTGTGTCCCAGCTTAAAACAAGTAAGCATATCCTGTGCCATTACGCTAACAGGAACTTCATTATCGGCATAATTTTCTGGATTATACGCCCAGTTTCCAGAAATTGCTTGATCGAAGAATTTCTGCATAACTGCAACAATATTAATATAACCCCGATTGCTAGGCATATTCCACAGGAGCGTATAATTGTTTTTAAGAGTTTGATACTGGGGGACAATCTGCTTAAGAGGTCCCTTCTTTGACTTCTTAATGGACAAGTATCCTCGTGGTGGTTCGATCCCGTTGGTTGCATTTGACACAACGGAACTGCTCTCCGATGGCATCTGTGCGGACAGTGTTGAGTGCCTGAGACCGTGTTCAAGGATAGATGCCCTAAGACTTTCCCAATCATGTTGAAGACCTACAGATGAAACTTGATCAACATCCTTTTTATATGTATCAATGGGAAGAATACCATCAGAATACTTAGTGCGACCAAAGTATTCGCAGTGACCTTTCTCTTTGGCAAGTTGATTTGATGCTTTTAGAAGGTAATACTGGAAGGACTCAGAAAGACCGTGAACGGCGTCCCATGCCTCCTGTGAGTCGTAGTTGAACCCTAGTTTAGCAAGGTAGTGAGCAAGACCAATATAACCGATTCCAAGGGATCTACGACGTTTGGTAAAGTTCTCTGCTGCCTTAACTGGATAGTTTTGATAGTCAATAATTTCTTCTAGAGCACGAACAGAAAGATTACAAAGTTCTTCAAGTTCATCATCAGACTTAACTTTACCTACATTGATTGCTGATAAAATACAAGTTGCAATTTCTTGAGGACCATCATCATCAATATGTTGAATTGGAACAACCGGCAAAGTTATTTCCTGGCACAAATTTGACATTGTAATCTGATCCTTAAAGGAACTATGTGAATTACAATGGTCAATATTCATAATATAAATGCGTCCCGTCTCAGCACGTTCTTTGAGGAGACTAAGAATGAGTTCCTGTGCTTTAACAGTCTTTTTTGGAATGGTCGTATCTTTTTCATATACAGCATAGAGGTTGTCAAACGTGTCTGTTCCAAAAGCATCATAAAGTCCAGGGACATCATGCGGAGAGAACAGTGTGATCTCACCATCCTGAATAAATCTTTCATAGAAAATTTTACTGAGTTGAATTGAGTAATCAAGTTTGCGAACACGATTGTCCTCGGTTCCTTTATTGTTTTTCAGAACTAGAATGTCTTCTATTTCTTGGTGCCAGATTGGAAAGTGGACTGTAGCACTTCCACCACGAATCCCATTTTGTGTACAACATCTGACAGTTGCTTCAAACTTTTTGAGGAATGGGACAACACCTGTGTGCTGAACTTCTCCACCTCTGATTTTACTGTTGATGCCCCGGATGCGACCTGCGTTGATACCAATTCCTGCTCTTTGAGAAACATACCTACCAATTGCCATATCAGAGCTGAAGATACTATCCAAGGAGTCATCAATATCAACAAGAACGCAACTTGCAAATTGACGAAGTGGGGTTCTAACACCTGCCATGATTGGTGTGGGAATGTTGATTTTGTGCTTTGAGATTGCGTCATAGTACCTCCTGACGTATGACATCCTGGTTTCTTTTGGATACTCTGCAAAGATAGTCAGAGCAATCATCATATACATGAATTGTGGCGTTTCATATACTCCACCACCACTACGATCTTGAACCAAATACTTATCAACTACTTGGCGAAGACCTGCATAAGTGAAAAGATAATCTCGGTCATGGTCAATATAAGAATCAGATCGTTGAATTTCTTCTTTCGAATACTTATCAAAGATACCATTATCATATACTTCATGATTAACACATTGGTAAATATGATGTTCAAGAGCAGGAAGATCTTTCATCTTCCCATAAAGTTGTTTGCGAACAGAAAATAATAGAAGACGAGCAGCAACGAATTGATAATTAGGATGATCCAAATCAATCAAATCACTTGCACTGCGAATAAGAATTTCTTGTATTTCTTCAGTGGAAATACCATCATAAAACTGAATGCCCGAAGTCATTTCAACTTGACTTGCAGAGACCCCTGCAAGACCCCTACATGCCTCTTCAACCATCAAGTGCATTTTATCTAGGTCAAGAGGTTCAATTGTCCCATTTCTCTTGACTACCTTTGTTCCGTTGCTCATATTTTCTTCCAAGTAATAAATTTAAGTTTTGCCTGTAGTCCAAAATAGGTGTTTGATTCTATCACAGATTGAACATTAAGTCCAGATAAAACCATGTCATTAATGTCCTTCTCTTTTATTGTTGAAGGCCAGATGACAACTTTGTGTCCCATTTCGATAACGCGAGAAATTCTTGATAAGATTTCTGCATTTCGTGGTTCGTTATCATATATCCAAACAGCATCACTAATACCCCACTTATCAATATCACCATCAGCTCCACAAAGAGCAATCGCATTTGAAATGAATGTTGAGTCAAATGGTCCTTCGGTGATATAGACTGTGGTGTCTTTTTTGATTTCATCGAGTCCATAGATTTTAGGTGCATCATCAGTAAGCATAATGGTAATGTATTTAACCTTGTTTGAACCAAGTGCTCTTCCTTGAAATCCAACTAATGTATTTTGATAGAACAAAGGAATAATAATTCTTGGTTCATCTTTACCTACAAAGTCAAATGTTGGTCGAAGAGAATTGGTCCATTCTTTAAATCTCTCAGCATAATAGTAGTTATTAGAGTTTAATTTCCTCTTTTCTAGATATGCCTTTGCGTCAGGATTCTCTGATGCTTTGGGTAGATTTAATTTTTGTTTGAACTTTGGTGCCTCAAAGTGAAGTATCGGTGCCTCAGTGGTAAAATTTTTTCCAGTATTTCCTTCTTTAAACTTTTCAAAAATATATTTTTTATGAATTTCAGTATCAATTTGTTTTAGGAAATTATTAAAGGATACATTTACTCCACAATTATGGCACTTGTAGTTTGTGTTGTTTTTTATTTGATATAAGTATCCTCTTGCTTTATTCTTATTAGTTTGAGAGTCACCACAAATCGGACAACGAAAGTTGTAGAGATTATTCTTTACCCTCTTAAATTTTTGAAATCTAGAAGATATCAAATTGATGTATTTTACATCAACAAAATCCATAAACAAAAATTGACCTGTTCAGATATTCTATCACATTACCTTACCTTGTCAAGACAGAGTGAAGTGATTACTGCCGTCCATTTAATGATTGAATTAGTTATTTTATGCAGAGAGTATGCGGTAAGAGCATTTTTAGTTTTCACGGCATCCAGGTGTCAACACTCAACTATTTATTTTATTGTTCTTTCTATTGAAACAGGAGCAGGAGTTAATACATTTGTGATGATTTTATTGCCAACAGCAGAGAAGATTAAAGAGACAATAGCAAGTCCACCAGCCATCGTCCACATCTTCTTTTCTAAATCAGCCAAACGAGTATTAACTTTCATAATATCTCTTTCACATCCTTTTTTAATAATTTCAGTCTGACGAGTCATATCTCTATGAAGACTGTCAATTTTCTCAAACAATACAGCATCTATTCGATCTTGCTTATCTAACTTTTCATCGTGAACGGCAAGCATTCGTGTCACATTTGAATTTGCTTCAATTAACTTATCAATCGCGCTATCAATTTTCATTAACAATTGATCAGAAGAAGAAATTTTTTCTTCTAATATTGCAACCTTAGTTTCTATTGTTTGAGATTGAGAAGTCATTTTACTTGGTTTTTGAGTATTGCATCCATAATTTACGAGACCCTCTTCCACCACTCATATATTTTTTTCTTTTACGAACAGGAGGATCATCACCTGCTTCAACCGTTCCTGCTATTTGACCACCACCAACATTATTAGTTGGAACATCCTCGGCAATTATCTGCTCTCGGATAATATTAATAATTTTATCAAGAGTCTTCTTTTCCATTGTAGATTTTATATAACTCCTTTAAACAATTAATATCGACCTGAATGTCATGAATACTTGATTGTGGATATTCTGGAAGTCTATTAAGAAAAATAATAAATGATTTAACAGAAGACCATAACTCTTGTTCAATTTTAAAAAACAACATTGGGGTAGTTGCTTCTCCAAAAATATTATAAAGAATTATAAAATGATTTAGAATCAGATGAGTTTTTAATTCACCTGATTTTCTATATCTCTTCAATAATCTTTTGATATACTTAAAATGATTTAAGTCCCTTTCAAAATCTTCTTTGGTAACTGCTTGAGGGTTTTCATAGTACCTAATAGCAAATAAGAGGAAATTGTCCTCATTCAGTTCATTAAAAATCATACATTAATTAACTAGCAGACACAATATTTGGATAAGAAGGAGTATTACCAGTTGCAATTCCAGACATAGCAACTAAAACTTCCTTTTTAACTCTCAAAGTGCCTTCAGCTCCCATATACGTTTGAATTCCAACCCAACCCACACCTTCTTCATATTGAGTACCAGAAGATGCACCCGATCCATCAGTGGAAATTCCATAGACTTTGCGTGGAGCATCATTACCAACTGCCTGAGAACGGCTAAAAGAAGAATCACCAATTGTATATTTTGGAAGTTGTGATGCTTGGAATGAGGTGGCTGCGATTGCAGCGCCACTCAATCCTGCAGTAGATCCAATTGTCAATTGAGTGGTACTGGCAATACTTACAACAACTGCATCACCAAAATATACTCCAGGTTTTACAGGAGATCCAAATCTAATAATATCTCCTTCTTGGATGCTACCAGATTGACCAAATAAAGTACCATCAGTGGCACCGGTCCCACCAGTACAAATACCGGTAGCATAATCTAAAGTGACTCTGCCTGCAGCAGAAATGTTATCATTGTTTCCCCAGAGTGCCATTTTGTTATTCCTGTAAAGTTATTTGCTAAAAAGTATTTATAAAAACCAGAGACCTCAATAAAAGAGGTCTCTATGTATAATTTAATTTATGGAGTTAAATCTTTTGCTCCCTTTTTCTTCAACACTGATTGTGCTCGAAGAAGTAGAAGTGAAAGAATACCATTTGACTTAACTTTTGGGTTTGCTCCTAATGCTTCCGAAACTACGAAAAGCGCAGTTGCAATTAAAGCCTCATTAGCAAGACACCAAGCGATTACTGCTGACATAGTATCCTCCGTGTAAAGTGTCCTATCCTATTTAGGAATTAGTCGTATCTAGAATGCATCATATCCTGTGCTCTCTGAGCATCAGCACGACGCTTTGCTACCTTCTGTGCAGGAGTTCTAGTTGGTCCAGGTGTGGGAGCGCCTTTATCCTTTTTAACACCTCTTGGTTGAACTCCCAACCTACCGGATCCCATTGATTTTGCAACCAACTCAAATGCTGGATTGCGGGGTTTTCTTGGAGTTCCTTTGTCCTCTCTTCTTCTCTCATCAATAACTTTACCTTCTAGTTCATAAGAAGAATTAACTTTTCCGAAGCGGATAGCGCCGCGATTACTGGATGGAGGTTCTGTTGGTTTTTCTGATTCTTGAGGTGCAGGATTTAAAGAACCACCTCCACGACCTCGATGGTGTCTGGAAGATTTATAACTTTTGCGGGCAGCATTGCGTTCTTCTCCACGTCTAAGGCTTGCCCTCGTTAAATTTTCATCAACTAGTTCACCTTCTGGTTCATAAGATGCGGTTTCAAGAGGAAGTTTGCCCGCTTTTTGTAGTTGTAATCTTTGGCGATCTAATTGTTGTTTCTTTTGCTGAAGCATCTTAAGATTAGTAAGTTTTGTCTTGTCTAACGTCTGTTTCTTTTTTTCTAATGCAGGATCTGCAACAGTTGTTGATGGATTATCAACAGTTTGTCCTGCAATTTTCTTTGCCATCTTAGTAGCAGTTGCATACATCACTTCTTTACCGCGACCAGGATATCTCTTTTCAAAGTCTGCTGCTTTATCCTTCATCGACTTTACAAGTTCTTCTTTCTTTTTAGTCTCAGCAGCAGTTAGTGTTTTTTCATCAAGTTCAACTTCTTCTTTCTTAATTACACCTTTCATTTTTTGTGCTTTCTTAACCATTTCAACTGGTTTTTTTGCAGAGGAATGATCATCAGAATATGGTGCTTTTTCATATGGATCAATAAGTCTCAATCCAAGTCCTGTTACTTCTTTCCCTTCACTTCTAATATCAGAAAGCAGAGAATCTAACTTTGAGGTTCTCTTTCTTTTTGGTGCAGGTTTTGCAGCAGGTGCTTTTTCTTTTGGTGCTGCTGGTTTCTTTGCAGCAGGTTTTTCTGTTTTCTTGGGGGTGGGCTTTGGTGCTTCTGCTTTTTTGGTCTCACCATTTTCCATTCTACGAGCAACATTTCTTGCTCCTCTTGATACTGCTCTTGCACCGGCACCAACTGCTTTCTTTAACCCTTTCTTAAGTGCTGATCCAATTCTTCCAAGAAGTCCAGGTCTCTTAGATCCTGTTTCAGTTGAACTTGATGATGAAGAACTTGTTTGTGGTGCTGGTGAAGAAGAACTGCTACCTGAAGAAGAACCTCCCCTACCTCTTTCATATCCTTTGGAGAACTCTCTACCTGCTGCCTTTACTCCTCTTACAGCAGCACCAGCAACATAACCTGCTTCACGAGCAAGTCCTGCTCCAACTTTCTTCACAGCAGATTTTACTTTGGCAAGTCTATCAGTTTTAATATCAGTATCGTGCCCCATAGTAACTTTTGCTTCTGTTAAAAGAGCAGCAGAAACATCTATTGATTCAATCAGAACATTTTCAATTTCTTCAACATTATATCCCTCTTGAATGCACTCAAAGAAGAACTCCTCAACAACTTCTTCAATCAGTTTATCTGAAAGAAGAAATATTTCTGATTCTGAAAGGTCATCAAGAATACAATCAGCATCCTCAATCTCCACCATCTCAAGAAGAGTTCCACCAAGTTCTTCTACTGCTTCACCAAGACTTGGATTGATTTTAATTTTATTTTTTATATTCTTTTTTTCTTTAATTTGTCTTTTAGTTTCAGTTTCAATATCACCGATTACTTCAGAAAGGTCTTGTCTCCAATTCGAGAAACCTTCTTTTACTGATTTCTTTTTGATTGCCTTGCCAATTGTTTTGCGGCGATTGTGAAGATACTTATCCGACTTATCAATATCACCATCATTATCAATATCAGCATCCTCCCGACCTACAGGATCAAGTGATTCATTATGTTGAGGAGATTGTCCAATTCTATCAAACCTTTCTCTTTCTTTTTGACTAGTAATGGCTCTTACGATATTAGCAGACTTAGTTTGTGCTTCCTCTTTTTTCTTTCCTCTTGATGATAATGCGGTGCGAGCAAGATTTCCTGCACGACGATACATTGCAGTCTCTTTTTCTCTTTCTATAGGTTTATAACCCTCATCTACAGAGGCAACCTGCTCCAGATAAACTCTGGAGATATCATTCAAAGGATTAGTTGACATTGTAATACTACTTGCTTTTTACCTTATACTTATTTATAAACTCCTTAATATTAGAATATCCACTATAAGGTTTTGCTCCTGGTTGAAGATTTGTTTTATCTCCTTTATTAAATCCTGGAGTTATACTTGCAGCATTCTTAAAGTATCCACCAGTTCCCTCAAGAGTATTTGGTTTTCCAGGAAGTCTTTCCTTTCTACTCATTACCCTTTCAGTATATTCCATTACATCTTTAATCCAAGACTTAAACATATATTCTTCTTTTGTTAAGCAGATTAAATGATTTGTTCCTCTACGAATAATCTTACCAATCAATCCAGTATTTAAGTTCTCAACAATATCTCCAATTCTAAAAATCTTACCAGTTAAATAATTTTCACGAAGATTTTGTTGATCATACTTTGGAGCAATCTGCCAGAGTTCTACAACTTCTTTTTTCTTTTTCTTTGCACCCATTCCCCGACGAACAGCATTAAAGAGTGCTTGAGTATCAGTATCATCCAATGACTTTGGTGTTCCTCTGCGGAAAGAATCAAAATCATCATCTAAAACTGCTTTTCTCATCTTGGATGCAGACATTCCCTCTACACCATCAGCATCAGCATCTCTTATTCCAGCAGATACAACACGAATTAAATCAAAGTTATAAAGATCTCCATTGTATTTTTGTGCAAGGTTCTCAAACTCTGCTTGGCGATCTGATCCAACTACGATATTAACACTTGAATATCCATCTTCATTTGCAGTTACAAGAACATCAAAAATAGATCTCATATTATCATCATTGATAATGATTTCCTTAAAGTCAGGAAACATCTTCTTCATAAAAGAAATCTTCATATCAGGATCCAGTGGGTTTTTCTTTGGATCTTGAGTTCTTGATGGATAAATCTTAACATCCCCACCAGCAGATATTCTCTTTGCTGACTTGAGAAGTTTATCATGTCCTACTGTTGGTGGATTAAACCTACCAAATACAATCGTAAGTGGTGGAACTTCTTGTGCTTGATCTTCAGGTGCCTGTGCTCCTGTTGGTGCTGCTTGAGTAACTGGTGCAGGTGCTTGTGTTTTAGGAGCAGATGCGGGAGCAGCAGATTTTTGAGTATCTGCTTCTGGTTCTTCTTGTCCTTTTGGAGTTCTTTTTTCAGTGAACTTTAGTTTTCCCTTTTCAGTTCTTGCAACAACTTTACCGAAACGATCTAACCATCCACCGTGACCGTCTCCTTTTAGTCCAAGTTTCTTCGCCCGCATCGATGCTTGCGATTGCGTTGCTTCAGTTAAGAATTGGAGAAAACTTTTCATTAATGTATCTTATTACACTTATAGTTTTTTTAGTTATTTATAATTTATACAAAAGATCACCAGATTCTACATATGATCTCATCAAAATTTTATACTTATTATTTTTATCTTTTGCTGTTGCATCAGTTCTATATCTGAATTGTATTAGAGTGTTTGTTTTTGTGGCAGATGTTCCAGAATATATGATGATTTTTGGATCACTTCCACCCAAATCTTTATGAACTTTTAAATCCACATTCTCAACATTTTCAAAAAAAGATTGCCCGAAAGTTTGAGTAACAGCACCACCTTTAGTAGTAAATTTAACTAGTTCAACTCCACTTTCATTTTTTGTAGCTCTTTCTTTACAATAAGAAGCTAACAAACGTCTAAATTGATCTTTGTTTGCACCAGTTAATTTTTGATTTAATTGATCTGCAACAGAAGAAAAAACTTCTTTTGCAACTTTTTTTAAAGCTTTGACTTCATCCGAAGATTTTATCGCATCTCTATTATCAAACTTTTTACCTATGATATCTGGGTAAACTCCCATCACTTCAGACAGAAACATTTGATTGAATTTTGTATAATTATTTAAACCCAAAGCATCAAATATTTTTCCAAAATTTCCAAACTCCAATCCAACTGCTTGAGCAAATTGTGGAGCATCATATTTTAGAGATATTTGGTTTGATCTATTTGGTAATCTTTGACCCTGATTAATGATTTCAACACGAATATCAACTTTTGTTGCTGTTTGAGATTCCGTTCCGATTGCTCTTACAATAATAGTATCATTTTTTTTATTTACAGATAACCCATATGCTTTTGCTTTTAATCTAGGATCATTATTTACTTTAGTTATAGCCGCACTGAATATATTTGAAATTTCTGACCAATTTGATTCTTTTTTTAAAAACTGAGCACTTTTTTGGGGTATTCCTACACTAACTTGAATATTATCATATATTTTTGTTTCTACTGTTTTTTTGATTCTATCTATATCATTCACTGAGGTAGAATATTTAAAAGATCTTACTAATATTCTTAAAACATTTTCTACATCAGTTTTAGTTACTGATGGAAGATTTCCAATATTAATAGCAGAACTTGTATTTTTAAATTCATTCACATCAATTCTTTTTTTAAATTTTGCAGCAATAGCAGCAGCAAGAATAGCTTCAGAAATGTCTCCCTTGTTTGCTTTGTATTCTGCTACCATAGTTTTAAATATATTTTTAAGTATTTATAAATGGAGTTGTGGGGGTACGATCCCCAAACCTTTCGGATGCAAACCGAATGCTCTACCAATTGAGCTACAACCCCAATCAAAACATCATAAAACCCACTCAACTCAAAGTCAAGTGGGTTAGAGCAACCTTTAGTGGTTATTTATCAGCGGACGTTCTTAGCATACCACTTCTCAAAGTCCTCTCTACGCTTATCACCTCTTGGGGGCATAGGAGTTTTTTCTCCACGAACAGGAGCATATTTCTTTGCCTGCTCTCTTTCATACTTATCTGGGTCTCTGTTAGCAACTTGTGCTTCTCCAATAAGAATACCAATCGCTTCCTCATCAATCACATTTGCCATTAACCACTCTGCTTCTTCCAGAGTTTCTGCATATCCTTCTACTTGGAGGAACTCAAGGACTACATCAAAGATATCAAAATCTTCCGCCATCTTTTTATTTTGAAGGGCAGTACGACGAGATGCTGGACTTTGCATTGCAATTCTTCTTTGCATCTGCCTATTAGTTTCCTTCTCATCGCCAGCAGCGACCGCACGGATTTCCTTTCCGTATGCTCTTCCTACTTGACGAGCTATCTTCTCTTTAGGAAGTGGCTTCATTTCTTCTCCAACCTGCTCTACTTCTTCACCCATTCTTTGACGTTTCACATATGCCATTTGAGAAAGTTTATGTGAAGCATATCTCTCACCTTCTTTTGCAGATTTTGGTCTAATCCCTGCTCTCCTTTGGGCAGCAAGATCTTTCCTTCTCTCTGAATCCTCACCCTTTACTGCTTCATCGACAGAATCACATACTTCAATGTATGCTTCCATCAAACCTTGGAGATCTCTGCTATCCATTTTTACAAATACTTTCTAGTTATTTATAAAAAAAAGAGGGTAGTGAGACCCTCTTGTGTGTCAGTTTGGAAAGTGGACTCATCTAATAGTTGGATCTGGCCTTCTTTGCAATCTCTGCATTGGAGTTAATCCACCAGGAGGCTGTGGACGTTGTGGTTGTGCTGGTCTAGCAGCTCCACTCGTTGATGATTGCCCTCCACCAGATGCTGGAGATCTTTTACCATCAAGTCTATTTGAAGGTCTTGATAGAAGATTTTGCATTGCTGGACTCATCTCAACGATGTTCTGCTTCCACTCTTCACTCATATTTGCCATAATAACAAGAGCTGCCTTGTTAGTATCAGCATATCCTTCGGCAACTAGGTATTCTAGCAGGTAGTCAAAAAGATCAACACCTTCACCAAGTTCTCCCA
>Ga0194115_10005211_pt1 | contig 13616 bp, 18 predicted proteins | sample TA2MahsurfametaG_3_FD_148656 | JGI IMG/M metagenome (GOLD analysis project Ga0194115, IMG submission 148656) | Freshwater microbial communities from Lake Tanganyika, Tanzania - TA2015002 Mahale S4 surface | ecosystem: Environmental > Aquatic > Freshwater > Lake | place: Tanzania: Lake...
ACCGCTCCTGCAATCGGCTGAGGCTGAACAGCCCAGCTGATCACAACACCTGGTTTGATCTTGATCGTCTGATCAAGGTCAAACCAGCTACGGAATCCCCAAAGCCCCCCGCCCACGCAGGGGGCTTTTTGGTGTCGGTGAAACAGGATCAGGGCTTGCGCCAGATGACGGGCTTACGGCGGCGGGGGTAGAGCTCGCGGCAGAGCGGACAGACCGTGCCGTCGCAGCCGCGGGCCGTGCAGAACTCGCGCCCATAAAAAATGATCTGCAGGTGCAGCCGATTCCAGGCGTCTTTGGGGAACAAGCGCTTGAGGTCATGCTCGGTCTGCTCGACGTTGATGCCGCTGCTGAGGCCCCAGCGCTGGGCCAGGCGGTGAATGTGGGTGTCGACAGGAAAGGCGGGCACGCCAAAGGCCTGGGCCATGACGACGCTGGCGGTCTTGTGGCCAACACCCGGCAACGCCTCCAAGGCTTCAAAGCTGCAGGGCACCGCGCCGCCATGGCGCTCGAGCAACAGCTCAGCCAGGCGTTTGACATTGCGGGCCTTGGTCTTGGCCAATCCCAGCTGGCGAATATGGCCCAGGATCTCGGCCTCGCTCAGGGCTTCCATGGCCGCAGGGGTGGGCCCTGAGGCAAACAGCGCCGGCGTCACCTCGTTGACCTTCTTGTCGGTGCACTGGGCGCTGAGCAGCACCGCAATCAGCAACGTGAAGGGATCGCTGTGGTCGAGCGGCACCGGCGTTTCGGGGTAGTGCTCCTGCAGCCGCTGCATGATCAGGCTCACTCGTTCAGCTTGACGCACCAGAGATCGGCTGAAACCACCATGACGCTACGAAAGCAGCTTTGTAGGCTCACCCCAGCGCACAACGCCCATGGGAAGCAGCTTCGGCCAGCTCTTTCGCATCAGCACCTTTGGTGAATCCCACGGCGGTGGCGTGGGGGTGATCGTCGATGGCTGTCCGCCGCGCCTAGAGCTCGATCTGGCCGCGATCCAACACGAACTCGATCGGCGCAAACCGGGCCAGAGCAAAATCACCACCCCCCGCAAGGAAGACGATCAAGTCGAGATCCTCAGCGGCCTGCTCGATGGCGTGACCCTGGGCACCCCGATCGCCATGGTGGTGCGCAACAAGGACCAGCGCCCCGGCGACTACAAGGAGATGCAGGTCGCCTTTCGGCCCTCCCATGCCGATGCCACCTATCAGGCCAAATACGGCATTCAGGCCCGCAGTGGCGGCGGCCGCGCCTCAGCCCGCGAGACGATTGGGCGGGTCGCCGCCGGCGCGATCGCCAAGCAGTTGCTGGCCAAAGCCCATGGCACCGACGTGATCGCCTGGGTCAAACGCATTCACACGATCGAAGCCCAGATTGACGCGGACGCGGTGACACCTGCAGCCGTGGAAGCCAACATCGTGCGCTGCCCCGATGCCGCCATTGCCGAGCAGATGATCGAACGCATCGAGGCGATCGGCCGCGAGGGCGATTCCTGCGGCGGCGTCATCGAATGCATCGTGCGCAACCCTGCGGTGGGCCTGGGCTCACCGGTGTTCGACAAGCTCGAAGCCGAGCTCGCCAAGGCGGTCATGTCGCTGCCAGCGACCAAAGGCTTTGAGATCGGCTCTGGGTTCGGCGGCACGCTGCTCAAAGGCAGCGAGCACAACGACGCCTTCGTGCCCACTGCCGATGGCAGCCTGCACACCACCACCAACAACTCGGGCGGCATTCAAGGCGGCATCAGCAACGGCGAGCCGATCGTGATCCGCGTGGCGTTCAAGCCCACCGCCACGATCCGCAAAGCCCAACAAACCATTGATGCCACGGGGGCAGCAACCACCCTCGAAGCCAAAGGACGGCACGACCCGTGCGTGCTGCCGCGGGCCGTGCCGATGGTGGAAGCGATGGTGGCCCTGGTGCTGGCGGATCATCTCCTCCTGCAGCAGGGCCAGTGCAGCCTCTGGTAGGCGTTAGACGCTGAGCGGCTGCTTCACGGCTCCATTGGAGCTGGCTGCTGCTGCACTTGCGCCACTGCTCAAACGGCTAACCGCCTTGGCCATGCGCCGTGCCACTGAGGAGGTGGCGCGCTTGGTCGAGACGCTGGTTGAGCTGGCTGCCTTGCTGACGGGCTTGCGCGCCGCTGTCTTGCGCGCCGCGGGCTTGGCAGCCACCGTTTTACGGGTGGCCCGCTTGGCGGGTCTGGCCTTGGCTGCAACCGGCTTGCTCGCTGCAGCCGCCACAGTGGGCTTGGCCTTGGCAGGCTTTGCCTTGGCAACCTTGCGCGCAGCGGGTTTGGCCTTGGGCGCTGCAGCCTTGCTTGCAGCCGGCTTAGCGGCAGCTGCTTTGCGGGCAGTGGCTTTGCGGGCAGCCGGTTTGCGCGCGGCGGGCTTTTTGGCAGCAGCCACACGCGGGGTGCGTGTGCGATGGCTCAGGACCAGAGCCCATTCCTCATCGCTGAGGTTGGCAGGCTTGGCGCCGTGGGCATCGGCGACCTTGGCAGCCTTTTCGATATCGGAGACAAGGTTTTTCCAGGAGGTGGCAAAACGCTTGTCCGATTGGGACTTTGCACCGCTTTCAACCAGGGTCTCAATGACCCCGGCAGCTGAGACCTTCTTGCGGCGGCGGTTGAAAATTTCCTTCTGAAGCTGAGCGATCAGGGCATCAGCGCGATCGCTGAGCTTGACGGAGAGTTGAGACATAGGGGAGAAACACCTCTGTCTCATCAATAGCACTAGAGACTCCTATTGGCGACAACAGGGTTGCCCAGGCAGACCTCAACCTCTCGGTGACATCAGCCATTGGGCCAGCTCCTGCCAGGCTTGATCGCCGCTGAGCGCACCGCCAATGGCTACAGCATCGACGCCTGAACTGAGCCATTGAGCCACCTCGGCTGGGCCCAAACCACCCGCAGCAATGCAGAACGGCAGCCCTCCCAAAGGGCCTGCCAGCGATCGCCAATAGGCAGGGCCAAGGGCGATGGCGGGGTACAACTTCACCAGTGGGCAACCCAGGGCTTTGGCCTGATGCACCTCGCTGGGCGAAAACACCCCTGGCACCAGCGTCAGCTCCAACTGCTGCGCCAGGGCAAGCAGGGCAGGATCAAACACCGGCGATACAGCAAACGCAAGGCCCGCTGCCTGCACATCGCGCAGGGCCTGCTCGGTGGTGATTGAGGCAGCCCCAAAGCGAATCTCTGGGCTGCGCAGCGCCAGTGCGCGGGTCTGCTCGATCCAGCCGGGGTGGTCGCTCCAGGCGATTTCGATATGCCTGAGCCCCAGCGCGGCCAGCCTGTCGATTTGCGGTGTCAGCGCCGCTGGCTGCTCAGCACGAAGCACCACCAGCAGGGGCTGGTGGTGCAACGAGGCGATCAGCTCTGCGCAGCAGGCGTCAGACGTATTCGGCAACGCGAACGTCGCTGTTGATCAGCAGCTCCTGCAGCTCTTCGGCATCGACGGTCTCTTTTTCAACCAGAAGATCGGCCAGCTCATCCAGCACGCCGCGGTTGCTGGTCAACACGGTGGTGGCACGGCGGTGCGCTTCGGCCACCAGCTGGCTGACTTCGTCGTCGATGGCGGCGGCGGTGTCTTCGGAGAAGTCGCGCTCAGCGGCGATGTCGCGGCCCAAAAACATGCCGCCCTGGCTGCGCCCCAACGCAATGGGGCCGAGGCGATCACTCATGCCGAAGCGGGTGATCATCTGCCGCGCAACGCGGGCCACCTGCTGCAAGTCGTTGGAGGCACCGGTGGTGACCTCGTCATCGCCGTAGACGATCTCTTCGGCGACGCGGCCGCCGAGGGCCACAGCCATCTGGTTCTGCAGGTAGGCGCGGGAATACAGGCCCGATTCCATGCGCTCTTCGCTGGGGGTGAAGAACGTCAGACCGCCGGCCTGCCCGCGGGGAATGATCGAGATCTTCTGCACCGGGTCGTAATCGGGCATGAGGGCACCGACCAGGGCGTGTCCAGCCTCGTGATAGGCCACCAGACGCTTGCGCTTGTCGCTCATAACCCGATCCTTTTTCTCAGGGCCGGCCATGACGCGCTCAATGGCGTCATTGACCTCGTCCATCGAGATCTCGGTAAGCTGGTTGCGGGCCGCCAAAATCGCCGCCTCGTTGAGCAGGTTGGCCAGATCAGCACCGGTGAAACCGGGCGTGCGGCGCGCCACCTTGTCGAGGTCGACATCTTTGGCGAGGGTCTTGCCGCGGGCATGCACATCAAGGATCTGCAAGCGGCCGCTGTAGTCGGGGCGATCGACGACCACCTGACGGTCGAAGCGACCGGGACGCATGAGCGCCTGATCGAGCACGTCGGGGCGGTTGGTTGCCGCCACGATGATGATGCCGGTGTTGCCCTCAAAGCCGTCCATTTCGGTGAGCAGCTGGTTGAGGGTCTGCTCGCGCTCGTCGTTGCCGCCGCCGAGGCCGGCGCCGCGCTGACGGCCCACCGCATCGATCTCATCGATGAAGACGATGCAGGGGGCGTTCTTCTTGGCCTGCTCGAACAGGTCGCGCACGCGGCTGGCACCAACGCCGACAAACATCTCGACGAACTCAGAGCCTGAGATCGAGAAAAACGGCACGCCTGCTTCACCGGCGACGGCCTTGGCCAGCAGGGTCTTGCCGGTACCAGGAGGGCCGACGAGCAGAACCCCTTTGGGAATCTTGGCGCCGACGGCCGTGAAGCGATCGGGGTTTTTAAGGAAGTCGACGACCTCGGTGAGCTCAAGCTTGGCGCCCTCGATCCCGGCCACATCACCAAAGGTGACCTGGGTCTGGGGCTCCATTTGCACCCGCGCCTTGCTCTTGCCGAAGCTCATGGCCGGGTTGCCACCGCCGCCCTGGGCACGGCGCAGCAAAAAGAACAGCCCGCCAAGCAGCAGCAACGGGAAGATCAGGCTGCCGATGGCGCTCTGCCAGGCCGCAGGCTCACGGCTGGGCTGCACGGCGATGTCGACGTTGTGATCGGTCAGCAGCTTGAGCAGATCCTTGTCAGGAGCAAGGTTGACCACGGCGCGGCGACCATCGTTCTCGACGATCTGGGCCGTGCCACGGTCGGGCGAAATGAGCACCCTCGAGACCTCATTGCCCTGCACGGCTTCAACAAAGTCGCTGTAGCGCAGGGTGCGCGGCGCATTAGCAGGATCGGGACGATCCAGAAACGCGGTGCCGATGGCGATCATCACGATCACCAGCAGCCCATACAGACCCGCATTGCGCCAGCGTTTTTTCACGGCCAGAAAGGGGCAGGGGGAAGTGAAGGAATGTTAACCGGGGCGCTTACCAAGGCGCTCAGCTCGGGGCCGTATCCAGGCTCAGCCCGCCGCTCTGAGCACCTCAACCACGCTGCGGAAGGCGAACCATTCGGGGATCTCCTCGCCGCCGCGCAGCATCTGGCGGAATTGGGTACCGCTGAGCTTGCGCACATGCAGGCCGCGGGCTTCGGCGTGCTCTGCGGTCACATAGCCCTCTTCCTCGGTGTACACGAGGTTGAGCGAGGGCACGGTCTCCATGCCCAGCTCTGGGGCCATCTCGCGGGCAAAGTCCTGGGCTTCGTAGGGGCCGTAGAAGTCGTCGCCGGTGAGCGAGCTTTTGCAGCCCGCCATGTCGCGGCCAATGATGAAGTGGGTGCAGCCGTAGTTCTTGCGGATGATCATGTGCTGCAGCGCCTCGCGCGGTCCGGCCATGTGCATCGAATAGGGCAGGTAAGCCCAGCGGATGCGGGGGTTGTTGACCTCGGCGGCGAGACGCTCATAGGTCTGAAAGCGCACCTCGCCGGCGATGTCGTCGTCCTGGGTGGGACCGCAGGTGGGGTGCACCAGCACCACACCGCCGTCGCTGACGTTGGTGGCATCGAGCGCCCGGGTGAACAGCTCGTAGTGGGCGCGGTGAATGGGATTGCGGCACTGAAAGGCCACCACGTCCTCACCGACCGGCAGGGTGGCGCGCACCTCGGCCGGGGTCTTGCAGGGAAACACCCGGCGGGGCAGCGCCAGCCCCTGGATGCTGCCGCCCAGGTAATAACGGCCCCGTTCGGTGGCGATCATGCGCACCGCGGGGTGCTCCAGCGAGGTGGTGCCGTAGCAGCCCTTGGCCTCTTTGACCTTGTCGGGCTCCCAGCGACTCTCGACGGTGAGCACCGCCAGCTCCTGGCCCTGGTAGGTGAGCATCAACCGCTCACCAACGCTGATCGTGGCGTCGTCCGTGTCAAAGACGATCGGCAGACCAAACAGCAGACCACTCGTGGTGCGGTGGCCTGCCACCACGGCGTCGTAATCCTGTTGGTGCATGAAGCCCCGCAGCGGCGAGAAGCCGCCCACCACCAGCAGCTCGACGTCGCAGGCGTTGCGATCGCTGCACTCGAGGACGCGATCAATGCCAGCGCGCACACTGTCGTGCTGCTCGGCCGGCAGCATCAGGTCGACCAGGCTGCCGCCATGGGGGGCAATCAGACCCTGGGGACTGGTCACAGAGGCAGTCATGGCAGAGAGGCGACTGGGCAATGGGGGCGATTCTTTCAGAGCAGGGGCAAGCCAGGATCGGCCCACAAAAAAAGGGCCCCGCAGGGCCCTGGCTGAGCAGCGCTGGTGTGGAGCAGATCAGGCCTGCTCGAGGCGGCCGTACAGCTCGCCGGTGATCTTGACGTCAACGGGATGCTTGGTGCCCATGTCGGTGTCAGAGGGCTGGACGGCGGTGAACACACCGGCGAATTCGCCGGTGTTGCCATCGACCTTGGTGATCGAGAGGCTCATGTTGCCGGTGCCATCGACGTACTTCTTGACCGTTTCGGAGGTGTAGTCATCACCAGCGGGCACCAGACCCACAGCGCTGCTGTAGCCGGTGGTCAGGCCACGGGCCTTGGGATCCAGGAAGTTCGAGGTGCGGTAGCTGGGCACCCGATACGAGCCGTTGAAATCGGTACTGGTGGTGATCGCAGCACCATCGGCACTGGCGTCCAGCTCCTTGCTGGAGAACACGAATGGGACTTCTTCGCCGCCGGGCAGCAGCACGGTCACCAACTGGAAGTCGAGGCCACCAAGCTCCTTGAAGCCGAGCTTGTCGCCCTGGACATTCAGGTCGCCATAGACCTGATCCAGGCTGGTGGTGAAGCGGGTGAGGATCTTGCCGGCCACGAACTGGGCTTCCTGACGCTTGTTAGCCGGTTCGCCCTTCACGTAGACCTCAGCTGGATGCAGACAGAGCTCACGCAGCTGGTACTTGCCCCCAGCGGTCAGCGCGATCGAGCCACGGGCCGACTCGGGCAGGGTCGGGCAATCGTTGGCCAGACCCGTGTTGTGAATGTCGTCGTAGGTGAGGTTGGCCCGATCCTTGGCCTCGGCGCCGCCGCTGCAGGCGGTCACCAGGGTCAGACACAACGCCAGCACCAGAGCCAGCAGTGGACGGAAACGCATGGGGGAAACCGATCTGGCGCGGATCCTACCGGTGCAAAATGCCCCATACCCTTACGATGTCGCGGCTCTCAACAACCTGTATGGGAGCCCGGTGCCAGCACCCACCGCTGCCACCGGCCGCAGACGCACCGAAGTCTTGAGAACCGTTGATATGAGCGACGCTTACAGCACCTCCAACACCGCTGCCGAAACAACCGGCACGGACGCCCTGACCAGCGAGCAGCAGCAGCGCCTTGATGCGGTGATCGCCGAGCTGGAGTCATTGGCAGGCGAACTGGCAGGCAACCCCCAGGGCCTGCTCACGCTTCTACGCCAACTGGAGCAGCTGCACAGGACCCTTCAGGACGGCGCCTTTCGCGGCAGCCTGCCCACCGATCGCAGCGCCCTGTTCAACCTGTTGCGCGACATGGAGCAGAGCGGCGGCTGGCCCTACATCCCGCGGCTGCAGCTACGCACCTTTATGGATCTGCTGCAGCGTGATCGCCACGATGACGATCACCCGCTGGCGGCCTGAGCGCTGGTTCCAGCAGACTGCCCAAGGCGCTGAGCAGCTGATGCGCCAGAGCCAACTTGCTCATGGGGGCCAATTCACGCTCAAGGCCGGCGGGGCCAAACAACCAGCCCTGGTTGGTGGGTGAGCCAAAGCCTGCATCGGCCTGATCAATCGGATTGGCAAACAGCAGATCGCACCCTTTGCGTTCGCGCTTGGCCCGCGCCGCCTCGAGGCCGCCCTGGCTGTAGGCGGCAAAGCCCAGAATGGGCTGCTGGCCTGAGCGGCGCGCCACCAGTTGGGCCAGCAGATCTGGCACAGGCTCCCAGCCGCCCACCAGAGCGGCGGCCAGTTCGTCCTTGCTGGCCTTGCGCTGGGCGGGGGCAGCGCGGCGGTGATCAGCCACTGCTGCAGTCATGGCGATCGCATCGGCCGTGGGTTGCCGATCAGCCAGGGCCTGTTGCATGTGCGCTGCAGTGTGAGCGGGGTAGCAGTTCAGCCCCTCGAGCCAGGCCGGCTCGAGCTGCAGGGGGCCATGCACCAGATCCACCTCGGCGCCGCGCAATCTGGCGGCCTGGGCCAGCAGCACGCCCATGCGGCCGGTGCTGGGGTTGGTGATGCAACGCGCCGGATCCAGCGGTTCGCGGGTGGGGCCGGCACTGACCAGCAGGCGGCGGCTCTGCCAGTCGCGCCGCCAACCCCAGAGAGCCAACGACTCGAGCGCCAGCAGCAACAGCTCGGGCTCGGCCATGCGGCCGTCACCGCGCCTGTCGCAGGCCAGCAGCCCTGCTGCCGGCACCAGCGGCAACACCCGCTCCAAAGCCTGCAACTGCTGCCAGTTGCGCCGCACCGGCGGGCTCTGCCACATGCTGGTGTTCATGGCGGCAGCCGCCAGCACGGGTGCCTCGCAGGCCAGCAGGGTGCTGGCCAGCAGGGTGTCGGCCAGGCCATGGAGCCAGCGTCCCAGCGTGGTGGCGCTCAGGGGTGCGAGCAGCACCAGCTCGGCCCATTCGGCCAGCTCGATGTGCAGCGGGCGATCGGCCGTATGGCTCCATTGGTCGGCATCGAGATAGCAGCGATGCCGGCTCAGCGAGGCCAGGGCCACCGGGCTGACCAACTGGGCGGCACTGGGTGTCAGCACGCAGCGCACCTGGGCACCGCGTTTGGCCAGGGCACTGACGACCAACGGCAACTTGACCGCAGCAATGCTGCCGGTAATGCCGACCAGGACGCGCCGCCCCGCCAGCGGATCTGCCTCGGGGTCAGTCCTCATCAAAGGGCTCCTGATCAACCAGGTGCACGTAGGGGCGGGCCAGCTCGGGGCGATGGATCGCCAGAGCGCGCATCAAATGCCAGTCGGCCAGACCATCAAAGGGTGATGGATAGTCATCGTCCTCAAGCCTGCGGGCCAACTCGGCCGCTGCCGCCTCATCGAAGGCCGCCAGGCGTTCAGGGGTGATCGAAGTGGTCATCTCAGCACAAGGCGGCAGGGCCTGGGGCGACGGTTTCTTTGAAATAATGAACCCCACCAGGGGAATTAGCTCAGCTGGTAGAGCGCTGCGATCGCACCGCAGAGGTCAGGGGTTCGAGTCCCCTATTCTCCATCGAACGCAAGATCGGACGTCCCCATGAACTGGTCGGCTGGGGCAGAAGCACGGCTGAAGGAAGTGCCCTTCTTCGTGCGGCCGATCGTGCGGCGCCGCATTGAAACCCTGGCCGGCGAAGCCGGCCTGAACGAAGTCAGCGAGGCCTTCTACGAGGAGGCCAAAGCCCAGTTTGGCCAGAAGTAGGCCCTCGATAGGGTAAAAGGGAGGGCAGAAATACCTAACGCAGGTCCATGTCGCAGTCGAAGCGCGAACAGGTGGTCTCTCACCTGCGCTACATCCGCCAGGAGCTCAGGGAAATGCACCAGGGCGTGATGGAAGACGGGCTGCTGCCTGAAGCCGGCGAAGTGCGCGGCGTCATGGCCCAAATGGAAGCCCTGCTGGAGTTGCTTGAAGGCAAAACCTCACGCAAGAAAGAAAGCGACGGCTGACCCCTTGCCGCTGTGCCAACCAGGCGCTTTGGTGAAGCCATCCCCATCACCCAGCCCGGGCCCTGCGCTCCGGGCTTTTTCATTGGCATCCCCTATCAGTGGTGGTTAATCACCCCACGGGCGCCACAGATGGTGTAGACATAGGCCTGCAGGGTTGGGCTGGGTGATGGGGATCACCGCCAACAGCACACCTGCACTCCTTTGCAACCTCCGCTGCAGCAAACCCGCTTCCAACGCCTGATCCTTGGATCGGGGGTGCGGCTGCAGGAGTGGGCGAGCAATCCGTGGCGACGCCTGTCGCTGCTTCTGCTCGTCTTGCTGAGCAGTTTCATGATCGGTGGAGCCGTCGGCGCGATCAGCGGCACCCTGGCGCGGCTCGATCCCCTCAGTGCACTGATCTGCGTGCTGACGATCGAGCTGGCGGCGCGGCTACGGGGACCATTGCGGCGCCAGCAGGGCCAGGAACTGACGGTGGCCCTACTCGACATGGCCCGTATCGGGCTGCTTTATGGCCTCTTGCTGGACGGGTTCAAGCTGCTCTGAAGCAGATACAGCAGCGCCATGCGAATGGGGATGCCGTTGCGCACCTGCTCCTCAACCAGCGACACCGCCGGATCGTCGAGCAGCGCGCCGCTCATTTCAACACCGCGATTCACCGGGCCAGGGTGCAGCACCGGCACCGGGCGACCGCAGGCGGCCAGGCGCCCATGGGTGAGGCCGTAGCGCCGGTGGTAGCCATCGAGGCTGGTGAGCAGGTTCTGCTGCATGCGCTCCTGCTGCAGCCGCAGGGTCATGACCGCATCGGCACCGGCAAGCGCCGTATCGAGATCGCGCTCGATGCGCACCAAACCGCGCGCAGTCACCGGATCGCGCGCCTGTCCGGGCGGCGGGGCCGCCACAAAGTCGGCAAAGGCCTCAGGCACCAGAGTGGGCGGCCCGCACAGCACCACCTCAGCGCCGCAGGCGGTGAGGGCCCACAGGTTGGAGCGGGCCACGCGCGAATGCAGCACATCACCCACGATCACGATGCGCCTGCCGCGCAGGGCTTCAGGCGCGGGGGCATCGGGGGCAAAGTGGCGCGCCAGGGTGAACAGATCCAGCAAGCCCTGGCTGGGATGGCTGTGCAGGCCATCGCCGCCGTTGAGCACGGCGACCGATTCGCCTGCGGCATCGAGGGCCTCAGCCAGCTGCTGCGGCACGGCGGTGGCGCGGTGGCGTACCACCAGCAGCTCGGCCCCCATGGCGACGTAGGTGCGCACAGTGTCGAGCAGGCTCTCGCCCTTGCTCAGCGAGCTGGAGCCGGGCGTGAAGCTCACCACATCGGCCGAGAGGCGCCGTGCGGCCAGCTCAAAGCTGCTGCGGGTGCGGGTGCTGGGTTCAAAGAAGAGGGTGGTCACCAGGCGCCCCTGCAGGGCGGGCAGCTTGCGGGCGCCGCTGGTTGGCATGGCGCGAAACCGCTGCGCCAGCTCCAGCACCGTGGCGAAATCGGAAAGCGAAAAGGCCGCCAGATCAAGCACATGGCGGTGGGTCCAGTCGCTCAAGGGCTGCCGGGGCGCACAACCTCAGGGTAAGGGGTGATGGCGAGCGAGCCCAGTCGCTAGTCTTACCAAGTAATACCTGACACGTCTGGGTCATGGCGGAACCTGCCAGCGGTGCGCTCACCAGCAAAGGCCAGGTGACCATTCCCAAAATCCTGAGGCAGCAACTTGGGCTCAGCCGCGGCAGCAGAGTGAGCTTCGAACTGGTCGGAGACCACATCGAGGTCAGACCTGTCAAAAGCAAGACGTCACTGCAGAACAGCGGCTTTGGCCTGCTGAAAACCGACGTTCGCCCCGTACCCGCCGACTTCGACCCTGCGACCCTGCTGCAGCCGTGATTGGTGTTGATACCAATGTGCTGGCCCGCTACTTCGTAGAAGAACGGGACGCCGATGCGGCCACCCAGGCACAACGCGCAGCAGCCCGCCGCTTGATTGAGTCAGGGCAGCCGTTGTTCGTTCCCAAGAGCGTGGTGCTCGAACTGGAGTGGGTGCTGCGGGGGTATTACCGCTTTGCCGCTGGTCAGGTAGCCGAAGCCCTGGCAGCGTTGCTATGCCTACCAGGTGTTGAGCTCGAGGACCGATCAGTTGTCGAACAAGCCCTGAAGGGCCTGCAGAAGGGCCTGGATTTCGCCGATGCGTTGCACCATGCCAGCTGCCGACCTTGCAGCGCCTTTGCATCGTTCGACACGCGCAGCCTGGCCGCCCCCGCCCGCGCGTTGAACCTGCAGCCCAGGGTGATCACACCCCAGTGAGCCTGAGGAACGGCTCGCGCCTGGGCATCGGATCGCCCTTGGCCCGCCGGCTCACGCTACGGCTGGCACGCAGGTACCAGCGCCAGGGCAGCTCCTGACCCTGGCTAATGCCAATGCGGGTGGTCTGGACCAGATCAGGCGCCGCCAGATCAACCAAGGCGGACGGCTTGGGCGCAATCCACAACCCCTGATCTAGATGCGCCAGCTGGGCGTCATGACCGCGGTCGATGCCAAAGCGCCGCGCCAGTAACGCCGGGCCAGCCGCCACCCGCTCTGGCTCTTCAGGCAACCAGGCCGCCCGCAGCAACACCCCGTTGGCCCAATCAGACCGATGAGTCACCACATTCACGCAGTGGTGAATGCCATAGCTCACATACACGTAAAAGCGTCCAGGCTCACCAAACAGCGTTTCGTTGCTGGGAGTGCGGCGGCGGTAGCCGTGGCAGGCGGGCTCCAGCTGCGAATACGCCTCCGTTTCCACAATCACGCCCCACAGCAGCTCGCCACCTGCTTGGCGTTTCACCAACCTGCAGCCAATCAGCTCAGGGGCGACGACCTCGGCGGGGCGCGCGAAGAAGCTTTGGGGGAGATGCTGGGAGGGCGTGATGGCTGTGGGAGTGGCTTTGGGCTATAAGATTATGCAAGTAAAGAAGTGATGCCGATGATGACAACAATCAACGCTAAAAAGACCTCGAAGCAAGCTTTCACTATAGCCTGGGCAACAGGCACATGCTTTTTCTGCCTTACAACAGCAGCTCACTCGCAAGCCAATACTTGCTATTCAGCCAGAGGCGAGGCAGAGCCAACTTATGTGAAGTGCGAGGTCAGATTCGTCAATGGAAGCATTCTTTCAATAAAAGACTTGTCAGACGGCTACACCTTTATGATTGGGGAGAATGGGTGGATCCCAGTGTCTGGCAGGAATTGCATTCGCAATATTGAGTCGGGCTCTACTTTTTGCCTTTCCGACTAACCGCCACCGCCAGAGACCAGCTCATCCAAGCAGGGTTTCATTGCTGGGGGTGCGGCGGCGGTAGCCGTGGCAGGCGGGCTCCTCCTGGGAATACGCCTCCGTTTCCACAATCACGCCCCACAGCAGCTCGCCATTCGCTTGGCGCCTCACCAGCAGGCAGCCGATGAGCTCGGGGGCGACCTGCTCGGCGGGGCGGGCGAAGAAGGATTGAGGGAGTGCTGGGAAGGTCTTGGTGGCTATGGACCTGGGTGCCGACGGGGAGTCCTTTCACTTCGGCTTAATTGGCAACTCGCTCTATTCGGGCGGCAGCGGCATCGCCCTGCTGTTCGCGCGCCTGGCGGTAGCCAGCGAAGGCGAAGCCGCCCAGAGCTGGCGCAAACGCGCCTGGGCCTGTTTTGAAGGTCTGGCCGAGCGCAACAGCA
>Ga0194115_10005212_pt1 | contig 13615 bp, 14 predicted proteins | sample TA2MahsurfametaG_3_FD_148656 | JGI IMG/M metagenome (GOLD analysis project Ga0194115, IMG submission 148656) | Freshwater microbial communities from Lake Tanganyika, Tanzania - TA2015002 Mahale S4 surface | ecosystem: Environmental > Aquatic > Freshwater > Lake | place: Tanzania: Lake...
GCGCAACCGTGATGCGGCGGAGCGCACCTTGATGGCCTGGATCCGCACCTGTCTGTCGTTGATCAGTTTCGGGTTCGGTCTCGACAAGATCATTGCCGCCATTGATCGCGCCACGGCGGGCGATGAAGTTCAGGTGGAGCGCGGTGTGCAGCTGGTGGCGGCGGCGTTCATGATCACCGGCGTTCTGTCGATGGCGGGCGCCACAGTGCAATACCTCCGGGAATTGCGCCGTCTCCAGCACAATGACTACGTCTACCGCAACAAGCCCCAGCTGGCGGCGCCCGCCTTGCAATTGACAGTTGTTATTGAGAATCGCTTGCAAAAGGCGGCGATCTTGTTTAGGTTGCGAGTCATTCGCAATAAGCCCGCGCAGCGGCCATGAGTTTTCGCTTCCTCTCCGACGACCCCGTCTCTGCTGTGCGCATGCCCGTCGGGCAGACCGTGCTGCTCGATCCAGCCCGGCGCCCCAGTGGCAGCTGCATCGAGGTGCTCGATGGCGTGGCCCGCGTCTACTGCCCCTGTGAGGAGACCGAAGGGATGACACTCGCCTTTCTGCAGGCGGGCGATCAGCTGTGCGTCGATCGCCTCTGCAGTGAGGGCGTCTGCGTCGAGGCCCTCACGCCCCTCAGCTTCCGCAGCGATGCAACTCCCCGTCAGGGCGAGGGATTTGATGCCGTCAACGAGTGGACCCTGCAGCTGTTGCGCATTCGCCATCTCGGCAGTGCCGAACAGCGTCTGCATGCCCTGCTGGGGCTGTTGGTGCGCCGCCTCGGACGCCGCTGCGGCAGCTGGTGTGATCTGCCCTTCCGACTCACCCATGAGCGGATCGGTGAACTGATCGGCACCACCCGCGTCACCACCACTCGTCTGATCTCGCGCATTCGCCAAGCCCAGTTGATCGAGGCTCCCGTTGGCGAGTCCGGCATGCGCCTGGCGCCGGTGTTGATCGAAACCGCTCCCCTGGGTGCCGCCTGAGCCCTGCAATGACCAGCCGTTCCCCCCACCTCGCCACCCAGCCATCGGCCAGCCTGGTGGCCAGCCTCTGCCACGAAATGGACCAGCTGCGCTGCCGCGGTGCTCAGGTGATGGCCGATCTGGGCCGTTGCCGCGAGGAGCGTCTGTTGCTGCGTTTGAAGCGAGAACTCCAACAACTGCAGAGCCGCCGCCTGGAGCTGCAGGCCTGCGCTAGCCAGCTGCGCCGCAGCGTTGGATTACGCGACAGTCTTGCCGTGGCGTTTCTGGAAGAAGTGACCCGCCGGCCCCTGCCCTGCTGAGCTCGGCTCAGGCGAGCGATTCAGGCGCGTGCTTGCCTTCGCTCAGCTCCCCATCGATCACAAGCATGGCGGCTGGATTGCCCTGGGCGAAGCGGATCCGCCCCAGCAGGTGGGCGGCCTCATTCTCGGAGTCGATCTGCCCCTGCACGATCGGATCGAGGAACACGGTGGTGCGCACATCGCCGGCCCGCTCAGCCATGGCATACAGCTGTTGCAGGGAGCTGGTCACCTCCGCCTCCATTTGGAAAATGGCGGAGAAGACGTCTTCGGCGGCTGACCAGTGCTGGCGGGGTGGTGCCACAGCTTCCAGCAGCACGGTCTGGCCGCGGGCGACCAGGTAGTCGGCCACCAGTCCGGCGTGGTGTTGCTCGTTGCTCGCCTCACCTTTGAGGTAGCTGCAGAAGCCCCGCAGCTCCCGCTCGCCAAACCAGATTGCCAGGGCCCAGTAGGCCGCACTGGCCTGGCGTTCCATCGTCAGGTGCTGCTGCAGGCCCTCCAGCAGGGCGCCGTCCATCGGCTGGGCCATCGCCCGACCTGCCGGCCCGGTGGCCACGGGGGCGGTGGTGTTCGTGGTGATGTTGGCGCTGGTGCTGGGCTGCACCATAGTGAGTTCGATTCGCTGTTCGCACCGTAGCCAAGACCTTCCCCGATGAAAGGTGTAGCAAATGGCACAACCGCCGGTAATTCGACGTCCAATCACCGCAAAGGCCGTCCAAGGCAGGCCTGGGCCTCCATAGGCTGATTCAAGAGTTCGACCTCACGCCAGAGGTTGTCGCCATGGCTAAGCCCATTGGCCCTAGCAACGAGGCACCTTCTCCCCTCGGTCAGCGCGGCCCCAGTGCAGACAAGAAAAAGAGCTGCAAAAAGAGCAAGTGTTCACACTGGAAAGGCGGCAAATGCCGCTGCGGACGAGATTAGTCGCGCCGCTCCAGGCTTGGTATCAGGACGAGAGAGGCCGCCATTCCAAACACCATGATCAGCACCGCTGGCGCCATGGCCGCGCCCACCCGCTCATCACTGGCGTATTGGAACACCCGCACCGCCAGGGTGTCGAAATCGAATGGGCGCAGCGCCAGGGTGATCGGTAGCTCCTTCACCACATCCACAAACACAAGGAGTGAGCCCACCACCATTGGGCCTTTCAGGAGTGGCAGGTGGATGCGGCGCAGCACCCCCAGCCAATCGCAACCCAGGCTGGTAGCCGTCTCATCGATGCTCGGGGGGATCCGCTCCAGGGCTGCATCGAGCCCTTGCTTCGAGACGGCCATAAAGCGATCGCCGTAGCCCCAGAGCAGTAGCAGCACCGGGCCCAGGCCGGCCGGGCCGCCAATCACCATCAGGCCAAGGGCCAGAACGCTGCCGGGAATGGCATAACCCAGGCCGGATACGAAGGTGAGCTGTTGCACCACCGGCTGGGGGCTCCATCGCCGGCAGATCGCCAGCAGTAGGGCCCCGAGCCCGGTGACGCCGGTGGCCGCCAGGGCCAAACCCAAGCTGCGTCCAGAGAGCTGCAGCAGTTCGTCGAGGGGCTCGCTGCGTAGACCTTCCCAGCCCTGCTGGATCCAGAGCATCGGGATCGCTAGTGCGCAGAGCGGTGGGATGGCCGTGATCAGCTGGGCCAGGGCGGCCCGCCAGCCATGCAAGTGCCAGGCATGGTCGCCCCCATTGGAGCCCTCCAAATTCCAACGGCGGCTGCGCTGGCGGAGCAGCCGCTCTGCGGCGATCAACACCGCCACGATGGCCAAGGCCACCAACGTCAGGGCTACTGCCCCCTGAGGATCCCCGGCCAGCTGCCAGCGATCGAGGATTCCGGCCGAGAGGCTCGGAACCCCGAGCAGGCGCACCGCGCCCAATTCGTTGACCACTTCCATGGCGCTGAGAGCTACTCCCGCGCCGATAGAGGGCAGGGCAATCGGTAGGACGATTCGAAAAAAGCTCGCCCATGGTCCGACTCCAAGGCTGCGACTAGCTTCCAGCAGCCGTCGGCCACTCACTGAGAAGCTTTCGGTGCTGAGCAGAAAGACATAGCTGTAATTGGCGAGGCTGAGCAGCACCACAGCCCAGCCGAGGCCATGGATTCGCAGGCCGCGGTAGCTGCCCCAGTCGATCAAGCTGGCTGCCAGGAGGTAGGCCGGAAACGCCATGGGCAGCAGCTGGGCGATGCGCAGCCAGCGGCGGCCGGGGAAGCGACACACGGCGGTCAGCCAACCGATGGCTGTGCCCATGGCTGCTCCGAGAACGCCCTCCCCCAGCACAAGAAGCAAGGTGCCGCGAATCTGAGCGAGACCATCAGGCCCCAGAACAGCTGCCTGTTGTGGGCCACTGAGCAACGCCTCTTTGACCAGCGCAAGCAAAGGGAGGATGGCTAGCAGGCTGATCCCCATCACCACGGCAACCAGTCCGGCCCTGCCGCGACTGGTGTCGCGCCGCAGACTGATCCGGTTGCGCCATGGCAACAGGGGGAGGCGATGGCGGGCCGTGCTCAACGAGATTTCTGCGACCTAAGGACGGGAACCAGCTTGCTGCACGAACCGCTACTGCCAGCCGTTGGCAGCCATCAATTGAATGGCTGCACGGGTTTTAGAGCCAAGCTGGGATGCGGAAACACCGTCAAACTTAAAATTGCCAAAGCGGCGCAGAATTGGATTGTTGCCAAAGCCTTTGAGCGGGTATTCAAAGCTGCCAGATGCGTAACCTTCTCCGCCTGTTGGTGAGCTGAGAAACTCAATCAGTTTGATAGCTTCTGGTTTGTTTTTGGCGTAGCGGGTCACTCCGGCACCGCTGACATTCAAATGGGCTGGATTCGGATATTTGATGGTGATTTTGTTAGCCAGGGTCTTGTCCGCAGCGCCGGTCTGGCCGGAGAGCATGCGGGCAACGTAATAGCTGTTAACGACGCCAACCCCGCATTCCCCGCGCGCTACGGCGCGGGCCAGTGACATGTCGCTACTGAAGACCGGCTCAGCGAGATTGTTGACCATCCCTTTGACCCATTGGGTTGCTGCCGCATCGCCTCGCAGCACCATTTGATCTCCTACCAGCGACTGGTTGTAAACACTGGAGCGATTGCGTAAGCACAATTTTCCTTTGAGCTGAGGCTTGGCGAGGTCGGCGTAGGTGTTGACTGTTTTGGGGTTGACCACCGACGAATTGACGGCGAGAGCACGCACTCGCCTAGTAAGGCCAAACCAGCGCCCCTGGGGATCCCTTAGAGAAAGGGGTACGTTACGCATCAGTTCAGCCGAACGAATCGGCTGAAACATTCCTTCTCGGGTTGCGTTGTCGAGTCGAGCTGCATCAACCAGGATCATTACATCAGCTGAACTGTTCTTTCCCTCCCTGCGAAGCCGCTCGATGATGGCTGCGTCGTTTGATTCCAGCAGGCGCACCTTGATGCCAGTGGCTTTGGTGAAGCGTTCGTAGATCGCGTTATCGCTGCTGTAATGGCGGCCTGAATAAACGCGCACCTCGCGGGATTGCGCCATCGCCCAACCACTGAGGCTGGAGGTTAGAGCTGTGGCAGCTGCTCCAGCGGCCAGCACACGCAGGCTGGGAGCACAGTGTTTGAAAGGCTTTGGGAGCACAGGTGTTGCTTGCATCCGATGTTCATGAGCCTATCCAGTTGGGCCGCGCTTAACCGCTTCATTGATGCCGCTGGCGTGTAGCAAAAGGCACAGGCAGCCGTGGGGCTGGTGGGTGCCGGTCTGCTTCAAGATGGGTGGAGGAAACCATTTAGGCAGGTTGGTTGAGCCATGCACTTTCCCCTTGAAGATCTGCTCTCAGCCCAAGATCTTCAGCAGCTTCAAACGCGATTGAGTAAGCTTGACGATTCGGCCTGGCTTCCCGGCGCTCAGACTGCTGGAAGCTACGCCAAAGAGGTTAAAAACAATTGGCAACTGGATAAGCAGCATTCTGATTTTGCAGCCCTTGCCGATGTGGTTCTCTCTGCGCTCGATAGCCACCCCTTGTTTCGCGCTGCGGTGATTCCGCTGAAGATTCACAGTCTGCTGTTCAGCCGCTGCTCTGTGGGTGGGGGTTATGGGCGTCATGTCGACAACTCGTTTATGCCCGGAGGGCGAACAGACTTATCGTTCACCCTGTTTATCTCGGATCTGGCGAGCTACAGCGGAGGTGGTCTCACGCTGGAATTGCCCCAAGGCGAAAAGACAGTGCGGCTTCGTGCTGGTTCGGCCATTGTCTACCCCAGTGGCTATCTACATCGGGTCGAGCCTGTCGTGGCTGGAGTCCGTTATGTGGCTGTGGGTTGGGTTCAGAGCGCTATCCGCTCCTCTGAGCAGCGCGAATTGCTGTTTGAGATGGAGACGGCTTGTAAGGCTCTGGCTGCTTCTCATGGCCGCTCCGATGCCCTCGATCTTCTCTATCGATGCCACACCAACTTGATGAGAATGTGGGCTGGGTGACGGATGATACAGATGGGTGTTCGTCTTTGGCCTTCTGCGCTGACTGGCTGACTAGAAAGCGACTCTAGCGCGCCATCTTTTTCTAAAATAACGATGTATCTCTCTGTTCTGGTCTTTGCCCATGGCCCAGCGCACCAGCATTGCTCTTTTCCTTGCGACGGCCAGCATGATAGGGGGATCTGCCGCTTCTGCGGCTCCTGTGGATGCAGCGTCGTTGATTCACTTCTCCACTGAGAAGGCCCAGCTGTTGGCCGATAGCGCTGAATGCGTTCCTGTCGGTGAAGGCGAAAACTGTGAGCGTGAAACCCGCAACAGACGTAAGGCGAAGCCTGTGACCAATCCTGCTCCGAATCCATCTACCCCCACATCGAATCAGGGGGCCGTTGATGGATCTTCTGCTGATCAGCTGAAGCAAATCGAACGGGGCGATCTCTAAGGTATCAGCTCCGTAGGACCTGGCTTGTTGATTAACCTCCCCTGTTGGGGAGGTTTTTTATGGCTGGTAAACGGTGTGTGGTTTCTTGTCTCGAAAGCAGCAAAAGCCCCCTCTTTGGGAGGGGGCTGGAAGGGTGTGCGAGGTTTGTGCTGAAGCCTAATCCTGGGATGATCAGAACCGGAAGGTTGTCTTCATCAGATAGCCGATGGTGCCGAAGTCGCCAACCGTGCTGCTCCCCAGGGGATTGCTCAGGTAGAAGACAGCTGGGGTGATCGAGATATTGTCGGTCACCTGGTACTTGTACCAAAGTTCCACAGCAAGACCGGTGTCACTACTGCTGGCAGTGCCTTGGCTTACCCATTGGGGACCACTGAAGCCGAAGCCGAGGGTGTTGCCATCAGCGCCAACGTCATCCCATTCGAAGCCCACCAGCCACTCCATGCTTTGGCTTCGGGCTGCGGTGTTGCCACCGCTGAACCAGTTCACGCCGTAGCCCAGGCTGATCGAGGGAATCCAGCCTGAGTTTTCAGGCTGCCAGTAGGCATTGAGTGCCAAGGAGTTGGCATTTTGATCAGCTCCAACAGGTTTGCCACCGTTAAAGGTGCCCTTCCCCATGGTTGCATAGGCAGAGGTCCAGGCATAGGCCGCAGATACCTGCCACTTGTTGCCGTTGCCGTAGGCCAGTTGGGTGATGAACTTCGACTGGCTGCCGCTGTTGAACAGGCCGGCATCTCCATCGTATGTTGTGCAATTACCGCCATTGGTTATTGCACAGTACTCCCCGGAGTTGCTGCCGCTTTGGGCTACATAGTTGGAGCTGATGCTGAAGGCATTGCCGCTGCTGTTTCGGGCGCTACGCCACCAGCCGCCAAAGCCCTGGCCGGTGGAGTTGCCGTAGACGCCCGAGGCGCCACGACCTTTGAATTCCTTGAGGATGAAGTTGCCGTTGCCGTAGAGGGTGGGCATGCTGGCGAGCATGTAGTAACCCTCAATCCGTGGGCCCACGAAGATCATGCCGTTGGCACCCTTGGAATCGCCCACAGGAAACTGATACCAGAGTTTGTCGATCTTCAGGACATCGGCATTGGTGTTCGAATCTTCAAGTTGGGTGAGGCCAATGGGATCACCCGAGAAGTTCCCTGAGAAATTGCCCGACCTGAGGCGGGTATAAAGCAGATCCTTGCCTGTGAAGCTGGTGTCGAGGTCTAGTGTTAACCGGTAATTGAAGGTGAAGGCTTCTTGCTTTTGTTTCTTGTCCAGACCTGCTTGGCTTGACGCAAAGTTTTGGTTGACGTCACCGGTGTAGTTTGTGGCGCCGATGATCATGTCGGCTTTACCACGCAGCTTGGTGGTGGTCGAAAACTGTTGGGCCTCCAGCTCACCCACCTGGGCTTCGAGTCCGTCAACGCGCCCTTTGAGCACGGCGAGTTCTTTCTTGAACTCGTCCATCAGGCGTTGCAGTTCATCGGTCACCTCGATGACGCGGTCGAGGCAGGCATTGAGCAGGGCTGCCGCTTCGTAGCGTGTCATGGCTTGGCCACCTTTGTAGGTGCCGTTGGGGTAGCCGGCGATGCAGCCGTACTTCTCCACTAAGTTGCTCAGAGCCTGGTAGGCCCAATCGGTGGGCCGGATGTCGGAAAACTGGTTGACGCTGGTGACCTGGTTTTTGGATCGCCAGGCCTTGAGCTCGTCGATTTCTTGCTGTTCCATGTAGTCGTTGATGGCCTCGCGGCCATTCAGCGAAGCCAGTTCTCCCGCGGCTGCGGTTTCAGGGGCGATCACGGTAGGCAGCACCAAGCTAAGGGCGGCTGGTGCCAGCAGCATGCGCTGGAACGGATTCATGAACTCCTCACAACAGAAGTAGGTTGATTCCCAATGAACGGGAATCAACTGCGCACACTTCTACTTGATGACAGGAGCTTGATCGCCCTGTCCTGATTCAAGTCGGGGTATCAAAAGTCACGTCACCTGGTGTGGCGTGCCATTATCAATGTGCATTTCTTTTTCAGCCCCCATTCGGCCTTGCATCATGGGCTGGTGCTGCTGGAACGCAGACGCTTTGCCATGGATGTGTTGTGCATATCAACGTCGGTTAATCGGTGCTGCTGTCCACAAAGACGTCGGGCAGCTGGCTGCAACTCTCCATTACCAGTGGTTTTGGCCGTTTGTCCGATTCAGAACTCACAGCGGCCTTTGTTCGTCCTGGAGATGCGCAGTTGATTCGGATCCCCGCGGGTTGCGCAGGTTGTCTGGAGGCGCTGACAGATCTCTCGGTGGTCTGGAGAGAGCCGCCAAATGGTCTCGGGTTTGGCGACGATTTGATCGGAGACTGGATGCTGCGGCTGTTACGGCTACGAAGCCAACCCCAGGCGGATCGGCGTCTACAGGTTCTATTTCAGGCCCTGATTTGGCAATACGGCTGCAGGATCGGCCAGGGGTATTGGCTGCCGTTTTCTTTATCCCATGGGAGATTGGCCGAGTTGATCGGTTCAACACGCCCAACGGCGACGCAGATTTGAAGCAACTGCGCCAATCCGGGCAACTCCGGGATCACCCCGATCAGCTTGGCTGGTTGTTCGAGCCGGAGTTCCTGACGCTTGCTTAGCGGCTGCGCCGAACCCGCACGGGCACAAGCACCGGCTGCATCAAACCGCCGCCGCCGTTGTCGTCATCGGAGTCGATGGTGAGCCAGAAGGCCAGGCCGAACAGAGCGAGAACGCCTGTGAAGAGAATCAGTTCGGCCATGGCGTTCAAATTGGCTCGACTTACCGTAGCCAGGTTGGCAAGGGGGTGGTGTAGCGGTGGCGTCTGGTTTCGGGGCGGTTCTTACACCAGCGGAGCCAATGCGAGCAGGCCGCCAGCAACGGTGAGGCCGGCGGCCAGGCGCAGGGCCCAGGCGGGTTGGCTCTGGCGCAACACCGCAGCGGTGGCGCCCACCACGGCGGTGGAGGCCAAGGCTGCTCCGATCCACCAGCCCAGCAGTTCGGAAGCGCTGCCGCTGGCTTCCTGGCCGTGCAGCATGGCGTGGACGGCCACGCCAACCGCCAGCACCACAGTCAGCACCCCCTGGCTGCTGATCGCGTGGTTGCGTTGGCGGGCCAGCAGGGCGAGCCCCAGGCCCGACACCGTGAGGGCGGCCAGCACTTCAGCCGCGGGCAGGTGGCCACCGAAGGCGCCAAACAGGGATCCGACCACAGCTGCAGCCAGGGCGACCAGGAGCAGCGAGGCCCCCCCCAGGGCGGCGGCACCACCCACGCCCACCAGCAGCAACAGGTGGTCGAGGCCCAGCAGGGGGTGGCTGGCTCCGGCGACCAGGCCGCCGGAAGCGAGGCCATGGGCCCCAGCTGGCAGGGCGGACAGCAGGCTCAGAGCCAGGCCGGCAGCGGCAGCGGGAGCCAGTTGGCGGAGGGAGGGGGTGGTCATGGTGATGGCGGAGGCCTCTGGTTCAGTATCCCGTTCAGGCAAAGCCCTTGCCGGAATCTTTGGCAACGCACACCTCGAGCTGGCGGCGCAGCTGGTCGTGATTGAGGTTTTTGCCGATCAGCACGATCTGGTTTTTGCGGGTGGCGTTGGGCCAGTCGGAGTCGTCGATTGAGAAGCGTTTACCGGCCAGGTGGAACACATGCCGCCGCTCACTCTCGTTGAACCAGAGGATGCCCTTGGCCCGAAATACCTCCGCCGGTAGCTGGTTGTCGAGGAAGTTCTGGAATTTGCGCAGGGCAAAGGGGCCTTCTGCTGCAAACGACAGGGAGGTGAAGCCTTCGATGGCGGCGTGGTCGGGGTGGGTGGCGTGATCGTGCTTGTGATGGTCGTGATCGTGATCGTGCGCGTGGTCGTGGTCGTGCTCGCAGTGGCCGTGCTCGTGGTCGCAGGCGCTGTGGTCTTCCTGGGCCGTGCGCTGCTGCTCGGCAACGATCTTGTCGCTCTCGAACAGGCCCACGCTCAGCAGCAGCGGCAGGGGTACCTCCCCTTTCACCGACCGCAGGATGCGGGCGTCGGTTTTGATGCTGCGCAGCTGTGCTTCCAGGGCGTTCAGCCGCTCTTCGGCCACCAGGTCGCACTTGTTGAGCAGCAGCATGTCGCTGTACACGATCTGTGCCCGGGCTACCTCGCCCTCCAGCAGCTCGTCGCTGAAGTTTTCCGCATCCACCAGGGTGATGATCGAATCGAGCCGTGTGGCATCGCGCAGGTCGCTGCCCAGGAAGGTCATGGCCACCGGCAGTGGGTCGGCCAGGCCGGTGGTCTCCACCACCAGATAGTCGACCGGCTCGGGGCGATCCAGGATTCGATACACCGCGTCGAGCAACTCGCCGTTGATGGAGCAGCAGATGCAGCCGTTGCTCAGCTCCACCATGTCTTCGCTGGTGGCAACAATCAGGTCGTTGTCGATGCCGATTTCGCCGAACTCATTGACCAACACCGCCGTTTTCAGGCCCTGCTGGTTGCTGAGGATGTGGTTGAGCAAGGTGGTTTTCCCCGCCCCCAGAAAGCCGGTGAGGATCGTCACCGGCAGGGCCTTGGTGGCGGGGCTGGCGCTGGCGGTCATCGAATCGGGAGCTGCCGGGTGAATTGGACCTTAGGAAGGGCAGGATCGCCCCTGGCTCAGAACTGGAAGCTGGTTTTGATCAGGGCGCCGACCTGGTTGCCGCCCCCCTGATTCCCACCGGGATTGTTGAGGTAGAAGATCGCCGGGGTCACCGAGATGGCATCGGTCACCTGCCACTGGTACCACCATTCCCAGGCCCAGACGCCCTTCTCCGTGTCGGCCCCGTTGCGGGTGGCTGTGGCAAAGGCCGGCTGGCCCACACCCATGCCAAAGCTGTTGCCGTCTGCCAGCACATCGCTCCACTCCAGGCCCACCATCCACGACTGGCTGGTGCGCAGATTCGTGCCTGAGCTGCGGTTGATGCCGTACCCGGCGCTGATTGACGGGATCCACCCGCTCTCGGCCGGCTGCCAGAAGCCGCTGATGCCAAAAGCATTGGTGCTGGCACCACCCTCTTCAATCTCGGCGGTGGTGAAGGGGGTGGCACCGGGCACACCCACGCCGCCATTGAGATAGGAGTAAATCGCCGCAAGGCCCCAGTTTTCCTGGCCATAGCCCAGCTGCACGGTGCTGGTGCCGGCTGAGGTGCTGGTGAACAGGCCCTGGCTGGAATCGGCTCCGTTGGCCGCTACGACATTCGCGCTCACACTCCAGCCGTTGTCTTGCCACCAGAGACCCAAGCCGGGGCCGAGGTTTTTGTTGTAAGCCAGTGGCGCCCCATTGAGGGTGAGGGCGTTGAGGATCGTGTCGCTGGGATAGGCGCTGGGCCAGAGGGCGAGCATGTCTTCCTGGCCCACGCGGCCGCCAAAGGTGGCGGTGAGCTGGCTGCCGATCGGGAACTGGTAGAAGAGCTTGTCGATGCCCAGCACATCGGGGCCACCCTCCTCCTGGAAGGCGATCTCCAGGGTGGAGAGCCCGCCACCGAAGGCATTGCGTTCGCCATCGAAGTTGCCGGCCCGCAGCACCGTGCGCAGCAGATCCTTGCCGGTGAAGCTGGTGTCGAGGTTGAGCTGCACGTCGTAGTTGAACGTGACCTGCTCACCGGCGGGGTTGTTGCTCACCCCACCCACCACAAAGGTGGCCAGGCCCGAAAGCTTGGTGGTGGTGGAGAACTGCTTAGCCGTCAGCTCGCCAACTTTGGCCTCCAGGCCATCGACGCGGCCCTTGAGCACAGCCAGTTCCTTTTCAAACTCAGCCATCAGGCGCTTGAGATCGTCGGTCACTTCGGTGACGCGGTCGAGGCAAGCGTTGAGCAGAGCAGCTGCTTCGAAGCGGGTCATGGCCCGGCCACCCTTGTAGGTGCCGTCGGGGTAACCACCAACGCAGCCGTAGCGCTCGATCAAGTTGCTGAGGGCTTGGTACGCCCAGTCGGTGGGGCGTAGATCGGAGAACTGGGCAATGCTGGTGACCTGCTCCTGGCTGCGCGCGTCGTGGTTGACGCGCTCAAGGTTGAGCTCGGTCGCCGCAGCCGCGACGGGCGCGAGCAGGGCCAGGACCGCCGTTGCAGTCAGACCTTGTCGGATCGATGCCATTTGCTTGGTCACTCAGGGCTGCGGATAGCCGCATAGCGGAGCATGGTGAGAATGATAACGGTTCTCATTTCATTCACCAGTCTGTGCGATCGGGCCTTCCTGCCTTGTTGTCCCCTTGTGTCAGCGAATTGCCTGCCAGCTTTGGATCAGGGTCTGTTGACTGGCCCGATCACAACGACCTCCGAGGCCATTCACGATCAGGCAGGTGTTGGCGCTGAGGGTGGCCACCAGGCTGCTGGCGGAGCCTTCGCCTGCCGGAGCCAGGCCGTCGGCCACCAAGGGCTCGGCCGATAGGGGAACGCCGCTGAGGGCGCTGATGCGCTGCAGAGCCTTGCTGGGCGGCAGTTGTTCGCTGAACAGCATCGGAACCTGCTCCTGTTTGAGCTGCTTCACCACGGCCTGGAAGGCCTGGGGCCGGAGGTTGTCGCTGCTGCTCATGGAGTCGACCAGGGGCAGCTCCTGGAGCCCGTAGGCCCGCGCCAAGCTGGCGAAGGCGCGGTGCCCGCTGGCCAGGGGCCGGGCGACGGGGATGGTGGCCAGCTGCTGGCGGTTCCAGCGATCGAGCTGCCCGAGCACGGTTGTCATCGCCCGGGCTCGGGCGGCGATGCGAAGCCGTGCAGCGGGTTTGAGCTGCTCGAGCTGCTGAGCCACCAGCTGCACCATGGCGCTGGCTTGGCTGGGGTCGTGCCACACATGGGGATCTCGATCGCCGTGATCGTGGAGATCGGCGTGGGCGTGGCCATCGGCGTGCCCTTCCTCATGGTGGTCGCCGTGGCTGTCTTTCAGCGCTTTGAGCTCGGGGCTCCCTGGGACGGCCCGCTCGGCCACCGCCACCGCTTTGCTTTGGCCGGCCAAGGAGGGGGTCAGGCCGTATCCGTTGATCAGCACCAGCTTGGCCTGGCTGAGGTCGCGGCTCTGCTGCGGTGTCAGTCGGAACTGGTGGGGGTCGTCACCCGGTTGCAGCAGGCAGCTCACCCGCAGGTCGTCTGCGGCCAGGTGCTGGGTGATGTCGCAGAGCATGCCATCGCCGGCGATCACCTCGGGGGGAGGGGGTGCTCCGCAGCCGGTAAGGGCCAGGGCTAGGACAGCTCCAGCACCAGCCGTTGCTGCTCCCGCCAAAGAAGGCTGTGGAGTGCGTGTGCGCGGATGCACGGGCGCTTCTTGAGGCTTGGTCGGCATGAAGTGGCAGCGCTGACCCGCTATCGCAGCAAACCTGACTGATAATGGTTCTTAGTGCGAGTGGTGTGGGACGGCTCGTTAGCGTTAGTGCCCCTGTGGCGATTCGGTGTCCCTCGAGGTGAGCCAGCTGCAGGTGCGCCGCGGCGGCGAGCTGGCCCTCGAGGGGGTGAGCTTTGTCCTCGAGCGCGGCAGCCTCACCGCCCTGGTGGGCCCCAATGGAGCCGGTA
>Ga0194115_10005213_pt1 | contig 13613 bp, 18 predicted proteins | sample TA2MahsurfametaG_3_FD_148656 | JGI IMG/M metagenome (GOLD analysis project Ga0194115, IMG submission 148656) | Freshwater microbial communities from Lake Tanganyika, Tanzania - TA2015002 Mahale S4 surface | ecosystem: Environmental > Aquatic > Freshwater > Lake | place: Tanzania: Lake...
CATATGAACTGCTTATAATATTGTTCTAACCTAGCGTACCATAACTCAGCATAATTGTCGAATTCAACACCTTCTATGATGAATTCTTGATATTGATTATCGGCTGAACACATGAAAACAACACCTTTGCGTATCTTTGTACCCCATACTTCATTGTGCGCTAGTGCATATGCTGCTAATTGCAAGAAATAATCATCTATCCATTCACGTTTTTTTGGCTTGTTTGTCTGCTTATGGTCCATGATAGCATCACTATTATCATGTACTCCTACAAGATCGGTAGTGCCTGCATAAGTTTCAGGAAAATAAAGACTGACTTCTGTGCCCCAGAACTCCTGACAATTACTCAAGCCCTTCTCAATGATAGTCTTAGCCATAGTATGGCTTTGTATGCTATAAGGATTAGTGCCGGGCTGACCCATATCTCCGGTCTTTACATGATTTTCAAGCCATTTATGCATGCGGGTACCTCTACCTGCTGCTTCAGTTGTGATCTGCTTAGCCTTCTCCTCACCTACTCTTTTACGCCACTCTTGTAATGCTTTTCTCTTTTCTTCTGGTTTTGTGGCATCAAGTATGGTGGTGACGCTAGGAACAGCATGACCATCAGGAGTCAAGTATTTTCTTGACCCATTAATCGTTTCTCTTTTTAGTTCCTTATAAGGAAACTTATTTGGCAAGTATATCAAACTGTGAAACTCTCACCGCAACCACATCTTGCTGATTCATTAGGATTAACAAATTCAAACTTTTCATTTAATCCTTGCTTGACATAATCAACAGTCATGCCATCTAAAAAAGGATATGCTTCTTTAGTTACCCATATATATAAATTGTCATGGATAGACAACATATCTTCGCTTTTCCATTCATCCGCGAATTCTATTTTATAGGAATAACCATTACAACCAGTCTTGGTTATACCCAGCCTAATGCCTAGACCGCTACCTCTTTGTTTAATTTGTTCAAGAAATCTATTCTTGGCAGTATCGGTAAGTGTAATCATATATGTAATTATACATTACTTTGTTGCAAAAACTCAACAGAAATGGTTACATGAACTTAAACTTAAAGCCTTTATTCATCAAGAATTGATTGATTTGCACGATATGTTCTGGGCCACAGAGTTCTAAGAATTTTCTATGAAAGCCTAGAATACTTATATTATCTGAATTTAAAATACTTTCCTGATCTGTAAATGCAGTACCATTTGCTATTAATGGTGCATCCTCAGCAAAGTTTTCCCAAAATATTGTATGAGTTATTTTAGGGGCATCAACAAGCATAGTATTCACGCCGGGATGTATAATATCATTCACTGCGAGGCTATAGAATAGAAATTCACTAGGATTCACTATAGTCTTATCATCACCCCAATACAATAAGTCTTTGAAAAAATTATCTAAATTAATTCTTTCATTTAATAATTTATAATCTATCTTAAAGGGTGTACGCGGGCCTAAAAAATATTTAGGTATCTCTGTCATGCCTAAACTTTTCATATAGATATCTATAGTACCCTGCCAAAATTTGCTATGCAATGGACCAACGTAGAAAGGTTCTTTTTCTTTAACTTCTGTTTTCTTTACTAGTTCTGCATCTACTAGTTCTACATCTATTAGTTCTACATCTGGTTCATCAGTAACTTCTTGATCGTCATATACTATCTTTTCAAGATATCCTGAACCAATATAGTCATCGAAGGTAGATAATTTAAAAGGATTCACAAAAAAGTTCTTTGCATCCAATAATATATAATCTTTCTGTACTAGTCTAGACACAATCATTTTTAATACTTGCTGTGTAGCATGACCTAATAGTATCTCACACTCTGGATAATCTATCAAAAACCTTCTAGGAATCACATATAACTTGTGATATTTGTAATAAGGTTTTAATAGATCATACCAAGCATGAACATCTACATCTTTCTCATTAACTATGACCCAATGTGTGCAAGGCTCACAGAAATTCAATAAGCTTTCTGCTTGCAATATCATCAAATGCCTTTCAAGATTGCAGGTAATTGTAACTAAGTCTGTCATATATTCCAACGCTCTCTCATTATATTTCTATACATACCTGCTAGATAAATCTGTCCCTGAATATTAGTATGATAACCAGGATCGTAATCGGATTCCGTTGCATAGTCACCGAAACTATATTCAGGCTGGACATGTGTATGCATAGGGCAATATGCTAAATCAGTTGTATAATACTTTTCATCTAATATACTGCATCTTTCACCACCGCGCCATAACGATATTGTAGGTATCATCAGGAAAAGTATATTTTTCTTTTCTAATTCTAAACAACCATGTTCTATGATCCAGCAATCTTGTTGCTTTTTCCAACTACTGTCATAAAGATATGACACATAATCTCTAACTGCCTGATATGCCTCATCCGTGATTTGCATATCTTTTCTATATGGATGGTGCCAATTATTTGCTAAACTATTATAATTCTCACAAATCAAAGTTGGATTCTCGCTATGTCTATGATTAATATTATCAAAGCCACGCATAGAATCATATGCGCTAGGTTTTCGTGTTATAATATCTAGTGTATGCCATAATACTTTAGACCAATCTAATTTAAGATTGCTAATAGGTATCTCTGTTCTATCGTGAAATGAAGGTATTATTATAGCAAAGTCTGGCTTTTGTTTAATCACTTCTGCGATCTGTAATCTTATTCCACCGTTGCTACAACCTTGATACGCAAGATTGACTAAATCCCAATCTAAATTTTCGGCAAGCACCTCGCTAAAGTGTGTACCAAAATATTCTTCTTTGAGTGAAGGAGCAGAAAAACTACATCCACATACCATCAATTTCTTTCTAGTCATGTGGATATTTAACTTTTAAGATTAGCCTAAAATTATTTCATAGCATTTTGTGCCATCTTATCTACTATTTCTTGACTTTGTTCCGGGGGCGGTGGTGGCTCTGTTTTCTGTGTTGGTGTCAGACCTTTAAATACTACCTCGTCACCCTGTATATTGCTTATGACTCTGTTGAGAGGCTTCTTTTGTATCATAGCATAAAGATCATCGTTGCTTAGTATCAACTGTCCATTAGAAACTTTTCTGAAATAATCCTTGAGTTGCTGGACGGTTATATTTTTTGTGATCTTTTTATTATCCAAACCTGATTTCAGTTGATCGGTCGCTGCGACCAATCTAATCAGTTGTGGATCGGTTACTAATTCAAAGAGGCGCATCAATTACCTCTTTTCTCTGCCTACTCCGCCCTCTGGTCCTGCTTCTGGTTCTTCTGGCATCTCAGGAGCGACTTCTGCACCCATCTCTGCTCCCATTACTTCCTCGCCACCACCTGCTGCAGGTGCAGCAGCGATATCTGTGACAGCCATTTCTTCACCACCTGACGGAGCACCTAACGCTGACATATCACCCTGACCTGTCATACTGTCCATGGCTCCCTGCAATGATTGCTTGCTTTGGCTTAAAGTTTGATTTAGTGTAGCTAGTGATTGGCTGGCTGCTTGGTTAAATGCAGCCGCTTCGTTCACGCCGATCTCGCTTTGAATGCTATCAGTCAATGCAGGAAGTTCCTTAACAAGCATGTCATTAACTTCTTCGATCATTTTCTGCAAATTATTAATCATATCCTGCGCTGCGAGAATTACTTGTGACTTTTCAACTTCTTGATTCTCAATAACGATCTTGGCTTCTTTAGTAGATTTGTAGTGTTCAGTCAATGCCTGCGACATGAAAACAAGTTTCATAAATGCAGGCTGTGACTGATTCTTATAGAAATCAGGACTTGCCTTTGCTTCCTTCATAAGTCCATATACTTTTTCAAGCATATACTTTGACTGTGCGCGGCTTAGCTTACTTACATCAAAGCCTACATCAAAGTTCTCTTTTAGTGCTTTTTGAGCAACTTGTTTTTTATCAAAATCGTTAAGTTTCATGGTCTGAATTCCATTGTTAATAGAAGTATTTATCAGAATACACTTACTTTGCTTCCTGGTATTCTTTATACTTGCTTGTTTGTAGATACTTGGAGAAGGACAGATAAGTCTCTAGTTCTTGTATGAACTTGCGCTTCCTAGTCTTTTCTTCCATAAGTTTAGCTACATATATCAATTTATCAGGAAATGTTGATTTTTTAACCATTTTTTCATGTTGTGCTATATGCACATTTAAGGCCCCGATATATCTATCAAGTTCATAAAGTCTCTTATTTTCTTTATTTTTATTATTCTTATCGAACACGCAATATGTTACTGCGTATTTGAGGCTGGAAAAATCAATTGGATTTGTAAAAGGGTCATTTATTACTGATACAAAGTATAGTTCATTTTTCTTATCAATATGATAGGTGCCAAAAATGTTATAACTACCATCATCTTCTTGTACGATGAATAGTTCTTTAATATCCTTAATAAAACTCTGTTTATTCATATCAATATTTAGTAAAATAAATGTTCCTTGATACAGAAGTTATATCAAGCTTATAGCCAGCGTTGATATATTGAGTGTCACATCGTATCATGGGCACACCCTGACAATCTTTAAAAAGGGCGCCCAGTTCTGATATGCCGTCTTCAAATACCCCTGCATATTGTATCTCAAAATCAAATGACCATATAGGTACATTTTTATCTTTAAATGCATATCCAAAATACTCAATTGAGTTTAAATCGACAAAATTACATACGGGATCCCTCGCGACATCGGGCTGCGCTCTTAACGATATAATTTGCAATATAGTATCAAAATTACACTGTGTGTTGCGTTTTTTAAACCATTCGTCATTATCAGTAACATCATTGCTAGGTCTAGCGCGGTTCAATACCCCTGTCTTAGTGATATCAAACAATGTATAACAAGCAATTCTATGAGACATGCCGTATTTACAGCAATAAAAAAGCCCGGGAATTTAAGTTCCCGGGCCCTATGTCGCTAGACTTTAACTAATTATTAGTTAGTGAAAGTTGCTGTGGCTGCTACTGTTACTGCTGCTGGTGCGACTGCATCTACTGCTGTTTTTAGAGTAGCTGCTGTATATGCTCCAGTTGGGTACAATGCTAGTGCAATTGTATCGGCAGCTGCGTCAGTATATTCGTAAATCATAATCGTTGAAAGCTGTTGAACAGTTTGCAAGATTGTGTTTACTTCTGTGCCAGTCAATGCGGCTGCTGCTGTGATTGTGAAGAAATCAAGCTTTGGGCCCTGTGGCTGTACAGTTAGTCCTGAACTGACTGCGTTTACGCCTGTGTTTGTATAGTCTGGTTGATCTAAGTGAAATACTGGCTTAAGATCACCATTGACTCTTGTAAATTGTGCCATTTTAAAATCTCCTAATGTTGTGAACCATATAGGCTCATACTATTATTTATGCCAATGGTGAAAAATCATGGTTAGATTAGCGTTGGCCAGCAAGATTTTGTGCTGAAAAGCCCATACGGTCTACGAATTTAAGACCCTGACTGACGAATCCTTCTTGGCTCTGCTTGCCGCTTTGTAGATATCCTTTGACTGGACTCTGCTCTGCTGCTGTCGCTAGTTGATTTACTACACTTTGTTTAAGAGCATAAACTGCTGCCCATATAGCAAATAATCCTGCTATGCCTTCTTTGTTAGCATTCAAGTGAGTAATTAACTTTTGCTTCATGTTAGGAGTCATAGGTCTAGTTTCAAAATAGTCCATGAACTTTTCGCTTAAATTATTTACATCTCCTGCCACGATTTGTTTGTTGATGAAGGTAGTGAATAATTGATTAAATGTATTTCTTGCTTGCGGTGCTGTACTCAATAATTTTTCTGCTGCAGGACCATTTTTACTTATAGCAGATTTGACATTATTTACCAGTGTCTTATCTAAAGTTACTGTAGGTGTAGTAGGCATCGCGCTAGGGACTACAGCAACATCACTATTATTTTTTAATTGTCCTATGGAGCCGTTCAATGGACTAGCATCATCAGTAGTAGTTGCATCTGGGTCGAGATATTGATGAACTGCTATACCTGCTTTTTTGCCAGTAAGCAATTTCCCGATCTGACTATCAACATCTACAGTATACTGTATACCGTTAGGGTTTGCTTTGAACTTATATAGGCCATTTTCATCTTTTAGTGTATTGCCAAACAACAAATCGCCCCAATAGTAACCCTGCGTGCCTTTGCTAGCTTGCTCAAGACCTGGCCATATATCTTTAATTATGTTATTAAGTTGTCCGCGATCTACACCTCTTGCTTGATCATATTGCATGAATTGCTCGGGGCTATGAATATTTCTGCCAGCACCACCTGCTTTATTGAACATATGCTTATCCATGATAGCAAACTTGCCGTCTGGTCCATGTCCGAATACCAATGCAGGATAACCGTCCCATTTAATAGTAATTGTTTTAGGATTTTTGGCTGTATCGGTTATTGCCTGTAATGCGCGGTTAGCGCCTGCAGGACCATCAAGAATTATCAGGTCTTCAGGATGATCTAAGTGGCCCTTAGCCTCTTGCAACCTAGTTATATCAGCCTGTAGTCTGGTTAGTGATTCTCTCAGATTTTGAAAGAATTCAGCTTCGGTTTTAAATTTCATATTATACAGGGGCTTTTTTATCTTGCGTCTTGCCCATGTCAGACTGTGCGAATGCTATCATAGCAATATTCGTTAAGTCTTGCTTTATACCACCTGATTTATAACTCTTGCCCATGTTATCAAGTATCTTTTGTATCTGCGGCATCGCTGTGTCTAATTTGATACCCCTCAAGAAATTGCCCATGAATGTATCCTTGAACCACTTGCCAAGATCAGGCTTACCTGATCCTGCAGGCGCTGCTGCTGGTGCTGCTTGCGCTCCTGCTGCTGGCTGTGCTGGTGCGGCGGCTGCTGCTGGATTAGTTCCCGGTGGCACTTGTAAATTATCCGGACCTTGCGGTGCCGCGGCCGGTTTCTTACCGAAAAATCCTTTTACTTTATCAACTATACCCTCGTTAGTGCTATTCTCTAATAATGTTTTAAACTTTGTGATCACTATGCTAGGATGATGTCCTGATTCACGAACCTGTTGTCTAAACTTTTCTTCTGTAATTAACTTGACAAGTAGTGCAAATATTCTTTCTTCTTGTATAGACTTCATCTTTACACCTTTAGCGTGTTGACCCATGAATTGTCTGTGTAAGTCTTTCACATCATAACCAGCATTGTTTGCTTTTAGGATCCTTTCCCCTACTCTTAATAGATAATCTTTATTCACACTTACTTTTGAAAGATCGGCTGCTATCTCTTTAGCCATCTTGCTCTCAGGAGGAAGGGGCTTAGTTCCTGCAGGCTGTAACTGTCTCATGGCACTTACGATCTTATCAACATTTTGATCGATCTCAGGCTTAGCAACTCCTTGCTTTTGACCTGTGGCAACTGCTTGATTACCAGGGCTTTGGCCCTTCTTTGCTGAAGCCGCGGCTGCCGCTGCTGTACCGGGAGCGGGCTGTGCTGCACCGGCTTTACCACCGGGCTGTCCAGCTGCTCCTGGTGCGGCACTTGGACCGCCGGGCTGTGCAGTTGCTCCTGGTTGTGGTGCGCCTCCAGCGTCTGGATTCGGGGGTTGTGCTGCTCCACCTACCGCATTTATATCTACTATACCCTGTTCAACAGCGGTCTTGATGCTGTTAAGTCCTCTAGTCACAAATTTCTTAACGAATATGTCCTGCGTTAATTGGTCTTCGCGGCTTAATCCTGATTTCTTAGCCCTAGAAATCGCGCCAGCAACTCCCGCTGTATCAGCGGCGCTGCCGCCAAACGGGTTGCGGCCTAACAAGTTTTGAAACATATTCAGTTCATTAATTTTCATGATTTTTCCTCAATGTTCTGGAAAAACGATGAGTATCTTTAGATTTAATCGCCCCTAGCAATTTACGCTCAAGTATTTCAGCCTTTTCGGCACTGTAATTACGATTGATAAGTTCTATGAGGTTTATAGCACTGGTAATAACATTATGGGCTCGGCTTTCAATAACATGCCCTATGTCACGATTATTTCCAATGGCTTCTAGCTCTTGTAAAAGGGTTTTAGTACGCTTTTCCATAACTATATTTATCTGGAAGCGGATGTTTTATTTCTTTAATGAAGCCAGTATACTTTTCAGTTTTGCGCTCTGTATATCGGCTACAACATGCTTGTTTTGAGGCTCGACTTCAATTACGTTTGTATCAACTTTTACGGGTATCGGGCCTATCTGACTAGTGGCTTTGACCTGACTTAATAATTGATTTCCTGTTGGTTGAGGCTTATAACTAGTATCTTGACCCTCGTCTGTGATACGCAACGTATCTACATCGAATTTAAGTTCGATCTTTTGTCCTACACCCGAACTACTACGTGTTTTCATCAACTGTATCTGATATAATCCACGCTCACGCATACTTCGACTTGTAAATATACCAAACACATTATCCGCAGTATTGATCTTACTGATACCACCTGCTATATGACTATGATCAAATTCGATTTCTTCAACTGCACTACGATTTAACTGACTAGCCGTTACAAACACTACATTAAGTTCCTTAGCAAGATTGCGTAGTTCTTCGCTAACATACTTGTCTTTAACAAACAAATCATTGGGACTGACTTTAGCACTTACAGGCATGACTAAATCTAGATAGTCTACACACAAGAAGTCTACACGCATATCTGTTTGTATCTGTAATTCTTTTACATATGCTCTTATATCGTTGACATTGCTTTGTGCTGGCATATATTTGATACGCAGTTGTCCAGATTTTTTTGCTACCATCTTAACTTTCATCTCGACATTATCGATATCTTTAAAAATCTCTCTACTACTTGTATCAGTCATCATGCTATCGATGCGCATACTACATAAGCCTTCGCTCAATTCAAGAGTGATATATACACCACTCATGCCTTTCTGTACCCAGTTCACTGCTAGATTTTGCATGATCAAACTCTTACCGGATCCACTACCACCTGCAAAGATTTGTAGTTCGCCACGATTAAAGCCACCATATAATTTATTATCAAGTGTAGGCCAACCTGTACCGTTCTGACCATTATTACTTTTCAATGCCATTAATCTTGCTCTTGGATCAGCAAAGTAATCTGTACCCATGTCCTTTTGCAAACTGATCTGTACCGCTTCTTTGATCAATTTCTCAACCGGCCCATATTCGCCCTTCTCAAGTAAGTCAGCGCACTTAAGAATAGCCCTCTCAAGTTCTTGTCGTTTAGTGAACGATTCAAATTCTTCTAGAAACCAATCATAATGACCTTCGTCTAATTCTGGAATAGTTTCTATACTGATTTCTGTAGTAGCCTTGATCTGAATCGGATCAGGCATGACATTATATTTTTTAGTATGTTCCATTATGAACTCTGCTACCGGTCGCAATCTGCGATCAAAATTTGCACTATTCATAATATTCATGACACGGGTATATAACTCCGCGTTCGTTACCATCATCTGCAAAAACAATTTTTGTACATCAATGTTGTAATCGTTTATCAAGTTGCTTCCTCTTTAGTTCAGTCTTAATCTTGCTGTTTGTTGCTGACTGCAAGATACTTAGTAATGTAGATAGTTTGCCATATTTTATTACAGCATCGTTGACATCTTTAACATCAACATCCCAATTAGGCATACTTATATAAAAACCCAAATCTAATGCGCGATTGATCACATCTATACCACTTTTATCTTGATCGGGCACTACTATTATCTTTCTGTTTAGATTTTTTAGTATCTCTGCTTGTTGATCATTTATAGCGTTAGTAGTCAGTGCGCAGCCATTTATACTAAGTGCATCGAATATACCCTCAGTAACTATACAAACTTGCCAATCTGGTTTCTGTAGATCGACCCCAAACAGATAACCGTTTTGTTGTTCACTTATGAATTTAGGTTTACGATCATCTAAGTATCTGCTAGTATGTCCCACTATCTTATGTTCATAAGTAAAGGGTATGATCACACGATTCGCTTGCCTACCCTTTTCATCAGGAGTACACATGAAAGGATAATCTTTTATTGATATCTTTCTTTTATTTAAATATTCAATGAAAGGTAAATGATGTGGATTATTAATATTAATTAATTCTGCATCTGGTAATACCATCTCTTTGAACTTAACCTTTTTCTTCTCTTTTTTGAACTTGGTGAAGTCAAGCAAGTCTTTGTGTTGCAGGCTTTCAAAACTATATCTATCAATCTGTTCTTTATCTAAGCCTAGATAATTCAATAGTTGCCTTGTGTTTCGTGTGATGGATTTGCCTAGCGTGAATCCAGATTTAAATCCACAGTTAAAACAATGATAACTCCAGTTATTTACATCTGCGAACTTTATGCCACCTCGTCCTCTTTTGTCAGGTGTATGCCCACGATGATGACAACAGACAGCATTAAAACTCTGCCATCCGCTTTGACTAAGTTTTTTCTTGCCCGGGATTAATTGTAGAATGTCGAACACTCTGTAATTATAACACAGTGTTGTGTAAAAACAAATACTATCGGTAACTTATCTTGCCAAAATATTGCTGACCACACCTGTATTGCTAGTGAATGCCATTCTTATGAATGGATGAAATCCTTTGATAGTGAATCCAACTGTATCTGTGGTCTCTAAATATTCTTCGCTTGTTATAGGATACCAATCTGTCAATGAACTACTAAAAGTACCTTCGACCGCGATCTCGCCATTATACTCATACAGGTGTGCTTGTAGTGTCAATACTGGATTATCATTCGTATTGATTACAGAAGTATAATAAGTATTGGCATTAGGTAACACATTGTCTATGCTATTATTGCTATCTAAGTTCGGGAACGGTTGTCCAGTAGGTATAGTTACAGTCTCGCTAGGAACGAAACTTGGTAACACGCTGTTTACTACATTGATCTGCCCCCTAGCGCCTGCTGCAGGATCTACGAAAACAGGATAATCGAATTCACCTTCAGGAATCTCAAGGCTATAGTAGCATAACTGCGCAGGAATGTCTTCTATCTCAGCTGCATTTAGTTGTAAATATGCTATACCAGTTACTGGTAATTGCAATGTCAATGCTTTTTTGATCAAGACTTCAGTGCCGTCATTGTTGATGATGCGGCAAGTGATTTCTTTGCCTGTTATGTTGACTGGTTTCTGTTCTTGATTTAAGAATTGAAACTGTAGTTTATTGTCTACCCCTTTGTGTAGAGTCATGGTTTTTGCGTATACTGGCATAAAGGCCCTCGGACTGTTTCCAGAAAGTAGGACGACAATCTGACGCTGCGTATATAAAAATACTGCTGTGCTATACCCTACATTTGTTACTGTCACAGATTATCGCTCCTCAATGTATTTAGTATGATAAAATTATATATTAAATCGGCGACCCAATTATAAATAAACGCAATGACTATTGCTAAAGATTTTTTTAATAAACTTACTGAAAATCATCCTTTTATCACGGTGGTAAGTTTCGCTAATCAAGATTATGTAGGGATCGTCCAGAACCGTGATGATCAATGTACCAGCATATATGATTATGGGGCTGTGATCGATAGCGGAGCCAAGCAGTTATTTCTAGAATTAGGAGAAGTCTGGTGGTGGGAGAGCAATCGCCAGATACCAATTAATATATTCTTGAAAGAGGAATGGAATCCTTTTAAGCCCTATCTTCGCACTTTTAATAACAAGAACCTAGTCATACTACATGGCCCTGTAGTCAGCCTAAACGAATTAAATAAGCGCCGTAGCAAGCGCCGTAGCATAACACTAGTAAAGAGAATGTCTTAACCTCTTTTTGCGTCTTTTGATAGCAAGTTCGAGGCTTAATTTACCCACTTGTTTATCAAAGCATATACCGTCTAGGTGGTCGCGCTCGTGCTGAAAGATTCTTGCTACTAACCCCGAGAACTCTGTATCAATCACTGTACCTACTGCATTCTGATACCTGACTTTCACAGATTCATATCTTTTGACATTTAGCCAAAGATCAGGAAAACTCAAGCATCCTTCTTTATCTATAACCAGCCCGGTACCTTCAACTATCTCGGGATTCAAGCAGGCAAACATCTTAGATTCGTTGCCCATGACAAAGATACGCTTGTTGATACCTACTTGCGGTCCAGAAAGCCCTATGCCATTATTTTCCATCATGGTTTTGGCCATTATTCTTATTAGATCATTGGCATCTCCGTCAACTGTGAAGTCCCATCTATCAGCCACTTCCCTTAGTATAGGGTCGTTTTCTTTAACTAGTTTTAGTTCCATGCTTCAATAAATTCATATGCACCACGACAAGATGCGCATAAGCAACTGCGTGTGACTTCTTAAATGTATAAGTGCCTTCTTCACGATCCCATATTGTTTTAGATACTTCGCTCCAAGTTTTTGTTATCAGATGCCTCTTGGCTGGTCTTATCACAGCAAGGAACATCGCTAATCTAGGTATGCTATTTACAGGCTCAGGCATCTTACACAAACTATTGTAATGATTACCTAAGTGTATGAGCTGACTCACGATATTAGGATCATTAAGCAATGTCCAATCAGGTTCGACCATTAATTCTACAAGATGCTTTTCGTCACGCACTTGATTATATACATGCACATTCAACAAGTCTAACTTTAGATATCCCCGATCCTCTGCAGCGGCATAATCTAAAGCACACAAATCGTGAACTGGATCATATGGAATATCTGTTACATAGATTCCTGTGTTATGTTTTTTAACATCATCTTTGCGTATAGATGCCTTGGTATGATCTATCAAAGATAATAATTTATCTCTGTCAGCCAGATCGATATCAATGTCACTCTTGAATCTCATTATTTTTTAAGTCCCAACTTACGATATGCCTCTTGAACTTTTATGGCTTGCCGTTCAGCATCTTCTATTGCCTTGTGCGTAGTCTTGTAACCGCCGTCTTTTAATCTGACATTTGCTAATTCATATAGCGTTCGTGTGTCTCTTACAGTATAGAAAGGCCAGGGAACAGGATTAGGTCTGTCACTCAATGCTTGACGAAACGCTGTTTCTGCCACAACCACATCGAATGCTGCACCATTGCTCCATACTGCCCTACGATTCCATCCAAACTTATATAACTCTTCCATGCATTCACGAAAACTGATACGACCAATATCTCCCATAGCCTCTTCGATTGCTTCGGGACTTTGTTCACCCCACCACCGAATAGTATCATCGTTGATGACGCGGTTAAATACTTCAGTCTGCTCTTCGATAGTAGGACGCAACTCAAGTTTCTGCACGACGCCATCGCTATATGGATCAAAACGAACAACACCAATAGTAAGTATGACACAATAAGGACTTGTGTCCAGTGTCTCCATATCGATCATTATATCATTTGCCATGTTTAAGAATATACACTATAAATTTCTTTTCGTCAATCACAGTATAATCGTCAGTCATCATACTTTCGGTTGTCTCAATAGGTCTGAACCCATATTTGTTTTCAAGCCAAGTAATATATTCCCTATGATCTCTACTATGTGTCTCTTCATAGAACTCTAATTTGAGGTTCTTTAGATTTTGCCAATACTTCCAGCGAGATAATCTCCTATCGATCTCTGGATCGTCATCATCAAAGTCTTGAAAATCTTTAGGTACTTTTG
>Ga0194115_10005218_pt1 | contig 13605 bp, 8 predicted proteins | sample TA2MahsurfametaG_3_FD_148656 | JGI IMG/M metagenome (GOLD analysis project Ga0194115, IMG submission 148656) | Freshwater microbial communities from Lake Tanganyika, Tanzania - TA2015002 Mahale S4 surface | ecosystem: Environmental > Aquatic > Freshwater > Lake | place: Tanzania: Lake Tanganyika...
GACAAAGATTCATTTATCATAGATTCTGAATCATGAGACATAATATTTTTTGAGAGAATTAGTTTGAATATAATAATACAAATTTATTAATAAAATTTAAGTTTAACGTTGATGTACATCTAATAACCTTATTTATACCCTTCGAACCATTCCAAATAGTCTTCAAATATGCTCAGCAAAGTCAATTCCATTAAACTGATGTCATCCTCTAAAAAGATGAGTACCAAAAATTCAATCATTTCGTCAAAAATAATATAAAAACTTTCGTATCTTGAAGACGATCAGATCATTAATATAGAATCAAGCATACCTTTGCTTTTCTCTATACATTTCCTAAAGATCATGGACAATATTTAGTCTGCGAAATAAAAAATTGAGTATGAAGAATATTAGAATGTTCAATTAAAACAGGAGGCTCGCTTTATTTACTGTTTGTGGAAAATGATTGATGAAGAATAGATAGAAACTAGATAGTTGAAGTAGCTGATGTATTTGCTTTATAGGAAATCTTTGAAATAGCTGAAGCATGAACTTTTAGAAACTTATAACAATAATGATTCGGTGTAATAATTTATAGAAGCCTGGCAGAATTTGAATGAAAAAGGCTTTGGTTCATCAAATAATATTGAGACTGATAAAAAGATAATGAATATAGATGATCATAGGACGACAGTCTCAAACATCAAAACTTTAGGCCCAGAGCTAAATAGCAGTAGTTGCTAATAAAATTCTCGATAGCTTCGATAGTTAGTCATAAATAATTCTTCAATTAAAAAATCAAACGCAAAGTCTTCCTACTTGACTGATAACAAAAAACAAAAGTAGAACAATTATTTCACTACTGAGAGTGCTTAGTTATCTTTGAACAAGTCCAGCCAAAAGAACATATTATTTTTTGATAGGAACAAGTAGAAGGAAGTCGTAGATCGTTTGTACAAATATGACAAGTATAACAATCGGTAGGCCCAGAAAAAGATTGATCAGTAAAGAAAATTGAAATAAGAATTGTAACAATGCACTTTCAAGCCGAGTATGGTATCTAACTAGAGATTGAGGAGCATGAGCAATCAGAAGAGAAGCAGCTCTATCAATGGATACAACAAAACTATCAAAAGAATGAAAGTAGGGCAGTAGAAGAATCGAATTTAAAAGTAAAAAAGATAGTATACTCCAGTTGGAGAAAATTATGAAAAGCTGAGAGAACAAAAGATGAATCCTCCCAAATTTTTATAACGAAAAAAGAATGAATAAAAAGTAGATTTCGTCCTTGAATTTGACCTAGGGCGACATAAAATTAAGGTAAAAGTTCACTAAAATGATAAATAATCAGACATTGCCTCAAATTTATGCAAAATTTATTGTCTTAAGTCTCAGTACTTTGAGCAAATATGCAATATTGTCCGCAAATAAAGAGAATTATAACGCAAAGCAAGATAAAAACGAAGATATTGAACAACTTTAATATGATTTTTATTATTTTTTATGAAAATTGGTTGGATATACAAAAAATAGGATCATTTACAGACACAAGTTGAAGTGGAATCCAATCTCTATTTCTTCTTTTTAGCTGAAGAAACATATGTCTGATTCTTTTATATGTTGCTCTACTGATTAGCTACGTATTAAACCAATAATTATTTTTATTTTACCAAAAATAATTGCGAGTAACTAAATTAATGTTATGATTACTTTCTGTTTCTTGAAAACTTTTAGCCTGTTGCATCAAAAATTGTTCCTTTTGTGAGCTTGTCTACTACTGCCTTTTATTATACATTCAATTTTGCCTAGTTCAAAACATTATCCGAAGCTTTTTTTGCAGAGACGACAGGCTTGGAGGATTTGCTTATTGTCTTTTTACGTTTTTCCAATGATTTTAGTTTATCCGACTATTTTTTGTCATTTATCTTTTTGGCAAGCTATGGATTTAGTTTTTATAAGGATTTATTCATCTTTTAAGCTTATTTGATCTTTTGTACCTTAGCTAGCTCAGCTTCTGATACGATTTTTCTAGTGAGTAAGAATCTGAGCATCTTTTTGACATCCTAAACATTCTACATGCCCCATTTTTTAGAGAGTTTCTAAAAATCACAGAATTATGCCACAGCCTGTTCTTCTCCATATACGTTGGATTCATTCATTGATGTTGCCTAAGAAAGCATGGAGCCTTGGGATGTATTTTGAGAAACATCAGTTGTATAACTCATGGATACTGATTTATTTTCTAATTTATATTCGTTTTACTTTATTGCTATTGTCTCTGGTCTTCGTATTTCAGTTTTTTCTTGAGCAGTAAGATTCTCATTTCTTCTAAGATTTAAACGGCTATTTTTGGATTTTTGACCTTGATCTTTGACAAATATCCTGCTGTTAAATTGCTTTTTGATAGTAAAAACATTTTCTACTTTTACTAAACACTTTCTCCTTAGCCTTCGACTATATGCTTAGCGATTTCTTATAATTTTCTGTATAATTTTTTCAGCCATTAACCCTATGTATTTTACAAATATACGTTTTGTATGCTATTTTGTACTTTTTATTACTTTCTGTTCTGATAGAACATGTTCAAGGTAGAAACAGCTCTTCTTCTGCAATTATTACTGGCAGCCCTTTGGCCTTCTTAGAACCTGTCGTACTCCTGAGTTGCCTATCCTGCTAAAACCTAAATAAATTTCATCCTTACATATGCGTTTCGTTCTGCCATCTCGGCCTTAGTGTCTTCGACAAGCTTATTATCGAATTCTATGTCGTCCAAATTTTTAGTCTATTTATAGTAATCCCTTGCGAAATTGGTGTCACAATTGATTTTCTTGTCTAAAGCAAAATAGTTTTCGTATGCTAGAGTTGGTATGTTGCCTTTTTTGGGGTTGGAAGATTTGACATTAACGTTGGTAAAAGCGTCAATAGCTGGATTGGGGATGAAAGTGTAAGGAATGTAGGATAAATAAAGCATCATCTTTTAGCTAATTGTCTATTTCTGGCCGAAAGTCTTAGTTGGCGAGCTCATTTTACAAATAAATTTTATAAAGAACTTATTATATTATCAATAAAATTATTTACACATAAGAGCATCAAATAAACGGTAAATTAAATTCATATCTTTTTGAATCTCCAGATATATAATTGACAATCTAGGAATAATCATATCACAGTTTTTTTAGATCTTCTTGAAACTACATCTATTTTTGCTTTATAAGAGCTGCTTAATTTACCTGGTTAGCAGTTTACATAGCTAACTCTCCTTTAAGAACGCTGAGCATATCATCTGCGGTTGAATCAGCCACTCCTTGTTGGTTGCTCATGAGCTCTTCCATCATTTTTCCGTTTATCAGCATCTAATCCATAGTCTTTTCGAAATTCTGGAGGTTATTCGACATTTGTTAAAAGTTCGGGTTATTGGCTCCCATATTCAACATGACTCCCATCTTTTCAAAGCTTCCCATAATTGCTTGGTTGTTCTGCATGGTCTTCATGTTGCTTCCTATGAACTACATCTTTAATGCCATTCTCTGAATGTTCATCGCTTCATAAATAAAAAAAATACATTAAGCCCGTTTGCTGGCTGCGCTCTGTAAATACAACTTAGCACCTTATTAGTTATTTTTCTTGAGGGCCTCCTTGGCTTTTTTCATATATTGTTGTGATTCTTTCATGGCCTTGGTCGACTACCTGTTCATTCTTTTGGAAGACAATTTCATTTCAATTAATGTGTCTTCCATAGTTATTTTTTTTGGTGGAGGTTGATTATTTCCCATGTCGGATTCTGTATCTATATATTATAAGTTTAGTTTTGTAATAGGTCTAAGCTATATACAAAAAATATTCCAAACATAAAAAATCATTCAAATCCAATATTTCAATTAATGATTTTCAAGAATACTTGACTCCAGGCCTTTTCTTTTTCAAGCTTTCGTACAAAGACGTAGCTCTCATTTTCTATTCAAAAACTATAATAGCTTCCATCAAGTCGTAAAAAGTATTATGTAATTACTAACGAGTATATCCCAGTAATCCTTCTGGCAACTTGAACCATATTTACAGCACTGGAAACTCCTTCAGTAACTGAGGTGGAATATTTCTCAGCTATTTCTTATATCTTATACTCTTTTAGATAAAAGTATATATTTTTTCCTGATAATTTTAAATATTATAAATCGTCAATATTTTGCTTTAAGTGTATCCACACAAAAGTCTCAAATATTCGTCAGCCTTATTAATCAAGTGGTCATATACTTTTTCCATGATGACTGTACCCTCACATTCCAAGGATAACTGAATATAGCTCTTGACCTATTAAATGATCTCCACCAGATATATCTTTTCTGTTGAAATGATGTTTCTGATGTTAGTATTGATAATCGCATCTTTTTCAAATATTTTTTAATTTTTGAAGTCTATGCTCTTCTGAGCTTTGAACTCAGAGTAATCATTTACTGTATCAAAACAAAGCGTTTAACCGTTGTCAACAATATCTGACTATTAGCATATTATAACTCTTTAGCATGTCTATCGCTATTCAACAAATATTTCTTCATGGTTAAAAAGTTATTTTTAGTCTTAGTCTATTTTCGACAAATATTGCGCATTATGGGTAGCTATTTCAAGCACATTTTTTGGATAGATTATTTATCTATCTTTATTGGAGGAAATCTTAGGATTAATCATGTATAAATAGTCAAAATATGTCACATTTTTGAATAGTTTATTGATCGAACTTCGAAATTCAGTTGTTAAACCTTCCTCAGTAGCTTATATCTTCTTTTTCACAATGTTGATATTTTATTTATTGTTTTCAAAAACAAAAAAAAGGTACTCAGAGCTCAAAAAATCATGTGATTGGAATATTATACTCTAATTCCTAAAAGGAAACATATTGTAAAGCTACTTCATGTATATTTTTTATGTTATGAGGCTGCAATTAAATTAGACGTTATCCAAACTGATGTGAACTTTTGGAGAACGCTTGCTGACTTTACTATTAGTGTTTCCTTTCACAAAATTATTTATGCTTTTTGTAGTCTAACCTATCGATAAAAATTTTTGTTAATCAAATGAACTTCGTACCATAACGCCGCACATTTTCAGGTACTAGTGATTTTGTTGATGAAACTATCTCTGTTGTCTTCGTGTTTATTATCTGAAGATATTGATATTTATCGTTTTTTTAGTTCGGTCTTCAGGTTTTTATTTTTATTCTCTCGCCTGGGCTAACACTTTATAATACTCAATTCTGTCTCCGTCTATTTTTTATACGTTTTTCTTGCTATTATTTTGATTTTCTCTATTCATCTTTGGATCTTTTCGCATTTAGATTCAAATTTAATTAGATCAAGAAAATTAATCTAATCAAAGATAAATTTTGTGACATATTCTGAAAAATATGGATTTTTTAATTTATTGAATAAAATTTGAATGTTTAATAGATCGATATAATATTTTGTTCATTTGACTGTTAGCAAACATTTTTATATTTCCTGTTAATCACTATGACATATAATATTAAAAATAGAACGAAATGATCAAAAAAATAATAAATGTTACTTACAAAAACTTGACTACTTGCATTTTCTCTGGATATCATGAAAAAGTTATCGATCATTATGAGAATCCTCGAAACGTAGGATCTTTGGACAAAAATAAAAAGAATGTTGGCACTGGATTAGTAGGCGCTCCAGCATGCGGAGACGTCATGAAACTACAAATAGAACTGGATTAAAAAGGATAAAGGATAGAAAAAGCTGTTTTCAAGGTAAATTCTTGACTATGTAGACTTTTGGCTGCGGATCTGCAATAGCTTCAAGTTCTTATGCTACTGAACTCATCAAAGGAATGAAGATATAATAGGCCCTTTAAATCAAAAACTCAGATATTGCCAACTATCTAAAGCTACCTCCCGTGAAAATGCACTGCTCTATGCTTGCAGAATAGGCCATCAAGAAGGCTTTGTAGGACGTGCAGATCAAAAATAAGAAAAATTGAAATGATGACTGCATATACATATAAGTTTAATTACATTTCTTTTACTAAATCAAATATCTTATGATCTTATATATTTTGTTCAGAATGGATATAAAATCTTATAACAAATCCTTATGCGAATTATGCAGAAAAGGGTTCAACTTTGCCTTTGTGAATGCTTTGGAACCCGGAGACTAAGAAGTATTCTTTTGCAATGATACCGATACCGTAAGATATAAAATAATCGCAATCAAAGATAAATTTACATTGCATTTTTATTTCGTTGATCTCGAAAATGTCTGGAGATATATTGAACAGTACTTTAGATCAAGATACTATCAAAGTAAGAATTTTTTTATCCAAGATTTCAACATAAAAATCGCAAAAAATAATAATGAAAGTTCTCTAGAAATCAGTCTGGATTCCTAAGGATTTAGCGTTCAACACAAAACTGTCGTAGTAAAATAGTCAACTGGAATATTGACAGGACAGAAAACTTTTGATCCATTAATAGATATTTTAAGTAAGAAAATGGCATCAATCAAAAGACATTTTATTGCATCTCCCTTTGAAAAAATGTTAGAAGCTGCTAGAATCAATGCCTTGTAAAATGGTAATAAAGTTTAACAAAATTTTAGCTTCTATATAAAAAATGATAAGAAGTAAAAGGTATGGCTTGCTTTTTAGAGTAAAATATATCTCATTTAGAAAAGCAATTCACGGTTTATTATGGCTTGCATTTTGAAGATAGATTTTAGCAGCAATTGGGAAAAATATTCTTTTCAGTAAAATATTTTTAACTTAGGAACTGACTGATGCCAAGAAGCATGTTCATAATTCTCCAGCAGTCGTGGTATCTTAATCCTAAATCCCAAAAACTTTGATTGAATCTTTTCCAGAGGAGAAAAACTAAAAATATAACTTCGCTAATGGACTGGTCGCAATAAGTATTTAAACTGTTATATAGCTATATTTGGCAGTTTGATTAAGAACTCACGAACTATGGCAACATACTTGGCTACTTTTAGAAATTATTCATTCTATCATATTCAGGCTTGGAAATGTTATCTTCACGCACGTCTTTTGAGGAGATTAGATATCATATTAAAAGTAATCAAATCTTTATTTAGGACTTACAAAATGCTAAGGTTTAGCCGTTCGCTTTAGCTTGATGAAAATATGTCTAAATATCATTTATTCTTTTAAAGTTTCATTTATTTAATTTAAAACTATATCATCATTTGTATATTTGAATTGAATTTACATAATTTTTAAATAATGTACAGACCAGGAACATCTATTTCAAAAGCGAAAGTAAAGAATTCTAGCAGTTAATAAGGACAGTTCAACAAGATCCAGCAGTAGAAAATGCCCACTCTGCAGGATTATATAAAAATGAGAGACTGGATAGGAGCAGTTGCCCTTTTGTAGAGCGAAAGAAACGTGAATATTCAAGTATAAAACAGCTTGTGGCTTGCTTACTGCTATTTCCACATGGGCTAATACAGGTAAATATCGCTTAATTGAGAAAGTCAATCAACATCTATGATGAACTTTTGAGGAAAACTTAAGACAAAGACTATCACATCTATAAGGCTTGTTGTTACTACGCACTCTGTCTCTATGATGATGCAAGAAGAGAGGCTCTGAAAGGTGCAGAAACACCTTTACAAACAAGGTTACTATTCCACTTGGCTCACAAGAAAAACGATGAAAAAAATCTGATGCACTACCATCAAAAGCTAGATGAGAGTGCTTAAGATCAGTTGACTTTGGCTGCCATTCATTATCTGAGAGGACACTACGAATAGGCCACATAAATATACAAAAAGTTATTGCTGGAAAGTAGAAAATACGAAGCCATCAATGTCTACATTGCTTTGTGCTATTACAAGATGTAATATTTCGATGTTTCTCTTGAAATCCTATCTGGCTACGAAACTTTTGACCCAGAAAGCATTTTCACTGCAAACTTAAAAGCATGCAACAATTATCAAGTTTACTCAGGTAAAAATGCGTAAGAAGCTCTCAGACCAATTCAACAAAAGTTCAAAGGTGGAGATTTGTTCAAAGAAAACGATTTATTGAGACACAATCTAGTTGTATTTAGAAACGGATAAAATGCCATGCAATTTTTACCACCATTGCTTGAACTTTTCCCTGAAACCCGTCTGAACATGGTCATCTATAACCTGAAGAATGACTCTATTGAAGATGCTTTTAACCTTGTTAAAGATCTTGAGCCTACCAACCCTAGATAGTATATCATCAAAGCAGTTTCATATTTGATGTATGGACAAAAGAAAGACTCCAAAGAACATCTTAAGACAGCTCAGCAACTTTTCCAGTTAGTCGGTGCTTCAGCTACTGAATGCGATACCATTCCTGGAAGACAGTGTATGGCTAGCTGTTTCTTTTTGCTAAAGCAGTTCGATGATGTGATGGTGTATTTGAACAGCATCAAAACATATTTCCAAACTGATGATGATTTCCATTGGAATTATGCTCTCGCCAATGCTTCAACTGGAGATTACAAAGAAGCTGAAGCTAGTTTCTTGGCTATCCGAAATGAAAAGTACAAGAGTGAATAGACCTACATAAAATGGTTGATCAGGACATACATCATGAATGGAAAACCCAAAAATGCATGGGATGTTTACATATCTACTGAAACTTCAGCAGACTCGTATAATCTTTTGCAGTTGATAGGCAATGATTCTTACAAGATGGGTCACTTTTACTACGCAGTGAAAGCCTTTGAGGCTTTGTAGAAGATTGACTCATAAAACTAATACGAAGATGCTTTGAGAGGAAGTGTTTTGGGAGTCTTCCAAATGACTATAGCTGGAAAAGAGTCAGTATAACATTTGATCGAAGCGGCTGCAATTCTCAAATCAATCGAATCAAATCCACAAGTAACCAATTTTTTATGTAGAACGATCGAGTCATTAAAGCTATAAAGAAGTGGGGCAAATAGAACAGTTTGGATTTCGATTAAATAGGTCTTTGATAGAAATCAAATAATCATATACGTTTATTCACATAAAACTATCATTTTTTCTATTTTATTATGTTCTGAATAGCCTTGTTAATATGCAGATCTATTGAATACACTTCTTTTGTCATAAAATCCATAGCTTTAAGACTAGAATTCAAAGTTTATTCATGCAAAATGGGAAAATCATTGGCTAGTAAATCCTCCAATCTTGTCTATTATAATTGCTAAAGTTGAATTCTCTACAAGGATGTCAGATTTTCCCTATTCAATTTTGCGTTGGCTTATACATTGGTTCCAGCTATTTAGTTATTTTTGCGAGGAGTTGGTGCACAGCCCATCTTTTTCTTCCTATTTAAATCTAAAAATAGTTAATAATATAAATCAATTGATTTCATTTAAGATATTGATCATAGATAATTAATGCTGTACAAAAAATAAATCTTAAGATTTAAAATAAATATATTGATTCAGTTTTTAAATTAAAAATAATTTACAAATATCAAATCCAAAAAGCAGAAATCAGTCCTATGATTAAACCTGCTGCTCCACTTATGATACAGGGCATCATATCCTCTGTATTTATATGCGGAATATTATTATCCTTGAAGTTATGAATAGAATTTCTCAGGTTTTACTAAATATTTTATTCAATACCACTTTTTGCTCCTTTTATCTGATTTTATTGGTTTCAAGAGCACTTGAGCTTTTTCTCAATTAGCTAAATTTAGAATTGGCAAGGCTTCTTACCTCAGAATTTCTTACCTTGCTGTTAGTGCTTTTGAATTATTATGCCAAGCCATTCACAATTACTGGTAATCTTTTGGTTTAAGTTTAATGAGAATTAGATTACCAGCCTTGAGTAGGTTCGTTCATGGTTTTTCCTACTGAAATGTAAAATATTTTGATTTTATCATTTTCAGCCTCGTTGACACCCTTTTTCCATAAATAAATACTTATTAATGCAGTCGAACGTCAATATTGATTGACTGCTGAGGCATGATGAATCCCCTATCTGGTTTGAGCTGATAGTACTTAGGCCGAGTCAACTTGAACTACTCTATTACATGCTGTACCTTATAGTAAATGATTTATTGGTTATTATTATTGATTACTATGTTGGACTTGAGATGTTTTTTCGACTCGTAGTTGAAATATATTTATTAGTTGTTGAAGTCCAAGATATTCATCTATCAAATGATCTGATATAACTATATATTAATCTATTTTTGAAAACATATTTAAGTAATGAATAAACATAAACTTAATATCAAAAAGGAATAATCATGATAAATTTAGCTTATTTCTTAAGAAACATAAATCCTACAATCCGTTCTGATTTTCTTTTTAAAATTACGAAACAAATAAATTATTTCTATATTTTTCGTGAGCTTTTGAAGAATTCCAAGGCTATATGCTTTGATTAACAACATTTTATAGTACCTTAGACATATGATTCTATAATTTACTTTTTTTCTTTAGAATAAAGTTGTAGTAATCTAAAGACGACTCACATTTCTTTCTTTAAAAAGGCATTAATTTATCCCCTTGCTTATTTTCGTTATTAAGATATGATCTTTTCTCCAAGCGACTAGTCTTGCATTAGGGAATTATGGAGTATTTTTTCTGGAAAATTTATTTATCGAATAAATTCATGAATTTCTTCTATTTTCTTAAATTTTAAGTCTTGCTTATGGCTGGAAGAATAAGACCATTTTACTTGTCATCTTATTTTCCTTTCCTAAAACTTTTTTATTCAGAAAATATTTATGTGCCTTATAAAAACTCATGCAACAAAAGTGGTAATTTGACTTTAGATTTTACTTTTTTAGAAACCTTGAAAACTTTAGTATTATTATTTTTTATTCTCAAAGGCGCGTTCATTTGGGATTAGTTTAGTCTATTAAATTTCTATAATAAAAGTAATATTTTTTCGTTAAAAATAATAAAATCAAGTCAATTATTATCAAATATTTAAAGCCTACTTGAATTTATTGATAGCTATTTGGCCCTATTTTATCTTTTTCCTTCTTTCCTTCTTGTTGATTTCTTATTCCATCATCTTTGTTTTCTGAGCTGCTATTTCAAGGATTTTTGATGGAAGTTTGACAACTTTGGCTACGTTTAATCCGAAGGACTGTTCAGCCCGGCCATCTTTCAATTTGTACAAGAAAACTATCTTTTCTTAGGCCAGCATAAAGTCCATCATTTTTAGTTTTATCTATTTTACTCTTTCAAACTGTTTGGCAAGGGAGTGATAATGGGTAGCAAACAAACATCTGCATTTAATCTATTCGATGATGTTTCTGAGCACAGAATACGCAATAGCCATGCCGTCGTAAGTAGATGTTCCTCTTCCCAACTCATCAATAATGGCCAAACTCTTATGAGTTCCATAGGACAATACACTCTTGGTTTCCTCCATTTCGATAAAAAATGTGCTTTTTCCTTACTAAAGTTTATCTGAGGCACCAATTCTTGTAAAAATACGATCGATTACTTAGCATTGATAAAATTATGCAGGTACGAAAGATCCCACTTGGGCCAATATCACCATGAGACAGGTGGTTCTCAATAAGGTTGATTTTCCTCCCATATTTGGGCCAGTCAGCAGCATTATTTTTTTGTTGAGATCAATGTCATTAGCTATAACATCTGCGGCGTTGAGACATGGATGCTTAGCCTACTTGATGTCAAATCCTTTTTAAACGAAAACAGGCCTTATTCCTCCGCACTAGTTTGAATAAAAGCTCAGAGATATTAGACAATCTATCTAAGCAATTATTGTTATATATTTTTACCAAATCATCTGATTCTTCCTGAATTACTCAAAGAAGTAGCCCACGAACAATCCCATTTGCTCCTTGATTTGCTGCTCGACGTACTCCAAATCTGTCACTAGTTTCCTCGATTCTTACGTGACATATCTACTGTAACCTACTTTTTTTGATGAAAATATCATCGATTTTAGTCTTTTGTTCTCAAGATGTTCTGGAATCTAAATTTAGTATCTCTATTTTGTATGAACGTATTTCAGCACTGCTATACCTGTAGTTCTGCGCACCTAATCCAAGTAGCTTTCAAATTGTTGTTTCACGTTTTCGAGCTCATCTTGGAGCATATCGTATGATTCGACGAGGCCCTTCTGAGGCCTCGGAATGTCCCCTTCCCACTTGATGTATTAGTCGAATTGAGATAATTGCTATCTTATCGAAGGCAAAAGTCCATCCTAACTTTATTGCTTCTCTTACTCATAGCTTTGCATATCGTCTTCATTTATCATCTTTTCATCTTTTGCTAAAGTTATTAATTTTCTGAGCCTTTGACTAGTGAATTTAGCCTTACTTTTTCTGAGTAATTACAAAGCCTGCCAACTATTATTGAAGTGGACAATTAGCTATCTAAACTCACGTAATCTTATCGAACTCACATCTTCAAAATATATAGCTTTCTAACATATAGTCTTAACTGAGTAATGATACAGTCTGTTTACAATTCTTTATAAATCTGGCAGTTTTGAGAATATCTGGGCCACTCTGTTTCGGTCAATACTAACTCTTTATAGATCCTCAACTGCATCAAGTCGTTGATTTATGCGATAGGGATCAAGTAAAGGTTGCATTAGCCATCTTCTGAGCAACCTCTTTCCGAACTTCGTTTTTGTCCTATCGATTTTATTAAAAAGAGAATCTTACAGGCCAATAGGCGTTTAAAAGACTTCCAAGTGATGCAGGGCTTGAGAATCCATGATCATAGTCATAGCAGATCCTTACTGTTAATAAAAATGAAACTTCACAGCACTCATTATGTAGTCAAATTTCAAACAGTTTCTCAAATATTTGAATAATCCAGAAAGTGAAGCTAGTATTAACCTTTACTTGTCTCCACCAGTCTGCTAAAGAGATTTGAATATTGCTGGCATGTTGAAATTTCCCTTGTTTACTAAGTTTTCTATTTCATTTTTTGAGTTCATCGGGTGCCAGATATTGTCTTTGTTGGGCAGTTTTGTCAGTACCATGTTTAACCAATTCTGCTTCATGATATCAATTATTTCAAAGGAAAGGTTGTCAGGGTCGTATAGCAATTCTACTGGTCTGGTCTGGAATAGCATAGTCTTGAATTCTTATATATTTTGACATATTCCAACCATAATTATGTTAACACCGATTTCAAGCAGGGTGTAAGCGATCATGTTTTGATGCTTTGACACAGAGATCAAATAATTAGGCAAATATTGATTTTCATCCATGAATGATACGATAGTTCCCTTTGTAAGTATTTGGGTCACCCCTCTCTGCAAAGCTTTTTCTGGCTTCTTTCCCTGAGCCCTCTATCTGTCCTGTCTTTACTTCATCTGCTATGGCGTCTACAGCTGCTCCACAATGACTAGCTTCAATCCTAACTGAACAAAATCATGAGAGTACCTGTCTAGACTCTTTTATGGAAATCCTACGTGCATCTTGGTTCCCATCCATTTCAAATTTAAATACCTGTTTGCAATGAGTGCATCTTCGTAAAACATCTCGTAGAATTTTCCAAGCTTGAAAAGAATGAGCTTGTCAAAGTTCTCGCTCTTAATCCTCCAATACTGCTTCATTGTCTCTGTAAAGCCTTTGACCGCCTCTGGAGGCACAAAGAGGGTCGTCGGATCATAC
>Ga0194115_10005225_pt1 | contig 13602 bp, 10 predicted proteins | sample TA2MahsurfametaG_3_FD_148656 | JGI IMG/M metagenome (GOLD analysis project Ga0194115, IMG submission 148656) | Freshwater microbial communities from Lake Tanganyika, Tanzania - TA2015002 Mahale S4 surface | ecosystem: Environmental > Aquatic > Freshwater > Lake | place: Tanzania: Lake...
CGGGCGGAACTCCGGCGCCGCTGGCGGGCCGGGGAGAAGATCGCGTTCGTGGGTCAGCTCGGCCGCTACAAGGGCCGCTGGCAGTTCGTGATCGAGCAGAAGGAGTGGGTGTCGCGCTGACCCGGGTGCCCACGATGTCGGTCACGGTGTACACCTATCGGAACTGCGACGGCTGCCGTCGCGCGGTGCGTTGGCTGCAGGCTGAGGGCATTGCCTTTGCGGAGAAGCCCATTCGGGAGCAACCGCCGACCGAGGCCGAGTTGAAGCGCGCGCTGGCGTGGGCGGGAGGGGACGGACGGAGGGCCTTCAATACCTCGGGCCGCGATTACCGGGAGCAGGGACTGGGAACGCAGCTGGCGGATCTGTCGGAGGCGGAGAAGATTGCCCGTCTCCGGGCCAGCGGAAACCTCGTCCGCCGTCCGTTCCTCGTGACCCCTCGGCACGTGCGAACCGGTTTTGACGAGGCGGCGTGGCGTGAAGCCCTCGGCTGACACGGGGCGTTTTCCTTTTGCGGCGGGCGTGGTCCCGCGCACCATTGCCGCCATGCAGCGGATCCGGCTGGTGACCTTCAACATCGCCCACGGACGCGGGCTGATGCCCCTGCAGGGGATGACCTCGGCCCGGCGCATTCGAATGAATCTCCGACGGATCGCGCGTCTGCTGGAGCGCTTGCAGCCGGACATCGTGGCCCTGCAGGAAATCGATGAGCGTTCGCGCTGGGCGGGCAACTTCGACCACCTCGATTACCTGCGGGACTTCGTCGACCTGCCGCACTCCGTCTACGGGATCAACAATCGACGCACCGGCCTCCTCAACCTGTCGTACGGCAATGCCTTTCTCTCCCGGCATCCGATCACTGCGTCGGAGACGGTGGTCTTCGGCCGGAGTCGGGTGGGGGAAAAGGGCTTCCTCTTCGCCGAGTTCGCGGTCGGGGGCGTGCGCGTGCCGGTCGTGAACCTGCACCTGCACTATGCGTCGCGGCAGCAGCGGTTCCGTCAGATGGACCGCCTCCTCGCCTTCCTGCGCGAGCAGGAGCGCGCGGCCCGCGGACGGCCCGGGATCAGCCCGATCGTGTGCGGGGATTTCAACAACCCGGGTTCGAGCCGCGGGGACGCGACCTCGTCGCTGCTGAGCCACCTTTTTGACTTCGACGACTACATCCTGCACCCGCAGCGCGGGCGGAGCTTTCCCTCGCCCTTGCCGAGCCGACTGCTGGACTTCGTCTTCCTGCCCCCCGGGTGCCGCGACGTGCACTCGGAGGCGGTGCGTTCGCTGCTCTCGGATCACCGCCCGGTGCTGGTTGATTTCTCGCTCTCCCCCGGGGCGGAGCGCCGGCGCTCGAGTTGACGGAAAACGCTAGTCAGGTCGCCGCCGCCGCATCATCCTCCGGCTTCCGGATGGACACCTACCTGCCCGCACCTCAACGCTATGGATCGACCGCCTATGCCCGTTGCGGCCGCTCCGGTCTTCTTCTCCCGAAGCTCTCGCTCGGCCTCTGGCACAACTTCGGAGGCGTCGATCCGTTGGAGAACCAGCGCGTGATGCTGCGCCGGGCGTTCGATCTCGGGATCACGCACTTCGACCTCGCGAACAACTACGGTCCACCCCCGGGATCAGCCGAGGAGAACTTCGGGCGTCTGCTGCGCGAGGACTTCGGCTCCCTCCGTGATGAAATGATCATTTCGACGAAGGCCGGCTACCGGATGTGGCCGGGGCCTTATGGCGAGATGGGATCCCGGAAGTACCTCCTTGCCTCGCTGGACCAAAGCCTGCGGCGCATGGGGCTCGAGTACGTCGACATCTTTTATTCGCACCGGCCGGACACCGAGACGCCCTTGGAGGAGACGATGGGAGCGTTGGTGCAGGCGGTGCGGAGCGGACGCGCGCTGTATGCAGGCATTTCGAACTACCCGGCGGAACTCACGCGCCGGGCCGCCGCGCTGCTGCGGGCCGAAGGAGTGCCGCTGCTGATTCACCAGCCCGTCTACAATATGTTGAACCGCTGGGTGGAGCCGGAGCTGTTGCCCGCGCTCTCGGAACTCGGGGTGGGCTGCATCCCGTTCTCGCCGCTCGCGCAGGGCCTGCTGACGAATCGCTACCTCTCCGGGATCCCGGCGGATTCGCGGGCGGGGCGCCCCACGGGCTACCTCCGCGGCGATCGAATCACGCCGGAGCTGCGGGACAAGATCCGCGCGCTGGATGAGGTCGCAGTGGCGCGCGGGGCGACGCTGGCCCAACTCGCGCTGGTCTGGCTGCTGCGTCGCCCGGAGATCACCACCGTGCTGGTGGGGGCGAGCCGCGTGGAGCAGATCGAGGATCTCCACCTCGGCCTGGCGCAGCCGCCCCTCTCCTCGGCGGAGTTGCAACGGATCGAGACCATCCTCGCGCGGCCGGGCTGACGGCCACTCAGCGGCGCGCGATGAGTTTGCGGTAGAGTTCGATGTAGGCCGGCACGATGCGATCGGCCGAGAAATGCTCGCGCGCGCGCGCCTGCGCGGCCCGTCCCAGTTTCTGCCGGAGTCGCGGATCGGCGAGGAGGCGTTCCGCCGCGCGGGCCAGACCGTCGGGATCGCCGAAGGGCACCAACAGCCCGGAGCGTCCATCCTCGATCACCTCGGGGATGCCGCCCACCGCCGTGGCGACGGTCGGTCGGGCAAAGGTCATCGCCTCGAGGATGCTGAGGCAGAAGCTTTCCGACTCCGACGTGATCAGGCCGAAGTCGGCCGCGGCGGCGTAGTCCTCAATCCAGCTGATGTTCTCCCGGACGATGACGCGGTCCTCGAGGCCGAGCCGGCGGACCTGTTCGCGGAAGGGCGCGAAGTCGCCCCCGGCCACGATGAGGAGGCGGAAGGCCGTGCGCGGACGGATGCGGGCGACGGCGTCGAGCAGCAGGTCGATCCGCTTCACCGGGCGGAGGTTCGACATGTGCAGGATCAAGGCCTCGCTGGGGGCGACGCCGAGTTCGGCGCGGACGGCGCTGGCGGTGCGCTGCGGGCGGCGCGGCGAGAAGAAGTTCGGGATGACCTGGATCGGGTGGGCGATGTCGGTGAGCCGCGTGGTCTCCGCTCGGAGGAAGTCAGAGACGGTCGTGAGCGCATCCACCTTCGCGAGGGCGTGGCGGATCGCCGGGGCATAGCCCGGATCCCGGCCCAGCAGGGTGGTGTCGGTGCCGTGGAGCGTGGCCACCACGGCGGGGCGAAGATCCTCCGGCAGCCACTCCCGCGCCAGCACGGCCGCCGTGGCATGCGGGACCGCGTAGTGGGCGTGCAGGACCTGCAGGCGGCGTTCGCGGGCGACCTCGGCCAGCTTCACCGCGAGGGGCAGGCTGTAGTCCGGATGCCGGAAGAGTCCGTAGCCTTGGATGTGCACCGCATGATAGGTGACGCCCGGCTGGTCCGCCGGGAGGCGGAAGGGACGTTCGTAGCAGATGAAGTGGACCTCGTGACCACGCCGGGCGAGTTCGACGCCGAGCGAGGTGGCAAGGATGCCGCTGCCGCCCACCGAGGGATAGCACGCGAGACCAATGCGCAGGGGTGCGTCGTTCATCGGCGGCGGATCAGAACCGACGCGCGCCCAGCCCAAGGGCCCCCAGACCGTCCACGAGGATCGGATCAGACGGAAAGAGGGCCTGGGCGTGACCCACCCCCGCCCGCAGGCCCAGCAGCCGGGCGCGGGTCAGCTGGAGTTCCACGTAGCTCCGGGTGCTCGTCCGGGTTCCATGCGCCTCCATGGCGGACTTCCAGGTCGCGATGATCTCCGGATCGGAGAGGTCGAACCAGATGCCGGCGTTTCCGGGCGGCTCTCCTTCGGGGCCGACGGCGTAGTGCAGCAGCATCGTGATTTCGTGGGCGGCCGCATCCTGCAACTCGGCGAGCCCGCCGTAGCGGGCGAGCCGTGCGGCGTCGCGCACGCTGCGACCCAGCGCGGCGTGATCCGGATGCTGATTGGGCTCAACGGTGGGAGCGAGCACCCACGTCGGACGATGGCGGCGGATCGCGCGGGCGAGGCGGATCGCCGTCTCCGGGCTGGACGAAAAGTGAGCGTCGCCCCCGAGTTCGAGAAACTCCACGCGGGCGCCGAGGATGCTCGCCGCCCGCCGAGCTTCATCCTCCCGGGCGGCCGGTGTGCCATAAGTCGCGGCCTCCCCGCGCGAGCACACGACGAAGGACAGCGCGGTCCCGGCACGGGCTTCGCGCGCGAGGATGCCCCCGGCACCGAACTCGATGTCGTCCGGATGCGCGCCGAATGCCAGCAGGCGGCGCGCTTCAGGCGGGGAACTCGGTCCAAGCTTCGTCGGCACGGTCGATGACATCGCGGTGGATGAAGGTGATTTCAGGTGTTTCCTCAGTGCGAAGATAGGCCTGTTCCCCCGCGCCTGCAATGTAATGGGTGCAGTGCAGCACGGATTGCATCCAGCGCAGCCGCGAGTCGCGGGACGGGCTGACCTGGGCGGGATTCCAGGCTTGTTCCGTCAGGGTGATGAACTGGTCCCCGCCCGCGTGCAGGCGCAACCGTCCTTCGTGGTGGCGGGCCCGGACGATCTCGCCCTCGTAGGGCACATCGACGAAGAAGCCGGCCACGGCGCACGCCGTCCGACGGACTGCGGGGTCGCTGGAACGGACCACGGAGACGCCTTCGAGCAGGCCCATCGCCCGCATGATCGCGAGGCAGAAGCCGGCGACGGTGGTTTCCGTGCAGTCGCGGACGGCGCGGACCGCGGCGGGTTCCACGAAGGCGGGCAGCTGGCGGACCATCCGGTCGCGCCAGTCCGGCGGGATGCGCTTGAGGTGGAGCGGGGAGTACTTGCGCTGGATGCGGTTCTCGAAGGCGAAGTTCAGCCACTGCAACTCGCCGCTGGTCCGGTGGCGCAGGCCGGTCTCCGTCTCGCGCGGATCATGATCGCTGTCGTGGTAGAAAAAGACGATCGACCCTCCGTGCTCGCGTTGGAGGCGGCGGGCGGTGACGATCTTGGCGTAGAGGAAGCGGCGCGGGAAAATCCCGCAGGGCTGCTGACCGAACGCGATGATGGGGGGCGTGGCGCTCATCAACTCGGGGACGTGGGGGCGGCGGCGCCGGCCGGGCGCGGCAGCACCGTCTGAAGGAGGAGGCTGAGCGCGACGCAGAGCGAACAGCCGATGAGGTTGTACCAAAGGTAACCCACGCGATCGAAGCCGAAGAATGCCGCGAGCACGGTTGCCTGCGCGAGGAGGGCGGCCGGGAAGACCGCGTGGCCGCCGACGCGGTGGAGGAAGAAGGCGACAAGGAACAGGCCGAGGATCACCCCGTAGAAGAGCGAACCGAGGATGTTCACGGCCTCGATCAGGTTCTCCACCACGCGGGCGAAGAGAGCGAAGCCGATCGCGACCGCGCCCCAGAACGCGGTGCAGAGCTTGGACGCGAGCACCGATGGCGGCGCGGAGTCGCGGGCGCGCCTCAGTGAGCCGTACAGGTCGACCACCGTGGTCGAACCCAGCGCGCTCAGTTCCGCCGCCACGGAACTCAGCGCCGCCGCGAAGATCACGGTGATGAGCAGGCCGATCACCCCGCGTGGCAGTTGCTCGAGCACGAAGGTGATGAAGACGTAGTCCGAGTCCTTGGTCTTCACCGACGGATCCAGCACCCGAAGCGTCGCCTTCGCCTCCGCGCGGATGGCCTCGCTCTGAGCATGGGCGGCGCGGGCCGCCTCACGGGCGGCGGCGGTCAGGGCGGGATCACCTTGGTCGGACACGGTGACCCAGTGTTCCACCGCCACCCGCTTGGTTGAGGTCGCCTCAGCATACCGTTCCTCAAGCGCGCGCAGTCGCTCGCCGCCCGGACCCGCGGCGTGCTGCTGCCACGTGGTGCGATCGAAGAACACCGGGGCGGGCAAGAACTGATAGAAGACGAACAGCAGCGCGCCCAGCAGGAGGATGAAGGCCTGCATCGGAATCTTCAGGAGCGCATTGAACATCAGCCCGAGCCGGCTTTCCCGCAGGGAGGTCCCGGAGAGGTAGCGCCCCACCTGCGACTGGTCGGTGCCGAAGTACGAGAGCGACAGGAAGAAGCCTCCGAGAAGCCCCGACCACAGGGTGTAGCGCTCGTTCAGGTCGAGGGACACGTTGACGGCGTTGAGCTTGTCGAACCCACCCGCGACCTCGAGCGCATCGGCGAAGGAGACGTTTGCCGGCAGGCGATGGATGAGGATGACGAAGGCCGCCGCCATTCCCGCGAAGATCACCGCCATCTGGTGCTTCTGCGTCAGGCTGACCGCGGTGTTGCCGCCGGAAACCGTGTAGAGAATCGCCACCGCGCCCGTGGCGAGGATCGTGAGGTCGAGGTTCCACTCGAACACCGTCGAGAGCACGATCGCCGGGGCGTAGATGGTGATGCCGGACGCGAAACCGCGCTGGAGGAGGAAGAGTCCGGCCCCGAGCAGACGGGTCTTCTGATCGAAACGGTGCCCCAGGTATTCGTAGGCCGTCATTACCCGGAGCCGCCGGTAAAGGGGAAGGAAGACCGCGGACACCACGATCAGCGCGAACGGCATCCCGAAGTAGTTTTGGACGAACCCCATGCCGCTTTCGAAGCCCTGGCCGGGGGTCGAAAGGAAGGTGATCGCGCTCGCCTGGGTCGCCATGACCGCGAGACCGATCGTCGTCCAGCTGACCCGCTCGTCGCCGCGCACGTAGTTCTCGAAGGTCTGGCGCCCGCGGGTGCGCCAGATGCCGTAGGCGGCGATGCCGAGCGTGGTCGCGAGCAGGACCAGATAGTCGATCGTGCTCATGAGGCGAGACGTGGAAGGAGAGACAGAAGGGCGAGTCCCGCGAGAAAGCCGAGGATTACCGCGGCGTAGACCCGGCGCCAGGAGCGAAGCCCCGGGATGCCCGGCGGCTCCTCGGCTCCGGTGGCTGGGTCAGGAGGCACCGCCGCGGACGGTTGGGTCGGTCTCATGGTCGGAGCGAAACGAGGTTGGCGAACAGCCGATACGCTCCGGGCACCCCGGCGGGCAGTTGGCGGAAGAACGAGAGACCGGTGTAGACGACATGACCCCGACCGTGCGGGGCGACCAGGAGAGCGCCGCGCAGGGGGCCTTCCCCGGGATCCGAGCACGCGATCAACGGGGTAAAGCGGGCGTCCCACTCCGAGGGGAAGTACAGCCCGCGTTCCTGCACCCAGCCTTCGAAATCCGCCGTCCCGAGGCGGTTCGGACGGGTCAGCGCCGGGTGGTCCGGAGCGAGGAACGTGACGACCGCCTGTTCGTCCGTGACCCGATCCCGCGACAGCTTCAGGGGGAAGGGCGCGAGTTGGGTGGTCTGGAGGTCGGCGGTCGTATTGTACTGGATGACCAGCGTGCCGCCCGCTTCGGCGTACGCGAACAGCTTCGGCAGAAGTGGCACGAGGTCGGCACGGGTGTTGTACGCGCGCACGCCCAGCACCACCGCGTCGAAGGTGGCCAGACGCTCGGGCGTGAGGTCGACCGCGCTCAGGGTCGTGACCGCGCAGCCCATCCGGGTGAGGGCTTCTGCGACGAGGTCACCAGCGCCGGTGACGTAGCCGATGCGCTTGGCCGTCACGGCCAGATCGAGGCTGACGACCCGGGCCTGGGCACGCGACTGCAGCAGTTGGGCGGGGATGTGCTCGTAGCGTAGGTCGACGCGGCCGGTGCGGTGCACCCGGCCGTCACCGCGAGCGGCGGCGACGACGTCGCCGGTGGCCGGCTGGGTGGGCGCGGTGACGCGGAACGTCACCCGCGCAAGGCCGCCTGCGGACGCGATCTGGAAGGACTGCGAGGCGGGGGTGATGGCGAAGCCGGCGGGGGCTTCGAGCGAGACGGTGCCGGCGCGGGCCCCGCGCTCCGCGGTCACGGTCACCGCGACCTCCCGCGTGCTTCCCGGGGCAAAGAGCTCGAGGTCCTGCGGGAAGCCCAGCGTGACCGGAGCCACGACCCGCAGCGGCCGCCGGATTTCACCGCGGACCGGATCGTCGATCACCTCGACCACCTCATCGTCGAAGACGACAGTTTGGTCACCGATCGCGAGCGTGTGGCGGACGGAGAGGGCGGGCGGCGACTCGGGTCGACCGATCAGGGCGGGATCGTCGACGCGGAACATGCCGGTCGTTCCCTCCTCGCGCAGCCAGTAGGGAGTGGTGAGCGGCGCGTCGGCCGGGAGCACGGTCTCCGCAGTGGCCTCGACGCCGCGGTTGGACTCCAAGACGAGGCCCGTGCTGACGGTCTGACCGGTCCCGGGGAGCGTCGATTCGATCCATCGGACCGGCAGCCCGGCGGGGAGGGCGCGGGCGATGATGCCGAGTTTCAGCGAGAGCGTCTCGCCGGGCGTCGCCTCGGCCGATGGAACGCGGACCTCGGTGTGCAGGCCGAGACAGGCGGCGATCAGACGATCGAGGAGGACCTGTTTCTCCCGCAGCGTGGGGTTCGTCGCGGCGGTGGTGATGGCCTCGCGGAGGAGCGTGCGGAGCTGGAGCAAGGCGGGTACCGACGCAGCGGGTTTGCGCGGGTCGAAGACGGCTGCCACGGCGGAGATTTCCGCCGCGAGTCGCTCGCCGGAAGGCACTTGAGACCAAGAGAGATTCACGCCATCGAAGATGTCCCGCGCGGCCGGCTCCCCGGCGAGGACGCGGAAGTACTCCGGATTGGCGCCGCGGGTGCCGAGCGTGCCGAAGCCCTGACTCTTGTGAGCGGTGCGACTGCGGGCGGCGATTTCGCCGAACGACTCGCCCAGGAGCGCCGAGTAGCCGCCGGAGTCGAGTTGGAGGGTGGCGGGTGCCGGATCCCCCGCCTTGCGGGAGCCGCCGCGGAAGGCCGCCGGCCACGCGTTCCAGAGCACCCGCGTGGGCTTCCAGGGCTGGAGGGTGCCGTCCGCGAGTTGTTCCGGAAACGCCGAGGGATCGCCGGCGAGATTGAAGGCTTCGATCGCGAGCAGGGCGGACGCGGTATGGTGCCCGTGGGTCACGCCCGGCTCGGTCGAGAAGCGGGTGACAAGCAGATGGGGACGGAACGTGCGGATCACCCGGACCACATCGGCGAGGACGGCGCGACGATCCCAGATCCGGAATGTCTCGTCGGGATGCTTGGAGAACCCGAAGTCATTGGCGCGCGTGAAAAATTGGATGGCTCCGTCGATCCGTCGCGCCGCGATCAGCTCCTGCGTCCGGATCACCCCGAGGCGATCGCGGAGATCGGAACCGATCAGATTCTGTCCCCCGTCGCCGCGGGTCAGGGAGAGGTAGCCCGTACGGTAGCCGTACCCAAGGGCGAACGTGGCGAGGAGCCGGGTGTTCTCGTCGTCCGGGTGAGCGGCGACGTAGAGGACGCGCCCCAGTTGGCCAAGGGCCTGAAGCTCCTGGAGGATGCGGCCCGGCGGCAGTGCCTCGGCGCGGGGTGCTTCTCCGGCGGCGGCGGTGGTGATGAGTGACAGCGCGACGGTGGCGAGACGGGGCAGGAGGGCGCGGGTGAAGGTCACGAAGCGGCGGGGTGGGTTGGGAACACAGGTAGGTGGGTGGTGCGAATCGACAACCCATCACGTGCGTTGGTTGGCCTCAGTCGAAGGATACCGGGCGCGGGATGGCGGCGAGGCGGCGCGGCGCGGCGCTGGCGGCTGACGTGGGTTCGGCGCTCGCAGGGAGAGCGGAGGCGGTGGCACCGTCGACCCAGCGGCTGTCGATGGAGATCGCCTTGGGGCACTCCGGCAGGCCTCGCTCGTGGCGCAGGAGTTGTCCGGCGACCAAGTCGATGGCGGCTGAACCGATGCCCTCGGCGTCCTGATAGATCCCGGCCAGCGAACCATCGGCGGCGGGCACATCCAAGTCAGCGTAGGCGATGTCCTCTGGCACGCGGAATCCAGCGGTGCGCAACCAGCCGGCGAGGCGGGCGTCGGTGCCGAGGACGGCATCAATCCGTGTGCGCCGCACCCACTCGATAAACGCGGATTCCTCGAGTTGAGCCGGCCGGTGGATCTGCGGGCCGCCGGTTTGGTCGCTGTCGTGCGCCTCGAGCAGATAGCCGGCGCTCCAGAGTCCGTTGACCCGCCGATCGGACGCGCCTTCAAGAGCCAGCCCGATCCGGCGCCTGCCGGTCGAGGCCAGGGACGTGAAGGCGAGGCGGGCGGAGCCGACATGGTTGTCGGTGGCGCGGTGCAAACGGGGGGCGGTGAGGGAGTACGCGATGGTGACGGCGGAGAAGTGGCTCCAGTCCAAGGCGAGGCTGGAGGGCTTGGGGAGCGGGGCGATGACGACGCCGACGATCCCCCGGGCGACCAGGATGTCGCTGAGCCGGGCGGCGTGTCCGTCGGCGTCACCCAGCCAGAAGTGATCCAGCCGGTACCCGGCGGCGGCGGCGCGGTGGGAGGCGCCCTCGAAGCTGCGGCGGAAGAACGGCACCCGCCGCCACCCGTCGCGCCGCGAGTGGGCGGTGACCCAGGCGAGCGTGACGCGCTCGGCGACGGGTTGGCCGGAGCGAATGGCGCTCATCGCCTCGGCGAGGAGCGGGTTGGGGCGCCAGCCCAGTTCGATCGCCAGCCGCTGGATCCGCTCGCGGGTGGCGTCCGGGATCCGCGGGTGATTGCGCAGAGCCATCGAAACCGCGGCGACGGACACGTCGGCGCGCTGAGCGATGGCGCGCAGCGAGGGACCGGAGGAGTGGCGACGCATGCGGGCTAACGTTAAGCAGAAGGCCCGGGGCGGCGTCGAGCGCCATCGCGGAAACGGCGGCGGGGAAGCTTGCGCTGGTGGCGATCTTTTCGGCTGGCCGGTGTCCGAAGTGTTTCTCGATGGCGGCGGCGATGTCGGCGACCTTCACCGGCTTGGTGAGGTAGTCGTCCATCCCGGCCTCGATACATAGCTCGCGGTCGCCCTTGAGGGCGTTGGCGGTGAGCGCGATGATCTTGGGCTGTCGGTTTGCGGGGAACCGTTTGCGGATCTGGCGGCTGGTTTCGAAGCCATCCCTTTCCGGCATCTGGAGATCCATCAGGATCAGGTGGAAGTGGCGCTTCTCGAGGGTGGCGAGGGCGATCACCCCGTTATCGGCGGTGGTGGCGCGGAAGCCCAGTTTATCGAGGTAGCGTAGGGCGACCTTCTGATTCACCGGGTTGTCCTCGACGACGAGGATTTCGAGGCCGGGCCGGTCCGGGAGGGAAACCGGGGCGGTGGCAGGAAGGGCCTTCGGGGCGGTGTCGCAGCGGGGAACGACTTGGGCGATCCGGCGCAGCGCCGTCACGAGGCTGGGCGTCTTGATCAGTTTGGCGAGGGTCTCGACGAGGGATTGGTCCCCGAGGAAGATGGCGGACGTCTGTCCCGACGGGAGCATGAGGACGAGCGGCACCCCGAGAGCGACCAGATGGTCGCGCAGGTAGGGACCCCGCGGCTCATCGATCATGCCGAGGTCGAGCACGATGGCGGCGGGACGCTCCGGGAGGAAGGCGGCCTTCAGGGCATCCTCGACGGAGCTTGCCGCGAGCGGCTTGGCTCCCTGGTCGCGCAGGAAGCGCTGCAGGCGCCGCTGGGTGACGGGATGGTCCTCGATGCACAGAACGGTCTCGCCGCGGAGGGCGGCACCGAGGCTGGTTTCCGGCGTGGCATCCGGGGCGGGAGCCTCAGCGGTCCGGAAGGAGGCGATGAACGTCGAACCGCGGCCGACCTCGCTCTCCACGCGGATGCTTCCGCCCATCAGGGTGGCGAGACGCTGGCAGATGGCGAGGCCCAGTCCCGTGCCGCCGCACTTGCGCGTGGTCGAAGAGTCGACCTGGCTGAAAGGCTTGAACAGGCGTTCGAGTCGATCCGGGGGGATGCCGATGCCGGTGTCGCGGACGGCGAACTCCAGCCCCAGCATGGTCGTTGCCTCGGCGGCGGCCGCTCCCGACTTCGGGGCGTGACGTACTTCGATGGAGACGCTGCCCGTGGAGGTGAATTTGACGGCGTTGTTGACGAGGTTGGAGAGGATCTGGCGCAGGCGGGTGACGTCGCCGATGATCCAGTTGGGAACGCCGTCGGCGATGCAGTAAGTGAGTTCGAGCTTCTTGGCTGCGGCGGGGACGGTGAACAGATCGAGGGTTTCCTCGATGCAGGTGGAGAGATCGACCGGCTGCAGTTCGAGGTCCATCTTCCCGGACTCGATCTTGGAGAAGTCGAGGATGTCGTTGATGATGGTGATGAGGGCCTCGCCGGAGGTGCGGATTGTGGTGAGGTAGTCCTTCTGCTCCGGTTTGAGAGGGGTTTCCAGCAGCAGGCTGGTCATGCCGATGACGCCGTTCATCGGCGTGCGGATCTCGTGAGACATGGAGGCGAGGAACTCGCTCTTGGTGCGGGAGGCGGCGTCCGCCTCCAGCTTGGCGCGGCGGAGGGCGTTCTCGGTCTCGACGCGGGCGGTGATGTCGGTCTCGATCGCGATGAAGTTCTCCAGTTCGCCGCGGTCGTTGCGGATGGGCTGGATTTCGAGGTGGACGTAGTACTTGCGGCCGCTCTTGGAGTAGTTCGCGAGTTCGATCGAGAGGCTTTCGCCCCGGTCGATGGCGGTGCGCACCCGCCGGACCAAGCGGGTGTCGGCATCCGGTCCGCGGAGGAAGGCCTCGGGGGTCTTGCCGGCGATTTCCTCAAGGGAGTACTCCATGACCCGCACGAAGGATTCGTTGACCCACTCGATCGAGCCGTTGGCGCCGGCGATGATGACGAGGTTGTCGGTGCGGGAGGCGACGAGGGAGAGCTTGCGGGTGGCGGACTGGCTCTCGCGGAGCGCCTGGTCGGCGCGCTTGCGCTCGGAAACATCCTGGATGGTACCGACGATGCGGACAGGGGCGCGGGGGCCGCCGGGGGAGGCGAAGCCGCGGGAACGCACGTAGAGCCAGCGCCACGAGCCATCGGCCGCGCGGACGCGGTATTCTGGATCGACGTAGGCGATCTTGCCGATCAACTGGTCGCGCCAGAGCCGCTGGTAGCGCTCCCGGTCCTCCGGGTGCACCAGTTGGGCCCAGATTTCGAGGGAGAGCGGCTGTGTGGAGGGGTCGTAGCCGAGGAGGGTCCAGACGCCGGGGCTGAAGAAGACTTTCTCTCCGTCCTGGGTCCACTCGAAGATGCCGATTTCCGTGGACTCGATGGCGAGGCGCAGTCGCTCGTCGGAGACCTTGAGCATGGCCTCGATGCGGCGGCGTTCCTCGTTCTCCGCAATCAGCCGCCTGTTGAACGTCTGCGCGGCGCGGAGGCCGGAGCCTGAAGTCCGGGCGAGGTGGACGGAGAGACCGAGCAGCAGCGAGATGCCGAGACCGGCGCCTAGGGCGAGTTCGGGAAGATGCCGACGGTTCAGGCGCTGGTACTCAAGGTTGGGGGCCACGGCGATCTGCACGCGGCGCCCGTGGAGGGTGAAGGCTCGCTCGACGACATCCGCTCGACCGATCGCGCCGGAGTCGCCGTCAAAGACCCGTTCGCTCCCGACTTGGATGGTGGAGTGGTGGGGGGTCGACAGCTTGAGGCGGCGCTCGATGGCGCCGAAGAAGCTTCAATAGGAAAAGTCTCCCGCGAGGAAGTGCTTTGGCTGTCCATCGTGGATGACCGGGGCGTAAATGGCGAAGCCGGGGCCGAGTTCGCCGAGGAGGATGGTCAAGGTCAGAGCGGGCT
>Ga0194115_10005226_pt1 | contig 13602 bp, 13 predicted proteins | sample TA2MahsurfametaG_3_FD_148656 | JGI IMG/M metagenome (GOLD analysis project Ga0194115, IMG submission 148656) | Freshwater microbial communities from Lake Tanganyika, Tanzania - TA2015002 Mahale S4 surface | ecosystem: Environmental > Aquatic > Freshwater > Lake | place: Tanzania: Lake...
CCCCTCTCGGTCCAGATGGCAGTCTTGGATGTCGCACGCGAGGACGAGTTTGCCCCCGTCAAGAATGCTCCTGGATCATCATCCGACAGTCCAGACACTGCTCGTGCATACATTTCCGACCTGGCGAAGAGGTGGATTACCGACGCAGGTGGCATATTGAAGGACGAATCGGAGGACACAATCTCGGAAGTGGCTCCTCTCACAAGCTACGGTGGCGAAGGCCTTGACAATCTTAGGGACAAGGAAATCAAGTGTCCTTTTTCGTTGTGAACAAAAGGTGTAAATTTTTTTGAGTCGTCGTCGTACTCTACCATCATGTAACTAGATATCTACCTGATAATTCGGATCCTTCATCAGCTTGGTCAGATGCTCTGCTTGCACGATAACGGTATCGAGATTCGTATCTGCCAGTCGAAGGCACTGCGTAATAGCCTCTGGATCAGTAAGACTGGCATTGGCTTTGAATTCTGTCCGTGTCTTTCTCATCACAAAGTTCTGTCGATTCGGGGTAGGCATCTTCATCGCTCCCCTCAAGAGTTTTCGATACAGCGACAGCGCCTTAGCTCGTGTGGCTGTAGTGGGCTGCATTTCGTCGAGATGGCAACTAAATATATGTTTGTCTGTCGAAGTTTGGCAGTGAAGATGCAGCTTTCCCACGGTTAGCCAAATACAAGTCTCACAACGAATCGGCTGTGATCACGATGGTGATGAACGCAAGTGGTATGTAGCAACGGGAGTGTCGAAAATTTTAGCTTCGCGCTACAGCGCGACGTCGGTCGCAACAACAACCAAAAAAGCTGAGGCTCTGAGCCGCACAATTGCAACCCATGCGATTACCCCATTATTGGCTGCATGTCGCATTAGAGAGGAGACCAAAGTGTATCATTTGCGGTGGTGGTCCGTCGCTTGACTTTTAACTGTCTCAAGGGATTAAGACCGCACTGGCACTCTCAACTTCTGCGGTGATTGCCAAAGCTACGTCATGGCATCCAATAGCGACAGTGATCCCCAGGCCGGCCAAGGACGTCCACTACCGAAGAAAGAAAGCGATCTCTTTAAGAACTTGGTCAAGAACTATGAAGGAAAGCTGTACAAGAAGGCAGTAAAGCAAGCGGATGCCATCTTGAAGAAATTCCCCAACCATGGCGAAACCCTGGCAATGAAGGGCTTGGTTCTGAACAACATGGCCAAAAAGGATGAAGCTCATGCACTGGTTAAGCTAGGATTAAAGAACGACATGAGGTACGATGGAATTGTCTGAACAAACCTGTATTCCTGAAGCTGCGTTGCCCTTGTATCTCACTCTGCGTTAGGTCTCATGTGTGTTGGCATGTTTATGGTTTATTACATCGTGCCGATCGCAACTACAATGAGGCTATCAAGGCCTACAAGCAAGCATTACGCATCGACGCTGATAATCATCAAATTCTGAAAGATCTAAGCTTACTTCAGGTCCAAATGCGGGACCTTTCCGGTTTTGAAGTCACACGACGAACTATTTTGCAGGCAAAACCGACGGGGAAAATAAACTGGCTTGCACTGGCGCTTGCTAGGCACCTGAATGGAGATAATAGAGGAGCTGTCGAAGTCATAGACAAATATCTAGAGACACTGAATCAAGGTCGATCGGAGCTACCGAGAGGCTTTGAGGCAGGAGAGCTTGCGATGTACCGCAATCAGATTCTGGCTGAGATCCCAGGAAATCTTCAAGAAGCGCTAGATCATCTGTTGGTATGCGAGAAAACTGTCGTAGATCGTGGGTCTTGGTTGATGGCGCGGACGAAGTATCAGCTAGGTCTTGGACAGTTCCATGAGGCGAAACAGACTATCTTGGACATGTTTCATCGCGGTATGACGGAGAACTACGGCGTCCATTCCATGTTTATGTGCGCCTTGTTGGAGCTTGATAATTCTGTCTGCGAGGAGGCGTGGAGTATGCGGGGGACGCGTACTGTTGCTTCTATGATGCCGTTATCACAGGAACAGAAGGAAAAAATTTTGCATGCATACGCAACCGAACTGTTTCCCAAGTTTGGACGGTCTTACGCTGTACAAAGAATACCAATGAATCTTGTTGGAGAAGAACGGCAGAAAAACGCGTTAGATGTTTTCATACGCAAACACCTCGTGAAAGGCGTTCCGTCTCTTTGCCGGGAGCTCAGTTCGTTCTTCCTGGTTGAGAAAAAAGGCAGATACTATGTTGCCACGGACCCAGTTGAAGTAAAGTCCCATCCTACCTACAAACTCATTCTTGGTTTGGTAAACGATTATATTTCATCGTTGAAGAGCAACAGCAAGCTTCTGCCTGATGACGAATTCGACGAACCTCCTTCGACTGAGCTTTGGACTTGGTACCTCCGAGCAGGACTTCATGAACTTGCTGGGGAGTACAAGGAAGGCCTGGCCGTACTAGATAAGTGCATTGACCATACCCCTACGGCGGTAGATCTGTATGAATTGAAGGGTCGTGTGCTGAAGGCTTCAGGAGATTTCAAAGCTGCTGTGGACTGCTTGGATGCTGGTCGGGATCTTGATCGACAGGATCGATACATCAATAACCAAACCACAAAGTACATGCTTGAAGCTGGAATGGAGAAGGATGCACTTGAGAGAATTTCTTTGTTCACAAAGCATGAAGGCAACCCGGAAGCCAACCTTTATGATATGCAGTGTTCTTGGTACGAGCTAGGATTAGCCGCTTGCCTGGCCAAGAAGAAGCGATTCGGCCCCAGCCTTCGCAAATACAGTACGTGTTGAACGTACCGAGACATGGACACATGTCTTCGCGACTTCTAATCATCATCTCACCTTCGCTTTCTTTCTGTGCATCGTAGGTGCCGTCGTGAAGCACTTCGAAGATTTTCACGAAGACCAGTTCGACTTTCATCAATATTGCATTCGCAAAGTGACCCTAAGGGCTTACACTGAGGTACTTCGCTGGGAGGACAACTTGTGGGGAGAAGACTACTACTTTACCGCCGCAGAGGGAATCATTCGGATTTATCTGCACATAGCGGACAACCCTTCTGTTTTGGACGATGGCGAACCTGATTTCTCCAAGATGACCGCCGCCGAGCGCAAGAAAGCGAAAGCGATTGCACGGAAGAAAAAGAAAGTGACAGAGAAGAAAGAAGAAGACAACAGCAAAAGCAAAGGAAAGGTATCCCCCGTTGACGAAGACCCTGAGGGTAAGGATCTCCTGAAGTTGGATCCCCTCGAGGAAGCCAAGAAGTATTCCTCTATTTTGTCCCGTCACTGCCCGAGACGACTTGGAACATGGACTCTGCAGTATGACGTTGCAATCCGACGACAGAAATGGCTACTTGCGCTTCAGGCTCTTTTCAGAATGCAGTCGTTGGATGTCGACCATGCTGGCTACGTTTCACGTTTGATTGATTTCTCAATCAGAGTGCCATCTCTTCAAGGATTATCAGAGGCTGCAAAGACAGTGTTGACTGAAGAATTCCCGAAACTGTTAGAAGGACGAAGCGGAGAGGAATTTGTGACTGAAACTACGAAACAGATTCGAGCTGGTAGAGTTGTAGATCTGCCATATCGGGTTGCAATCGCCCAAGGTCTAGTTCAGACAGGTCTAGAAGGTCCCGATGCTGCTGCTTCTCTAATCGTCAACGGGGGACTGGAAATACCTGGTGTCTCCGTGGAGACATGTCTTTCTGCTTTGGAGTCCATGAAGAAACTTGGATCGTCTACTAAGCCGTACGTTGACGATTGGATTGCTGCAGTGCAACAGCGCTTTCCAGCGCTTACTGATCTATAGAGGTAATCAAATGGATTCAGCTATTACTAAGCGCGCGTCATAAATCATCTACATTGTCTTCAATCCACTGCGTGCACCATGTCTTCACGCGTTGAATGTTCTGTTCCATATCCTCTAAGCTGTTCGACTCGACTTCGTGAACAATCTCCTGTGCGTAACCATCTCGCGCTTCGTCCAAGATAACTTGCATGATTTCTGCCTGAACATTTTCGTCCCGTTTCTTTTCGTTGTATCCACGCGCCACAAGACGATCAAAGAGAAGCTCCGTCCTTGTCCGAAGCACTAGAACTAGGTCAAACCACCGCTCAGGAAAGATGACGGGCATGTGAAAGTCAATAACAACACCTTTTCCCTCTTCAGCTGCCTTGTCCAATATCCCCTCCAGTAAATCAAGCAGCTTATCTTCATCCAAGATGTTCGTGTCGAGATCTTCGTCCCGCCCTTCATAGCACTTATGCTCCTTGATTAAATCTCCGACGTTCACATGCTGGAGAAAATCTATTTGCTCTCCGAGTATGGAGGCCGTCGAGGTCTTTCCAGTGCCAGGAGTCCCAGTAATGAGGATGTTGGGTCGCTTTCTTGCAGGGCCGTCCTCACTCATGATTCCTGCTTTGCGATTGGAAAGGAACAGATCTCTTCCTTAGTAATGTCGTGGTGTCAAGTCGAACAGATTTTGTGGTTTAGGGCCATTCTTCCCGCGAATCGTCGGGGTGAAGTCGATCGAGTCGATTTCGTCCGATGGCTCCAACCGTCGGCTGCAGACCGGACACGTGTAAGTTTTCTGCGAGGCCTAGTCTCCACGTTGAAGGTTATTCAACTGGCAACAAGCACAGTGCCATCATCAAGCCCATCGCATTTTGACAGCTTCATTGCGTCCCTCGTTTACATCTTACGATTCGGTGATTGCCTGCCAGTCCTAGACGTAGTAGAGGAGCCTATCGCGAGCAAGATGAAGTTCACATCACAGGCTATTCTGTGGTTGATCGGCTTCACAGTTCTCGACCGTTCGTTCCTGGTGACGGCAAAGAAGCCCTCGAGAGCACCGTCGGCTCGAAGAAACCCTCGATCAGGGGGGCCCTCCAGATCTGCAGACCGTCCTTCCAGGAAAAATGTTGATGTAGAACGTGAAGAGGTGGATGATTTTGATTTCCCCCTTGATCCTGACGATGAAGAAGAAGATATGGATGAAGACGAGGTAGACTATCCCCCAAAGAGAAAGGGACCACCTCCTCCTTCCAAGCGTGCTCAACCTCCAAAACGCTCTGGGCCTCCTCCCCGGGGAAGATCGTCGCCTAAAAGTCGATACGAAGAAGAATTTGAGGAGGACGATGAAAGACCGCGACGCAACCTCGGCGGCAGAAAACCACCACCACGGGGACCTCCTCCCCGACGGGGCCCTGGAGGACGGGTAGTGCCCTACAACCGAGAACCTGTTCCCTCTGCCTTTACAAAGGGTCTTGCAGCGCTGAAAAACTCAATCCCAGATCCTGCAGCTGTTCGAGCCGCCGCTGCCAACTCACTGAGTGTCGCGAGAGAAGCTACTTCAGGTCTTTCGGCGAATCTCTATCGTGAAGTGAAAGGGCTGACCAGTTCGGAGCTGGAACAAGTGATGTTGAAGGCCACCCGGCCAGATGATACAGCAGTCAAGGGGAAGCACGTGGAGCGTCTCGTAGGAGTTACGTATCAGATCAGTGCCCGCTATGATATCTATGATGCAGTCCTGCGAAAGTTGTGGGCGAAAATGGCGGAAAAGGACTGGCGCACGACGATTAAGGCGTTATATATTCTGCACCGATTTTCGGCCGATGGGGCGCCCGACCATGCTCCTTCTCTCAAGGTACGTTTGCAAACACTGCACTCTGGGAGTTCGTTACCTTTCTAGTTGGCTTCCCAGCCGTTGCATCATCTCATCATTCGGAACTTATCAGGCCCGTCTTCGGGAGCTTCGCCGCACAAGAGACCCAAAGAGGAAGGAAAAGTACTTCAATTCAAAGCAGCTACTTGCAGGGGACAACAAACCTGAGACCTCGAAGTACAGGGCATTCATGTCTCGATATGCCCACTACGTGCTGCTCCGTGTGCAGTGTTTCGGTGGAATGTTTGACGAGATTTCGCCTTCACCAGCCTCAGACAAAGATAAGAAGAAAGCGCTCGTCAAACCTATCACTTCTACCAATCTTCGAGCAGAACATTTGGATGCAGCCAAGATGCTACTCAAGGCAGGTGTGGCGTGTCAGTTGAAGGATGGAGAAGAATGTGAGAACACTGCTATCGCTGTGGAACGCGTGGCCTCAGATTTGATCGGTCTTTGCGGAGGCGTTGCGGCTGCCTTGAACCGCGCCCTTAAGGACAGTGATCTCAAAGGAGCCGACCCCTCCTTGATTAAGCAATGGTGCGAGTTTTACGGCGAGGAACTGTCCCCTCAGACACGCTCCATGGTGAAGAAGACGACGCCCAAACTCGATGCTTTCGGGCTCTTCCTGCCTTCTCGAATGGGTGCTAGCGTCCCCCAAGACGTTCTACAGAGGGGATTGAAACTGGAGAGCACAGACAGCAAGCCGACAGAAGAGGCTGAAGGGAACGAAGCTCCTGAAGAGGATGATACCAAACCAGGGGTTCAAGCAGGAGACGACGCAGCAGAAGTTGCAGAAGCCGCCGCCTCCGAAGAGGAAGAAGCTGTCGCCGAGGAAGGTGGAGCAGAAGAAGAGTACGACTACGAGGAGGAATACTACGACGATGAAGAAGAAGAAGCGTAGTGTCCTCGTATCAAGTGTAAGATTGGAAAACGAAATTCTTATTCAGTGTAATCGATCGCATCACGTCTTGCTTGTGTTGTGTGACATAAGCGACTTCCCCGTAGAATTTGTCACTTTCATGAAGTATCTCGTCCCCAGTATCCCATTGACTCCACCCGTGAGAATCACCCCGTTGGCTGAGACAAAGAATTCAATTCCATCCTCTATGCAGGGTTCCGGGTCGATGTAGATATAGATCGTCGCACTACGTCGCATCCCAGAGATGACTTGTTTGTCCTCTGGAAGGCCAGTAGCAAAGTGAATGTGTGTTCGATTCATCCGTTTGAGACCCTCTTGTTCGATCGACTTCCAAGCATCCTCATACGTACCATGTACGATGCAGGGAAGATTGCGGATTTGGATAGGGGTCAACCTTGTCAGAAGCAGGTCTTGATTGACTGTCATAATACTATGGCCTTGATTGGCTCGAACGCAGAGGATTTCTGGCCCCAAAGATTCCTTGCCAGGAAAATCGGAAGCTGGTCTATGTGCAAGAGCGAATCGCTGCTTGTCACTCGTAGCAACGATGTCTTCGATATCCATAAGCGTAACGCCCTTTAGGCGGGGATGTTTTGAATCTAAAAATTCCTGTACAGGAACCCATCCTGCAGGTGTCATCGTCATGCCGATTTCTACCGCCTTGTGTCGAAGAGCCCAGCTAAGTGCGTGAGACCATTTCGATCTCCTTTCCGCTGCTTCGTCACCACCTACTGGACGTCTGGGCCGCTTCCGCTGTTTCTGAATGTGGCTCATTACGATCTATCCCTCCAAAACTTTTGAGGAAAGCCCTCATGAAGGTCGGATGCCTCGGACAGAGAAATCCGCAGTGCTTCGAAACCTGCGACCGCGTGATAGAGGCCAAATCGTCTAGCTCAAAATTGCGATAACACCCGGGGGGGAAACCGGGGACGATGTCAGGGGTCCCCTGTCTGTGAATCGGGAAATTGACGAAAAGTAGGTTGCGGGGGAGGCAAAGAGCGGGGGACAGTGGGGATCACCCCCCAAAACACAAACGTGCAGTCGTGCGACCTTCTGCAAGGTTATGGGTGGTTCCAGTAGCGGGATGACGATGCGACGCTAGACTGCACACTCCCGGCACCATTCTGCTGTACCACATTTAATTTAGAATTCACTGTCACCAATAGTTGAAAGAATACAAGGCAATGGCCGGTCTTGGAAGGAGGACTCACTATCGAAAGCATCTGACCGACTCGGTGTTGAATGATTTACCTGAGCCCTCAGAACACGAACAGATCGCTCGTGTAGTCGCAACTCGAGGAGGGAATCAATTTGATATCTGTCTGGCAAATGATGACACACCCTATCTAGCCATTCTTCCAACAAAGTTTCACAAGTTGGTCTGGGTCAAGCGGGGTGACTACGTCATGGTAGAAGTCGGTGATACTGTGTCACAAGATACTGGAACCGAGGACCCGAAGAATGATGGTGGGATTCGACACATGATTTCACATATTCTATACAAGGACCAAGTAAAGCATCTCAAATCGAAGGGACTTTGGCCCGATGACGACCCCGAATTCGACAAGGGTACGGGACGACGGGAGGGCGACGATAGCGAGGACGTAGAAGAAAGTGATGGTATTGTATACCAAGACTATGATGATGAGGTGGATGACGATCTATTCGTGAACACAAATCGGATAGCAAGATTAGAGATTCAGGAGTCCTCTGATGAAGAAGGAAGCGAAGATGATTCCCGTTGATGTGTAGATTCTGGAATATAGTCATGCCTTTTTTGGCACGACAGGATGTGACTGGATCTAACTGTAAGGGTCTCTGGGAGATCACTCGAACGTGTATGTTTTGGCCAGTCGTCGGCGACTAGCCAGAATCTGTGTCGTTGTCTTGTCGCGTCTACTCTGTTTCATGAGATGTGAATTTTGGATGTCAAGCAGTCTCATTCTAATCTCTGCATATGCGAAATGGAGGTGTACTATCTATTCCAATTGCAGTCTTGTGGCTTAAGCGACCATTTGATCCACTAGTGCGTTAGCATAAGCAATAAAGCGCAACTGAGTGCAAAGTGGATCTACGACAATTTAGCGTTAGACGAAATCATGTCATAACGCCACGTTGGTTTCCGTCGCCCTGTCCAGTCGGCTCTTAACGAAGCTGCCCAGAGTCTGCAATAACCACTTCACAATTCGAGAGGTGAGCGGCTGAACATGATATATCCATACATGACTCGTCAAGTATTCAGTGTCCTACATAACTTACCAGGAACTCGGGTACGACCAGAGTCGGAGCCTACTTGCTCAACGGCTGAAACCACGTCGAAGCCTGAAATGACTACGGACGCAACGGAGTACAAGCAGATGAGCTCCATCATCTGCGATGGTCAAGGCGGACCGACAGTCTTCTCACTCTCACTTACCCTTTCCAAAAACAACATGCTTTCCGTCCAACCAGCTGGTTTCGGCCGTACATAGGAAGACTTGGAGATTCGATTGAAGTGTGTGACTATGTGAGGCGCAAGAAAGATGTTAACGCAAACACTCTCATGAACAGTTTCCCGCTTACATTGTGAACCATTCGTGTTCGGACCGGCATTCGCCATACTCAAGATTCCTGGGCTACGCGAACACGAAGGTATCAGAACGTGGGTTGAATCAATGACCATAAACCAAGAGCACGGGGATGTCATGATGCGTTGTCGCTCATTGCGTAGGGGCAACGATGACAAAACAGTGAAGTCTTAACAGTGAAATATCTTACCCTGTGTGTTTCAGTACAAAGTTTTCATCGGCAAACTTGACCAAGAATCCAAGTTAGCGTCGTCGACTAGAAAGAACAGATTCTAACGATCGCAAGCTTTTCCTACCTTTTCACCGTAGATGGATTCTCCACCTGTACCATAGCCTCGTGTGAAGTCACCGCCCTGCTCCGATGAAGCAAATATGAAAAAAATGAGTTCTCCGCCAACCAATCAACAACTGTTTTTGAAGTTCTCAGTACGTATCTACCTGACACATGAAGCCTGGGATGACGCGGTGGAAGGCGGATCCCTTGAAATGTAGTAGTTTCCCACTTCTTCCCACCCCCTTCTCACCCGTACAGAGACAACGGAAGTTCTGAAGGAGACACAATGACGTGAGGCACCTCGACTTGTATTCAGCAATCAGGGGTGTGCCAGTCGGGTCATTACCTCAGCTGTCCTCGGAGCGACATCAGCTCGGAGCTCCATCTCGACTCGACCTTTGAGAGAGCCACCTATGGAAATGTCAAAGAAAACAACTGGATTTCCACTCATGTTGCTTCCTACCAAAAAGATGAAGTCGTCGCTGTTGTGAAGTTGCCTTTCGGGGACTCTATTGTCACAGTTGGTAATGCTCCACGTTCCCCTTCACCGTTTCCCGTCGCAAAACAAGATCGTGTCTGCCTCCGACAGACGGGCGCGATATGGATATTCGGGTCGGATGAGTCCAATCCAACCTATGGGTGCGGAATGTTGTGATCAACCAGTTCGAAGTTCGAACTGAGACGCTTTTAGCCAGAGGCTAGTAGACGATGAAGGTCGAAGTCCAAGAAAGCCATCCCATACTGAAGAAAAATGATGATGTACAGCGAACGGACAACCCCTATTTCAAAAATCCGTCACTCATTGTTGCTCTAGTAGCGAGATCTAACAGTAGAGCACGGAAGACGGACAGGCTCGTATGTACGAAACTTTTCTGGCTTCTTTGCTGTTTTCTCGTCTCATAGAACGACACTGTTCGTCGCCCCCGACACAAAGTGCAAGCCTTGCCATGGCCAGGGGGAATCGGCGTTCTCGAGATGATGCCCAGGAGGAGCCTGTGGAGCGATCTGTAGCTGCTCATGTACGGGATCGACAGCGTGCTGTCGCCGAGAGAGAAGCGTCCCGATTGGCGCGCCCGGAGCCACAACGAAGGAAGAAACTGGAGCATGCTGATCGGAAAAAGAGCGCAGTTTCCTCAACCCCGTTTGGAGTTCATCGTAGCTCTACGGTAGATGTAGAAGAATCGGGGGAATGGTGTGGACCCTTTAGTGTGGCACGTCAGATGATCGCAAAGCGCGAAGAAGCCAAGCGAGTTCGTGAAACCAACGATTCAGCTCTCGAGAGTCACCCTCTCGATCAACTGATGGAAGAACACAATTTGGAAATGAAACAAAAGGCACACCCTTCCCTTTCGTGGAGGGGGAAGCTTCCCGCATCGGCCCCTGCTTCCATCTACGCGAAACGTCATCGGCGTGCCGACATTCAGCGAGGACAACAGTGGGTCCCAAGTCTTTTTCAACTGTGTGTAGACTTCGTAGTGACGAACTTTGAATACGTCGAAAGCTTGGGCGATGTAGGAAATGATATTCGAGTTGCCATTTCAAAAGGTAAATTGATCTTTTGTGGAAGTATAGAGGTGTTGAGGATCTCGTCTAACCTGTCTCTCTGTCAGAGCTTGTTGCTCGCAACAAACTTGATGCCAAGGCATTTGATGCGCTTGTTGAACCGAGTATGGAAACTTTGGAGATCGTCGATTGCTCAGGTATCCCCCAAGATGTCTTGGCTAGAACCATTAATGATTTGCAGTACTTGCAGTACTTGCTGTTGACCCACGCCGGAAGGGCATTTGGTCCAAAAAGTGTTGAGACCTTGATAGAATCGAAGGCCAATCTGTGTTGCCTTTCAGTTTCGGGTGCTTATTTGTTCACAGACGACGACGCAGGACGCCTTCTTCGTGCGAATCCAGGGCTTCAGTCACTGAAGGTAGACACCTGTCCACTGGTGGGTCCGAACTTTATGAAATCTGTAGGAGCAAGCACCGGGTTGTTGGAGCTGTCTTTACATGAGTTGACTTTGTCGTCGGGTGACCTTCAAGAGCTTGCGATGTCGGGTGATGCCCTACGAAATATGAAAAGCCTAACTCTCAGATCGATTGCTGGTCTGACGGACGAACTACTAGTTCAAGTGCTGAAGGCCAGTGGCGAATCTCTCGAATCCTTGGATGTTTCACACAATCACGACCTGTCCGATGCCTTTCTGTCTGGTATCCGTCAATTCAACACACGACTACGATCACTGGCGATGAGCAGCGTCAAGGACGTTACTTCCACTGGCTTGGTGACTTTGTTTTCTTATCCACTTGAAGGCCTCCCTCCGCCGCCCAAGCTGAAACTTTTGGAACTGGGGTCCTGTGATCATCAAGCAGTGACCGACGAAGTCATAGCTCTCGTGACCAGCCGTGAGTCAGTGAAGTACAATGACACTGCACCCATCTCTTTGGTTCCCTCTGGCAGAGGTCTCGCTCATTTGGATGTCCAAGGATCGTCGCTAGTCACTGATTTCATGTTGGAGACATTGGTTGAAACGTCGTCTAGTACACTCGTCGAGTTGAATGTCAGCTATTGCCCATTAATCACTGACAAGGGTCTTGGATATCTGGTGTCCAAGGCTGGAAATCAGTTGGCGCGTATCCATGTTTGGGGGTGCGCTCAGCTTTCCGATGAATTTTTTGATGGACATCGACGGATCAATGATCGAACTTTGGAAATTGCAGGGGCTTGGATGAAGAAGAGTGGCATGAGGTCGCTTCGTTAGGTTAATTTTACGCATGACTAGGTGAAGAAGATGAGAGCTCGTTGTACACTGTACATTTGATATGGCCATCGCATTTACTCGTTGCAGCTGTATTGTTTCTTCAACGGGGAGAGAATTGGATTCTCACGTTTGGGTCTCTAGGCTAAACATCTTTCCGCTCCGGGGGAATTTAGATTGCACTGGAAGACACATTCACGAGCTAACCCTCCTCTGTTCTTGAGGTTGGAGCACGACCACAGCACTGAGCCCATGACGGACTCGGGGAGCAATGCCCTATCGAAACATCAGAAGAAACCCCAAATAGGTTACGATAAAGTGTAATTGGTCTAGGGGACCAACCATAGCTCCAGTAAAGCGAACCGACGACCTATCCCTTCCAGTATTCTGCGTACGACTTACGTCAGAAGGCCAAGGAATTAATCCGATGAGTCAATTTTTTTCGTACCCGGGATTGAAACGAGGAGATCTTTCTGCAGCAACTTCCATCTGTTTTGATTTCATGAAACGGCACAAAAATGCCCGTGGATTTTAGTATTCACGGTTCAGCTTCTCGGCACTCACAATCTACTCCATCCGAAACGACTCTTTTTTGTTTCTTTCCATCGATCTAAGGATGAGGAGGATCGATACTGATAAAGTTCTCATTTACGGCATTTCAATCTTACTCCTGGTATTGTCCGTCCCACTTCTGTCCAAACTTCCACGGACACGGGGGAAGAAGATTGTATTTCATCTTGGTTTCGTCGGTGCGGTTGTTGCTATTTTATTCCTTCTCCCAGCGACTCATCAAGATGAAATCTTTTCACCTGGTGGTGTCGTAGCGATTGGGACTATCGTCCCAATGTATGAATCGGTCCGTGCAATCTGTACTCCTGGTGAAGAGGATGATACTGTTTGGTTACAATATTGGATCGCCTCGGGATTTTTATCCTATACGACTGAATTCATTGATGAAATTAAGGAATATTTCCCCAACGGTGGTGAACATTGGTATGAATTTGAATTCTTCTTAACCTTCTGGCTCATGTTCCCCCTAACGGATGGGGCGACATTGATCTATGATCACTTTACGGAACCCTATATTAGTCCTCATGCGAAGAAGATGAAGGGGTATGTGGAGGGATGGATTGCAATCCTTTTGACGGTCGTCAATGCCACCTACCTGACTGTGGTATGGTGGGTCCTAATGTTCTTCCCCGATGATGCTATCCGTTTCGTCGTCATCGCTACGGGCACTGTCTATCCTCTCGCCGCATCGTCTGTCGCCATTACGACTCGGAATGATACCAGTGATGATACCTTTTGGTTGACATATTGGTGTTCTTTCACGTTACTATTTTTAGCAATGGACTATGTTGAGAATATAGTGGGAGGAATTCCTGGATTTTATTCTCTTTGTCTTGCAGCAACCGTCTATCTGTTCCTACCCATGTTCAATGGAGCTGACGTGGTCTTCA
>Ga0194115_10005227_pt1 | contig 13601 bp, 30 predicted proteins | sample TA2MahsurfametaG_3_FD_148656 | JGI IMG/M metagenome (GOLD analysis project Ga0194115, IMG submission 148656) | Freshwater microbial communities from Lake Tanganyika, Tanzania - TA2015002 Mahale S4 surface | ecosystem: Environmental > Aquatic > Freshwater > Lake | place: Tanzania: Lake...
ATCGTCTCATCGCTGATCAGCCCCGCAAGGAAGCACAGGCCGCCAGAGCCGCCGCCTACGCCAGTGAATCCGACCCGCTTTTCTTCAAAGCGCAGCGCGGCGAGGCAACCATCGAAGAGTGGCAGTCTACTGTCGCTGACATTCGTGCTCGCTTTCCCTACCCCACGGAGGTTGAATCATGAGCACGCTGAAGACCACAAACATTGCTCACCCCAGTGCTACGGGGAACAACATCGTTCTCGACAGCGGTGGCGGCGCAGCGTTCAGCCAGATCAAGGGCGGAGCAATTAGCTCCGGCACCTCTGTCGCATCTACCAGCGGCACCAGTATTGACTTCACCGGGATTCCGAGCTGGGTGAAGCGGGTGACGGTGATGCTTAATGGGGTAAGCACGAATGGTTCGTCTGCAACAATTGTTCAAATTGGTAGCGGCTCTGTTACAACTAGCGGGTATTCTGGCAGGTCTGGATACATTATTAACGCTGGCGCTTCCAGCGTTGCATCTTCTACCTCTGGATTTGCTACAGACGCCGCAGGCGCCGCGTCAGAAGTTAGAACAGGGATAATGACTATTGCTCTTATAGGCAGTAATTTATATGTAGCCTCTTGTCAAATATGTTCGACTGGTTCCGCGTTATTTGGTTTTGGTAATGGTGCGGTAACGCTTGGTGGCACCCTCGATCGAGTACGCATCACCACTGTCAACGGCACCGACACCTTTGACGCCGGGACCATCAACATTCTTTACGAGGGCTGACCATGGAACGCATTGAAGTCAACGTGATCACAGGCGAGCAAACGATCATCCCCCTCACCGACGAGGAAATCGCTGAGATCCAAAGCCGCCCACAGCCCGAGCCACCGGCTGAGCTAACCGCCGAAGAAAAGCTGGAGCGTTCCGGCCTGACCGTGGCCGAGTTGAAGAGCCTGCTGGGTCTTGATTAGTTCCAGCCACTTCAATGACTGAGCTTCCATTCATCTATGTTTGCAGCCACGCCGGCAAGATCGGCAACTTCCGTTGGGTCAACTCGGGGCGTGGCTACTGGGGACGCTGGGGCTACGTTGATCCCTGCCCAAGCGAAGACAAGGAAGAAAGCGTGCCGCTGCCCTGACCGCCTTATTAAAGGCTCAGCGCTGCATGGCAATAAAAGCTGACCTTATTAAAGGCGCCGATACACTGGTAAAGCGCTCTTAACTTTCTACAAGTGGCCGTTCGCAGCAAAACCGGCACCGCTCGTGTTGAGCATCAGCCAGGTCCACCCAAAAAATCACGTCAAGGTCGCAGCTTGCACACCAAGTTGTCGGCAAGTAGTCGAAACGGCGCTAGAAAGCGTTATAGAGGTCAAGGCCGATGACATGGACGCTCGAACACGCGAGAACTGGCGTCGTGTAAAAGAGCATCTAGAACGTGCTGGAAAGACTGATAATCAGTATTACAAACGTGCTTTAAAAATTCTTTCTGGTCAGCCTGATCGTTTCGATCGATTCAACTTTTCAAGAAGCGAAGGCGACGCGAAACGCTAAGGTATAAAAGTGGTCGAACCCTTGTTTGGCAATGGAGCCGGATCATTCGTTTTGGCGCACTGTCAAACAAGAAACCCTTGCAGGCATTGCGATTGCAGGTGTTGTCGCGTTGACGGGTGGCATCATTTATCTGGTCTATACAGTGCCAACAAAGCTTGATGAAGTGCTCGTCAATCAAGTCAGATTTGAGAAGCAGGTTGGCAAATTGGAAGATCGTGTTTTAGATCACGAGAACCGGCTTATCAAACTAGAGCTACGTTAGTAAGCTGAAGTCAGACACTTGTCTTTTTATGGATCCCACCACTGCTGCTCTGATTGCTGTGCTCGTTGCTGCTGGCAGCGAAGTTATTGCCCTGCTCCCAATTCGGGAGAATTCTTGGGTGCAGCTCATTGTTAAAGCGCTGAAGATTGTTTTCCCAAAGCGCTGAACGCTGACGTTAACTGGCTGTGGCGTTATGAGAGCAGGGACTGGCGCGAGCGTCTTAAACGAAAGGCGCAAAAGCATAAGTTCAATGCCACTCTGACGCCACTGCTTGATCGGGAGGTTGAGAAGGTCAACAAGTTAATTGACCTTGATGATGAACGCCGCAAACGTCAGCCGGTGATCAAACACGAGGAACCTACTGCTGAGCAGACCGGTGACAGTCGGTTACTTGGTGGTCCCATGTCAATCTCATCTCCTTGGAACAATGACGACCCAGAACCGCCTGAAGCTAGTTGACCTGTTCAAGTATTACAAAGAGCTGCCACATCAAACTGCAGCAATCTTTGAATTGGAAGAGGCGTTATTAAAGCAAGCGCCAAACATCTTGAATAGAGATCAAAACTGGTTCAAGACTTGGACTCAGGCTGGCAAGCAGGATAGTTTTGATAACAACTGGCAGGGCGTGATGGCTGCTGCCAAAAAGGCTGGTGCCAAGTTTCCTGAGCTTGTGGCTGCTCAATGGGCATTGGAATCAGGCTATGGCAAGCATGTCAGTGGTGAGCACAATTATTTTGGTTTGAAGGGTGCTGGCAGCACACGTAGCACCAAGGAATACATCAATGGCAAATGGATCACGATCAACGATACGTTCCTTGATTTCCCTGATCTTGAAACTTGTGTCTTCTATTTGGTTGAGCGTTGGTACAAGGATTTTAATATTTATCAGGGCGTGAATCGTGCGCAGAGCCGTGAGGAAGGTGCTCGTTGGTTGGTGCGTGAAGGATATGCCACTGATCCTGCCTACGCCGAGAAGTTGATCAAGGTGATGGTTGACAAAGATAACTCTCCAGTTGTCAAGCCTGATCGTTTTACGCCTGACAAGCCGTTCACGTACAAGGTGACGCCAAACGTTACCTATGGCGAGTTGGCGTTGCATGATGCGCAACGGCGTTTTGTGCGGCAGGAACAGTGCGATACAGCGGTCGAGCTGTGCAAGTTTCTTGAGAAAGTGCGTGCCCATTTTGGTGGCAAACCTGTGGTCATAACCAGTGGTTATCGTCCTGCGGCAATCAATAAGGCGGTTGGTGGTGCCAGTGGATCAGAGCATTTGTTCAATACCACCAAGACAGGTGCAGTGGACTTTTACGTCAAAGGCGTGGACATTTACGCAGTGCAGACGTACTGTGACAAGCACTGGCCTTTCAGCCTTGGATACGGCGCACCGAAAGGGTTCGTGCATCTAGGGATGAGAAGTCCGGGCTTACCACGCATCCGCTGGGATTATTGAATGTCTGTTCTGTGCGACTGGCAGATTCGATCGCTTTGTGACAGGCATCGAATGGTGTATCCCTTTGATGAAAGCCTGCTCAACCCCGCATCGCTTGACGTAAGGCTTGGGGAGTACTTGATGGTGGAACACCCCTGCAGCATGGATCTGCAGCTCGTTAGCCTTGCTGGTTACACTCCACTGGAACCATATTGGTTGCGTCCTGGCGAGTTTGTCTTGGCTGAGACGAAGGAAACGTTTTACTTGCCAGAGGACATCAGCGGTCAGTTTGCGCTCAAGAGCAGCAGAGCACGCGAAGGGTATTCGCACATGCTGGCCGGCTGGTGCGATCCGGGTTGGCATGGATCTAAGTTGACACTTGAATTACAAAATGCACGCAAAATGCATTCACTGCCGCTGTACCCTGATTTAAAAATAGGGCAGATTATTTTCTTCAAAATGAATGCAACACCGATCAAAAGTTACGCCGAAGTTGGGCACTATAACAACGATCAAAAGGTATCAGGGTCAAAGGTGTTTCTTTGATTTTTAAATATCCATTTCCAGATTGCTATTTCGCCGTCGATTGTATAAAACGATTGTTGACGATACCACAGCGTCCATTCCGTTGATCCTTTAGATCCATTGCAGCGCAGGCATGCTGGGACAAGATTCCCTGTAACCGTTTGCCCGCCGCGATGCCTTGGCACAACATGATCCAATGACTCTGCGTGTCTATGGCAATAGGCGCATTTTCCTCTGAAAGCATCAAAGATTTTTAATCTAAATTGCGCTCTTGTTTCTCTTTTAGGGATCAGACTGGTCTCGTCGATCCAAGAGTACATAGAGCCTCCCTCGTTGGATCAATCGTAGGCAGAAACAAGGGTCAAATCAGGGAAATGTCACCATCATCTTTTTGCCGCGACGGCGTTGGTGCCGTCTGGGTTACGTTTGGCGTCTCTGGGTATTGGAGGCCGTGGTTCATGAAGCAAAACACAATCTTTTACCTGGCCATATGCTTTGATACCCACAATGAGGCAGTACAAGCTGCCATCTCAGCTCATGGAATGGAATCCTATTGAGCGTTCGACTGAGAGTCATTTCTCGGAAACGGCAACAGCAAAGATGCTGGAAGAATGGCTGAAACAGGGTGACATCAAGGGGATTTACAACGCTGCTTTGCTGTTCAATACGATGCTGCATCAGCAACGCACAATCACGCAGTGGCTGGCCAGGGAGGCGGCGATGAATCTAGGTCGCGCTGATCTATCAAATGAACTGCTTCAAGCAGCAATCATTCAAACGAACGACGCCCCTTAGGCGGCTTGTATTGAGTAGGCAAATTGCCCGTTAGATGCTCGCAGTAGATTTCCGCTTGCCAGAAGTCATCGGAGTAACGACACAAGCCACCAACGCAGCTTCTGTACAGGATTTTGTGCCCGTCTTGCAGCACTTCGATACGTGCGCCATTCGGCTTCGAGACGGTCTGCGAAATCTGCCAGTCCATCTTCTTCCTCATCATCGTCGTATTCATCATCGTCATCTTCACTGTCATCTGGGGTTGCTTTAATAACTTCCATCAAACGCCAACCCCAACAACGCAAATCAGCAATTCCTTCGCGGCAACGCAACAAGTTTTCTGATGGTTGCTCGCCATTCCTCATGACCTCACCAATGGCCTTATCGATCCACTCTTGTTGCGATTGGCACATCCAGAGCAGCAAACGAATGTGCCCCTCCGTGAACTGAAAGTCAGCATTGGGGGCGGCCATAACGGGAAGCCATCTAGCAGAACGGTAGCGCGGGAGACCATTCACGACCTTGATCAATCCTTGATGTATTTGACAAACAGACCGGTGTACAGGCCGTGTTGAGGGTGTTCTTTCTTGCCCCTGCCATCCATTTCGTACAGGGCGTCAAGCAGGGCAATGCGATTTTCCATTACTTCAATGTCTTCAGCGCCATGCTGCCGTGGCTTTGTGCGCAGAAAACGTTCGATGCTTGGATGCATTTTTCTAAGATTAAATTTACGTTTCATTTTTTAGATAAAATAGGTTTGCGGCCTTTTCCTATTTCAAAGATTTGCGCTTGAGGGTGACGATTTAGTAGCATGCGCGATACATCGTTTTTATCAATCGCCCTGATACATCCCTTCATGCGCATTTCACCAGGCAGTCGAATCTCATAATCAAACATGAGTGCGTTGGGGGCGACGCAATACGACATACCTGGTCCTGTCGAGGTTTCAGGTTGATCTGGGAATAAGGCCGCAAAGTCCATCAGAACATCGGGTCATTAACGCTGTCAGGCTTCAATGGGCTAAATGACCCCTTGTCACCCCAGAGGCCACCCCAAAGGCTGAAGCCGGTCTCTTCAGTAAACTGATCCTTACCGGTGTAGATACGGATCGTTTTGTTCTGCGCCTCAGCCTGTTCGGCCATGGTCATCAGATAGTTTGCTGCATTTACTGCTTGTTTGGCGGTGAAGTCAACAATGATGTTCTGCTCAGGCGACTTGTCACCTTTGCGATTTTTGTTTTCAATGATGCGAAATTTTGCGTTGAACGCGGTGTTCAAATTAGCCATCTTGAGGTTCGAGAATTGCGTAGTGAGATTTGATGATCTCGTTTGCGAGAGAAGAAACAGTGACCCGGTGTGCGGTGTTATAACGTTGCGCGACTTCACGCTCCATCATTTCCAACGCATCCGGGTCAAGAAGCACTTGCACCCGCATTTTGTTTCCTGCGGGAGTAGCCATTACTGCTGCAGTTTGGGTTTTGCTTTGAGTTCCTCGATGCAGATTTGAAGCTGATCGACGGACATCTGAGCAAGTTTACTGCCGCTTTGATCAAGATCCCATTTGGTTGCTTTATCGGCAATCCAAGCGATCTGATCGATCTTTAATAGCTTGCTTTGAATCAAGTCAACGCAGGTGTCAACAAGATCCTTTTTGATGGTTGCCTCATCTGCGGCAGGAGCTGGTGCATTTGCCTCAATTGAGGCTTTGGGGGTGCGTTTGCTCACTGGCTTGGAGGAAATGGTCACCTCCGTTGCCTGCTGTATTTGAGTCTCAGGTTGAGTCTCAACTGTGGCAGATGAAACAGCGGCAACCTCTTCGCGTGCCCATAACTCAAAGCCGAGGGCGAAGAACGCTGCAGCAGCAGAGCAGATCCCACGGCGATGGGAATCGGCTATGTCGCGTGCGCTGATCCTCTCCAGCGGGATCGGGTTGTTCCTGTTGTCCGTGATCGCGTACGGCCAATCCGGAGTTTCAATGGCCAGATCAACGTTGACGAATCGGATAAACAGATAGCCGGTGCCGTTGGGGGCTGAGTGAATCAAACCGCCATCACACGCGATGGTCAGCTCGGGGAGCCATCCATTTGCGTGTTGGTTGAGCAGTTGCGTGACCTTTGCCCAAGGGATGTAGTCAGCGGCGTAGGAGCCAGTTCCCTTCTGCTTTACGTCAGAGAGGGTGATGACTCCCGCCAGATTGGGAAAAGCGGGAGTGCCTTGGCTCACGAAGCAGCGCCCTCAACCATGGTGATGCCCTGTTCAAGGATCTGACGCATGGCTGCAGCAGCGCTCAGGTTGTGAGTCTTGGCGGCGTGCTTGATGCGAATGTAGAGGTCAGGGTCAAGCTGAAGCATGACGGTCTTGGTGCTGGAGGCTTTGGCAGAAAGAGTGATGGCCATGTTTGGTGGCTGTAGTACCAGAGCACCATACTCACATTGTCAAGCCTCGTCGTGGGTCTCAAAAAAGTTTGTTGAGACCGTATCGCTGGCAACTTGCGGTTACCTTAGGTTACCGATAGTGTCCTGCGGTTACCAGAAGTCACCTTATGACACCTGAGGTTACCGGAGGTTACCGCGAGTCACTTGTAGTCAAATTGACCCTTGACCCGATTTCCGGTCAAATTTTGCTCTCAAAAAAGCCCAAATCCATTCCAACAGCTACGTTTTGCAAGCTTTTGATCATTGAAGCCTTGACAGGGGTTGCTAAAGTACCCGCGTACTGTGTCGGTGCGGGAACAGTAGGTAACCTCCCAACGGAGCAGATTCAACCTACGCCTGCTCAACCAGTACTATCTGCTGACCAGCCAAAGGTTACAGCGCAGGCTGAAAATGCTTCTGCTCCTGAAAAAATTCAAGGCTGTTCAAACGATCATTTCTTGGGGGGTGGTGTCGGGAGGGAGTCTGAGGGAACCCCTAGGAGGGACCCTTCTTTAGTTGACGTTCCACCTGCAAAAGCGATCAGAAAGCCTGTTCGCAGGGATTACCACCCTGAGTTTCAGGAGTTCTGGAACATGTATCAAAAAGCTCCGATCAAGGCCGCGTCACAGTCGAAACCACTCGCCTTCGAAGCCTGGAAGCATGCCTCTCAGAATGAGTCTCATGAAAGATTGTTGGAAGCTGCACGGCGTGTTGTCGAGCAGGCAAAGCAAGCCAAGATAACCGGTGAATGGTTTTCGCCTCTGCCTGACTGCTTTAGGTGGTTGCGAGATGAGCGCTACGCCGTTCTCCTGGAAGATCACACTCCTGCCGGTCCTCAGATGATCGGTGGTTATCTCGTTTACGACTGACATGAAACTGTATTCACCTGAGCTGGTTGGCACCTATGTCTGGCAGGTTGCCGACCCTAAATCAAGCAAGACCAGCTTTGCCCCAAGCAAAAGCCAGAACCCACCACCCAACTGCGTTTACGGGCATCCGGTGGGTCGTTACGACTCAGATGGTTGCTACTGGACGTTCTGTCCTAACACTGGCGAGGAGGATCCCAACAGCCCTCGCTCGTCAAGGTTCGTCAAGCACCCACAAGCTGATCAGGAGCAGCGCAATGCTGTAAAGGAAAAGGTTTGGGGTTCCCTGTCGTCAATGGGGTCTTACAAGGAGACTGAGTTCTGATGAATTATTTTATTTCATCGTCAATGAATGATTACAAAAATCGACAACATCCTTATGTCAACGGGCGCCGGACAACTAGAAACGAAAAAGATGCTGAAAACGAAAAACGAGCGATGTTTTTCTTGTCGCAACATTTTAATTTAAAAATTGCCGTTTTCAGCTCAGATAGCCATTGTAGAATTGATTTTGCTGGATTAAATGATAAGGGTGAAATTGTTTCATTATTTGAATTCAAAAAAAGAGCTGGCAACCATACGGATTATTGTTACAAAAACGGTTATTGGCTTCCTTGTAAAAAATATGATGAATTAATTCGCTATGGCATTGTGGAACGAAAAAGCAATGGCAAGCCAATCATTGCAAATTTGATTTATTGCTGGGGATTTAACGACGCCTTTCTTTATTTAAATATTTGCGAAGCACAAGTTTGGTTGATGAAAGAAGTTGAAGGCGGCCTCAATTATCACGTTAAAGAAAAACTTAACGGAGGAAGGGAACTTGTTTATTTGGTGCCACAAAACAATTCTTTTATTAAGTCAATAAAGCCGGAAAGTATTTTACTGCCTTGGACTGGTGACAATTCTCGACATCCGTGGCAGTCATGACTCTTCGATTACTTGACACGTTTTCCGGCATTGGCGGATTTTCGTTTGCAGCCGAACGTATTGTTGGAGGTTTTAAAACCGTTCAATTTGTTGAATGGGAGCCTTATTGTCAGCGAATATTGAATCAACATTGGCCTGACGTGCCGATTCACGGAGACATACAAACTTTTAATCCTGACCCCTTCAGTGCAGACGTAATTTGCGGAGGTTTTCCATGTCAGGACATTAGCCTTGCTGGTCGCCAAGCAGGCATTAAACAAGGAACTCGATCGGGACTTTTTTATGAACTCATCCGCATCATTTGCTTGGTACGACCGAAATACGTCGTCTTGGAAAACGTTGCAGCAATCGTTGCTAACGGGCTTGATGTCGTACTTGGTGAATTGGCCAAAGCAGGGTTTGATTGTGAATGGAGTTGCATACGAGCATCGGATTTGGGAGCCTGTCATCGTCGAGACAGGTGGTGGCTTGTTGCCTACTCCAACGGCTCGGGACCACAAGGACTCGGGAGAGAACGTGAACTATCACAAGCTGGCGGGAAAAAGTCGCCTTGCTGGAATTCTCGTCATTCAATGCTCAACCCAATGTGGCGGAGCTACTTATCTCAACCCCTCCTTTTTAGAGGAGATGATGGGTTATCCAATCGGGTGGACCGAATTAGATCATTAGGCAATTCTGTCGTTCCTCAGGTCGCAGCAATTCCACTTCAACGTGTTTTGGATTTACATCAAAAATGAAACGCACCTATGACACCCTTGCCGCTATGGCGCTCTTGCGTCGCGGCATTGAATCTGGCTATTGGACGCTCGAAGACCTTGACAACCCACCTCCGGGAGCCGCCATGAATTACAGCGACTATCGCAAATGGCTCGCAACACAAAAAGTTGTCGGCCATGCACCCGTGTATCGCAATCTGCTACGTCAAAGCAATCTTGAAGCCAATTAGGAGTATGATTTTATTCTGTGATCTTCGTTACCATTGCAGAAAGCAGTTGCGATCCTGTGCCCTTGCAGCGCCTGCCACTTATCCAACGCAATCCGGTAGGCCAACCGCGCTACTACTGGAATGAGGCACGTCCTGACCTTCGTTATTCCTCGATCACCTCAATCTTGTCAGCAACGCAATCAGAAGCTACACGTCAAGCCCTGAGGCGTTGGAAAGCAAAGATCATTGCTGAAGGTGGTGATCCTGATGAGACGCGTGATCAGGCGGCCAAGCGTGGTGCTGCAATCCACGACTGGTTTGAGCAGTTCCTGCTGCGTCAAAATCCTGAGATCCCTGAAGCCATTGCTCCCTGGTGCGAGCACATCATCAAAGCTCCCCTCTGGAAGCACCTTGATCATGTGGTCTGCACTGAGCATCAGGTCTGTAGCGATGAAGGCATTGTCCCTTTCGCTGGGACACTTGATGCTCTTGTCAAGCTGAACGGGCAGTTTTGCCTCATGGATCTCAAGACGAAGGCGCCAAACAAGGCCAAGCCGACCAAACAGATTTGCGATGAGGCTATGTGTCAAATGCAGGCGTACAGGCTGTGTCTGGCAGAAAACTACGGTATTAAGGTTGACCGCTTCATCGCCCTGTACGTCTTCCCTGATCAGGCTGCTTACCCGGTTGCCGTTGCTGGCACCGACCTTTCTCGTCATGAGACGCATTGGACTCAACGAATTTCGGCCTACGCGCTTCAAAACCCTTGACTCCTACCCCTAGGACTGTAAAGTATGTGCGCGCCCGAAAGGAGGGCTTCCCCATTCAGGTCCTCCTCAACGGCGTCCCAATCGCAAAGATCACTCAAGAGGCTCGGGGAGTCGCCATCTGGCTGCCTGATCCTGATCTGCCTGACTGGGCTTACATGCACAAAATCGTGCATTCCCTCGACCACGCCAAATCTTTTCTTGACACCTACCTTCTGTGAAAACTCATCGGTATTACTTTCAAGTCCCCAAGTGGAACATCATTGATTACGTCGAGGCATACAGCCTTACCGACGCAAAATCGCGCATTTTTGATCAGTACTCAATTCACTGGAATGATCTCCATTGGATTGATTGCGAACGCCCTGAATTAGAGGCTGCTTCATGTACCAAAGTCTTTTTTTGATCACCACCTTCACCCTTGCCATCATCATTGATTTCAATGTCACCAACCATGACCGACAGCTATCAGCGCACTGCCGAGAAGTCCTTGCAGCTTCTGGCCGACCTCAAGCATCAGCAGCGTGTCCTCGACGCTGACATCAAACTGCTTCAAGACTCACTCACACGTCACGTCCTTGCCGGTGATCTCGATCATCTCAAGACAGACGGTGACAACACGTACAAGTACGACGAGATCAACTTTGTCTACAGCTCAGGTCGTATTACCTACGACTTCAGCAATATCGAGGAAATCATCGAAACAGAAGATTGCCTCAAAGAGCTGAAATCAACTGCAATCGCTGCAGGACTGGTTGAACCCAAAATCGGCAAACCTTTCTGGACGGTTAGGGCATGACACCCAAGATTTACGACATTCTGTCCCGCTGTATTGAGGAAGGGATTCAGTACGGCTGCAATAAAGCCTACAAACACGAAGACACACCAACTCAAGAAACAGTTCTCAGCAGCATTCATTTTGCCGTTATGCAACACATTTCTGAATACTTCGTTTTTGACAACTATGAATGACATCAACGTACTTGAACTGGTCGGGCTTGCAATCAACAGGCAATCCGGTCAAACGCTTGAAGACTTGCGCCTCAATCAAGCCAGAGCCGCCATCGACACTCTCTCAAGCATCTTTATCAAAGCCATCGAATCAGATGAGCACTTTCATCCTGATGGCGTTACAGTGCTTCGCTTAATGCGCCTGATTGCACGTACACCTTCTGAGTATTTCAACGTCCTTGAAAGCCCCTCGTCGTAAACGCGCTTGCACTGTCTGCGGCTACAAATTCTTGCCCCCGTACCTAGGAAGAATGCGCATTTCACCTCGACTTACCTGTTCGAAATTTTGTGCAAAAAAAATTACAGCCCAAAACCATTTTCGCTGGTCAAAATTTGAATGTCAGCAGAGGCTCTATTTATGCATTAATCAATACTGGCAAGCCAGTATGCAATTTTTATTTTGAACTTATTGACTAATCAATGGCTAACTGTCCATCCTGCAACTCATCTCAAGTTCAAGTCACTGAATCTCATGTCACCTTCGGCAGTCAAGCCAGGCGCATCAGACGCCGTTGTCAAAAATGTGGTCACAATTGGACCATGTACGAAATCACAGCCGAAACGCTTGATCGCTACAAAGTCCTCAAGGACAAATTTGAACGGCTTCGCAACCTGTTCTTTGCTGAAGGCAACGTCTTTGATTGTCACAACTGCACGCAATGGGCAAACGATTCCTGCTCTCTAGACATCCCCGAAGCTGGCGGATCCTTTGCCTCTGATTGCGCTTACTATTACAAAGCATGAAACACACCTGCACTCACTGCGGTCACGATGGTCTCAAAGTCATCAAGACCTATCCCTGTGAGGATCACACACTCAGGCACCTCAAATGCAAGAAGTGCAAGACGAACGTGTTCACGCACGAATACGTCATGAGCGAGCTGGAGTACGGTTGGAAGCGCACCAACGGTAAAGCGCGGCTGACCCTGCGATCAGAATGAATCAGTACGCGTCTTGGAATGTTGAGGGTATCCCTGCTCCTCAAGGCAGCAAACGCCACGTTGGAATGGGTCGCATGATCGAATCGTGCAAAGCTCTCAAACCTTGGCGTGAGCAAATTATTGCTGAGAGCAAAAACAACATAAATGTGCCCAAGGGGTTGGAAGAAGCGGTTTCAATCTCGCTTGTGTTCCTGTTCCCGCGACCCAAAGCGCATTTCAACAGCAAGGGTGCGCTGAAGCCTTCAGCACCTGAGTACAAAACGACGAAGCCTGATATTGACAAACTTGCTCGTGCTGTGCTCGACAGCCTCACGCTCGCAGGCGTTTTCAAGGATGATGCTTTTGTGTATACATTGTCTACACAGAAGCGCTACTGCATCGGGAACGAGCAGCCTGGTGTCATGATTACCCTGATCGGCACCAAACAACTTGACACCTAGGGCTGGTGTCGTGGTATGATTCGTTTGCGATTGGGTCGCCCCTGCAGTGAGTATGTGCTCACCGGGGCGATTTTTTTTATGCTGAGGGCACTCCGAGAGTCAATATGGAGATCTCGATTGAATTCAAGCCAGAGGAGCTGATTGGCGAAATCAATGAACTGGTCAGGGTGCAGATTCCTCGCGCTGGCTCGATTGCACTAAATCAAGCCGTCTACACAGCATCGCAAGAGCTGAAATCAAGCGCCAGATCGATCTTCAACAATCCTGTCCCATTCACTGTCAATTCATTCCTGTACAAGAAGGCTGAATTCGTGCAGCCTGAAACGCTTGAAGCGAAGATTTTTATTCGCGACGAAGCACCTAAAGGCAACCCGCCCGCAAAATATTTGCTGCCTCAGATTTACGGTGGCGCACATTATCCAACAAGGTTTCAGGGAGCTTTGTTGAACACTGTTGTACAGACAGCGTCAGGACGAACTGCACAAGTGGGACAGCGCGGGAAAATGATGATTGCCAACTTGCGCAGTCCTAAAACGCGTACAAACACCTACGGCAACATGACGCCAGGACAGTACACACAGATCTTGTCAGCCTTGCGTGGCAACATCAGCTCTGCTGACATCTACGGTGCACGTCAGAGTGGTGAGGCGCCTGTCAGCGATCAAAGCCTTAGCTCGTATATCTATCTTGATGAGGAAAGCATTTACGAGCCTTACTTCCGTAGGCGCCTGACCAATTCACCTAAGCCAGGTATTTACTTTGTCGATCGTCGTCAACCTGGCAACAGGTATTAC
>Ga0194115_10005228_pt1 | contig 13600 bp, 12 predicted proteins | sample TA2MahsurfametaG_3_FD_148656 | JGI IMG/M metagenome (GOLD analysis project Ga0194115, IMG submission 148656) | Freshwater microbial communities from Lake Tanganyika, Tanzania - TA2015002 Mahale S4 surface | ecosystem: Environmental > Aquatic > Freshwater > Lake | place: Tanzania: Lake...
TCATCATGTGCACATACTGTTGACTCCCGCATTGGGGCCTTTGGAGTACTGGATGGAGTATCTCTGTCGCTTGATATAGCCTTCTTTGATCGTTGTCAATTGGCTTCGCTGCTTACTCCAATATTTGATGTACAATTGGGATCCGACTCACCATTATTGAAGCTTCCGTGCTTTGACAAATATTTCACCATGACAGACAGCTTGCTGGTGGTAGACATCGTTCCCTCCAAAGAAAATAGCAACGGTACAACTTGCAGACCTGTCACACGTCAATATCTGAAGAAAGAAAGGCAAAAGGCACAAAAATCTGAGAACTTGGAGCTACGGAGATCGAATAGGGACCACAATGTAAGTCCGTTCATTGGGGCTTCTTCCGAATCCAAGATCCCTGGTACCCCCCCATCCGTTGCTGATAGAGATCCCCATTTCATTTTTCATGTAGCGGATACGTGTCAAGGGTGGGACTCCCTTCTATCGACGACTACATATATTGTTCTTTGAATCACGAAAATCCAAAAAGGATTGGACATCTGTAGGTGATCATGCACGATTGCATCTTCGTCGTGTCCATAGTCTCCGTACCTCCATATATGAAATCAACAACTTTTTGAGTGATACGGAACTCAACTATTTCAAGGACTTTATTCAAACATGTCCATTCCAAAAGAGCTATGTTGACAATATGCATTTTGGTACCGATCAAGGAAATTCTCCCAACAAACGTCAACGACGAACGATACTAGATGATTCTCATCGAACAAGTACCTTTTTCGGGTTCAAACATCGGGCCGACCCGACAATTCGAGCCATCGAACAACGTACAGCGGACCTCCTGGGGTGTTGGATCCATCAGATAGAGGGATTACAACTGGTACGATACTTGGAGGGACAATTCTTTGGGGTTCATCATGATATGGGTGAATTGTTGGAAGACGATCAAGTTGTATTGCCCAAAAAGGAAGTCGGAATCAAACGGCGTCTTGTGACGATTTTTGTGTATCTGAATGATCTAGAAATAAATCAGGGGGGATGTACCTACTTTCCAAAATGTAATGACCTTCGAGTCAGACCAAAAGAGGGGATGGCTATTCTTTGGAGTAATGTCGCATCCGACGGAAATCCAGACCCCAACACGATTCACGCCGGTGAACCGGTCATCGGAACGAAGGAAGTGGTGAAGTATGGTCTAAACATATGGATAACGGAAGAATGAATATGACTTTCTAAAGAGAGCACAGTCTAGAGAGAAGTCATCGCAGCAGACTCGAGTGGCTCGAGCTTTTTGAAATTGTCTTGGAACTGGACCGTCTCCGAGTGGCGCCTTCCATGTCCTCCAAACTACGATTACTTTTCGATCGTGGCAGTCTTCCCCCTTGAATTTGTTCATACAATACACCCATCAATGGTATACTTTTCTTCTTGGACACTTCAACGTACCGTCCATTCTTGTCCAACGAAAAGTATCGAGCGTCGCTTATGTCCTTCTGAATGATCCGATACGCAGATTGACCAAACATGGTGTCTGGTGTATGCTTTTGGTAACTTTTGATCACCTTGATGAGCTTCTTCGTTCCTGGATGCGACAGATCCTCGAAGCACACATCTTTCTTCCTCGGTCCTCCGTCATCGTGGTCATTTTCCTTGGATAAATCTCTTGACTCTGAGAAATCAACTGTATTGATGCTACGGAGGCTAGAGGACTTTTCAATCTTCTTTGTCTCGCTCTCGTTGTTTACATTCACATTGACTTTCACATTTTGATCACCATCTACTTCAATGATTTCTTTTTCTTCATCTCGTCGACGCAGACAGAGGAAACAAATCAAGAGAGGACAACAGTATCCCAACAATGAACCGACTACGATTCCAAACAACCTGAACTTGTCACTTGAATCCAAGTCTTTCCACCACGACGTGATTTCGTGGTCGTAATCACAGTGCGCTGGTAAATCCCTGTCTTCCTGTCGGGTCACCTCTGCATTTACCGAAACGGTGACTATCCCCACCACCTGATTGACAGTCGCATTCGGGGAGAGCTGAAGTGTCCTACTGGTCTCATCAACTACCGACGCCAGCTGTCGTCTAGAAACGGAGGTCTCATCTCTTACCAGCATACCATACTACATCACCACATCGCCAACACCTTTCACTGTTCCATCGGAATCCTGATAGAAGTTGTCCGTGAACTGTGTTCGGAAAACGCAGAGTGTAGCATCTGGAACGCAAACGACTATTGATCGTCCGTCTTTGGCTTGATTACCACCAGAAGCCACAGATATTTGGGAAGCATCAACCTCGGAACGAGTCCAGTTGAAGGAATCAATTCGATTAATTGTCATCTCGTAATCTTTCGCTGCCTCATTGGGTGTAATACATATTCGAATCGACGAACCAAGTCGTTTTGGTGCTGGTTTCTTGATTTTTCGATTGAACTTGTCACACTGGTAGGCTATGGCTCCAAATTCGACGCCGGTGTCCTCAGGGGCGACGATGAGATCGAGATTAAAGCCTGATGCCCCAGCAAAGCCCCCCTCGACGTCTTGCAGTTCCCGACCACCTGAAGGACGATTCCTGATCACGAACTGCAGTTTCCGGAATGTCGCAACAGTACCATATTGGAGCCAGGCTTCGCCGAAACCATGCACCTCTCCTCGACCAGAGAAGAAATCAGACCGAAGCACCGTATCGAAGTAGCAAAGCTGTGACCCCTGTTCACAAAACAGCTCTGTGGTTGCCTCGTTGGCAGTAATACCGTCGCGTACGGCTTCTTGCAAAATGATTGTTCCGTCGGTCGGCCTCTCGCGCACGAAGGCAAAGCTATCGATTCTCCTTAGGTACACGCCATCGACTAGAGCATCATCCTCAGGAACGACACAAACTCTGACATTTTCACCCTGTGTCAAGGGGATTCTAACAAGAACTTCCTCGAGATTTTCATCGCAAATATACTCGTCTACAAAGTACTTTTGGGAAGCACTAAATGCGGCTGGATCCGAGATTCTGCGACAAGACAAAAACCGTTTAGGCGACACGATGAACCCCTAGCTGAGAGCTACCAACCAAAAACTTTCTTACTCGACTGGAAGATCAGCGCCAAAATCACCGATGAGGTCAACCTGGAGTTTGACAAGAGTATCGATGGAAGCGGAGGAAGGTTCTGTTTCGGCATCGCCATCGTGAAGATGAAAGCCCATACAAAAGGAGATGAAAAATTGATCCGATTCATCTTGTACCCATACATCGGTTTCCTGAACCTTGACGGGATCGACATCATACCGTATAGTGACCTGGCGATTCTTTGTCCCATCTGGATTCGGATTTTCGTCGTATTCAATGGTCGGTACAAGATAATCATTCCCCATGATGTCGACACTGCAATCTCTGTCATTAAAGAGAGTTGTCGATACACTTCCTTCCGTCACTAAGTCGTTTACTGGATAGATAAGCTGAATGACTTTCCCATTGAATACGATTCTTGATTCACCAATTTGAAACCTTTCCATGATTTGGAGTCTTCGTGATGAAGTCAATTGTTGAATTTCGATGGACTGTCCCCGATCGAAGCAGAAACAGAGAGTCGTTGCGAAGGCCAAAAAGGGTATGATAGAAGATTTTGTCATCATGATAGGCGCTCACAGTCAGTGAAGTCTTTGTTTTGTGTTCTCTAATGAAATGTCGTCCAAGCCCTGGACGTTGTTGTATGTCTCTTCGGCGTTTGCCCCAAGTTGGATTATGGTGGATTATGTGGTGAGTCTGGAACAAAAGAAGACTCTGTCGGTGAAATTCTTTCGCCGTCGTATATTTTTTGGCTTCGAAAACCCGGTCACAGTCAAGGCGAGTTCCGAATTTTGTGTCCTATGCATATGGTACAGTACGATGCATAGATAGGATACTGCGTAGCTACATTTATGATATCATACCGCGCCAAGTGGAACATGTGCCGGTTTCGAACAAATTCGACCGTACACAGTACACAACTACGGTACCGTAGTCGGCAATACACATCGTAGGTCCACGCCTCCATCATAGGTCAGTGGAATACCTCGCTTGTAGTAGTAGGCAGAAACCAGCTGGAACAATACAAGAGAAAATTTCGGACAAGTCGGCTACACTCATAGGCAAGAGTCATGAGCTTGGGTAAGTTAGGCTTCTTAGAAAGCTTGGTTCTGTCCCAAAACTTCTTCCTCTACGACCAGACTATCCAGCGGCGTGAGAATAAAAATGGATTCTTCTTTTAATACTATTGACAATTTCTGTTTCTTGCAGTCGTCGCAACCTTTTTCCCGAGTAGTCGTGAAATGTTGACTATGCGCAACGTTGCAAGTGAAATGGGGGAGGCGAGTTATTCCTCTAAAGGAGGAGCGTAAGAGGATTTTCAAGATGAGACTTGAATGCACTGAGCCATTGAGCACCGACGGCACCGTCGACGACACGGTGATCACAACTCAATGTCGCTGTGATCATGACACTTTGCTTGTAGATGTCATCACTGTCACTGCTATCACTATCACTGCCACTACCGTCATTGGGGACGATTCTGTTTTCCAATGCTCCAATGGCTAGGGCAACCGACTGAGGTTCACGGATAATGGGTGCGCAGGACTTGATGCCATACATGCCAAGGTTCATAATCGTGAAGGTTCCCATAGTCGTAAACTCAGCACCGAATTCACCAGATTCTGCCGCCTCGACAGCCGAATTCAATTCATCGGAAATACCCTTGACACCCTTGGCACCACAATTTCGAATGACTGGAGTGTACAATTTGTCTCCCGTTCCGACGACGACATTAATATCAACAGAGTCATAGACACGGACGACACTATCCATCCATGCTGCGTTGGCAGCTGGGACTGCCTTCATCGACGCAGCGGCTGCCTTGATGATGAGTTCATAAACACCAATCTCGCTGTCCTTTCCAGCTGCTAGAGACTTGCGAACTTTCAGCAATTCATCCATCGTAATATCGACAGTCAAATAATAATGAGGAACATTCTTCTTCGATTGAGCAAGTCGAGTCGCCACCTCCTTGGCGGAAGCCGAAATGGGATAGTCCGTGTATCCAGCTCCAGGAATTGGTTGAGTGGCCGCCATGACGGATTGAGCGGGTGCCGTCACAGCTGCCTGAGAAGAAGACGTCTCCGTCACAGGTACGGTAGATGGGACAAACTCACGAACATCAGAGGCAATGATACGACCATCTGGTCCAGTCCCTTTAATTTGTGAAATATCATATCCCTGTTCCTTGGCAAGAAGATGAGCCAACGGTGAGGCAATCACACGTCCACCCGATGGAACAGGAGCAGGAGCTACAGCTGTGACAGCAGGAGGAGGAGTCGGTGGCGAAGGAGTCACAGGTGCTGGAGGTGCGGCGGCGGCAGCTGCAGGTGCTGCTGCAGTCGCAGCACTGACGACATAATCCTTAAATGCTGCAACATCGGATGCCTCATCAACTGTAATCATAATTGGATGACCCAATTGAATTTCGGTAGGACCTGCGGAAGTCAAAATTTTCGCAATAATACCTTCATCTTGTGCTTCAAAGTCGACCGTTGCCTTATCCGTTTCGACACTACACAAAATATCGCCAGGACCGAAGGAATCACCCTCTCCCTTATTCCAACTAGCGATCGTTCCAGATTCCATCGTCTTGTGTGGATATGTATGGACGTATGTGTGTGTTCGTTTGAAAGAGAGAGAGTCCAAAAGAGAGAGGGAGAAAGACCGTTGGTTTAGCCCCACAGCGAGGGGAAAAATTTTGGCAAAACATTTTCCCATACCATAATTTAACTTTGAGATTAACTTACCGGAGATAGAGCAGGAAGTCCAACCACTTGATGGGGTGGATAACTCGAGAACCATGATCGAGTCCAATTCATCGATGAAACTCTCATCGCTACCGCTGGCGATGATATTGATGGAGTCGATGAGACGACGGACATGACCGAACGGGACACTCCCATCTGTCGACTCTTCATGACATGACTTAATCCTCTGTAAAGTGTTGTAGAGGCCATCTTTCTTTATACCTATGTCAAGCTAGAAGATGATAGTATCAACAAAGGGATTGTTGCTGCTGTAGCGGGGGGGCTACGGTACAGGTTTTTGCAACGGGTGTTTGACAGGGCAAAAACACGCTTGTCATTTGCCTGCCCCAGACCCATTACGATCGGGTACTCTACCAGCATCGTGTACGGTTGTGGAAGGCGAAGCTCGTGTGGTTTTTTTCTGATCGGATTTCGTGGCCATCTGTTTCTTCGCCTCAATAAGGAACATATGCATGATATGCAAAGATATACGTAATGATGTTACATACGTATATATCTCTGACATTTCACGTTGTGCTGGCTCATCATACATACAGTACCTCCACTCTATGTATACCTAGATTCCTAACATACTGTATCGCAAGACAAATATTTGTCTATCCCTTGGTTCTTAGCTAAAAATGTTAATGTTCCCCATCCCCCACCATGCGATCGTGCCTATGCCGCAGTCGTTTCGAATGCCGCAGTCGTTTCGAATCCCACGTCTCCCTTCGTAACGACAACATCATCTTGGGCTGTAGTAGCCCTGTCGCGCTTTCTCGAGTTCCGAATCGCCATGACTTGATATGAGTATTCTTGCAGTGCAATGTCGATACGATTCCAAAGACGTCTTTCCGCCTCGGCAATTTCAGGATCCTTCGATTGGACGTCACGATCCGGAAACGGCAAGGTTTCCATGTTTTCAGTCGGAGTTACCGATTTTGGTCGATCCTGTGTGGTAACTTGACCGATCGATGTTTGCGTGAGCTGTAGAGAAGGCTCATGCTCAAGATCGTTGTGCCTATCCTCATCGATCTCATCCCCCGACGAAGTCGCAACAGGAATTTCATGTAGGATTGGCTCTGAATCAATTCCGATCTGGGACGCGTCCAAGTCCATGCTAAAGCTCATATCGCATAATTCCATTCCAATTTCTTCACGGACCACTTCTTCGTTGGTATTACCCTCAGGCTGACAAGCAAGACTTGAAGGATCACTTTGTTGACCCAAAGGCGAAGAACCTTGCAAGTCTTCAGAGTAAGTACTATCGCTTCCGTCCTCATCGACCGTCACAATCAACTTGGCCTTCCAAGTGTTCGCACGTTCCAATCTCATCCCCGCTTCATCCTCCAAGACTTGACGGTATCGCCGTTGATATTCTTGTGATTTAACCCTTTGATTCGTATCGAGTGAAACATACCGATACTTTCCCGTCCGCGATCGTTCCACTCGACATCCCGTAGCGCGTTGCCATTTTTCAGTTTCATAAACCTTTCGTTGATCCATTTCTTCAATGACTGGTGCCAATAGTTGCAAAATGACTCGACGATCATGTCGTTCTGAATCAACAACAGATCGAATCAATGGATACCCCGTCCAAGTTCGGATTGCATGTGCCTGAGGACATGATGCTCGATCTTCCTTCGAGTGACGACACAGTCCTCGTACCATCGCCCGGAGGTCCTTCATTTCTTCGGGACTCCCTTGGAATGAGTAGGGACTGGAAGCCGAAACGCCATTGACTGCGGTGCGGTCATCGAACGCCTCCTTCTTTACATGTCGTTCGAAGAGTTGCCGAGGAAGTTCCATACTAGTTCGTTTCTTCCGGCGCTTCGATTCTGATGCAAAGGATCCACACTCTTGATCACTGTCTCCTTCATCTAAACACAACTCGACCTGTAAAGATACAGGGGGTGGAGGAGAAGGTGGTCGAGCCACCGATGCGGTATCAGGTTGAGCAAGTAGGGGAGAAGGGACATGACAAAGCGAGTTTCGTGAACGTTTCCCTGAGACTTGAAGGATACGTGGTTGACTTTCCATCATCGAGTTACCACCACCGCCACCGCCAAGCATCGAAGTCGATATTCGGCGACGATTCAGTGTCGGTTCTGGAGAGGGTGGATCAGGGATAGCTCGAAAGTCGAAACAATCGTGTACGTTGATTTCTGATAGAAAATGTGACGATGGCGTTGTGGTTGTTGCTGATGATGATGATGGATGCAACGGGGCCTTGGGAGGAAGTACCTTTAGCGCAGGCTTCGACGGGGCAGATGTCTTCTCTGCCCGTCTATGACTGTGAGTATTGGAAGTGTCCACGATGGGTGCCGGCCCTTTCACTGTTCGACCAGTTACCGTGCCCGTGGGACAACCATCAACAAGAGTGTCTTCGTGGATTTTCATACTGAGAAAATAGATAGGAAATCAACACACACACCCCAGGCGTAGTCTGTGCTCGTGAAATGGAGTTGAACACTAACAATGAACAAGAAAAAAGGAACGAAATTGTGACAAGGATTGAAGGATAACGGTAGCACCCCTACTGCTACCGTTTATTCATACAATGGAACGAGAAAGTTGCGTGGATTGCTGTGAGATGCTGATTCTGTGTGATGGTGCTCTCGAGATTGTGGGAAAATCGTTTTACCGTATTCCTACTTGGAAAATGGTTGACAGTTGAATTTATTTATGTAACGTGCTATGTCTTGTTCAAACTGACGGAGCGTGGTGGGCTCGTCAGTTATAAAAAATTTCTAGAGGGGTGTCTTCTTCACCACAACCCTCCAGAAGAGTTGAGAAGCCCCCCACCATGATTTTGCCGACCTAAGCAGGTGCCCCGTAAATCCCGCGTACGCACCGGCCACGCGCGCGTCCACCCCACCCAGGAAAAATCTTCTCAACCTTCATTCATCTATATGAATACGACATCAGTTGCGCTACATACATAGCAAGTGAGTGTTCTTCTTCCTTTGACACTCGCCTTTTTTCTTTTCTTCAGAACGACACCTCATCCATGATGATGTGGATTCTTCAAACAACGATACAGTACATAGTCACAAAATGTAGGAAAGACGGGATGTGAGAAGACAAATGTATTAAAAGGCACCCTGAGTTCCCTAGATAGAAGCACTATTACCATCTACTGTTACTGGGATGATCCGAGAGTAGGCACCCCCTCGGATCTAGGGTTGCAAAATGGTACGAGTTAGATATGTCCCTAGATATATGAAGTATTCATACTACTTCTTACTTTGTATTTCGTGCGATGAGAGCCAATCGATGTGCACAAGATTTTTGCGCGGAAAGGAGTCGACGAGCTGAATGTTCTTTTGCATCCTATCTTTAGAAGAGTGTACTAACCTATCTCATTCTGAGTTGTTTGATTCTACCGATCATCATGACGGGACCACAAAAGGGAAATGTAGTCCAGTTAGGGTTTAGTATCCCCTTTGAAGATGATGATCATAAACAATATGCTGGTCACAATTTACCGCTATGGAAAGATTGGGATGGTGGCCAAGTTGGAGGGAGACCATCTTGGTTACAACCAAGAGATCTTCCCAAAAATCCCATCATCTGTAACGATTGTCAAGATCCAATGTCATTTATATGTCAATTGTATGCACCAGCAGATGAAATCAATCCCAATGCCTTTCATCGAACCTTGTATGTCTTTGGATGCGCCAACGCAAAGTGTGCAGGGTTGAATATAGGATCGATTCGAGTCTTAAGAGGACAATTACCACGAAAGAATCCATTCTATCCAGAAAATCTAGACATTCCAAAGGGAGAAGAAGATAATGCGACGATTGATACTTGGGCGATGCATCTTCCAGAGGCATGGGGTGTCAATCTTTGTAAAGTCTGTAGACAACGTGCCCATGGAAAATGTCCTATACAGGGTGTCTACTTTTGTGGGAAACAACATCAAAGGGAATACAAGAAGTTTGTCTTTGACAAGGAGAAGAAGAAGAAGGAAGAAGACTCGTCGAGGAAGGATACCAATGATGATGATGATTGTTTCTTACCATCCGTTTGTTCCGAATATGAATTAGTCGTCGAAGATGAACCACAAAATGGATCCGACGGCAACGACAACGATGACGGCGACGACGATGATGATGATGACGACGATGCCATTCTAGAACGCAAGGCAGACAAGGCGTTATTCGGACAGGGAAAGAAGAAGAATGATAATGATAATGATGATGAGGATCGAGATCTAGAACAAGAAGATTTGAATGAAATGACGGGTGCAAAAGGATCGTCATCGTCCAAGGATCCTGTCACGATGACATTTTTTGATCGTATTAGTTCAAAGAAGAATGTTCAGGAACAATGTTTAAGATATCTTCGATGGCCAGACAACAATAATCATGATGATGATCAGCGTCAGGATGGGAATGGAAGAGTAGGAGGAGTAGGTGCACCCCTTTGGATACGACAAGATCATCAACCAAATTCGATTCCTACCTGTGAATATTGTGGTGCAGAACGGAAATTTGAATGTCAACTCATGCCTCAAATGTTACATTATCTTTTGAAGAGTCATAAATTACATTGGGCAGAAGCGGGGAAGATTCAAAATCAAAAACAACAACAAAAGACGAATGAAATGAAGGAGGCGATAGAACAGGCATCGAGTATCATCGAACAGGCCCCGAAGGAACAGATCCCCCCATCCTTCGCGGAAGCGAAAGAAAAGGCGATAGAAAAGATACGGACACAACTTTTAGAGGATCAAACAAATGAACTTAGTTGGGGAGTCGTCGGTATCTATACGTGTACAGCCAGTTGTGGTGAGGGAATCTCTGAAGTCGAAGGATCTATGCTTGGGGCGTATCGAGAAGAATTCGCATGGAAACAGCCGTCACTGGATTAGCCTTTATGATCACATGGCAAAATCGCAGCCCACGCCATTCTTACTGTTACGACAGGGATATTCAGAGCTATCTACTATTCATTTTTGCAAATCTGCATCTATTGATTGATTTTTTCCTTTACATCAAATGAGACAATGGACGTAATCCGTCTCCTCACTGCCAGTCATGACGAGTCGATCACCAAATGCGTCTTCGAGATCTTGCCAAAGAATCCTAGCATTGTCGGGCATTTCTGTATCGGGAGTGACCAAAAAGACTCCCAGTGCATCCAATACCGCCTGTTGGCACATTTGAAGTTCCATCCGTTGGTATAGGTCAGTAGTAACATCTAGTGTCTGTTCCCACGTCTTCCAATATTCCAAGGCCAATGGAAGCAAAAAGGCGTTGATCGCCTTCGATCCAAAAAGGGTAATAGCCGCAAATCCACCGTACTGAGTGGGTAAACACTTATCTGGTGCGACCGCATCACATAGTGTTCTAAGAACTCGAGCCTTCAACGTTGCATAATCTTCACCAAACCTGTAAGGTAGAGTCAAGGTCATGGTAAGAAAACGAAAAAGTAACGGTTCCAAACACAACCTTTAAAGGAGTTTTTCGACTTACAAATTGCAAGCTTCGACCAATGCCATTGCTGCCTCTTGTCGTAACATCCAATGATTTTCTCCAAGTTTCGATGATAGACGTTCCGCTACGACCATCGTTAACAGAGCGGGAAGAATTTGATGAAGCTGTAAAATCGAAAAAGGGAAAAATGACGGATTCAGTGTATTCGGTTAGACATCGTTTCCGAACAGGGCACATGAACACACCTATTCGTCAAATCGTCCGTCGAAACCCCGTACGGAATGTTTGATTCAAACTTACATGTAATTCCAAATGGAGGTGGGGATTCTGTACCAAGGATCTTGCCATCCGAACAAGGGTCCGACAATGATCTGGATTCCCCACATGCTTATATAATGCCTTCGAGACATAATTGACGAAGAATGGGACTAATTCCTGTAATCCTGAATCTTTTGCGATACTTGCTAAGGCTGCATCCTGTTGTTGCCGACTGATAGGCGTCGCACCACCACGTTCAATTGCCGTCGTAATTCGTGAAAAGTATAATTGTAATTCTTCACTTAATAATCGTGGAAGTAATTGTGCCACCTGTACCCCCTCTGCAGAAGAAGAATTTGAGGATGGTTCATTTTCTTCCTCTGGTTCGACACGATGAATAGGCGTCGCCTTCGTAATCTTTTCTGGGTTTTGTGGAATATCTGGTTGAATCCCATTCACCGCTAACCAATGAACTGTGAGTCCCACTTCCTGTGGTGGTCGAAGTTCCAACTCGGATTGGATATATTCTTGTAAATTCACTCGTTTATCATCACTTGAATTCCCCCCCACAGTCGCTGTGGCATAAATTTTTTCACTCCCTCGCCATTGTAATGCCATATTAATATCTTCAGCATGGAGTCGTCGTTTGGGTACAAAATTCTTACTATTACTACTACTACTACTGCTCGAGGCAATAGTCGTTTCCGGAACATGAATCCTAGCCCGTTTGCTGTGCCGTTGGACTGCGACTGCCTCACGAATAAGGCCCGTCAAATGTTCTTCTACTAGAGATACCAAGGAAGGGCGAGCAGTATTCGATACATGTGGTACAGAGGTCATGGTTCACAGAGAGTTCAGGGAGTGTCTTGATTGTGATACCTCCAGTCATTCAATATGGTATCCAACCCTCCGTACTTGTTGCTTCATCACGAAGAGGTGGATCGTTGGATCGTTGTCCCTGCGGTTGCCTATGATCGAGTCGCTCGAGTCGCCGCAACTTTCCGAATCTCCGATTTCTATGCCTTTACAGTTTCTGGTGGTTGTGCTGAAGAAGTCTTGTGTCTGGCATCACCCGTCATTACCACCTACACGTTACTATTCAGTCTTTCCGTCAGCACGATATGGATGCGACCTCTGTTTGGGGGATGAGAGACGACGATGGTATGCTGTTTGTTTCTGCGATAGAGGCAGTTGGAATCTCTTTGGACAAACCAATTTCTTTTCTTGTGAGTTTTATGTTTCAAATCGATTCAGTTGTAACCCATTACAATTCGCACTGAGGGGGGGGTTTTGACGTGGAGGAGAAAAGCTTGTAGTGTTCTTAGCGGGAAATATCGGAGCTCAGTCGTCTGTTGTCCCAGTAGTTCGATCCTAGTAGACATCATCCCCGCATTCTCACGCCTTCCTTGTCATTCACAAACTTGTTCAGATATATATAAATCCATCTTTATTTCGTCATGGTGAATGTTCCAAAAGAACGCAAGACATTCTGTGCATCATCGAAATGCAAGAAGCATACAGTTCACAAGGTTACTCAATACAAGGCTGGTAAGGCATCGAACTTTGCTCAGGGGAAAAGACGATACGACTCGAAACAGATGGGTTTTGGTGGTCAAACTAAGCCCGTCTTCCACAAGAAAGCCAAGACTACCCGTAAGATCGTCCTTCGTTTGGAATGTAAGGTATGCAAGGTGAAGAAACAACTATGCCTTAAGCGAACCAAACATTTCGAACTTGGACAGAAGAGTGCAGCAACAGGTCACCAATATTAGGCGAAGGATTTGTTGTATTGTAAGGCAATAAAGATCTATGAATGGAAAAAACCAATTTTATTTCATCTGTCGGATGTTGTTGAGATTGTGTTGCGTCGTTGGATGATCCTTGATTACTACTACGAAAGGCTATGTTTTGCTCGGATGATTATAGTCTTTCGATGCTGACCTGAATAACGGGAACATCATGATGTCAACAAACAAGAAACCGATTCGTGGTTTCTTCCTTTTGTAGTATTTCTATCTTGGGAGGATTGAATCCCCTGGTATCACAAGATCAAGAGGGAAGCCGTTGCTATGGTTTTTCGTGTCGTTCTCT
>Ga0194115_10005229_pt1 | contig 13599 bp, 15 predicted proteins | sample TA2MahsurfametaG_3_FD_148656 | JGI IMG/M metagenome (GOLD analysis project Ga0194115, IMG submission 148656) | Freshwater microbial communities from Lake Tanganyika, Tanzania - TA2015002 Mahale S4 surface | ecosystem: Environmental > Aquatic > Freshwater > Lake | place: Tanzania: Lake...
CTTTTGAAGGGAATGAGCTATTCTCCGAATTTTGGCTTGTACTCGCTCATCACTATCTTTTGCTGCTAGTGATTTCTCGACGACATATTCATCATCATCATCATCTTCGCCGTTGGTGTCATCATCGCGTACTAGCGATTTCGTAATGGGTGAATCGTTATCATCGTCATCTAATACTGGCGATTTCGAAAAGAGCGAATCGTCATCATCATCTGCCTGTGCGGGCGATTTCGAAAAGAGTGAATCCTGACTGTAGTCATCATCATTCTCATCTCCTTTTCGTACTTCATCATTCCGAGCAGCGATAGATTCATCAACATCATCACAACTTGGTGAATCCAAAGTTGCCTCGGGAGATGCGGTCACTTGGCTACTACGATCATCAATGCCGGATACCGTCTTATTGGTACCAGTATTGGTATTGGTGGTGGCGTTCTTGGTAATCTGTGTAGATGGTGGTGTATTGTCAAGGACGGCTGATCCACCAATATCTCTGGCACCATCCAATAATCCCCAATACGTATCGAAGTCGTCATCGTATGCTTCTTCGAGGTCCTCCATGCCTCCCCAACGATCTTGAGGTGGACGTTCCAATGCACGGGGAAGTTCCCATTGGACAGCACAGACCCATAAATCAATCGCCTGGACGAGTGCCTTCGTATGTTTAATCCCCGCTGGAGTTGTCGACTGTCCAGCGAATGGACCCTCATCATACTTCAACAGAATAGGGACTGGTGGATCATATCTCAAGGATGAGGAGGAGGATGTCTTCCCCTCCTGTGTACTACTACAACCCGGTCCAGACATTGTTAATTCATCTAGCCGATGAAAGGAATGGTACTTGTCTGACATCGCGCCACCAGAACTCGTATACATCCCTAACCAATAAACCATCACCCACTCTCCCAAACTGCATCTTGCAAACCATTCTTGGCGTAAATTAGATGGAATACGAAAGGGACCAACAATCATGACTGGATGATAATATTTTTCTGTCTTCTTGGGTTGTCGAAGTGGTCCTGGGATTGTCCGCGGTAGGTAGGCAATATGACCTAGCAGACTGAACGATGATGGTAGAGTGGTTGGTACTGATGATGATGAAGGTGATGAGGATGATGATAAATACTGGAGAATATCATCTCGTTTCACCTTCCATATCGCCACTTCACTTGAATCATCCAATGCCAAAGCATGCCATTCATTCAATACGACATCATAATTTTTTTGGGGGCTTGATGATTGTTTCTTTGTCTTCTTCGATGATTTGGTTGTTGCCTTTAAAAAAAAGGACAATGTCCGTCCTTCCCTCGAGAACGGTATGCCTAATGTCTTTGCATGAGGTAACGCTTTATCCAATAGCGTGTACAACTCCAGGGGTGGACGAAGTTGTTTCATCCGATTCTCAATAAACTCAGGAAATATATCCCAACCGCGTTTTGTTCCTTCTTCCCATGGTACAATATCAGACATTCGCAGAATAGAAAGTTCATACGGCAATGTCCCATACCAATATACCAAAAGGGGGACCTTTTCCTTTGTATTCTTCTTCTTGTTCTTCTTCTTCGGAACTCCTTCATCCGTCAGTACAGCAGCACAACGGAACCACCATGCGTGGTAGATCCCTACAGGTAAAAATCCATGCAATACTAGTTGCATCGGATCAACAACCAATACAGGCAAATGACAATTCGTCCACTTGACGAATCCCAATGTTCCAAACAGATCCTTTATGTCATCGGGTAACAACGCCTGATGATTCCGACAGTCCTTCGGCGTAATGATCTGCTGTTCTTGTGGTAGTGGTAGTGGTGGTTGTTCTTGTGGTTCTTCGGGTGTATGCTTTGGTTTTGATGGCTGTGATTGTTGTCTATCATTATCTTGATCCTCGTTATCGATCTTTCGTTTCCTTGGCATCGTGGAAGAAGTGGTTCTCCGAGTGTACGAAGGGCGAAAATAATGATACGAACTTGTATGTATGTCTTGGAAAATTCGAAGTATGAATCTTTCGTAGGAGTAAGATAGGAAACCCACAAAATTAGTCAATGGATGACGAGAACGATCCTTGATGTCGCGTATGTAGATCTTGGGAAGATGAGATTTGAGTGGGGATGGAAAGACAAGGCAGAAAGAATCAATACCATTGGTGTGCAGCTAGGCGGCGGCTTCTTTGTGCAGTTAGTGTTCTACGACGAAAGATACGGGAACCACGTACAAAATGTACGTATCATACGTGCAGCGTAAACTCTCTCGCAGTCCGAAGGATTCTCGCCAAAACGACCGTCTCACATCTTCACTGTCTTGAAAGCCGCCACGGTCTGTATGTCCTTCCGCCATTTATTGACTGTGACATCTTTACGTTACCATCTTTTCTTGATATTGGGCGACGGGCAGAGCACCCAGACACGACGATGACGTCATCTTGGCTATCGACGACAGATACAGTACATTTCACCTCTAGTTTCCACGCTCGCTGATACTACGACGACACCCCATCATCTCCAACAAGAAAAAGGCATTACGGTGCAATGAAGAGTCTCTCCCCTGCTGATCACCACTGATTTCGGCTCTTGGTAGCGTCATGAACCATCTCGCGAAGGCATCAATACCTATTGAAGCGTCTTCCCTACACCAAAGCTGGACGACATGATGATTGTACCCACCAAAACCAACAAAAGCAACAATATTGTCGAACATCATCGGGTGCCGGGTAGAAATTCTTTCCCCCCGACTATATTCAGCTCGGTTCCATAACTCTACCGGGCTTATACGAGAGATCCTCTCTTCGTTCAGAAACGGGAACTGATCACTTTACGGAATGGATCTTCTTCATCGGGATCAACTTTCATGGCGTTTCTTTCTCTGGACGATTCACTTTCGAAACAAATCGAGCGACTTTTTCATTCCGTTGTTTGTTTGTTGAGAATTCCAACGTGTTGGCGGCCGTCGCATAACGCGGAATGATTGGGCTTGTGCACGCATGGTAGAGAAATCGGAGTCTGGCAGATGAAAAGCAAACATTTTTACTATTACAAGTCATATTGTATGCAAGTAGAACCAGATTCATCACAACACATCGTACAGCAACTACAGTCGACTTCGGGTGGGTCCATCGAGCAATCTGTTACAAGACTTATCAGTCGCGTAAATTTTTCGACATCATCACAGATAACATCCAAGTTTCCAGTCATGTTCGTACCCGCAATGTTGAGTGAACGGAGTGTCGAAAGAAAACGAAACTCTGACGGAATGGTCCCCGTTAGGGAGTTGCCATACAATTGTAAATACACAAGATCCGTTAGGCGACCAAATTCCGTAGGAATCGTCCCGGTGAAATCATTGACCTGAAAGTCGAGTGTAGTAAGGGCAGTCAATGACCCCATTTCGGATGGGATAGTCCCAGTCAATTCGTTGTATGCAATCCAGACTGTATTAAGATCCTTGGACAAACCCCCCAATTCCGATGGAATAGTCCCATTTAGTCCATTCAAATTCAGATTAATATACGTAAGATTTTTGAGGTGGAATAACTCTCTAGGGATCGTCCCGAACAAGGCGTTTTTCGGCACACCAAATGAGTGCAAACTCGACAAGAGGGCGATTTCTGTAGGAATTGCCCCTGTGAGGCCCAAACGGTCTGAAGAGAATAGCCAACGAAAGTAGTTCAGGGGGTCAGAGTTGGGTTGTTTGGAGCACATCGACGAACTCCTCGCCGACTCGCCGCGTACTTACTGAGACGTAGTCGGACTATCAAGCCGTCGTCATTGCATGATATACCAGTCATATCAAAATCATCCTGTTGTGTATACTGCCAATTACAAACGGAATCTGTACCCATAAAGAAGTCGTTGTCATACCACAGTTCGCCACCAGTGGTATAGTAGAAGACAGCTACGGCATATCTTTCCACCAGATTTTGCGTTTGGCTATCATCGATCATCATGGCTTCAACAATTATATGATTTTCTTGTGCCAACCAATGGATGGCAGAATTTTGTGGCGTTCCGTCGGTAAGCAGGGTTTCCTGATCCAGACCATACTCGGCAACTAGACGATCGACAAGACTCGAAACTCTGGCAGCAAACAATTGTGATGATGATAATGCTTCCTCTCGAAAGTATGCAAACCATATTCCGAACGAGACCAAGCCTACGACAAAGGCCGCATTAATCGTCAAACAAGCACACCTTCTTTGACGGCCTCGTCTTTCGGCACGTGCATTTTCAAGTGTCTGTTTTGCTTGTTCGAGTTCAAAGTTCTGCTTGATTGCCTTCACTTCTAGTTCTTGAGTCACATGTTCTAGTTCTCGAACTCGACGGAACATGGGATCATCATCATTAGCATCGGGCTCGTCATGCCAGGATGGATTCGAGAATTCTTCAGTTGTTCTTTCCGCTCCTGTCATGGAGCTGACTAATGATTGATTTTCTTGACATGATATCCTTGGGGTAATGCGATTTGATTCAAATCCTCCTGAGTCCTCGCTGTCATAATCATCGTCGTTGTAGTAGTTTCTGTCATCATCACCTGTGATATCATCGTGTCTAGTTGGTTCAGATTCCTGAGGTCGAATTGGTGGTGCTAACGTCATGACTTCGTCACAGAATGATCCATATTGTCCCTTCTTGAGAAGTTGTCTCTTACTTTTTCTTACGTGCGGACCGTCACTACTGTAATTGCCTGAAGTGGGAAGTGGCGGATTTGATTGAGTCTGCTCATTGATGATTGCCTCCTCACTACTCTCCGAAAGACTGCTTCCCTCCTCTTCATCTTCTTCTTCGCTAGGATGATTCTTTGATTTTGGCTCGATTGTCTTCTGCCAAAATCCCTTCATCGTTCTTGGGTTCGTTGTCGTCTGTGGTTGTGGAGTGGGGTGGGGGGAGCGACAAGTATTCCTTGTGTGTCTTGGTCCAAAGGAACATCAATATCATAGAAAGGAGGTTCGATGGGGAAGGGTGCAGCCGTGCGTACATACATGGCGACAGGACGGGGGCGGGCGCGCGAATGCCATGTAGAAGGTCAAAGTTTCAAATTCATTCGAACTCGTGATTGGACAAGAATTCTGAGACGACATAAATGTTCAATCAAAAAATGACGGTAATGAAAATTGGCCAATCCAGATGTTGCATTTATCGAATTGTTAAATAATCTCGGAGATATGAGCTCTGTGTTACAGAACGATCGATCCGCCTTTTCATTCGGTCTTGCCCCCCGAAAATGTCAATCACATTTTGGGACGTCTTTCACACAACATCTCTTCTCTTATTAGCGCACAGCGCGAAACAAAGAGGCAGAACCGATCACCCATCAGCAGGATCGATATCCATAAGGGTTGTATTTGCTCACACCCTAGCCAGACTCGCGGGACCTTATCCCCAGCAGCCGAGACATCAATCTTTTTTTTTCCCGACAGGCTCCGTGATATGAAGACTCTATCATTTCCGACGAGAAATATCACTGTCCCCGGTGGAGAGAGTCTCGCTGCTGATTATCTTGAGATGTTTCTGTTCTACCACTTGTTTTGTCTGTTGGTGGCGTCCCGAACCTTCTCGTGACGTGGTATGAGGAGACGCCATCCCCCCCCCTGACGAGACGGCAGAAGTACTATCCACTAGTAATACTATACGGAGTCGCCCTTTGGTGAAGCGGGAACATAACAGAATCGGTGCCTACTAGCTGACAAAGTTTTGCAGCTAAGAGTTAGAGAGCGGATCATTGTGAAGCAAAGAAGGCTGGCACGCATGATAGAGAAATCCGAGTCTGGAATATGAATGAATAGCAAAAATCTAATAAAATATGTATTGTTACTAGTTGTATTGTAGTATGCAAGTAGAACCGGATTCATCACAACAAATTGTGCAGCAGCTGCATTCGACTTCTGCAGGGTCCATTAGACAATCTGCCCAGAAGCTATGAAGCTGCCAAAGATTTTCAACGTTACAGTTATCACAGATGGCATCCAAGCTTCCAGTTATGCTGTTGCTCGCGATGTTGAGGGAACGGAGTGTAGAAAGAACACCAAACTCTGACGGAATAGTCCCTGTCAGGGAGTTGCCATACAGTTCCAGATACACAAGATGTGACAGGTAACCAACTTCCGTAGGAATCGTTCCCTCTAATTCGTTGTCCGACAAGTCGAGTGTAGTAAGGGCCGTCAATAACCCGATTTCGGATGGGATGATCCCAGTCAAGTTGTTCAATCCAATCCAGATTGTTTCGAGATCCCTTGAGACATCCCCCAATTCCGATGGAATAGTTCCAGTAAGTTCATTCACACTCAGATCGATGAATGTGAGATTTTTGAGGTGGAATAACTCTCGCGGGATCGTCCCGAGTAAGGCATTTGTCTGCACCCCAAACAACTGCAAAGTCGACAAGAGGGCGATTTCTGTGGGAATGGTCCCTTTCAGATCCGAACGGTCTGAAGAGAAAGATCGTAGAAGTAGTTGTCGTCTTGACTGTTGTTGATTTTGTCCTGCTCGTTGTGCACGGAATCCTCAAGTCGAACTGGTGGAGCTATATTGAGTTCGTCACAGAATGATTCGAGAAAAAACTTAGCAGATCCCGGAGATCGGAGCCCTGTAAACGCATCAGTCTTGCCTTCCTGTCTAGTGTCCTTCATCGTGTCACTATCAATCGCACTTCTGTCGATGCTGCTTCTCTCCTCGATTTTCGTTCGGCTGTATAGTGTTGAATTACCCGTACTCTAACCTCACATTGCGACCAACCATATCGCCCACCATTTTTCCACTTGCGCCTCCAGCTTTGCTGGTATATTGTAGCGATTTCCCGCCAACGAAAATCATCAATGTATAGTGAAGGGTCTCCCTTTGTGGAAGCGGGAATATCGCAGAACCTTCGTCTAACTGACAAATGCATGCTTCTAAAGTAGAGAACTGTTCATGTTGTTACAATAGGCGACGGAATCACCACAACAAACATCGCAGCAGCTGCATTCGACTTCTGGCGGGTCCATCATACAATCTGCCCAAAGGCTTTGAAGCTGAAAAAAATTTTCCACATCATCACAGATTACATCCAAGCTTCCAGTCATGTCCGAAGGAACGGTCCCTGTAAAGTAGTTGTCATTCAAGTTCAGGTAGAGAAGATCCGTCAGGCGACCAAGCTCCGTAGGAATCGTCCCGACTAAATCATTGAGCTGAAAATCAAGCGCGGTGAGGGCCGTCAATACCCCAACTTCGGATGGGATCGTTCCAGTCAAGTTGTTGAATGAAACCCGGACTGTATCGGTATCCCTTGACATGCTCCCCAATTCCGATGGAATAGTCCCGGTGAGTTGATTAATGGCGACATCAAGGGATGTGAGATTTTTGAGGTGGAAGAACTCTCGCGAGATCGTCCCGAGTAGGGCGTTTTGCTGCGTCATAAAAGACTGCAAACTCGACAACAGACCTATTTCTGTCGGGATTGTCCATTTGAGATCCAAACCACCAAAAGATAATAGCCAACCACGCAGTTCAAGGGTGAGAGTCAGGCTGTTTGGAACGTATTCATGAAACTCTTCGTCGATTCGGCCTTTACTTACCAAGACGAAGCTGGACTATCAAGCCGTCTTCATTGCATGCTAGACCCGTAATATCAAAATCATCCTGTCGTGTATACTGCCAATTACAAACTGAATCTAGGCCCATGAACAAGTTGGGTTCGTACCAAAGTTCTCTAGTAGTGGCATAATAGAAGACGGCTACGGCATATCTTTCCACCAGGCTTTGCATTCGTCCATCAACAATCATGGCTTCAACAATAGTATGATTCTCCCTAGCTAACCAGGTAATGGCACGATTTTGTGGAGTTCCGTCAGCGAGGAGTATTTGTTTGTCAAGACCATGCTCCGCCACTAGACGGTCGACAAGTCTGGTGATCTTAGTGGAAGCCGGTGATGGTGGAGATGATGGAGATGGTGGTGAGGGCGCTTCCCTAAAGAATCCAATCCAGATTCCCACCGAGATTGAGACTACCAGAACGACAACGCCAGCGAGTGTCCAATATACACACCACGGACTGCGTCGTCGCTCGGAAAGTGTGTTTTCAAGTGCCTGTTTTGCTAGCTTGAGTTGTAATTTCTGCTGGATTGCATCCTCTTCCAGTTTCTGTTTCTCTTGTTCCAATTCTTGAACTCGACTGAACATAGGATCATCATCATCTTCGAGGACGAGTTGTGCTTGTACGAGACGTCGTCCATCGTAGGTGGTTGCATTCGAGACTCCTCCTTCTTCTCCTCCTCCTCGACTGACGAATGATGGACTACCCTGCCTTGATACCCCTGGAGTAATGCAATTCGTTTCAAATTTACATGATTCGTCGTCGTCGCCATCATTATCATCATCATCATCATCATCGCCGTCGTCAACGTCGGAGTTATCGTCGTCACCGATGATTTTGTCCTCTTTGTTGTGTACGGAATTCTGAAGTCGAACTGGTGGAGATAATGCATGGAGTTCGTCATCGAACGATTCATGTCGTTCTTTTTTGGTCTTCGAAGTGGGAGATAGTGGACTTGATTGGATGCGCTCGCTGATGATTCTTTCCTCACCAAGAATACCTGCCTCCTCGTCCTCGCTAGGCTTGTTCGTCTGCCCGACCATCTGCCTCAGTCCATTCATCGTCCTTAGATCGACGTCGTCTTCTGTGTGTTTGTGGATTGGGGCAACAAGAAATTTTGTTCCGAACAATAGACTTTGGTTGTGTATGGTGGGAAAACCTCAAGATGGAGACGGTAAGATATTGGTGGATGCGACAGGGATCTGGTGGTTCCTTGCGACAGGGATCTGTCGCTTCACATTCTCAAGAGCGATTACCAAAGTTTCTGAATGAAGGCCATTCTTGAGAATGATTTGCCAGAATTTCTGACTGACATACCATCGTGGACAAGTTTTCGACCAATCAAATTCAGAGAATCGTATTTTCCATGGAAGGCGAATGGGGACGGACAGAATCTCCGGTAGAAGCATCAGCCAATCAAGAAGCCTCATGAAACTTTGATGTTCTCGGAGATCTTGGCCCTATAAACGAACTAGTGTCTTGTCGGCAATGCGCAACGATGGCCTCCAGTCGACGCGAGAAACTCTGTGTGTTTGCGTTACACCACAGAAGACATAGGGCCAGCCAAACGAAAACAGTATCGCATTAGCGTACTACCGGTATACGCCAAACGTCCGAGAGGACATGATGCTATGATGATGACACCGTTTAGTCTACGTCGTTCAGCTAGCTACCAAACCACGTTCGGGGCTTTCCAAATACCATCTCCGCATACAGAGGCGGACCGAAGCACTATCCAGAAATGCATATTCACGATGATGCTTAAATTTTCTGTGAGAATACGTGTCCAAACGGTTCATTTTGAGACGCAAAGAGCCCGATCTGGATCGGCCAGGCTTGAGAGTTCTCTTTGCGTCGAGTCGGAGACTATCGACTTTGGACTTCGTCCGGCATACTCGTCCGGGAGTAGTTGTCTTCCCTTTGTCGGGCGTATCGATTGAAGCGATTCAGAAGGCTTGCATGGTAGTATACTTTGTCAGGGCATCTTTGAGATATGGATCCACTCACAACTTCACGTCTTTGTCTTCGTCTTCAGGAGAGATCAGAGGATTCGTTAAGCGGTTGTACACGCACATAGGAGAGCCTATGGGTTACGCAACCTCCTGGAGGTCGATTTACTGCGCCTCTGACCTCGGAGACCTTTCATTGCCCCCATGCTCCTTTATCCCCGACGAAGGGGAAAATGTTCCATGATTTCAGGCGACAAAAGACCGGGAAGAACTTCCCTTGAATTCGCACCTGGCCTAAGTCTTTCGCCTCTATCTTTGTTGACGGCGTTAGCGCTCATGTCTGTAGGTGTTGGTTCGGTCCTCGATGTTCCTTCAGTTGTGGAATTCTCCGCGTAATGTAACCTTCGCATCGCCGACAGCTATGTCATCATCCATTTCTCCACCACGTTAACAGTCTTCCCCCGAGGAAGAAGCATCAAAATATCCCCTGAAGGGTCTCCTCTTGCAACTGGTACAACCACACAGTCTGCGTCTTGCTAGGAGATTCTTCCCGGCTAAGTTACGGAATCACGGTCATGACGGTACAAGTAAAGCCGACATCCTCGCAACATACCATGCAGCAGCTGCATTCGACTTCTGGCGAGTCCAGCATACAATCTGCAGCAACCCTATAAAGCTGCGTAAATTTTTCTCGAACATCACAGATGATGGTATCCAAGCTTCCAGTTACGTCGTTAACAGTGACGTCCAGTGACTGGAGTTGGGTGAGTAAACCCAGCTCCGATGGAATGGTCCCCGTCAGATAGTTGCTAAACAATTGCAGATAAGTAAGATCTGTCAGCAGACCAAATTCCGTAGGAATCGTTCCTTCTATATCATTGCCCTGTAGGTCGAGCGATGTGAGGGCAGTCAGGAACCCGATTTCGGAAGGGATGGTTCCTGTCAAGTTATTGAATGCCACCCCAAATCGACCAAAATCCTGTAAGAAATCCTCAAAATTAGAAGGTAGAGTCCCATTGAGTTGATTCAATGATAGATCGATGGATGTAAGATTTTTGAGGTTGAACAAATCTCGTGGGATCGTCCCTGTGAGGTTGTTCTCCTTAACACTCAGGAACTGCAAACTTGAAAACAGAGCGATTTCGGTCGGTATCGTTCCTTTGAGTTCCAAAGTTTCTGGAGACGACAGAAACCAAAATATTGCAAGGGGTGAGAATACGGTGACGTGAGGTGGCGCGTAGTCCATGAGTTCATGGTAACGTGAAGAGAGTTACAGTGGGGTCATAGGTTCGAGTCCCCACTGAACCAGAGACTTTGCAATGTGCCGATGGGCTACGGAGCGACCAAATTTGGGGTCCGCTGTAGGGAGTGTCCACCCTAGCGACGTAGACAGTCCAGAAAATGGGGACCGTCCGAAAGGGGCGAGGCGAACATGCAAAACAGACGTGTGAAATTAAGGGTCCATTAAGTAGGAAGGGTGTCAAAAATGTACTTAATGTACCTTAATTTCGCCACTGGAAATTGGCGTGGTTAGTACGCATATGTGTCTCTGGTGCGATTCCAGAGCACGTTACCGCCTCTTTATCCTTTGTAGCGTCGCCGTGATATTCGTAGATCGTGGCTGGAACGTCAACGAAAAGGCTCAGTTTCTCACCCTGTCCGGACGACGAATTCGACGTTTCTCCCAACGCGCAGCTCACTCGATTCATTATATCCTTTCTAGCCTCTCGTTGTGCCTCCTGTTGTTTTCGTTTGTTGTATATTCTCGGTGCTCTGCTGTCCTTGTGGTTCTTCGACTGGTTGTCTGTCCGCGACGGTGCAAGGGATATGATTCGTCGTATAGCTTTTGCGGGCGATTGTCGTCGGGGAGAGGAAAGTGTGTATGCGTCCTCCATCGTATATTGTCGTTGACGTTGTTCGTGCTGTTGCAAATGCGCTGGTCCACATGGCATAAGATTCGGTATCGAATCGTTCTCCTCGCTGCTAGATGGTGGGTTTCGAACAAAATTCATCTCTCCAGAACAACTACTTGTTTTAGATGAGTCCACGGATTGTTTCGGAGGGCAATCATTTACTGTTGGACAGGGCAACGATGTATGTTTCTTGTCTAATGGGCCCTTGAGAATGGGAATACCATTGTCTTCGATTGCGTTGGTGGATAACCCTGTGTTTGACTGGTGGGTGTCGGGCTTTGACGATGGCAACGCGGTTTTGGAATTTTTCAGTACTCTACTCTGTCGTTTGTTTTAAATGGGAACTGCTGTACCATCGTACACACGATGATCGTCCATACTCCGTTGAGATATAGTTTTCCCATATAGTTGTTCGAATTCCTGCATTATCTGCCATTCGTCGTCATCGTCATCCTTGGGATAGAGCGTCGGTGCTGGTATCGTCGTACTGGTTCTCGTTGTTCGCGACTGTGGTAGTACGGAGATGACGGTTGTGTCAGGGGGCAGGTCAGTCGATCCTGGAACTGACGAGGTAGATGAAGAATGATTCATTGTCGACTGTACGCTCCTCTTTGATTCGTTCTCAGAGTCACTGTCAGCATCCTCCTTCTCATCAGGGGGGACGTAGATGCATGTGCGTTGGTGACACAAAAGGCAGGAACTTCTATGGCGTTGAGAGTGTGTGCTGCTTGGTCCTCCTGCTGCTCTCGCGCGGTCGATAAATCGCGTTCGCTAACGGAATCAATTCCACCTTTCTACAAGTGTCGATGAAGGTCACGACCAGAATTGACCAGTACAGGTTCTCGAATATCCGCCATCTATCTATGCCTCTGATATTGAATCTAGCGGCTGGACCGCCTCTCCGGAAACGTAGTGAAGGATTGAATTCGCCATCCGATATGTCTATATCTGTTTCGTCGGTGTCGTAGTTCTGTCAATAAATGACTCAGCACCTTTGGGCTTTTCTCGCCAAGACGCCAACCTCTAAGTTGAAGAGGGACCAAACAAGAATGTTCGCTTTTGATCCCGTTACATCGCTATGTCTCGTCACCCCCAAAACCCAGTTTTTGCCCAACTTCTCAACTGCCACTCCAGTCCAAGGCCACAGAGCCGAATCGAAACGAAACGAAGAGGAAAGGATAGTGTTCACGACCGAGAATTGATAAACGATATGGTTCCTATTCCTCTACCGATCACAGGCGATAATGATAGCGAAGATGATGATCTCTCGGACGAGTCGTCAGAAATCATACGTTCAGCCGCGCGAGTGCCTTAGGCTGCGAATCCACTATCACCACTCTTCCCAACCTGACCTTGAGACTCAAACGTGTCTATTGTCCCCATGGAAGAATTGACTACATTATCTCCACAATCTACGCGCAGCATTCGGCTTCCTAACGAAGCAGTACTTCAAGATTTACGACCATACATAAAGTCTTCTACTTCGACGAAAAATTTCGGATCCTACCCTTATCATGGTTCCTAAATTTCCTCTGTGGCACAAAGAGCGCAGCGCGAAACCTAGTCAGATAGCAACCATCGCCACTCTTCATTGAACAATCCCTTGAGACTGAGGAAGATTCGAGACCTCTGTGACGAGGTTCTATCAAGGATCGGACCACCAGCACCAATTTCGCCACATCCCTTCCTTTCCATCTAAACACCTTCCCAACAGGATAAATAGCTTGTCTGAGAGTTATTGCCCAGAGAATTTCTTCGCCCTGTAGTCATCTAGCATCTCACAGTAGGCTAAGGACCATGATCAACGTTCTGAACACAGGAAGAAATGATTCGTCCGTCGGAGCATTCTCAATTCCGATGGAAGACGAGGGTGGAGGGGAAACGCTAATTGTCGCTACCATGTCACGTGTACCACCATCCTCCATCTGCAAGGAAACCATATAGTCTTTTTCACGTAATAGTTCGCTAGAAATGATGTTGTCCTGTAACCATTTTCGGAATTCTTGCTTGAGAAGTTCGCCTCCCATTTCCACTGGTAAGGAGACAGTCTCTATACCAAAATCTCTCAAATCAAGAGCACATTATTGGATTTCTCGGTAGTAAGCACATTAGGTACGAACGTACATGAGATACGTATACGAGCAATACAATAACCCATACGTAGGTATGGGAGAAAA
>Ga0194115_10005230_pt1 | contig 13599 bp, 13 predicted proteins | sample TA2MahsurfametaG_3_FD_148656 | JGI IMG/M metagenome (GOLD analysis project Ga0194115, IMG submission 148656) | Freshwater microbial communities from Lake Tanganyika, Tanzania - TA2015002 Mahale S4 surface | ecosystem: Environmental > Aquatic > Freshwater > Lake | place: Tanzania: Lake...
TTGAACTCCAGAAATTGAGTTGGCTACGATCGCCTAAAGTCGAAATTGGGGTCTAACTTATCCCACGTGGGATAACGTGATGCGATATGGGTTAACAGAGGTAGAATCTCGACGAGACAGAAGTGTCCCTCAGTAGTAGCCATAACCCTCGACGATGACATCAATGAATCCTTCTGGAACTTGCGAAGATGATTCGTAGGGTCCAGCAGGACATACTGTATCTCCTTTACCCCAAGTTTGACCTGTCGAACGGAACCTTGTAAACGTCGTTTCCCCCTGTTTCGGGTGTGTCGATGATGATTGTCTTTCCCCCCATCGAAGACTGCTTTCACATCTGGAGTGATGAGTCCCTTCATATCAAACAGAGTGATCAATTTGACGAACTCCAACTTGCTCAAAGAATTCAGAGGTGAAGAAACCGCCCAAAGGGACTTCGTCTGGACGAAGGCTAATGGATCTTGTTCTTGAAATATACAAACAAGACCGAATGCATCACAACTCAGCGGTGTAGACGAAAGAACAGCCGACATCAAAGAAGGACGAAAACAAATCGATGTATCATCCGCCAGTTGCGATTGACGCACGGCGGCGTGGGTCTCGTGGTACTCCTAAAGAAGGTGCCGGCGCTATCTCCGATGAGAACAAAATTGGCATGTACCCTGGGGATGAAAGACGGACGGTCATTCTTTTCCAACACTTGTTCGCCCGAAGATCTCGATCAAAAATTTCAGTAGTTCCATGTGGTAACTCTGAAGCGTACTCGATACGTCGATGCTTTACGTTGATGACAGTCGCACCATTCGCGTTTACAATTTCGATGAGTCGAAACTCTGGTCGGCAATCGCTGCTCGTCGCAGCGTATTCGGGATTCGAGGCAGTCCTAAAAGCATGGGTACCCGATTCTATGTCACTTGGACTTAAGGAAGTCTCTTCACCGAATTCAACTGCCATCCTCATCTCGACGTGTCGAACAACGGTGTACCGTATTCGCGGGACGATATCGACTTGCCGAAGCTGTGTTTCCAATGATTGCCCCACCTGTTGGTATTGGGCATAGAAATCAGATTCGTACATTCCACGTGCAGCCCGCCTACCGATGATGCCAATAGTAGCACAGGCACAAATTACTCGTCAATGGTTGCAATTCCTTCTTGCCACCGAGACTACACGCTCAAAGCGACGTCGGCACATCCTCGACAACGCAGAGGAAAGCTTCATTCCAGCTGCAAGGATGCTGGAGGTACTTTCGCTTCCGTACCTTGACAATCGATGTCACCTTGATCGTGGGTGCGTACGGGTCGCATATCTCTCCTTCTTACGAATATACTTCTATGTTTCGACGAAGCTTGTCTGAAGGATCTTCAGCATCGATGCAAATATCACACGGAAGGTACAACTGTCGGGGTCGAATCGTAGTTTCAGAACGATGTAATCGTCCCCGTTGGTTACCGTGGTGGGACCAGCTCTGGAGCATCCGGCGTTCTCTCACATCACCCCACCCCCCGAAAGCCGACGGTATCTGGCCTCATTTGAATTGAATTTCTGCGAGACCGCCTGATCTGATCTACATCAGTGATGAAAACTGATGTTTGGAGTGGTTAAGAAGGGCCATGGGAGAAGTGCCAGAGAAAAACTATCTCGCTGTCAAGAAATTGTGAGCCAGCAAAGCGACCGAAATCCAGGATGATGTCACGAATTGAAACTTTTTTGGACGACAGGGGCTTATGATTTCTCGTTAATGACCTCGGCGATGACGAACAAATTACAGTGCCCTTCTCGGATGACGAATGTGAGAATGACCTTGAGGACACCCAGAAATTGAAGAATCCAGATGAAACCCTTAAGAGACTATATTTAAGCCCCACATGGTATCGGCGTCACGCGGAAGAATTCTTCACATTGTCACCATCTTAGTTAGGCATCATATATATCTATCAGTATATCTTCGCTCACTGTCATCGGGTGAACGGGGAGAGCTCGCCGTCTCCCACCAAGACCATCGCCAACACGAGTTTGGCTTTCCAGCCAAACAACGGTGTCGGGGATTACGAACCTCACGGAAACCTTGTCAAAGGACCCATGTGGCCTTCTCCATGACAATAGTTCACGAAGCGTCTTCTATCCCATCATCGAAGTTACCATCGAGAATCCGTCCTGTTTGTTCTTGCCGGTAGTTATCGCTTAGTCTTTGTTGTAGTTGTTGGGTTTTCTACCAACCCATTCCTGTGTATTTTCCTACGATAGTTGGTCTGACTCGACCACAAAACTACGAATCGTGATGACCATGAATGAACAGCACATATCGTTCCAAGATGAAACACTATCTCAAACGATTTCCTCTAAATTGGCTATTTCCGAACCGAATTTTGACGACTTGTCATCATGTTCGTCGTCATCGTGGTCATCTGTGGCGAGTACTAGACGACATCATGACGACGCCGGTTCTGATTGCTCGATCCGACGACCGATGAAATCTTGCAATCGGGTAACACGACGAAGACAAGAACCATCACAACAGCACTCAAGACCAATACGAAGGCTCCAGAGGATTAGTCTCCTTACAGTTGATACGTCCCTCGAAGGTCTCCCCTCCTTGGGAGAGGAGGACGCGGAAAGGAAAACCTACATTGTGCCACCTGCGCCTAGGAATGGCAATGTGACGACGATGGCGACGATGACGACAATAACAACGACAGCAGCAGCAACGACTCAAGGTGTCCCAGGATTTCCAGACTTTCCAGACCAATGGCTGAAGGAATACGACGTCGATGATGATGATGTGGGTGGTGGATCGTCATCCTGGATGACCCGTCGTCGTTTGGGTTCCTCTCAAGTGGATTCTTCGAGGGATATGACGACTCCCAGTTCCGGTAGTAGTGCTGCTTCTACTACTGCTGCTACAACTACTAGAATTATCAACCGAAAACAACGAGCAGAATCGATCCAACGAGCACACCAGGGTGTGGTATTGCGACGACTCCGACGTCAAGCGGTCAATATTGCAGGACTCAAAAAAGTACCTAGTAGTCGCATCATGACGGTATCGAATCATGTATTACCATGCTTGTCTCAACATTACAACAATAACAACATTGACAACAGTAGCACCATTACGAAGGCAGCCAAAACAGTTCATAAAATTCAAAGACGATCGAAAAATGTATTGCTACAAGTACAACAACATCAACGGCAAATAGTGGCTTTACGAAAGAGTCTGAGTGGACTTAGCTGTACATAGAAGAGAAGAAACAGTGACGAACCTATCTTCTTACTGAATGGGTGGAAGAACATGGTTGAACTCTGCTCAAGACACGTTTTTTCCACTGTCCTTTATTGTGGTTGTTTGTTTCCATCAATGCTGTCGAAATATTGTTATTTGGTCGTTTTTTTGGGAAGGTCATTAGTTGAAAAGTTGTTGTTTTCCTGTTGCTGTCGCAGACGGAAGTAGATGCAAGAAGAACAAGAGAGTCAAAGGGAATCCCGTAAATGATGTCCCTCTTGCTTCATTGAATGGTTTCTCACTATCGAGTTCTACGGACGCTCTACTACTAGTCTAAGCCAATAGTCCTTCTCCTATTCGTGACTTAGGTCGAAAGTACATGAATTCGCTATCCTCGTTTGGGTGGATCGAGGAATAAAAACAAGAACTTGAGAGTAAAGTAGAAAACTACTCCAATTTACGACGCTTGACCTGATTTTCTCTCATTAGGCTCCAGATTTGACTATTCAAGTCGTCCGGGATGTCGTCGTCGTCAAGACCAAGGTCTTGGAGTGCCGTATTGGTTTCTAATGCCTTGGTAAATTCCGTGGCACCTTCTCGACCAATGTTATTCCTCTCAAGCTGTAGTTCCTTCATTACCTGATTGGGTTCTATGGCCTTGGCCAATGCAATGGCACCCTCATCTCCAATGTCATTATTGCGAAGACCAAGAGTTTCAAGTGTCTTGTTTGATTCTAACGCCTTGGCGATGGCTTCGGCACCCTCAGGTCCAATTTCATTGTCGTGAAGATATAGTTCCGTAAGGGTCTCATTGGTTTCCAAGGCCTTGGCAATCGCCTTTGCATCTTCAACGTCCAGGTAGCACTTCGAAAGATCGAGACTTTGAATTGTCTTGTTTATTTCCAAGGCCTTAGCTAACGCCAGAACACCACCACCTCCAATAAAGTTCGACTGGAAATCTAGAGACTTGAGTGCCGTATCGGTTTCCAGAGCCTTGGCAATCGCCACTACACCCACAGACCCAATGCTGCCATGGTCAAGATTGAGTGCCCCGACCTTCGTCGTTGGATTCATCAATGCTGCAGCGATTCTACTGTGATATCGGATGCGAACGCAATCTCGGTCCCGCCATCAAAGGGATCTTGGGGGATCGACTGGTATAGTATATCCTGCCGAACCTCCAGTCTCAACCTTCTGAAAGATCGGAATAAGTTTGCTGCAAAACAACGCAGACGAAGAATACCGGTTCCCCACTCCCCATCGATCCAGCTGTCTGACAGGTAATTTGTTCTGGATATGAACCAACCGGTGGCACCACTGCCTGAGCCAGAACGACCTGAATTGCCGGAGTGTTTGCGGGATGCGACAGTTTATCTAAGGAAGGGGAACGGCCTCTCCACCGGAACTGTTGACCTTGTTCGGCAAGACGACCCTGAACAGGCCTATAGAATTGATGATACACGTCCAGAAATTAATTTAGATGACCACCATGCGCCTGGTTGGGGTCGAATTAAGTTCGCTGTCAGACTACCTCGACTTCGAGTTCAAAATCGCATTATGTTTCGACTACCACTTGACGACGAAATACCAGAGCGCGTTGCGATCAAGTGTCTCAACATTGACGCGGTGGACGAAGCGTTGCGTCGGGGTACTTTCGAAGACCCCTATAGAGGAATCAACCGCATGCTTGCTTCCGGGGACAACATTCATGTCCTAGGCTGTATTGAAGCCCTCAGAGACGAAAACACTCTCTACATCGTCATGCCATACTGCGAAAACGGATCCCTCCATGATCTTCCTGATACGATAATGTCCGAAGAGGAAGCTCTGTCTAAGTTCTCGCAGATCCTTGATTGCTTGCTGTATCTTTGACGTCATCAAGTCTGTCACAGGAACTTGTCACGTGGGAAATTTCTGATCTACGGCGATCGCGTGGTGTTGAGTGGCTTTGCACAATCCTTTCAGCTACCCCCCGGAGCTTCGGTAGTGATTCCAGACGCTATACCACATGGGACGTTTGATTTCCAGCCACCAGAAGTGTTCAGCAGTCTCCATTACGATGCCTATCAGTGCGACCTGTGGGGGACAGCGTTGATCTTGTTCTATCTGTTGACTAGTGAACTCCTGTACGATTTCCCACACGTCGACGATCTGATGTTCCAGTTTTTCATTTTAGCTAGAGGAATGGATGGGATAGAAAATGATTTGTTTACGGAATGCTTCAAACATGCGAAACGAGTCGAACAAGAAGAGTATGACAACGAGGACGAACAAGCATGCCACTGTCACATGGACCGCATCTGCCAGGCCCGCCGTCTACGTCCAGTCTTTGGTATCGTGGAGAGTCTGAGTTTCGAAAGACGGAAAATTCTGTCGAATTTGTTGAGATTCGATGCAGACGAACGATGGGACCTCGACGCGGTAAGGCGTTCAATTTTGGTTAATAATGAATAGTGAACGGAATGCTACTACAAAATGTAAAGGTGTAACCGACTGTCTTCGAAAGATAATCAAACGGGATCGAAAGCTTAAGTTTTTCGTGGTGGTGGATCTCTCAGGGCCATACTGGCTTCCGGATTTCCTATCCCGATCCTTATCCCATGAATCCATCCCTCTCTAATCCCGAGACTTAGCGAAACAATCGATAGAGCACGGGAAAGCGCGAATAGGTCGAACGATTTCGTCCAACCAGGACTACCAAATCAAACAAGGAGACGGCCGACTGTCGTGGCGCAATCTCTCCATTTTCTGATGGTTTGTTGAACAGTATTGAGCGTGCAGAACCGGACATCATGGCCAAGATGATGAGCCATGATGTACTGTTCGGACAAGTATGGAAGAGGCAAGACCAAGAATCGAGAGTCCTCGATACCGTACTCTGGAGATACGCCGAACATCATGGGTCGTATGCCATCGAAGCCATCATCGTCCGGGAGTGGTGTACAAAATTCCACTTTCGAGCTCGCGGGATATGTCACAAGGATGATCACAGACTTTCCTTTCAGTATTTTCCAGAGGAAAGTCCCGCCTCCCAGGACGGAGTCCGAACGAGTTCACGAGGCTTCATCTCTCGGTAGCTACCAGAGAGGGTAGAGATGTCCTTGGCGGGTTCACCCGATGTACCAAAATCCAATAGACTGGAACCTGAAATAATGAAATGAAATGGAAAATCTTAGGTACGACTTTGCCATGGAGAAAACATGACCCTCACAACCCGATGTCGGAACTTACTGCTTAATTTTAGGACAGACGAGACGACCTCCTGAGACGGCATTGGATGAACTTGTTGTTCACTACTACTTTGACTAGCGTCAGGTACGTTAGTTGACTTGTTTTCTTGGACAGGGAAAAGTCGACGAGTACCAGTGCTTCGTCCCCATACTATCTTATCCTTTGTATTCCTCCTGTTGCTAGTAGTGGTGGGTGCTTCCGGTGTGGTCGCGGACGAGTTAGCACAATCATCATGCAGTAGGATCTGATCCGCTTGGATCCGATCTTTCGCAGCCCGGGATACTGCCACAGATTGGGCCCCCTCAGATACCTTGCGATATTCCTCCCGGATCTTTTCAATATCCTTCACTCCCTTTTCCATTTGGCGAGATTGCTCATCCCATACAGAGTCTATGGCTCGTTCCCGTAGCTCTCTGATAGCCTTCGACCCCTCTGAAGTCCATCCCTCTAACCCTCGAACGTCTACGCATGACCATTCTATTTCATCTCCGAAGGCATCTCGAGTTCGATCGTCTGTCTTTCGTGCTTCGAATATAGCAATCTCGGCTCTGGCCATCTGTACCATTTTCTCGTAGTCAGAGTTATTGTACCAGACATTCTCTACTTCAACCGACGTATAGTCATGAATATGAATCGTCGCACAAAATGAATCCGAACTATCAAACCTAATGGTAGTAGTAGCAGTAGTAGTAGTCGCGGGTACTACCACCGGCTCAATCTCGTCATCGATTTCTTCCTCGATCAATTCAAATTCGTCACCATCATCATCCGTCAAAACTTCCTCTTCATAGTAGGACACTTCATCCAAAATCTCTTCGATCGAGGATATTTCAGATGGTTTTGGTAGTTTCTCTACTACCAAACTTTTCTCGGGCGGTTTCATTCGAAATTGAAAGGTGAAACGAGCAGTAGCTTCTTTGTCATGGTAGGAGAGTCGATTCTTCGAATACCTTAATGTTCGTCTTGACACTGTCAGTTGGGGAGATGAGGAATACAACTCTGCCATCATCATCTTTCTAGAACGTAGCGATGGACCGACTATTGAGACAGAGTCTTGAAGACAATACCGTCGTCTCGTCCTTCCCATCTTCGACGAGTCCATCGAAACCCGCGTGAATATAGGAGGTGTATCCGACACAAGCCATGCACTCTCGGTTTTCAAAGACACCATCCTCTACCAGTCTCTTATATCGGCAAGTATGGACGATGTAGATTCTCAGACGTTTGCAGTTTGATCTTCGACGAAAAGGATGCTTTCTGCTGGCGCCATCTCGCCCGGGTATGATCTTTCATACAAAACTCGGTTATAGGCAGAAAGTTCCACGAATGAAACCCAACTCCCAGAAATGCCGCAATATGCTACTTACCGCATATTTCCCCCCTTTACCGACATCAACGTAGAAGAGGGTACCTAATTTCGAACGCGCATCTCAGAACACCACTCCGTATGTTTATTCCGTAGTCGCTGGGGAATTGCGAGGAACACACGGTCAGTATGACAACAGTCCAATCGTTCGACTTCCTCCGTATCGCAAATACCGTACCCCTCGTTTTTACGCGATCGATGATGTTGTCGTACTAACTATCTCACTTGTATGTGACCAGACTTAAGTGATTATGATCATCCTCACCGTAATGGAGACACTACTGTATTCTATGTATGTAAACAGTCGTCGTTCAATAGTCAAGAAAAACGCCAGAAAATAAACACTTCCCTAACTGTAAGAGAACTATGTTTGCCTTTCGTCCTTCTTTCCATTTCTAATACTTTCCACTAGAAACATTTTGTTCCCATGATGGACGGGTCTTTTGTTCCTCGATACGTTTCTCTATTCGTTTTTCGCGTCGATCTTCACGATATGTTTTATGTGTACCCGGTATGGGGACAACGCCTAGTAGCTTTAGCATTTGCTTCTTCTTCTTGTTGGTTTTCTCGGCCCCCAATCCACCACCCTCACCATTGCTGCCCTCTCCTGAACCGTTCAGACTCGAATCGGAATGACCTTATGCAAGAAGAGAAAGGAAACTCAAAAGAGTTAGAACATCGTGGAAATAAAGCTACTCGTCAAATGACACAAGTGAATATCAATGTACATGAGAACGAAGACCTTACCCTCAGTTTCTTCATCCTTAGCAATGGTAGCTTGAGCAGCGACACGGATTGTTTGATGTTCACATTCCTGTTTCTTCTTCGCGGGGACTAATGCCTCCTTGAGCATTTTCCGATCTAATGTCGCCGTGGCGACGGCTGTCTTAGTAGCGACCTTTCCAGTCTTCAATGCGACCTTGCCAGTTAATTTCGTCGTCTTTACTCCCAATCTTGCAGCCTTACCGACACCCCCGGCAGTGACCTTGACAGACTTCCCAAGTAGAGCCTTTGATTTGCCCAATAATTTTCGTTTCGCCTTCCGTTCCTTTTCTTCTGCCTCAATTTGCCGAATCCGTTTCGCAATCAATTCATCAGAAAAACCACGATCCTGTGCAATCTGTTGTGCCCCCTTACTTATAATCTGATAACATTCTCGAATCCTTTCAACGTCGTTAATGCCCAAATCCCATTGCCTACTTTGTTCATCCCAAACGGCTTCTACTGTACTCTCCTTCAGAATCTTCACCTTGGCAGCACCCATCGACGTCCAGGCCTCGAGACCACGATATTCAATCTTCTTCGTCGTCTTACTTCCTACCTTCCGGCCAAGTTCCCTCGTCCGTTCTTCTACCTTCTGTGCAGTCTTCCGAGCCAGGGCGACCATTTTATCATAGTCATCACGTTTATACCATGATCGACTTATCTCATGTTTCGTATAGTCGTTTATATGCAATATCGTTTGCATCTCATCAAATTCATCAAATCGAATCGTGATATGTCTCGGGGGGAGGTCATCGACTCCCGCTGTCGTAGTGACATCTTCATCAATTACCTCTTCTTCAAAAAATTCTTCTGAAGCATCCTCATAGTCATCCTCGTGAGTACCCGTCGACGAGACCCGACTTGCCGCCAACCGATCCTTTGCCAAATTGGCATTCGCATTGGCCTGTGCCACCCATAACGCTGTACTCGTCACAGACGCGGAGCCGGTATGACTTTCGGGATCGACAAATCGACTCTGCCTGGTCGGAGATGCAGGTGAGTGTGGTCCAGTCTTGTGACCCTTTAGTAGCTCCTCACCCTTGGCATGTCGATTGAAGACTGGCGGAGGGTTATCCGCTACCTTGTCTCCACACTTTTTCTTAGTTAGGGGGATCTTAATTCCCATTTCCTATGCTCTTTCGTTCTGAGAATAAGTCTCTTAAGCTCCCCTGAAGTTTTCTGTGCTTCAGTATCTATCGGGGGCAACGAAAACCGATTGAGCTTGCTCTTTTTCACTTTCTATTCACTGTCAACAAAACCCTGTTGTTGGAGGGTGGAGAAAATCCAAGTGCCTTCTCCCCCTGTCAGCACGCGGGGTGTTTTAGCGTCTGGTTGGTACCGTACTGTATATCGCGTCATGCATCAACTACACGCGGTATCACGACGGTCGGGTCTTTTTCGCTGCTTCCGACCATCGTGAAAATGGGACGGATGACCACACGAATCCCGTGGCATAAATATTCGAGTCCGGCGTGACACACCTCGTTAAATTTCTTCAGGGCGAAGTGTTCCGACTGGGTGGAACATCGCGGTCTTGCCGTGACCATCTCATACCGTTGTACAAGAAACTCCGGTACATCGGGAAACCGCCGCCTATCGTAGCTTCTTTGTCACAGTTGTCATACTACGGCTAGGTTATCCAGAGGGCTATGTATCTAACCAGGCAGGTATCGAAAAGGATGTAATAAAGGGAGCTCTGTAGGGTCGATGATGTGATACCACTGAATCCCCTCGGCTTACAAGAGGTTCCGGATCGTTGCACTGGTCGTATGCGACGACAACAAAACATCTTCCAAGACTGTACTATGGAAGACATGGAAATTTATTGGGGAGGGGGAGGAGAAGAAGAAGAAGAAGGACGCCACTGGCTGGGGATGCTGGACTAAACCCTTTGGCGCCGAGTTCCTCTATCGGTATCTACGAATATTACCCTGGAGAGCCGGCAGGCGCGACAGTAGAGTATGCAACGTTCCGTTACTCGAACTCCCGCGGCGGAAAGGTAAGAATTACAGATTTACAGCGTATATATGTATAACGTCAGAGACACCTTCTATTTCCGTGTCCAATGATTTATACCACTTAGAAGCGTAGTCATCCTTCGTATCAATTCCAAATCTAAATAAATGAAATGAACTTTCAATGTGGCAAAGGGGGATGAGCCTGGAGGTGCTTCGAATCCACTCCTCAAATCTCCTCTGAAAGATGCTGCAACCTCACTCGGTCGTTGTTTTCACGGAATCGATCGCCCATAGTCACATACAAAAAAGGCTTCCTATCAAAAAACCCATCGCACCTCTCCCTCCCTTCTAGCTCATACAATCGTAGATTTATCTCAATGGGAAAGATTCTAACAACAACGGTACTTCTTTGGGCTCTCCTGGCGATGGTGGTGCCAAGTGTGGCGATTATTAAGGGAAGAAAGGCTGCGGAAGGACGTTTTCCATACTTTGTTTCCCTTATAAATAAAAAGGGTGCTCATCGATGTGGTGGAGTATTGATAGCTCCTGATATGGTCCTAACTGCTGCATCATGCAGTACCAAGTAAGTACTATCTGCCCGCTGACCACTTTGGGAGTTTCCTTTTTGTTTCTAATCGCCCCTAATACCGTTTTGGGCGATACACAGGGATTTCACTAGTGTATCTATTGGACGAGGGAGTGTCGCATCGCCTCGTCGAATTGCTGTAAATGAAGCTTACATTCATCCTTCGTATGATGCCGAGACAAAGGCATACGACATGATGTTGTTGAAACTGAAAAGTCGTTCTTCAGTTCAATGGGTGAGGGTGAATGCCAGACAGAGTATCCCTGGCGAATCTGGTAACGATGCGGATATTGAAATGATTGGAATTGGAAGGACCTCCCGAACATCAGGCTTCGCGGAAGACCTACAGATCAAGACCTTGATTGCTCTTGCGGAATCGGCCTGTTCTGCTGTCCTTACTGTCGGAAATTCGACTGGAGCCTACAGGGACCTATCCGATGATCATAAATGTTTCTCAGACTTACAATTCAGAAGTGGTGGTCAATGTTTCGGCGACGAAGGTGGTCCCATGGTCCAGGTCGCCGTAGGCGGGGTGGCCAGTGCGACCAATGATACCGTCGTCGCCGTCCTATCGAGGTAAGCTAAAATGTCTCCAAAAAAGGACACTCGATTGCTCTCCCGCAACCGACCATTGATGTCAATGACGAAAAAAACCACGCACATCTTGACTCACCGGCAGCATCCTTGCGTTGTTTTTTGTCTATGTCACGTAGCTTGTCGGGTGCCTGTGCCTCCAAGTCACCTAGTTACCCCACTCGTGGAACATTGACTTCTCTTTCGATGGATTTCATCAAGCAGGTTTTGTGTGAAGCTTCGGTTGCTCCACCACCGTACGCAAAATGCACTTAAAGAAACGAAGCTTTGGGGGAAATGTTTTCCGTCCTTTACGTTGTTTTCTTCGTTTGTCGTTACGTTACATTACGTACACACATTACATGCATGTCATCCATCGGCTGTTTCACGGGCGTCCCTCCTCTTCGCCTTGTTCCTTGTTAAAGTTTCGTTAACCCATCATCATAACCTTTCATAAGCTAGTCCTAACCGCATAGTACCGTAGTTTGGCAGCTACTGTTTAGTCTACGTCGGCGTACTCATAGAACAACCACTGATATTTCGTGTTCTTTCCTCCAGCGAGGCCGAAACCGACCACAGCGAAACGTGTCGGTTTTTTTTGCGCTGCTCATACTCTATACCTCAATGCTATGACCATGAAAAGCGTCGGATGTTGACCAAGCTTTTCATGTACCTTACCAGCCATTCACAATATCGACACCAATACGCACCCCAAACGAGCTGTAAACACGGATCATATGCACGGATGAGAGTCGAATGGCCACAAAAACTGTCATTATAGCCAAGAGGGGGAATATCGAAATGTACCAACTCCTACTAGCAATGATATGTCCATCAAAATGCGCCCCCCATGATGAAGCGTACGATGACCATTCCTTCCTCTATACATCAAGAGGAAATCGAAAGCCAAACATGAAATGCATGGGTAAGAGTCGGATGGCGACGAAAACTGCCCTGACGACCAAGACTTCGTAGCCATCAAAATACGCCCCAATGATAACAATATGATTCCCGTTCAGTTTGATCCCCATTTATTGTACATTATCTGCAGCAAGAAAGAGCGCATCAAATGGAAGGCGGGTGTGCATTGAGTTTTCCAAGAGTTCAGCAAACAAGTGTGCTTGATAAACTCACCTCTTTCCGGTCATATTCTATTCAGAACCTAATCCCCATACGTCACTATACCTCTGTAAATGACCTGAAACAAGAAAATCAGGGCTTAGTTGGAAAGGTGAGAAAGGAATTCGTTAAAAATTACGCCAACGGCAACTTCGTTTGTCGAAGAAGAAAGTGCGTACTCTCATTTTCGAGAGGAAGTCTCCCTCCAGATAGTAGCTCCGACCCTATTCGCTCAGAGCGCAATACCCATTCGGCCCTAGTAGGAACCCACTACCAATGATGGGGGTGGCATCATCATTGACGAGCTTATCATGATGACGAACATGACCAAGAAGCCGCTCAAGCGACAACGAAGACGACAAAGGTTCAAAGGGGCGAGATCTTTGGTGACGGTTGGGATAGAAGATTTGCTTTTCCAGGCATACCGTACACAAATATGTACTCTACTGCACTAGAGGGTATCCGAGGGTAGATAAGCCCCCCCAGGAATTCTCCATAACGAAAATTTTTTACGCTGTTTCGCGAGTTGTTGTGTAGGATTTTCTAATGCGAGCAAAAGCGAAATCCGTATATTCGCGTTATTCACTATTACCGTGGGGGGGGCTTACATAGCCTCGAATACGGTATGATAGCTGTTACGACTGGATTTTGGTGATTCCGCGTAGTCGACCGACAACGTTAACCCATATCGCATCACGTTATCCCACGTGGGTTTGCATCGCCAATTCCTCTAAGTATCGCTTTATAGGGCATATATAAGGGAATCAAAGGGGTGATTTTT
>Ga0194115_10005233_pt1 | contig 13590 bp, 5 predicted proteins | sample TA2MahsurfametaG_3_FD_148656 | JGI IMG/M metagenome (GOLD analysis project Ga0194115, IMG submission 148656) | Freshwater microbial communities from Lake Tanganyika, Tanzania - TA2015002 Mahale S4 surface | ecosystem: Environmental > Aquatic > Freshwater > Lake | place: Tanzania: Lake Tanganyika...
CGTGAATGCGGGTCGGTCATCTTCCGCCAGAATCGAAAGTCATTGAACGAAGAGTTGGGTGGTCGTAATCTGGCCATTGAACAACATACTGGGACCCGTGGAGCTGGATCCGCATTGCGTCAGATGCTAAGCGTTCGGGATATCACCACAAGTATGGAAGATGTTATCAAATGTGCGGTCGAGCTTGAAGCATTCAAAAGTCTGCGTCAACACGAGCCCCGCGAGGACACTCAGAATCGAGAAAGCACACTGGAAGTTGATATTTCTCTGAGCCAGCTAATGCTAAACAAAGACGGATCGGTGCTAACTCATGAGCACATGGATCAGACAAGCAAGACCAGAAACGACCAAAAGAATCCAAAACAGTATCTTCACCCTTCTAGTCTGGAGCTTGCCCTATCCATGACCTGCTTTCTCAGCCCATCACCTTCAGGTGGACTATCAGTGTCGAGCAGTCCAGTAGCGCATCGCAGCAAGGAGGAAATTATGGCAATGGCACAAGACAAGCACGAACGACAACTCGTCTCGCAGGTTGTTTCGCCGCAGGACATTGGGGTGACGTACGACATGATTGGTGGCCTCTCCGAAGTGAAGGAGTTGCTTCGACAGAGTATCACCTACCCATTGAAATTTCCTCACCTGTACAGCGAGGGCATCGCGCGCGAAGCGGTAAAGGGGGTCCTGCTGTTTGGTCCTCCGGGAACCGGAGTAAGTAAAGGATCGGGAATTAGGCATAATTGCAATTCGTCGCCATTACCTAACACCTTCGTCCGTATCAGAAAACAATGTTGGCTAAGGCTGTGGCCACAGAAGGTGGTGCGAGCTTCCTAAGTGTGGACGCATCTTCGGTCGAGAATAAATGGCTTGGTGAATCCGAAAAGAATGCCAAGGCCGTGTTCACTCTGGCTCGTCGTTTAGCCCCGTGTGTCGTTTTTATTGATGAGGTTGACTCGCTGCTTTCAAGTCGAGAAGGAAGCTCTGACGATTCTGCTCATGGAACTTTGACAAGTGTGAAGACTACTATGATGAGTGAATGGGATGGTCTCAACTCGGGCACGAATGGCAGTGGCGACAGAGTCGTTGTTATTGGCTCTACGAATCGTCCTTTTGACTTGGATGAAGCCGTACTCCGTCGTTTTCCACGCCGTATTCTGGTTGACCTGCCCGATCTTGCGACACGTAAGGAAATCCTCGAGGTCACATTGGCCGAAAATCGCGTCGATCCAGCGGTCAACTTAACCGAAATCGCTGAACGTTTGGAAGGCTACACGGGATCCGACATTAAGGAGGTTTGTCGGGAAGCGGTGGTGCAAATCAGTCACGAACAAGCTCGTCTTTTGGATCAAGGATTTGCTAATTCCGAAGAAGATTTCACCGAAGGATCGTTGCAACGACTACGTCCAGTGGTAATGGCCGACTTTGAGAATGCCCTAAGCAAATTGAAACGTAGTGTTTCTGAAAAGGGCCGTGAATTGGCACGGGTCTGGGAGTGGAACGATGAGTACGGGGAGATCAAGAAGGAGAAATCAAGTCGATTGCCACAGCTCATGAATATGTATCTATAGATAAACTAGCACAATTTTGTCGCCATGTTTTTTGCTCGAAAAATCATCATGATGTATGTACCACTGCTCGTCGCAGCAAACAACTTGGCTCCATCGAGATTCACACTGCAACGCCAGCAACATCCAAACGCACCGGCGAAGTGCATGATGTAGTAGGTGAAGCTTGGCCATGAGGCTACGTGCCAGACTTCCTTCGAAAGTTTAGTAGTACGAACTGCATCTATGGAAAGGCAGTAGTCCATTATGAGATCGTTTCACGTGTCTCGTTTGACAGCACCGATATTTGTACGGTCGAAAAAGCTATGTTGCGGTCGCTAGTCTGCCTATCCCATCTGATCGAAACGTGTCCGCGTCGGCAACGTGGATTGACCGATTAAGTTTGAGTCCAAGCAGTCAAAGACATTTTTGTCGACCAGGACCTGACCAGGCATAATTTCTCAAGTTTTTTCCCTTATTTCATGAAGATGCGATATCATCACTCGTAGTTTTTGGTTGGTAGGCCTGTCAGTTGAACATCATCGACTTCCGTTCATGCGGCTTGTTCTCTCGTATGTATATGTATGTTTCAACTTTCACGATAGATCGAATCAAATTCGACGAACCAAGCCTGTCCGAGAAAAGGGACCTTCACGGATCATCAAGGGATCGATATTCATGTGACTAGGCCCCTGATCAAGAGCAACTTTAGATAGTCACTTCCTATCCTTCGACATGAGTTCCAGAGGACGACGAATCCGTGATGACGACGAGCCGGAAAACGATAGCGGCTCGGAATGTGACTATACAAGGCCAGACTCGCGTTCTTTTCACAGTGGGGGAGGCTATAAATCCGATCCAGGACCCCGCCGCAATTCTGGCTCACGCCGCAGCTATTTTGACGGTGAAGGAAGTTATACATCTCAAGGATCCCCTGACGGTCGAAGTTTTCGTTCTAGCGACGATCGGTATCGAGGCGGAAGATCCGTTAGCGATGGAAGTTATCGGTCCAATGAAGCTTTATCTCGGAACGAGTCGTCGTGGTCTGATAGAAACAACGAAAGACGTCCTCGATCCCCTGATTCTCGTCGAGGCGGTCGCGGTGACGGTAGCTATCGATCCCCCAGTTCTCGCCCAAGCTACGAAGACAGTTATCAGTCCCGGAGTTCTCGGCGCGATGGCAGTTCTTATCAATCCCGCAGTTCTCGAGGAAGTTCTGATGACAGCTATCGATCCCGGAGTTCTCGACGTAGTTACGATGACAGCTATCGATCCGGTACTTCTCGCCGAAGTGACGATGACAGCTATCGATCACGCAGTCGGCGAGGGGACGGTAGCTCTAGATCCTCTAACTCTCGCCGAAGTGACGACGACAGCTATCGATCCAGAAGTTCTCGCCGAAGTGACGATGATAGTTATCGATCCCGTACTTCTCGCCGAAGTGACGATGACAGCCATCGATCACGCAGTGATCAGCGGCGAGGGGATGGCAGCTCTCGATCCCCTGATTCCCGCCGAAGTTACGATGAGAGCTATCAATCCCCCAGTGCTCGTCGGCGTGAGGACGGCAGTAGCTTTCAATCCCGTGATTCCCGCCGAAGTGACGACGATAGCTATCCATCCCCCAGTGCTCGTCGGCGTGAGGACGGCAGCTTTCGATCTCCCGATTCCCGCCGAACTGACCATGACAGCCATCCATCCCGAAGTGCTCGACGAAATGGGGACGGCAGCTTTCGATCTCCTGATCCCCCACGGAGTGACGACAGTAGCCATCGATCCGATGGTCTTCGACAGGGCGGGGACAGTACCTTTCGAGCCCCTGATTCCTGGCCAAACGCCGACGGCAGCCATCGATCCCAGAGTCTTCCAGAGAGCGGGGACGGTAGCTTTCGACCGCCTGATTGTCGCCACAACGACGACGGTAGCCATCACTCGCATAGTGCTCGACAGAGTGGGGACAGCAGCTTTCAACCGCGTGATTCTCGCCGGAGTGACGATGGTAGCCATCGATCCCACAGTGCTCGACGAAGTTTTGACGACAGCGTTCGATCACGTGATTCCGGCCGTACTGACGATGGTAGCCATCGATCCAGCAGTGCTAGACAGATTCGGGGCGGCAGCTTTCGGCCCCCTCTTTCGCGCCGAATTGACGACGGTAGCCATCGATCCCCCAGTGCTAGACAGAGCGCGGAAAGCAGCTTTCGATCCCCTGATCCCCCCGAAACTGGGGATGCTAGCTATCGATCCCCAAGTCCTCAACGGGGTGGGGAGGGTGGCCTTCCCTCCCCGGAATCTTCCCAGAACAACGATGGTAGTCATCGATCCAACAGTTCTAGATGGAGTGGGGACGGCAGCTTTCGATCTCGTGGATCCCGTCAGGATGAAAGATATGACCCAAGTGGTGACCCAGGTTCTTTTGCGGATAGAGGGGGTGACTTTGGCGAATCCTTTGTTGGACAAGGGAGTCCGTCTGTGCGCTCGTTCGCTGAAGAAAGTAGTCTGTCACGTGCCGCGACGGAGAAAGAAGGCGATCAGTCGGGGCAATCGTTTCCAGGAGCAGGGAGTCAGTCAGCGAGATCGTTTGCGGGCGAAGGCAGTCAGTCTGGAGGTTCTTTTGCAGAAGACGGTAGCGAGTCAGGGCGGTCTTTCGATCGAGAAGGGGATCAGTCAGGGTTATCCTTTGCGGAAGACAGTATGCATAGTCATTCCAGAGCCCCCGCTGAGGACGAAGCGGGTCAGTCGGGACGCTCTTTCTCAGAAGAAGGTAGCCAGTCAGGGCGCTCGTTTGCCGAAGAAGGTGGTCAGTCTGTGCGCTCGTTTTCGGAAGACGGTAGTCAGTCAGGGCGCTCTTTTGCGGAAGAAGGGGGTCAGTCAGGGCGCTCTTTCGCTGAAGATTTTAGTCAATCAGGTGCCTCTTTTGCGGAAGAAGACAGTCGCTCTAGGCGCTCTTTTGAGGACGAAGGTAATCCTCGCGCAAATGCCTCCTTTGGGCATCACGGAAATCAGTCAGGGCGCTCGTTTGCGGAAGAAGGGGATCAGTCCGGGGTCTCTTTTGCGGAAGAAAGCAGTTATTCCAGAGTCCCATTGGAGGAAGAAGGTGATCAGTCAGGGCGCTCCTTTGCGGAAGAAGGCAGTCAGTCAGGGCGCTCCTTCACGGAAGAAGGTAGTCAGTCAGGGCGCTCCTTCGCGGAAGAAGGTAGTCAGTCAGGACGCTCCTTTGCCGAAGAAGGGAGTCAGTCAGGGCGCTCTTTTGCGGAAGAAGGTAGTCAATCAGGTGCTTCCTTTGGGGAAGAGGGGGATCAGTCAGGGCGCTCATTTGCGGAAGAAGGAGATCAGTCAGGGTTCTCTTTTGCGGAAGAAAGTAGTTATTCCAGAGCACCGTTGGAGGAAGGTGATCAGTCTTTTGCGGAACAAGGTGGTCATATTCAATCAGGGCACTCATTTGCCGGGCAAGGGGGTCAGTCCGGGCGTTCTTTTGCCAAAGAAGATAGTCAGACAGGGCGATCTTTCGCCAGGGACGGAGCGCATGCCGAGCGCCCTTTTGCCTTTGCCGAAGAGGGGGGTAATACCGGGTGCTCTTTTGCCGAAGAAGGTAGTCAATCGGGTGCCTCTTTCGCGGACGAAGGCAGTAAGTCAGGGCGCCCTTTTGCTGAAGGTGGTTTTGTTGAAGAAGATAGTCATGCAGGAACCTCCATTGAGCACGAAGATAATCAGTCGGGGCGCTCTTTCGCGGAAGAAGGCAGTTTTTCGGAAGGTAGTCAGTCGGAACACTCTCGCGCGAACGAAGTTACAAAGGCCGTTTCTGAAGATGCCTTCGGTTCTCACCCCTTTGGAAACCAAGTCACCGATGACAAGGGTGATGCGACATTTTTTGGCACAAATGGATTCTCCGACAGCCAGTTTGGAGACGAAGATGGCTTAGCCTTTGGCAACTTCGATAAATTTCCAGTAGCGACGGAATCCAAAGACGACTTTGCTCGTGACAATTTTGACAATGCCACGATGAGCGCTTTTGCTTCGAACGAGGGGGGTGGAGATGATGGCTTTGATCCATTTGGAGGCCAGATGTTCCCAGACAGCCCCGTCAAGCGTACGATGAAGGAATCGCAAGCGCACCACGATCAGGATCACTGGGAGAAAACCACTTCAGATTCGCTGAGGAGCCTCCAACATCAAATTCCTGCCGGTGAGACGTTTAGCGCATTCGTCCACGACTTTGGAACTGAAACGCAATTCGGCGGATCAGAGGATGTCGACCACCCGGAAGCGGCAGCATCGAATGACTCATTCTCACCAGGTTTTCACAAATCCGAGATACCCAAGGCGGCAGCCGAAAATGACAGAATAGGCGAATCAAGCAGGAATGCTAGGTCGTTCAAAGGAAGCGAAAGCAGCCACCGCTCGTTTCAAAAGGAATCGCTTCGCAATGCTGAACTTGAACCAGATGACGACGACGGCCGCTCGGAGTATGGTGGCGCACGTGGGCGGAAAGACGATTCGGAGGAAGCACCCGAAAGCCCAGAGGTTATGGAAGATGAGGAAGATGGGAGCTCAGGTAAAGAGAAAAGTTCTGGAATTCCGCAACGCGTGTCGAAGGACAGCTTCGGTGCACCAATTCATTCAGATAGTCAGTCCTCGGGAGAACAGTCAGATCGAAGGCGGGGCAATGACGATCATGTCGAGGCAGAAGCTTCCATTAACTCTCGCAGCAGCCTCCGAGATTCATACCGAAGTGGCTCGGAGTCCGTCGGAAAATCCGTTCATTCTGACCGCAGTCAATCAAGCAATAGATCATTCGACAGTGGGCGACAGCATAGCGAGCAATCTGCATCATTTGTGGAGTCAGATGGATGGTATTCCAGGCATGATTCATTTGGTAGTGGCTCGGAGTCAGTCGAAAAGTCCGTTTACTCGCACCCCTCGGAGTCAGTCGAAAAATCTGTGTATTCCGACGATGTCAAGTCGGACCATGATAGTGTACAATCTGCATCATTTGCGGAGACAAATGGATCGCAATCTAGGCATGATGCCCCTGGACATGATTCATATGGTAGTGGGTCGGAGTCAGCCGAAAAGTCAGTTTATTCAGAGCGTTCGGAGTCACAGTCAATCCAGAAATCCGTCTATTCGGACGAAGGCGCGTTAGACAACAAGTCATCCAACAGTGGGCGGCAGGATAGTGAGCATTCTACATCATTTCAGGAGGCAGACGAATGGGAATCCAGGCATTCTAGGTCAGTAGCGGACGATGATGGCGGGGGAAATTCATTAAACTCAAGATCGATGGAATCTTCGGGGCCGTCACCGGCCAAAGAAGAATCGAGCCATGCTCCTGGCATGGCAGATACTGGCATGGCCCCGGCACCAAAAGATGCCCCATCACCGGACGATAAAGACCGGTCGATCGTAGAAGAAAATCAGGATGACGACGAGTCTCTTGGTCTTGGCGATGTGTTCGGTGAATCCAAGCTTGTTGACCACGACGTGAAACAAGTGGCAGAGCAAGCCCGGACGGCTCCCTCACGGACACCCCCTCGTAGTTCGGCCGATGAGACCCGAGATGAACACAGTGGAAGAGGAGAAAACAAGACCGTAGTCTCCCAGGACGACCAAAGAGATAGGAAATCGGAGTCTGAAGAGCGCAACATCGAACCATATACTGAACCGGGGCCCAAAGAGCGCGACGTCCACCCTTACGAGGAGCCGGAACCTAAACCAAAAATTCTTCCTAGACCAAGGGTACCAGAAGACCCAGAAGAAAGGCGAAAGCGGAAAAGGCTCAAGAAAAAGCTACAAAAGGAGGCGAAGAGCCAAGCACTATTGGACCTCGTCTCAAACGTGAACGAGGCTATGCTGGAACTGCAGGCAGTCGGAGTAGAGCCTGCTGATGAAACGTCAGCTCATCACCTATTGCATACCTTCGATGAACTCGTTGGGATATACTTGCAGCTTTCTGACGAATTAGAACTCCTGTCGACTTTCGCCCAAGCGAAGAAACGGAAGGAGAGGGAAGCTATGGTATCTCTGCAAGCGCTAAAATCCGTATTGAGCTTTGCGGATATCCTTGAAGAATTGTTCGCAGATCTCCAGCCGATTATTCTCGATTGCTTCGAAGAAGATCCGGATGAAGAGATGGATGAAATGCTCGATCGGCTCAATTCCCTGGTGGATTTGCTTTGTGAGACTACCCATCGTGTTGGCGAAAGACAAGAATGGAGCGAACGTGCCGAAACTACGTACGTGACGTTGTTGGAACTTATTGAGCGAGAAACAACGGAATTGATCTCGCACTTTGACGACGTCGAAACGCCGGAACAAACTCTCTCAGCCAATATTCACGAAGCCTGGTCCGCTACCGGGCATATTGAAGAGTTACGGGCCCTGCAATATGCTTCGGATCCTTGGCTATTTCGACAATTGTGCTATGAAGTAATGGTTAGCACAGACCAGTGGTGCCCAGATATCACGACGCTTATGGAAATCTGCGGTATTGATACGGCTCTCTTAGAAGAAGAACCTGACTCTGAGTATCTCGCCCGAGAGGAAGAGGAACTTGCACCGATTCCTCAAGCGGCGGAACATGTACTTGACAAGGTCAACGGTCAGCCACTTGCCAGAACAACCACATTGGCAAGCATTTTGCGACGAATCTTGCCTCCACGAGCCATTACCGATGAATCACTTTTGGACAACTTCACGAGTATTCGCAACACGATGCGCAATCCACTGGGACTTTCTGCAACGAATATTGTATCTATTTCATCTATTCCTGAGCAGCCTAGCAATCCAGATTCTATGGGAGTCGGTGGAATGGGAAAGACTACTCTCGCAGCGATGGTAGCACGACACCCAGACGTGCGGCGTTATTTCATCGATGGTGTTGTTTGGGTATACGTTGGCGACAAGGAGTTGACATACAATCGCTACACACAGTGCCTACGGGAGCTGGTAGCACAACTGGATTTCTACCAAGGTGTCCCCCAATTTGCCGAGCTACTGCACATTCCTGGTGAAACACTTTCAAAACGTCGCCGACGAGAGGAAGGCTTTATGATCTATGCCCGCGATACCATTGCTGAGATCCTTCACGACAGAAGTGTACTGATCATTCTCGACGATGTGTGCTTCGAACCAGATCTCGATTGGTTTGATTTTGCGCCAATGCCTGGAGAGGAAAACGATGAACTTGATAGCAACTGTGCGCTTCTCGTAACAACACGATGTCGGACGCTCATGCCTGTAGCAGATACCGTCGAAGTCGACATGCTTGACGAAGCTGATGCTATTAGTCTTCTAATACAAGAGTCGGGTCAGTTGTCACATACCCTCATGGCCGAATCACGGGAGGCGAGATCGGTCGTTCGCGAGTGCGCGAATCACCCCTTGGCTGTGAAGAGTGTTGGGCGTTGGCTTCATCTCAAGCATGCTACCGCTGGGGTTGTGAGCAGCGTGGAAGAGATTCACTCTGAAGTCATCAAATCAATGGACAAAATTCTCAGAGGCGGTGACCATACAGGAACAGATATGATGTATGAAATCCTTAGTATGAGTTTGTCCCCAGCAATTAACGGGGAGCCAACCAGCATCATTAAATTCTGCTTGGCAGCATTCATCGTTGTTTTCTGCAACCGCGAATACCTCTCCGATTTCGCTTTGACGGAACCGACCCCCATCGTACCAATGGACACGGTCGAGCTTCTTTTCGAAACACTGCTCGAGATGAACGAAAGTTCACTTCTTCAAAAAGGTAGCTTATTTTATGCTCAGAAAAAAGAAGCTGCGGTTCTGATTCCGGAGGCGCTCTCCGCGCTCGGTGTCCTAAAGGTTATTACGTACTCAGACGCAGAAGAAGAGGAAGACCCGGAAGACGAACAGAAATTCCTTCAAGTAATGCACTTTATTCATCACGAATACGGAGAATATCTGTGTAGCGAGGAGGAGGCTCTCAAGGAACTCACTAAGGACTCGGAGCGCCAGTGGAATCGAGCGTTGGTTGAAGCCTATCTTTCTCAAGTCGAAGAGTGGGACAGAGACCTTGAGGATGCTGCACATAGCTACGCTTTGGAGATGATCATTTCGCACATGATCCGAGGAGGCATGTACAGCGCAGCTGCTGATCTTCTTGCTGACAAGAGCTTTGTGAGAGGTCGCCTGTTGTCTCTGGGGCGAGAAAATGCAACTCGACGCCAAATTAAGGATTGCGAGACTCTTTTCAAGAAGCTGAAGGAGCGCCGTCAAAAGGGTTTGAAATTGGAGCCCCGCACAGTCTTGAAGCAGGCATATGAAGCCATTGGTGGTCAACTGGCGTCTGACGAAGACGACGCCGTGGAAGACTCGAGAATAAAGGATGTTGAGGTGGCACGCGCACACTACGAAATCGGATTTTCTCTCGCTGAGAAACGATGCTGGGACGCTGCAATTGCCCACTGGGACACAAGCCAACAAATTCTCGTCGCGGCTTTGGGAACTGTTGAAATTGTTGCAGGGATTCTTTTCAACATAGGTGTTGTTTATTCCGAGATGAATGAATACGAGCAGGCACTAGACTCTCTCAAGCAGTGCCTCAGGATAAGGGGGACCATTCACGGAGAAGAGCACATTCTCTACGCCCAGACTATACAAAAAATTGGTGACATTTTCCTTGGAATGAGCGATTATCATGAAGCTCTAGAAAGCTACAACTGGGCCCTTGATGTGATGTACATCGATCCAAACATACATCGAGTTGAAATTGGTGAGATACTCGACAACAAAGGCGTCATCCATTATAGCAAAGGTGAAATTGACCAGGCACTTCACTTCCATCAAGATGCACTTCGTTCTAAGCAGTCCGAGTTAGGTGAAGACCATCCAGAATTAGCATCGACGTATAATCACATTGGAAATTGTCTCTCTGATCTAGGTGCGGTAGAGGACGCCGTCGTTCATTTCGAGGAAGCTATCCGACTCAAGGAGCTGGACCCAGAGGGTGGCCCTGAACTTGCTGCCGACATTCTGACGATTGAAGGCATTTTGCATAACCTCGAAGGCAACCGCGAGCAAGGTCTGGAATGCTACGGAAAATCTCTCCAAATCTTGGTGACGAAGGTGTCTCACAGAAAAGAGAAAGTGGCTGGTCTATTGCATTTGATCGGTTGTGTGTACCTGATGAGTGGTGAGCAGAAAAAGGCCATGAAATTATTCGAAGAGAGCCTTCAAGCTCGGCGAAAGGTACTCGGTTTTGTTCACTTGGATGTTGCAAGTACGCTTTTCAACATGGCCTTTTTGCACCAGACTCGAAATCGCCTCGACAAGGCTCTCAAGTGCCTCGAGGAAGCTCTAAAGATCCGCCAGCTCCGTTTACCCGATAGTGAGAAGGTAGCCGTAACGCATGAAAAGATAGGATCTCTTGCCAGAGCCATTGGAAAGACAAGGAAAGCGCAAAACCATTTCGAACGCGCGCTTCACATTCGAGAATTGATCCATGGGTCGCAACATGAAGCTGTTGCGACCGTGCGTCAAGAACTTGGAGATTTGATGGATGACTTATGCGAATACGATTCGGCCATGAACTACTACATTGACGCGCTTGAGATTCGAAGAAATCGCTTAGGTTTGGACGATATTGCCGTTGCCGAAACACTCTACAGCATGGGGTATACCCTGCATAACAATGACGAACCGGACCGAGCTTTCGTCTGTTTTGAGGAGTCGCTTAACATCAGACGCTACAAACTTGGTGAGGACTCGAAGGAAGTTGGCGATACATTGAACATGATGGGATTCTTGAAAGCTAAACGTGGCGAACTCGATGATGCTTTGACACTCCTTTGGGATGCTCTTCGCATTCGCAAGCTACAGGAGGATCATGTGAAGGTGTCGGAGACCCTAAAGAATATTGGGAACGTACATCGTGAGAAGAAGGAGCGCGATGTAGCAGTCGATTGTTATGAAGAATGTCTCCGAATCCGGCGAACCGAACTGGGTCCAGAGCACGAGAAGGTTGCGGATGCTCTGATCGCTATAGGCAACGTCCAGGGCGACATGGACCACAAGGACGAGGCGATGCGGTCCTACCGAGAAGCATTGAAGATTCGTACCGTACTCTTTGGAGAGCACGACGAGGGAGTTGCAGCTGTCCTGCAGTACATGGGAACTCTGGAATTCCGATCTGGAAACCACGAGAGAGCTCGTGATCTGCTGACAGAATTCATTCGTATCCGACGCGACAATGCAACAAAGCATGATGGTGACTATGTAAATGTTTTGTTCATGATTGGCAACATCCGCAAGATGCATGGGCAGGAAGAGGAGGCTCAGTTGTGTTGGACCGAGGCCTACCAAGTCTTTCAAGAGCTTGGTCTGGCAGACACCAATCCCCAGATTGCAAAGGTCATGAACCACCTACTCAAGGCGGAAGAGGAGAAAGAAGAAGCCGACAAGAAAAAGGCTAAGGGTACTGGCGTCTTTGGTAAGATGACAGAGAAATTGAAAGGTAACAGCCTCAAGGAAGAGAAGATACCAGGAAAGAAGAATCGCAAAGGAAAGGGAATAAGGCTCTAGCTCGTGATGCGTGTCTAAGGAGGTTAGCTAGTCGACGAAGCACCACGTTTTTGAAAGCTCACTTAGTTCACCGCACAGAAGGGAATCAGGCTCTAGTAATGTGTGTCTAAGTTTAGCTAGCCGACGAAGCGCGTTTTGGAAAGTTCAGTTCGGTTCACCACAAAGGAAACGGAATCAGGCTCTAGTTATATGCGTCTAAGGTTAGCTAGCTGACGAAAACAACTCTTTTTTTGGAAAGCTCAGTTCTGTTCTTTCGGTCAAAATGCTCATCGCCTAATGAATCACCCTCCGCTTTCGATGAAAGTAGTAGAATGATCATCAGTAGCCTCCCTTCGACACGGTGTGCACGAAAGGGAAATCAGCTTCTGTATTGTCAGAATGCCTCAAGAGGGCATGTTGCATCGTCGTCACTTTGAAGGTCCTGTCCAGGTGTTTATGGGTATTGCCCATTCTCCCTTGTGTGTGTCTGGGACAGAATTCGAAGGCATCAACAGTGACACCCGTTCCAGGATTTGCCATTTCATTTGGGCCGTTCTTCATGTCACATAACACTACTAGTCTATGAGTTGATTCGGTTGGTTTATCTCTTTTCTTTCTCCTCCATTGGGATATCAGGAGTTTCAGCTTCTGGTAATCGAGGGGCCGGGATCCCGGCGGGCACCGTCGTCGAGGTCTGCGAGGGTGGCGCAGCGACAGTGTTCTTCCGTAATGCAGCAGCATACCCAGTTGCAACCGAATACGACCGATCAGTGGGAGCGGAAATAGGTTTCCCGCTACCGCCACCAAGAGCTGGGAAATTATCGACAGTCAAATCGATTTGCGAGTCGAATTCCTTCTTTACAGTGGCAGGGGTATCCTCCTTTTGTGGTTTTTGTTGGTGCCTGTTATTGTTGCTCTTCATCCCTTGTTTCATGCCTGTCCGGCCCTTGGACCGATCTGCAGCATCTTTTTGTTGTTGTTGTTGTTGCTGCTGCTGCTGTCCGTTGAGACTGCCAGAATCTGATTGTTTGCCAACTCGAGCCACCGGATTCTTTGGCTGCCAGTTTTTGACCATGTTTCTCCGGTTGCTCGTGTCATACGCAGGATTACGATCGTTTCGTTGACCATTGCCATTATTGTTGTTCCTGTTCTGCTGCTGCGCATACGGTTGTCCATTCGCAGCATTCATTCCGGAACCAGCATTCGATGGCGGGGGTCTTGCATGGGTAGAATACGCCGTATTCCGGAGCATCCCAGGGTTGTAGCCCTGAGAAGGATGGTAGAGTGCCTGATGCGGAACGCTCATGTGCATAGGAGGTTGAGGCATGGGATAGGCGGGGTTGTAGCCAAAAAATGCCATCGGTAAAGGTGGTTGACCCGGAAAGGGGAAGCCCATTGGCATCGACATGGGATATCCCATGGGCATGACCGCCTGGAGTGGGGGTACGCCAGTGTTGACGATCCTCTGAGGTCCAGCATCCTTCTCGACTACGCCGGGTCCGACGTCACCTTTGATGTACCCTCGAAC
>Ga0194115_10005234_pt1 | contig 13589 bp, 11 predicted proteins | sample TA2MahsurfametaG_3_FD_148656 | JGI IMG/M metagenome (GOLD analysis project Ga0194115, IMG submission 148656) | Freshwater microbial communities from Lake Tanganyika, Tanzania - TA2015002 Mahale S4 surface | ecosystem: Environmental > Aquatic > Freshwater > Lake | place: Tanzania: Lake...
AGTTTCTCGCCGGGCAAGATCCCGGCCCGGGCGGCCGGTCCGCCCTCGATCACCTTGTCGACCAGAGCGACCTGGGCCGGATAGGTCTCAAATCCCAGCCGCCGCAAACCTTCCAGCTCGGGATCCGGCTCGGGCCGGATCCGCGCCGTGACGATCTCCGCTCCATCCCGGTCCAGTTCGAGCAGAATTTCATGGTCCAGTCCAAGCAGGATGCTTTCCACCACGGCACCGGGCCGGCCCGCCCAACGCTCCGGCCGTTGCCCGTCGATCGCCAGAATCTTGTCCCCCGGGAGAATGCCGGCCTTGGCGGCGGGCGAGTTGGGCTCGATCCATCCAATCGTGGTCGTTCGGTAGGTCATATTCGTCGGAACCCCGAGAATCCAGACGCCGAACGCACAAACCACCCCCAGCGCCAAGCTGGCCAACGGACCGGCGAACGCCGTGATGATCTTGGCCCCGGGCGAGGCTGGAGGCAGGTCCTTGTGCTCTTCCCCCGGCTTACCCTCTATGCCTTCGGCCGGGCTCATCTGGGGCAACTGCACAAACCCGCCTAATGGAAGAAGGTTGATCTGCCACTCCACCCCATCGATGACCTTGCCGTAAATTTTTGGCCCGAAGCCGATGGCAAAACGCTCCACCACCAGTCCCATCTTCCGGGCGGCCAAAAAATGGCCGAATTCGTGAGCGGCCACGGTCAGTCCGAACAGGACCATGGCCACCACCACCGTGCCGGCAATGGTCACCACCTCCCCCCACGGCGACGGCAGAACCGCGATCATCGGGTCCCTCCCAGTTTTTTGCGGGCCTCAGCCCGCGCCCACCCATCAGCCGCAATAATGGCCGCAAGATCCGGCTCGGGGATGTTTTGGTGGGAGGACATCACACTTTCCACAAGTTCCCAGATCCTCGGGAAAGGAATTTTTTCGTCGAGAAAAGCCTCAACGGCCACCTCGTTGGCTGCGTTAAACACTCCCGGCAGGGTGCCCCCGGCCTCCCCCGCCTCCCGGGCCAACCGCAGGGCTGGAAATCTCTTTTCGTCCGGTTTTTCAAACGTGAGCGCGCCGAGCTTGGGCAGATCGAGGGGCGGCAGGCCGCTCGGACGCCGCTCGGGATAGGTGATCGCATACTGGATGGGAAAACACATGTCGGTGACGCTGAGCTGGGCCAGCACGGAACCGTCCACAAACTCCACCATGGAGTGAACGATGCTTTGCGGATGAACCACCACGTCCACTTGGGCCATGGGCAGGCCGAACAGCCAGTGGGCCTCGATCATCTCCAGTCCTTTGTTGAACATCGTGGCCGAATCGATGGTGATTTTTTTACCCATCGACCAGGTGGGATGCTTGAGGGCCTGCGCCACGGTTACCTTGGCCATCTCCTTGGCGGGCATCTGCCGGAACGGTCCGCCGGAAGCGGTCAGGATAATTTTCCGCACCTCCTTGCCATTCGCGCCTTGCAGACATTGGAAGATGGCATTGTGTTCGCTATCCACTGGCAAAACCTGTCTTTTCTTTTTCTTGGCCTCCCCCATCACCGCAGATCCGGCCAAGACGAGGATCTCCTTGCTGGCCACGGCGAGATCCTTGCCGGTGCGGAGGGCGGCCAAGGCGGGAGCCAAACCGGCCGTACCGACAATGGCCACCAAAACCATATCGGCGTCGGTCTCCTCCACCATTTTGGATAGACCCTCGGGTCCCTCAAAAAGGCGGGCGCCCCTGGGAAGATGCAGACGCGTCTTTTCCGCCGCCTTGGGATCGGAAACCGCCAGCGAGGAAACCCCAAACTCCTTCGCCTGCTCCAGCAGACGGGCGGTGCTCTTGGCCACGCCCAGACCGACCAGCTTCATCTTCTCCGGGAGGGCTTTCGCGACCTTGCAGGTGCTTTCGCCGATGGAGCCGCTGGAGCCGAGCAGGATAACGCGTTTCATACCCTCCCCGTCAGGATCAAATACCCGTAGAAGACCGGCAGGCTGAAGAGCAGGCTATCGACCAAGTCGAGCGCCCCACCGATTCCCGGGATGAATTTTCCAGAATCTTTCACATGGGCGTCCCGTTTCACTACGGATTCACCCAAGTCGCCGACTACGCTGACCCCGGCCAGGAGCAGTCCCAATACCCAGGCATGTACCCCGCCCACCGGTGCGAGTGCCTCGGGAAAAAGATGTGCCAAGCCCACGCTGGTCAACAGGGCAACCGCGATCCCGCCCGCCAAACCTTCCCAGGTTTTTTTAGGGCTGATCAGCGGACTGAGCTTGTGCCGGCCAAACAGACTCCCGGCCACATACGCGCCAACATCGGTAAATTTGGTGATCGCGACCGCGTAGGCCAACAGCGGGATGCCGGCCCCGTCAGGAACGCTGAAGAGAATCTTGGTGGCATAGTTGAGGAGATACGGGACGTAAAAAAATCCAAACAAGGTCAGCGCCATCGCCACCGCCGCCCCCTCGATCTTCACGTCGAACACCCGCCGAGTCAGCGCTCCCAGGATAACGAGGAGAACCAGGATGGCCTCGCCGGAAAAAGTTTCCGGCAGGCGACCGTGAGGCGAGACCACCGAAAAGTAAGTCGCGGCATACAGAAGAGCCCCGGCCAAAAGTCCGGTTTTCATGAACACGGCCCGGCCGGCGGCCTGCTGGGAAAGGTAAAACTCCCGTTGGGCAGCCAAGCCGGTGATGGCAATCAGCAGAAAAACCCCGTTCGTGTAGCGAAGGGCCACCAAGACAATGACCACCCCCCAAAGGAGCAGAGAGGAGAGCAGCCGCCAGCCAAACATCAGAGGCCTCCAAACCGGCGTTCCCGCCGGGCAAAATCCGCCAGTGCCGCGGCGAACTGTTCCTTGCCGAAATCCGGCCATAGAACCGGGGTCACGTGGATTTCGGCATAGGAGATCTGCCAAAGCATGAAGTTGCTGATCCGCATCTCCCCGCTGGTGCGGATGAGCAGATCCGGGTCGGGAAGGTCGCGGGTGTAGAGATGCTGGGAAATAGTTTCTTCGTTGATCTTGTCCGCCTCGAGCTGACCGGACTTCGCCTCGCGGGCGATCGCCTTAGCCGCCTCGGTGATCTCCACCCGGGAGCCGTAACTCAGGGCTAGGATAAGATCTAACTTGGTGTTGACCTTGGTTTTTTCGATGGCGGACTCCAACTCCTCCCGCACCGCTTCCGGCAAATCCTGCAAGCGGCCCATGGCGCGAAGCCTCACCCCTTCCTTACCCATTTCCGCCAACTCCTCCCGCAGGACCAGACGAAGAAGCCCCATCAACCCCTGGACCTCGTCACGGGGTCGCTGCCAATTCTCCACAGAAAATGCGTAGAGGGTCAGATACCGGACGCCATGGGCGATCGCCGCCTGCACCACTTTTTTCACGGACTTCCGCCCGGCCTCGTGGCCGCTGAGCCGGGGCAGTTTGTGCTGTTGGGCCCAGCGTCCGTTACCATCCATGATGATGGCCACGTGCCGGGGAACTTTGCCTGCCGCGGTCTCCGCTTTAGCCATGACGGAAAGTCTGTTCGCGTCCGGCCCCCACGGAAAGAATTCCCAGCGGTGCCCCCACCATTTTCGAAAGGGCGGAAAGGTAGGCCCGCGCCTTGGGGGGGAGATCGCGCCAGCGGCGCGCTTCCGTGGTCGGCTCGCACCACCCCGAAAACATTCGGTAGATCGGACGACACCGTTCCCAATCCGAGGCTTCGACCGGTGGCTCGCGAAGCACTTTCCCCTTCAGGCGGTAACCGGTACAGACCGGGATTTTTTCGAGGCCGTCGAGCCCGTCGAGGTTGGTCATGGCCAACTCCGTAACCCCATTCAGTTGCACGGCCCGACGCACGAGTACGGCATCAAACCAACCGCAACGGCGGGCCCGGCCCGTAGTGGATCCGAACTCCCGGCCCATGCCGTGCAAGAGATGACCCAACGTACCATCTTCCGTGACAAACGGACCGCTACCCACTCGGGTCGTGTAGGCCTTGAGAACGCCGACCACGCGTCGGATGGCCGTCGGGGGAACCCCCGTCCCCGTGCAGGCGCCCCCGGCAGTGCAGTGAGAGCTGGTCACGAAAGGATAGGTGCCGTGATCGACGTCCAAAAAGGTGCCCTGCGCTCCTTCAATCAGGATTTTTTTTCCGGTCTCCACCGCGTGGTGGGCCAGGGCTACGCCGTCACAAAGGTAAGGGCGCAAAACTTTCGCAGATTGTCCGATTTGACGAAGGGTGGGAGTGGGTGCGACGGGCTCCCAACCCTGCGAACGAGCCGACTGATTATGAATCCGGAGCCGTTCCCGGATCCGTCGCGAAAGCTCCGCTGGGGACAGCGACAAGTCCCCCGCGCGCAGGCCGATCCGAGAAGCTTTATCGGCGTAAGCTGGCCCAATCCCCCGCCCGGTGGTGCCAATCTTTTCTTTGCCTCGTTTTTTTTCCGAGCCCCGATCGATCGCGCGGTGGTGAGGGAGCACCAAATGGGCTTGGGAGGCGAGATGGAGCCGACCTTTTGTTCGAATGCCCCTCGCATGCAGCCCCTCAATTTCAGAAACCAAGCCAGCCGGATCCACCACGGCTCCGCCGGCGATCAGGCAAGAGACCCCGGAACGAAGAATGCCCGAAGGAACCAGGTGCAGGACGTACTTCTCGCGGCCAATCTCCACGGTGTGCCCGGCATTGTTGCCCCCTTGGGCACGAAAGACCCAGTCGGCTTCCCCGGCCATGACATCGAGGATTTTTCCTTTCCCCTCGTCCCCCCACTGCAGGCCAAGCACGACGGTGACGTTCGATTTCAGAAAATACCCCGCGGCGGAAGGGTTTCGAATCAGTTGCCGGAACCAGGCTCCTGGCCGGCAAAAGAGAGACCACTGCCGGTGGGCGCCTGGTTGAAACCGAGGGGCATCTCCGGAAAGGCCTTGAGGGTAAGGGTGGCAAGGACCACGAACTCCGAGGGCGAGCCCTGATTTTGGCGGTTCGCCACGGAAGCACCGAGGATCCAGGCCCCGATGTCACGGTAAATTCCAAAATTCACCTGCTGGAGCAGGTCGGGATTGACCGAATAGGTGACTCCGGCATTCATGAACCAACTTTCGTTCAGTCGGTAGTTGATGTTTCCGTTGATGACCTGGGTCTGGGTGTTGGTCAGCACCTCGTTGTTCAGGGCATCGACATAGGCAAACTGCTCCAAAAAGGAATAACCCAACCCCAGCTCCAGCGCCGGGATGATCTGCCAGCGAGTGCCGAGATTCAGCGAGTTGTATCCGTTTCCGCTGACGGAGGTGGAGGCCCCGAGGGAAGCGGTCCACCAGGGCACCGGCATGACGTTGAGTTCATTGTAAATTTGCGGAAAGGACGAATTCACGGTCTCCGGGACCTGGACAAACGCGGTGTTGAGTCCCGGCAGGGTGGGCCGAACCGGTTGATAATCGCCATACAGTTTCCAATTCGCCAGTTCGTAGGGATAGCCGTCCCGCTTTGTCAAAACCCGGTTCATCAATCCCGGGCGAACCACCAGAAGTTGATCGATGGAGTCGATGGAGTTGTAAAGGGTGGGATTCAGCGGGGTGGCTTGGGTGGAGTTCACCCGATTGTCGAAACCAGCAAACTCCGTCGGTCGCACATTGGGACGGGGCACATAGGTGAAGTTGACGAAAGGCTCAAAGACATGACGGAGACCGTCGATGGCCCAAGCCTTTTGTTTGACGTCATTCCATGTGGAGTAAGCCTTGGTGGAAAGATCGGCCCCGACATTGAAGACATAACGGAAAAGCGAGGTGTCCGCGAGGCTGACCCCGTTGCCGATGTTGCTTCCCGGGGTGTTGGTTTGGGTGTTTTGGATCACGTTGCCGGGCGCCAGGTTGCTGCGGGTGTAGACCGTGCCCCGGATGCCGGCCTTGGGAGTGAAATTCAACCAATCAAAATACTGCCGGGGGTAGAGGAGTTGATGATAGGTGTCGTACCGGATCGCGGTGTAGTCCGTTTGGTTGGCCACCTGGTTCCACTGGGTTCCCAAGAAGCCGACACTGGATTCCCCCTCGTAAGCCAGACCGGGGTTGGCGTTCGGGTCACCCAAAAGTTCCTCGGGGTCATAAGTGCCGGGAATGGACTGCCGCTTGAACTCAATTTTGGCGGAGGGCTTTTGCTGCTGAGTCTGGAAAAGATTATTGATCTGGGTGCGCGCATTGGCAGTCACCGTAAAGTTGGGATCTTGATACATCGCATCCACGTAGGTGTTCGGTTGCTGGTCCCGGATATACTGGTCCGCAAAAAAGTCCTGGGTCACATAAGCATCGCTCAGCACATTGATCCGGGAGCGGGAGCTGAACGAGGGAGCATCAAAGGCGGGAGCCCGGTCCGGATCGGTGCGGTTTCCGCCTTTCATGATGGTGGTGTTGTGGCTGTAGGGAAACCAGTATCGACCGCGTGGGGGGGCGGCGTTGGCCGGTCGTTCGGTGGTGCCATCGTAAATTTGGTAGCCCCGATCGTTGATGTACCAGCCGCGCAGATTTACCGCCGTGGTGGGATGATCCGTTCCCTTTCCGGGGGTTTCATAGGAGAGGGCGCCGCCCCCTGCCCAGCCCCGGCGACTATAGTAGTCGACGTTGATCTCGCCCTTGAGCTTATCGGTGATGGCAAAGCGGTAGGCTCCTAAGGCATAGATTCCCAACCGGGAGACAGAGCCCACGGAAATGTCCGCGGAGGAGTGGGTGTCCCGCTGGTATTGGACCAGATAGGGAAACCAGAAGAAGGGGACATCCCCGAAATAGGCCACTGAATTTTCCACGATAGTTTTGTCATCCGGGTAAAGGCTGACGGAGGAGGCTTTGATCTTCCATCCCGGCTTGGCGCGGTTGTCCGTGGTGTAATGGCCCCCGTCGATCTCGTAATGGCCGATCTCTGGTGTATTAATGGACTGACCCTCCACCATCATTTTGCCGTCGAGAAAGCGGAATTTTTCCGAGAGGATTTTTTTCGTCCGAAAATTATAGGTGAGCAGATCCCCCCGATAGATCTGATCCATCATGTAAAGGCGCACGTTGCCCTTGGCGGTTGCCTCTTTGGTGGTGGGGTTGAAATGAACCTGATCCGCCATCAGCACATCGCCTCCGTAGGTGACGGTGACATTGTCCTCCGCGTAGTAAATTCCCCCTTCGTAGCGGTTGGCCCCATCGGAAGTGATCTGAAGGGGGGGCTCAACCGACTCGGGTGGTTCAGATGTCTGGCCCACCAAACCCGCGCTGGAGCTAGCCCATATCACGAATGCACAAGCCTGCCCCTTCCATGAACCATTTATTTTCATGATATTACGTAAAAAGTGCTAGCAACTGTATCAGTTTTGCACAGAGAAAACATTCCCAAAATAAACCGATACTATTTTTTGTTTATTTTATTAATGGAAAACTAGTTACGACTCCATTCCAGCATTCTTTCGATCGGATTTTTTGCCTTGGCAATCGTCTCGCCCTCCAAGGTCACCTCGGGTGCCAGATTTTCCAAAGCAACCACCGCCTTCTCCAGAGTATTCATCTTCATATACCGGCACTCGGAACAGGCACAGTGATCGGTGGGACCAGGGATAAAGGTTTTGTCCGGCATCTCCCTTCGCAACCGATGCAACATCCCCTCCTCGGTCACCACAATAAAAGCCCGGGCAGGATTGGTTTTACAAAAAGAAACCATTTTTTCCGTGGAGCAGACTTCGTCCGCCAAGGCCCGTACCGCCCGGGTGCACTCCGGATGGGCGACCACCGGTGCCTCCGGGTGCTCTTTCCGGATTTTGTCGATCGAGGACGCGGTAAACTCCATGTGCACATAGCAGTCCCCGTCCCAAAGTCGCATTTTCCGCCCGGTTTTTTGCATCACCCAATCCCCCAAATTGCGGTCGGGTAAAAAAAGAATCTCCCGGTCAGCCGGCACCCGCCGCACGATTTTTTCGGCGTTGCCCGAGGTGCAGATCACATCACTCAATGCCTTCACCGCCGCGGTACAATTCACATAGGAGACTACGTACAACCCGGGATTTTCTTTAAGATAGGCGGCCAACTTGTCCGCCGGACAGGAATCCGCCAGAGAGCACCCCGCGTTCAGATCCGGCATCAGGACTTTTTTTTCCGGATTCACAATCTTGGCCGTTTCAGCCATGAAATGAACTCCGCAAAACAGAATCACCTCCCCCTTCGCTTTTTGCGCCTCGTAGCTCAGCCCCAATGAATCCCCCACATAATCCGCCACCTCCTGGATTTCCCTTCGCTGATAATTGTGAGCCAGCACCACGGCCTTCCGCTGGGCCTTAAGTTCCAGAAACTTTTCCTGAAGGGGACTCACGCTTCCATACTGAATCGGTTCCCAGCCGTAGACAAACCCGGCGGATTTGGGAATGACATCCGACCCGGATCCGCTTTAGATAACCCTATGGATGAAGCCCATACCGGCCTTGGTCTGATTTTTCTGCTGGTCGCTTTCATCGTGTGCGGCGGCATTGTCATTTGGCTCATCATCTCCGAAGGCATCCGCCACACCCGCCAGCACTCTCAAAACCCATACCTGCATAGCTGATCCAGCCAGATTTTGACTATTATATTTAACTAAGCACCTTTCTATCAGTATTTTATATCGCTTTTAGTTTGCCAAATATTCGTTACTTGGCCTGACAGATTCCCCCCTAGCATTTCCTAGCTTTTATGATTATATTTGTTTTTTAATTTTTCCATTTTCCACATCCGTTTGGGTTGGCTTAGCGATGGGTATGCTCTTGTTATGCACCAACCCTTCCCAAGCCACCGTGAGTCAGGTTGTGACATTTAACTTTAATGCTGGAGATCTCCTGAAAAACCCCTCTGGTGTCGGGCAGAAAGCTGACGGCAACCAGAAAATCATCGCCCGGGACATTTACGATTTAGGGGGCAACACCGCCGCCACCTACACCACTTCCAGCTCCTTTAATGCCTACGAGCGTTGGGCCAAGGGTCTTTCGACAGGGGAAGGAATGTCCTCGTTTAACATCTTCCTTCGCTCAGACATGGTGAACGCCTCCAGTTGGGGACAAAAACTCAAGCTCTCGTCTGTCAACAGTAGCAGCGGTATCGGAGCGACGGCCGGTAGCGGCTGGAATTAAAAGATTGTTGAAATGACTCAAAATATTGCCGGCCTGACTCCCGGACCGGCCCTGTACGGCTACTCCATCCAGTGGTGGACTTCGGATGAGAGTCGGCGAATCCGCTTCGATACAGATCTCGCCGGTTTTTCTTTCACCGCCCCGGTTGAACTTTTTGACACCGCTACCCAGACCTCCTCTGCGGTTCAGTTTGGACAGAACTACAACGTTTGGTTCGGCACTCAGAACCGCCAGATGGATGTTTTAGATTCAGCCCCGGATTTTTACATCCAACCTCTGAAGTTTGACGCCACCTGGGATGGAGGAGTCGCCTCCGACACTTTTGCGGCAGGAGATTTTTCTGTATGGAATGGTAGTCTGGTTTTACAGGCAATCCCCGAGCCCTCCACCGGTTCACTGCTTTTGATTGGCGCCGGGTTGGCCTGGTTGCGCCGCCGCCGCTCTGCCTAATTTTCCTCTTCCGGCGGGAGCAGAAACCGCAGGGCCCCCGGCAATCTCTCTTTCCAAGCCTTCTCGTTGTGCTCCGCCCGGATGCCCGGCTGAAACCATAAGTCCCCCAGAATCACCGCCCCGCCCGTCACCCAGTGCTGGTAGATCTGGATCACATCCGGCCAGTAACTCCTCCCCTCCCTGGTCCCCATGTCCAAATAGATCCGACCGCTCGGCATGGGTTTCTTGAGCGACTCCGCAAAAAACTTTGGACTGGCCCAGTACGCCGGCGAGAACACCCCCGCCGCCCCAAACACCTCTCCGTGCTTTTCCAAAAGATAATGCGAAACCACCCCACCCATCGATGCGCCCAAAGCCAAGGTGTGGCCGCGACCGGGTAAAGTCCGATAGCTGCGATCCATATACGGTTTCACCACCTCCAACAAATACCGGGCATATAGATCGGCCCGACCCACCTCCCCCGCCGCCGGCCGACCCTCCGGCACCACGTCCGGCGACGGCAGATACTCCCTCACCCGATCCGGAGTGTTGTCGATGGCCACGAGGATCGCCGGCCGCACCCGCCCGGCCCGCATCTCCTCTTCGGCCACCTTGTCCGCAGACCACGAACCAAACGGCCCGCCCGGATCGAAGACATTCTGACCGTCGTGAAAGTACACCACCGGATATCTTTCTTTCCCCCTGTCGTAACCCGGCGGCAGCCATACCCGCACCATCCGGCCGGGAAAGTCCTTGAGCGGTGAATCCAGATACTTAGGGGCTTCCAGCTTCCCCTCTCCTTCCAGCTCCTTGAATTGAGCTTTCCTGCCCCCTCCTGCCTCCCGCATGACTCTGGGTTCCCATAATAAAACCGCATTCTTCGGATCCTCAAACTCCTCCGCCCCGGTTTTTCGCTTGAGGAACTGGTACGTGCCCCCTGTTCCCGCGGGTAGCCGAATCTTCCCTCCCCATTTCCCCTCCCCCTCAGGGGCCAGCATCACCGCCCTTAACGGATCTTCCGCCCCAAACTCTTCCGCCGATCCCACCACAAAAACCGCCTCTCCTGGCGGCACCGCGGCTTTCACCTCGAAATGGCCGATCCATGGTGTGGCCAACGCGCCGGTTTCCATGAATAGCCAAAACCCAAGCATGGAAATCCAGTTCCCCTTCACAATTGAGGCCGATTATTGACTTTTCTTATTCTTGTGCAATGATTTAGAGAAGATAGGTTTGAAAAAGGGCCTCATCATTTTCGGTCTGATAGCCGGGGCTGGAGTTTTTTTACTCTGGCTGGGAATGGGTGGGTCGCGCATTAAACCCGCCGGGCTCCTCTCTTTCCTCTCACCGGCTACTGCCCCTCCCAACGCCACCGCCACGGCCCTCGGCCCCGCTTCGGTTTCATCCCCTTCCCCTCCTCAGCTTGCCCCAAAACGTGCGGATACCCCCCGTCAACGGGATTCCTTGGGGCGGGCCCTGCCATTCCGCGAAGCCAATCTTGCCCCGGATTTCATCTCCAAAATCCGTGAAGCAAAACCCGATGCGGTTTTTTTGCTGGCGTTGTTCCCCGATGTTTCGTTCCGGGTCAAAGTCGCGGCACGATGGGATGACGCCCAAGGCGTACGGGTAGCCATGACCCTGCTGGATTACCCCGAGGGGGACCGGTTTTTCATCTCCTGGCATCAGGGTTCGGTCCGAGGGTTGGTCGAAATTGCCTCCCGTAACTTGGCCTACGAGATCCTGCAGGAAGGAACGCAAGAAGCCGTGGTGCGCGAGTGGCTGCTGACCGACCGGGTTTGCGCCACACCTCAGCCCGACGACTCCGCCGTCCGCGGAATTCCCCCGGCACTTAGCTCCGGGGGAACCAACGGACTGCCTCAGGCGATTGAGCCTGGCCAAGTTCCGATTCTGCGCAGCAATCCCTCCGTGAATCGTGTGGTGTATCTGGATTTTGACGGCGAGACCGTGACGGGTACCGTCTGGGCTAATGGAGCCACGATCGTGGCGGTTCCCGCCCGACTCAGCGCTGCCCAAATTCAAGAGGCGTGGAACCGAATCTGCCGGGATTTTGATCCCTTCAGCGTCAACATCACCACCCAGCGATCCGACTATGACAATGCCCCCGCCAACCAACGCATTCACTGCATCATCACCGATACAGACACCGCTGCCCCCGGCGCGGGCGGAGTGGCCTACCTAAATACATTCGCCAGCGGCGATCCCGCTTACAAACACTGTTGGGTCTTCATGGATCTTTCCGCCAAGGACTGCGCGGAAGCGGTCTCCCACGAGATCGGCCATACCCTGGGCCTCAACCACGATGGCCGCAATGCTGCAGGAGCTAATCCCCGCGAAGAGTACTACGCCGGACATGGGAGCGGATCCACCGGCTGGGCTCCCATCATGGGAGTGGGCTACTACCAGCCACTGTCCCAATGGAGCAAAGGAGAGTACACCCGGGCCAACAACCTCGAGGACGATTTGGCCATCATCGGTCAAACCTGGAACCTGCCCTACCTGGACCCGGATCACGGGGCTGTGACCAGCGGTGCCACCACCGTAAATGGCGACCGTGCCGACGGCCGATCCGAGAAAAGCAATCTTCCGGATCTCTTTCAGGTCCAACTGTCGGCGGGGAGTCACACCATTGTTTGCACCCCGGCTCAGTACGGGAATCTGGATGCAAAACTGGAAGTTCTCAGCTCTTCCGGAGTGGTTTTGGTCACCACCAACCCCGTTGGGACGGTCAGTGCATCGGCCTCCTTCACTCTTGCCCAAACCGGACTGGTGTATCTTCGGGTTACTTCGGGGAATGAGGGCGACCCCTTGGCTTCCGGTTATCCTGCTTACGGCAGTCTTGGTTCTTACAGTCTGACGGGCTTTCCCTCTCAACAGCAGCCCCCCTCAGTCCCCCTCAACCTTGCCGCGGCTAGTGTTTCCGGCAGCCAAATTCGCTTGTCCTGGACGGCCAATCCTTCGGCAACCTTGTATCGGATTCATCGTAACGGCGTAGAGATCGCTACCACCTCCACGACCGAGTATCTGGATAAGAATCTAAACCCCGCGACCAGTTACACCTACACGATCACCGCAGTGAATTCCTACGGGTCCAGCAGCGCTTCCCCGGGCACAGCCGGCCAGACCCTGGCCGCCGATGGGTTTTTAATGGACGGAAGCCCGGATTCCACGGGTTATCGGTTATCCAATCCCGGGATGACCATTTACGCTGCCGTCCGTGGAACCCGCCTTTACGTAGCCACTTGGTCACCGGGAAATTACAACAACGGGAACAGCGACCATTTCATCCTGGTCAGTGACACCTTGCTGGATACGGCCTCCGCGCCCGCGCCTTGGGGTAAGGCTGGACTGATGGCGATTCCCGGAAACAAGCCGTATTTGGCCGGGGAAAGCACGGGAGATTACGCGGGATGGTTCAATGTCTTAGGATCAACTTCCTTGTTCAAGAACCCCGTGAATAGCGGGGTGTTGGAGGGTTCACTGGATTTGGTTTCGGTGTTTGGCACCCTACCTGCCCAAGTCTATGTGGCAGCGCTCGCCTATGCGACCGCGGACGGCGGGGCGTTGGTGGCCCAGGCGCCTTCAACCCAAGGGACGGCCAATAACAACCTCGAGCCGGGAGAATTTCTGGCCATCCCGGTTCCGTCAATCGTCGATTCGGCCCTCGACGGAACCTACGACCTCCTTGACCCGTCGCGCAGATTCGTCATCCATTCCATGACCTTGGATGGTTCCGGGCGCCCAGTGTTACGCTGGAACAGCGTCCCGGGAGTTTCTTACACCGTCCACCGGCGGGCGAACCTTTCGGATGCCCTTTGGACCCAGCTACAACAAAGTGTCGCGTCGAACGGCCAAGGAGAAATGACCTACACCGATCTGACATCACCAGCCGTCCGCTCTTTCTATAAAGTCACCAGCCCGTAGCCGTTGCTTACGGGACGAGGATCACCCTGACAAAGGAGGCGTTCGGACTTTCAGATACATCCACCTCGGCAGTGGAGCTTGTCCCGGAGGCCGTGACCTCTGGACCGCTGTTCACCCAATTCCCACCGCTAA
>Ga0194115_10005235_pt1 | contig 13588 bp, 9 predicted proteins | sample TA2MahsurfametaG_3_FD_148656 | JGI IMG/M metagenome (GOLD analysis project Ga0194115, IMG submission 148656) | Freshwater microbial communities from Lake Tanganyika, Tanzania - TA2015002 Mahale S4 surface | ecosystem: Environmental > Aquatic > Freshwater > Lake | place: Tanzania: Lake Tanganyika...
TTTCTAAACTAATTGAATTAATAATTAATAAAGTTTTTATCATATAATTAGTATAAAATATTATTATCATTAATATGATAAAATTTATATAAACCATCATATTTTAATTATTAAATTATTAATTTATTTTGTTTGAAATCATTTTATAGTTATAATTTAGTATAATTTTAACAACAAATTAATTTAAATTATTATTATTATGATAAAATTGACATTGTTCTATTTATTTTGTTCATTTTCTAATGAATATATTTAATAAATAAAAAAATCAATAAAAAAAAATCATATTTATCAAACATATTATAACAATTATTATTATAAATTAATATAATATAAAACATTATTTGTTTATAATACTATAAATTTATCATTATTATATATAAAATTATGTTAATGTTATAAAAACTAAATATCTTAAATAATTATATCATTAATTGTTAATTTAATTAATAATGATTATAAATTATTTTCTTATTTTAAATTTAAATATATATTCAATAAATTAGTATTTTAATTATATTAGTATAATTAATATTATAAATAATATTAACCATAAAAATCATTTTAATATAATATTTATTCATCTTTTATTATTTACAATTATAATATTGAAAATTATTCATTCATTTAAACATTTTAAGTTTATTTAATAAATATTTAAGATTTATTGTATTCAAATAGATAATCGTTATTAAATAACATTTTAATAAACATAGATATAAATTAATATATTTATTTTAAAAAATCATATTTTTACTAATATAAAAAGTTTAAAATTTATAAAATATATAGATTGATTATATTTATGATGATTATAATGTTTTATAAATGTTTTATAATGATAATATATTAATAAAATAAGATGATGAATATAGAGTTATAATATATTTATTTTGAAAATATAATCATTTTTATAAATTATTCATTGGTTAAATTTAATTATTTTTAACATTTTATTAATAAAATGAAGATTTAGCTTAAATTTAAAAATTAATTTATTTTGTTTTATATACATCATCATATTATTAAAATTACTTAAATTATTCATTTTATGATAAATCGAATACTTTGTTTCTTTTCATATTTTTTATAAGTATAATAAAATATTTTTTTTAATTTAAAAAATGATTTATATAATTATATTAATAATAATTATATTAATAATAATTATATTGATAATATAATTATATAAAATAAAATATAAGTATAATAATAATGTAATATAAAAATATCATATTTAATCAAAATCTAATTATAATAATTATGATTATACATTTGAGTTAAATTGGTATGATTATTGTTAAAATATATATTTTAAAGATCAATATATTATAAATAATTAAATTGTTTATAATATTAATTCAAAATAATCTATTAAATCAAAAATAATTAAATAAATATATAATTATACAGAATATATTGAATCAAATGGTTAAGGTTAAAAATGGTATTTAAATACATATATTTATAGTTAAAATAATATTTATAGATTATATTTTACATCAACAAAAATAAATAATAATAAATAAGTTTAATTTTATATATAATTAGAATAATTAATAGATAATGGTTAATATTCTAAATGTTATCAATAACCATTTGATTAAATAGTTACATTAAATATATAATTAAGTGAAAAAGATGATGATTATTAATAATATCATAATAATAATAATTATATAACATAATATTATTAATAACCTAATTATTTACCTTATGTAATAATTAATCATATTACAAATGATTTATCAATATGTTATTATAAAAAATAATATGTTAAGTAATATATCAATTGTACATAAGAAAATCATTGGGGTAGATTATATTTAAAATCAAAAATATATTAAGATTAAGGTTTTAATGAACATGAATTATTAGAACAAACAAGTAGAGATAGTTGTGGTGATTCATATACACCAGCAAGAAGATGTGTTTATATATATAAATATTAATTATATAACAAATAAATATTAAAATATGATTATATATATAATTAAAATATAGATGATTTTAATAAAAATTATAAAAACTTTGATATGTAATATAAAAAAATATATAACATAAGATCAATTATGTAATATAAATTAACATTAACGAATAATGGTATTGTATATATAATTAATTAATAAATATAAATAATATATATATTTATACCTTATTGGTTATAATAAAATTATATTGAACAATTATGTATAAATAATAATGATTAAATAAAAATAAATTATTAATATTATTTTAATGAATATTATATTAATTAATTATTTATATAATAAAAAAATTAATCAAAATTAAATTTAATATTCAATTTATTCAATAATATTTAAAATTAATATATGTAAAAATAAACATAATAATAAGATTTTACAATTGATAATTATATATTTACATTTTTAACTAAATTTAATTTAAATGATAATAAAATAATATAAAATATTATATAATAAATATAATAATAATTAACAGATAAATAAATAAAATAAGATAATATCTTATATAAAATTTTATAAGATGAATAAAATATAATCAAAGAATAAGATAAAATATTATTAATATAAAAAGCATGTATTTCAATATATTTCAATAAAATATAATTATATTTTCAATAATTTATATAATTTATATTAAAATATATTGAAAATAATTAATATATTTAATAAAATAAATAAAATATATAATATAAAATTGACATAAATAATTAACAATAATATTATTATTTATAATATCTTTTATTAAATAATTTGATATAATAATCACAATAATATAATAATTTTGTTTTAGATAGATATTAAATTTATTCAGAAAAATTATCTAATAACCCTTATTATGGTTCAATTATGTTAAATACTATTGATAGATTAATATCATAAAATAAATTATATTTTACATAATTAAATGTTTTAGGTTAATTTGTTACATATATTAATTATTTTTATTTAATTTAATATGTAAAATTAAATATATATGATTAAAATAGTACAATAATATATAAATATTTGTAATAAAAATTAAACACTTATAATGAAAATGATATTACAAATATAAATAATATTACATTATAAGTGTTTAATCTATATTCAATATGTTATAAAATATAGTATAATTAATAATAAGTTATTTAATTTAATAACTTATCTTAAATATAATAAAATGAAATAATATAAGTATTTATTGATTGTTTATATGATTATGAAACTATATATAAACATAAATATATGATATATTTATAAATTTATAATTAATAATCTAATGTTGATTGGTAAAAAATGATTAAAAATATATAAGATGATTTATATAATTTTACATAATCTAAAATAAATATATGTACTAAACCACATTTTGATATTAAATATGATAAAACTAAATAATAAGATTTATATGATAAATTTATATTATTTTATAAATCAATTATTTAAAAATAATAATTAGTTAAATATAATGATTAATATTATTATTTAATATTTATAGGTAATAACTTAACTAATTTTGATTTAAATAATGAATATTTTAAAGATGGTTAGTTTAATAAAAATGAATTATAAACATTTAAACATATTAATGGTTTAAAATAAGATGAATATAAACATTGTGAATATATATATAATAGTTTATATTAATTTAAACATGATGATATTAGATTTATTAAAAATGTATTTTCAATATATTATTATTATAAATAAATAAAATCATTTAAACGGTAATATGAAGAATATATTAAACCATAATATTATAAAGAAAATTCAAGATATTATAATGGTATTTTTTCATTAGAATAATATACATAAATTATTAATATAGGTAATATATTAGATAAATTATTTTCAGCAGATACAGATGGTATTAAAACAATTACAGAAGATGTATCAGAAAATAGTAATTGGAATTTTACATAAAACTTAATTTTATATAAATATATTAATTCTAATAGAGACAAAACACATGAATTTAAATTAAATTATTATGATTTTTATACAAATTAAGGTGTTAAATAAATAATTAAAAACCCAGTATTTTGTTATTTTGATATATTTTATGATTTATATGATAGAAGAGCATCAGGTAAAACATGTGATAATGGTTAATAAAGATATCATTTAGCAGATTCAGGTAAAGATAGATGTAATTATATTTATCATTAATCATCATTTATTGATGTTTATGATTTCAATGATTAAGATGATTATTGTATTTTATAATATGTATATTTTCCAATGTTAATAATGTAACCAACTGGTAATATATTTATAACATATAAATGTTAAAAATAATTAGAATTTTTTACAAATAATGTTGATTAAAAATTTACAAATAGAGTATATCATACAAATAGAGAAATTAATGTTGATGATTATTAATCATATAATAATTCAGATTCTTATGATTAAAGTTTTTTAAAATAATATAATGAAACATCAAAAAATTATATATTATGGTCATTAAACACATAAGGTTATAATAGATAAGATTTTTATAAAAATTATGAAAAATATGGTTATAAAATAAGTTTATCAATAACAGGTGATCTTAAAATAACAGATAATAATTATATATTATATTAATCAGATAATTATATCTAATAATAATCATATTATAAAGAAAATTTTCCATTATTAATATAATCATATACGATTGAATTATAATATAAAGGTTAACCTTATCATTAATTAGGTGAAGATAAATTTAATACAAAATAAATAGAATTAAAACATTTTTTACTACCAATATATTCATAATAATATGATATTTTTACAGATATTTTTAATTATATTAAAAATGTATTGATACCAACATTATAATCAAATTTTAGTAATTAATATACATAATTATTATAATAAACATTGTAATAATATAAAATATATTTTGAATCTTAAATTAATTATATATTTTAAATATATGAATAGTTTATATAACCAAAATATAATAGTGAAATATATATTAAATAATTTAGAGAATCATCAATAGATGAAATATATTATTATGAAAGATTTAATAAAACATAAGATATTATAGATGAATAATGTAAATATATTTATGATAAATTAAATAAATATTAAGATATATTTTTATATATTAATTCATAATATATTGATAACTAAACTATATTATAATTATAATAATGTGTATAATTAGTATAATAAATATAACAAAATAGAAAATAATTATGTTTCAATTATAGTTGTTTTAAAAAATATTATTTCTTATATAGCTATGCTAAAACAATAAAATATTATCCTAATGATTAATATTTCAAATAATTATTTGATAATTTCATATAATAGTTTAAATATTACAATAGTTTATAAAAAAAAAGTATATTTATATATGAATTATGTTTAATAACTAATCTCAAATAATCTATTTTAGATAACACTAAATTTAATAAATATATTTAATAATAATTATATGGTGTTTAAATAATTGATTCATAAGTAATTGATAATATAATAGATAAATTATTATTTAAAGATTTATCATTTTATATTAAATCTTATTATGTTTATACAGATTTTGGTGTTAAACGATTAAAGTAATTAATATAAGATGATGATAAATTAATATAATAATATGTAGATAAATAAGATACATTAAGTGAGTTAAAATTTAAAATTTATAATAATACATTAAATTTTAATGATATAAATTAATTATTACAATTAGTATCAAATGAAAATGTATAATAATTATTCGATCCATATTATTATAATAATGATTATAAATAAAAATTATTATCAATAAATTATGATTTTATTAAATCAATGTTTAATAATTAATTGAATTTTTTACAATTAAATGATTAAATAATGTAATATATAAAACAAAATAAAATTGAAATAAAAACAAAATTTACATAAGATATGTATATATATTAATTTTTATTTAAACTATAAGATATTTCTAATAATATTAATTATTTTAAAACAAATGATAGTAAAGATATTAATTAATATAATTCTTAATAGTTAAAATAAAAGATAGATAATATAAATTATATATAATTTATAATTAAATATATTAAAAATAAATAAAGTGTAGACATTGTTATCAATAATTAATGTCAAATATAATAAGGTAAAATAGATATATTATTTATAACATTAAAATGTGTTAATGATTATTAATTTGTTGATAAATTTTTATAATAATAATATAGTATCATTATGACTTAATTATAATAAATAACAAAAGATTATTATAACATATATTATTATAATAATACACATATGATAGATATTAACTATAATAATATTTTAATAAATGGTTAATATAATAATAATATATTAAAAGTTATAATATAATTTAATTATATGTAATTATTTCAATAATAATCTATTTAAAATATATAATATAGTGATTATAAATAAATTTAAAAACTATTAGATTAATAATTGATACGATTTTAAGATAATTTAATGTTTTAAGAATAAATAAATTATTAAAATTATTGTATATAAGATTATTAAATATTATATAATTAATTATAATAATAATATTATATTTAAATAAAATAAATTGATAATATATTGAATATAAATGATATAAAATTAAAAATAAATGAATAGTTATCACAATATTTATAAATTTAAAACAAATAAACATATATAACAGTTAATAATGAAATATATACATATTTATTTAATATATATGGTATCAAAAATAAATAAATATATTAAATATAATAATAATAATTCTTATAATTTATTTAAAATTAAATAAATAAAAGATAATATGTTATTAAATAAATAATTTATTAAAACTAATAATAGTTTAATAATTTTAATAAATTAAACTAAAATTCATTACTATAAAGTAAGATAAAAAATATAATATATTATAAATAATTAACTTTTATTTATTAATAAATATAAAATAATTATTAAAGTATATTCAAAGAATATATTGAATATAATTTTTCTAATGTTAAATTAAATACATATAAATTTTGTTAATAATATTATGATTGGTTAAAAAATATATAAAAAATTAAATAATTATATATTAATAAATAAAAAGATGATAAATATAATGATATTATAACATAAATAGATTAATAAATTGATTATGAATAAAAAATAAATGAATTAAAAACAAATATTAATAACCAAATAAATTAGTTAAATGATGATAATATATATTAATAAACTAAAATTTTTGATAAAGTTAGTTTTAAAAATCAATAATAAATAAAAGAAATGAATTAAGATATGTAATATTAAATGAAATAATATTAAAAACATTTAATTATTAATAATAAAGTATTAATATATTCTTATTTTAGAGAATAAAATGATATTGATAAAAAAATATAATTAACATATATAGATAATAATTTAATTGATATATTTTATAATATTAAATAATGTTAATGATAAAAAAATATAATAAATTCATTATTTTTTAAATATATAATATCTATACATACTAATATAATTTTAAACATATTAGTTAAATTATTAATATTAATCTTTAATAACATTCTTAAAATTATTATCATCATATAATTTAAAATTACATTATTCTATTATATTAATATGTTATTGATTAAATATTTATTCTTAATATAAATCTTTTTTAAATGGTAATTATAAATATAACATATCATTTTATCTATAAATTAATTGTTTATTATTATAATTTAATACAGTATTATAATGATAATCATTTGTTGTAATAATAATAACACATTTTTTAGATGTTATTGTATTAAAATACTTAAATATATTAAATAAATTATCTATTAAATAATGAATTGCTAAATTAATAATTATATAATCATATTATTTGTAAAAATATTATTAGTTCTATTATAATTCATCATTATTTAACATATCTATTTTTAATATATTATAATCATTTATTTTTATGTTATTATATTTAAAATGTTTATATAACTTTTATCTTAAATTAAATAACGCTTAAATATCATTGTCAATAAATGTTATATTTATGTTATTAAATCTTAATATTGTATTAATATCTTATCCTTTACCACAACAAACATTTAAAATATTTAATGTTGACTATGTTAATTTTTTTTAAATAATGTATTATTCAATTAATTTACTTTTAACTTAATTATTATATAGTTTAACATTTTAAAATATATCAACATTTAATTCATTATTATGACTTTTAATTTCAAAATATATTTATGTATTACTTTATTATTTAAAATAATCTAATGGTATATAATCAATTAATTATTATACATTGTTTTGTAATATATTATAATAATTACCAATATGAAATCTTTATAAATATGATTTTTATAAATCATCTCTCATTTTAATTAATTTTGGTTTATATATATTATTATGTTTAATTAATGTTATTTCAATAATTTTATTATGAATATTTTATTCACTATAAATTATATTTTCAATAATTATGTTTTATATTTATGAATGTAACTATATACATTTCAATAATGTCTATTTATTACAATAATCTAAAATATCAATAAATTATTAGTCATATTACAGTAACTAATGTTAATAATTGTTTTATTTTTGATAATAATCTTTTTATTAAGTTGAAAATGTTATATTAAAATCTGTTTATGATATTGATGAATATAATTTATATTGATTATTTTATTCATATCTTAATGCTAATAAATCAAATGTTATTAATTCTTTTTTTTTATATTTATATAAGATATTGTTATCACTATTATGTTAAAACATAATACCTTCAATATTATCATAATGTATTTAAATAAATTATTATAACTATTCTTATTATTAAATTAATATAAATTGTTTAAATATTATTTGTATATATAAATTTAATTAATATTAATTTATAATATGTTATAAATATTGTATTCTTTCATAATATGTTTTATTATTGATACTATTATTTTTATCATAAAATATATCAAATGGGTAAAATATGTTATCAACATTCTCACATGTAAATATGATTATATTGTTTATATTGTTTATTTTTTTAATAAAATTTAATTTATTATTATTTGAAAATCCATACATTATATTATTGTTTATAATAATTAATTATGTAAAACCATCTGTTTTATTACATATAACAAAGTTAATGAATGGGTAATATGTATTATATACTTCTTTTGTTAATGCTTATGCTTTAATATAAAAAGATGATAAATGTTAATATTATTTATTATTTTAATTAACTAATTTATATGATTATCTTAATATTTTAAATTCAAATTATTTATTTAAAATACTACATATTTTATTAAATATTATATCATTAGATTATTAATTGTATTCATAAACAATAGTATATGTATTACTATTTTAATATTAAATTAAGTATTTTTTATATTATTGTTTATTTATATTTTTAATGAATAATGAAATTTAATTATTTTTTAATAATATTTTAAATGGTTATTTATATGTATAATAAATATTTTTAATAAATTAACTTTATTCAAATTATTATTAAGTTATTATATTATCATATATATATATACTATGTGTTTATATATACTCTTTTTTTTAATTAAAAATAAATTATTAATTCATTAATTTATATTTTTAACTTATTTTATAATTTTTATGAACATACTATAATATTAAAAATATAGGCTATTAAATATTTATATTATTTTATAATTTTAACATATTTTTTTATAAATAAAGATATAATTAATTTAATTAAAAAAAAATCATATTTTTTATATTCATCAAAATCTTTTTTATATATTTGGGATTTATTATTTTTGTATTTATTATTATTCTGGTTATTATTAATTTTTTTCAAAATCTCTTTGTTTAAATTATTATTAATTTTTTTCAAAATTTCTTGTTTTTTATTATTAATTTTTTTCAAAATTTCTTGTTTTTTATTATTAATTTTTTTCAATTTTTCTTTGTTTAAATTATTATTGTTATTATAAATTTTTATTAGTAACAATTTTAAACATATATTATATTTTTTTTTAACTATATATATTTTACACTTCATATATTTACATTAACTATATACATTATCTAATAAATTCATTTACTTTTGTTTACATTACATTAGATTATTAAGATAATAATTAATTACCTGAATCAATTTATTTTATACTTTATATAGATTGTTTATGTAATTAAGATTATAATATATTAGAACAATAATATTATAATGACATTATTAACTACGTAACATTTAAAATTTTTTTATTAGAAATTTTATCATTATCAAATTAAAGACCTCTTTATATAGAGTTAATAGTTGAATATAAATAACTATTACATCTAATAATAAATTAACTCATTAAAGTACAATTATCAAATGTTTTATTTGGTATTGTGTATTTTTCATTATTAATAAAGTTGTTTATATCTTTATTTATATTTTTTTATTCTTCAATTAATTATTAAAAATATGCAATAAATATTTTTCTTTATTGTATACTAAAAATTATTTCTTTTTATTATTTATTTAGATTTTCATTATTAATTTTTTTAATTTTTTCAATATTTTTTTCAATATTTTTTTCAATATTTTTTTCAATATTTTCTTCAATATTTTCTTATGGGTTTTATTAAATAACTTATTCTATAAAGAGAACGAGTTAATAATTATTTTCTTCTTCATCTTATTCTCTATCTTATTCTCTATCTTATTCTCTATCTTATTCTTTATCTTATTCTTCATCTTATTATTCATCTTATTCTCTATCTTATTCTTCATTTTATTCTTCATATTATTCTTCATCTTATTCTTTATATTCTTCTTTATTTTATTAATTCTTTTATTATTTTTCTCTAACATATCTACTTATGCTATTCATTACTCTTTTTTATTTAATGTAACAATAAAAAAAAAAATAATAAAAAAATAAAAATTCATTATTAATATATTTAATTAAATATAAATTAAATCTCTTATTGTGTTATATAATATATATCAATATTAATATTTAATTATATTTTTTAAACCAATATTTTATTGTAATTAAAGTATTAATCTAAATAATTACTATTTTAAATATATTCATTATTTATTATTTATAAAATGTTGTCAATAAATTATAATTATTATTTGTTATTTAAAATTAATTTATTATTATTACAATATTTATCATTATTATTAACACATGATTTTAATTAATTAAATTATATTTAACAATCATATTTTTCATTATACTCATAATTTATTAATTGTTTTAATTAATCTAATGTTTTTATTTAATTCCATTATATATTTTATTATTTCATGTTATTAACTAAATTAAACATTATTAATTCAAATATATTTTTTTAATATAAATATTATTGATATTATTATTTATATTTATCAACAAATATATCTTAAAAATACATTGATAAGTATAATATTATTTTTTTATGTGGTTAATTATTAACAACATAAGGTATTATAATAGTATTTTATGATTAAATATTGTTAATATAAATTAATTATTCATTTTAATTTATTATTAAATCAAATTATTCATTTTTAAAATATTTAAGAATATTTTCATTTATATAATTAAAATCTTAAATAATATCTATATTTTAAACTAATTTAGTATTATATAACTAATAAAATTATTAACAAAATTAAGTATTTTATACAATAAATAGTTGATATTTATTTTATTATCTATGTTTAAATATACATGGTAAATTAATATCTACATTATTTTATTAAATTTTAACATCAAATTGTTTCAAATTATCCTATATATTTAATATGATTTCATCAACTTATAAATTTTATTACCAAATAAATTTATTATTATCTTAAATTATATATAATTTATTATTATTACAATAAATTATAACACATTATTTTGAATAATTAAATTAATTTATTAATTACAATTCTGTGTTATAATGTAATAATGTTATACAATTAATATCATATTATTAATAAAATAATTATTAAATTTCATGTATCATAACAATTAATTATTCTTTATCAAAACTTTATTTATATTATTTTGATAATGATAAAAATTATTTAATATTCTTATATTTTTAAATATATTATTATATATCTTATTTATATGTTTATAATATTTATAAATTATTTTTAATAGTTTAAGTATCAATAATTAATTCAAATTAAACATCTTTACATATTTCTTTTAATTTTTAATATACTTACTATGATAGTTATTTAACTTTTATTTATTTAACATACTCTTTTTTTGTTAATTACTCATCATTTATTAATGATTAAAAGTATTAAATACATTGTTTATTTTTATAATTCTATTTGATTTCTTTTCTACAACATGGTAAACAATATCCTTTTTTATGATAATTTATCAATAATATAGGGTATTTATATTAATCTTATTTACAATAGTAATATTAAACTTAATTTGTTGTAAAATTTTTATATTTCAATATTCTATTGTAATCAACATCATCTTTAATTTAATCATATTACTCTTATTATAATATAATTGGTAATCTATTTTTTTAACATATTCTTGAATAGTGTTTTTTTAAATTCAATCTTTAAAATAACTCATTATCAATTTATAATAAATATATTGATTACATTTTTGTATTATTCATTGATTATTGTTAAATACTTTATATATTTAATTTATATTTATCTTAACAAAATAATAATATTTATAACACTAATTTTGTTATTTATTCTAAATAATATAAATCAACATCAATTATATTAAATTAACATTATTACTATTTTACATTAAAAACAATTTTATATTATTAACATTTATTTAGTATAAATGAAAATCTTGAATCATATATATAAATATCTAATTGTTATATTATTTTGATAAACATTTTAAATATATTATCAGCTTTATTGTTAAATATTGTTATTTAAATACTTATTTTTATATTATTAATATTATTACTATATTATTGTATAAAATATTACAGTTATTTATCATATTCATTATTTATTATATTAATTTATTATTAATTTTAATCATTTATTAAATAATTTTATTATTTGTTAATATAATAATATTCTTAATAATATTATTGTTTTTCGTTTTATTTGAATTAATAATATATAGTTTAATTGATGTTTTATTTTTATTATGTTAATAATAAAAAATTCTTATAATCATTATCATATTTATAACCATAATTTATATTGTTTTATATAATTATATTTTAATCATCTAATTGACAATAAATAAATTTTTTATCATATTATTAATCTTACTAATTAAATTTTATTAACATATCTTATAAAAATAATTCTTTTTATTGATTTTAATAATATATTGTTTCATTTATATCATAAAAATTAAATACTATATTATTATCATTTTATTTATTATAATTAACTATTTATTGAATAAATATATCATTTTAAACATCATAATAATCATCATCGTATATATAATTTATATTATTTTGTTATAAAAAAGGTATTATATATTAAAATAATTATGTATAATATTATTCAATATTTTATTTAATCTTATCTAATTATATTAAATCACCTAATGATAAACATAAAATATGTATTGATTATTAACTTTTTAAATATTATTGATTTAAAAACAAATCTGTTTTTTATTTATTTTATTAACATAATTAATAATTATTACCATATTTAATATAAATATCATTGTTTTCAAAATTAACTAAATAATTAATATTATCATTAA
>Ga0194115_10005240_pt1 | contig 13574 bp, 8 predicted proteins | sample TA2MahsurfametaG_3_FD_148656 | JGI IMG/M metagenome (GOLD analysis project Ga0194115, IMG submission 148656) | Freshwater microbial communities from Lake Tanganyika, Tanzania - TA2015002 Mahale S4 surface | ecosystem: Environmental > Aquatic > Freshwater > Lake | place: Tanzania: Lake Tanganyika...
ATCCCATGAGGGCCTGCACGACAGCAATCCCCGCGCTCACCAAGGCCGGATACCATTCCACCATTGCCCGTCCACCCAGCGATCCCCCAAACCACCACGACCACCATGAAGCGTAAACGTAAATCACCAGCGGCAAGAGAATGACCACCGCCGTAGCCAGTGGGTACGGTTCCGGGTCTAGCGAACCCGACTTGGTGTTCCCCAAAAATCGAAGTAACGCCCAGAACCAACCCAGCACCACGGCAAACATGATGGGGTTGTACAGCAACCAACCTTTGCGGTAACTAAGCAAAAATTCCAGGATTCGAGGGTCCTTCCAAAAAAAACGTTCGCCTTGGTAGGAATAAAAAATCCATTGCCCCGTAACATAATTCCAATAAAGTGCCTGCAAAAGAAGGGGGGCCATGAAAACCAAAAAGGCGAGAAGTAGGAACATCGGTTGCGTTGATAATTTCCGAATCTTCGCTACCAAACCCGGCCACCCCCCGTAGCATAGCGGCAAAAGACCCGCCATCAACATGGTCGGCCGAATCAAAACCAACATCCCAAAGGCCAAAGACAGGACCAAGAACCAAGGCAACGCGATGGTAGGGGAACTAAAAGCGCGATGAGTACACCATAGCAACATCGACATCCAAAAAAAGGAAAAACTATGCGACATGGCCGGTTCGTAAACCAAATAATTCCCCAGGTTGGTCGCGCCCACCAAGAGCAACAAGGCGAGGGCAACGGTCCACGCTCCCCAAAAAGACCTTAACCATGATCGGAGCACCCATAGCCCCAAGGAGCCCCAAAAGAAACCTGCCAAGGCCACCGCAAATTGGTAAGGCCTGCTGAAGCCATCCGCCGGATACCCCAAACCAGGAGCCAAAACATGGGCAACCCCAAAAAAGGGAGCCATCATGAGCGCCACCCCCATGGTGGTTTTGATCACCTTGTGACCGTTGGGCGTGGTTTCGGGCCAATAGCGGTGGCGGTGCTCCTGCACATCGGAACGCTTTGAGTCCTCCACAAACGACAGGGTCAAATCCCCCTCAATGCATAGCGCAGGCAAATACGCGTAATACGAAATAACATCCCAATAGATGGGCCGCAGGTTGGGCTTGACTTCATCCGAACGATCCAGACCAAGAAACTGCAACCCCAACAGCAATTGCAACCCCACCAAGAACAGCAACGAGGGGTCGCGTTTCATCAAAACAATTTTTGCTGTTCCCCTCCGCCTCGGGGTCCCGATTTCCCTTGGCCACCCCCCCGTTTGGATGAAGATCCGCCTTTAGCGGACTTGGTAGGCTCAGGCACTTCATGTTCTTGCCAAATATCTTCCTGCAAATTTTCGACACGACCCTTTTCTTCGTCGGTTAATTCTTCTCCTAACAACGGATTTAACAATTCCGCCCCAAGCAGAGGTTGGGTGGTGAGACGATTCCCCATGGCCTTCCAACCCTTTACCTCCATGAACTGATCCAATTCGAGGACCTTACGGTCCTTTTTGCGGGTGGTTCCCCATTCGAAGGCCACCTTTGGGGAAGGGTGTTGCCATGAAAAAGCCGCCTTGGCCCCCTTCTCATCCACCACAAAGGAAAAACGCTTCTGCAAGGTGGTGGTTTCGATCTGAAAACGCTTGATGTACCAGGCCTTGGCCGAGGGAATATAATGGCATACATTCAAAGGCATTTCCGGATTCCACTTGTTCAGCAGCAACAATTCATCGGTGTCAAAACGGTACTGCACTCCAGGCTCCAACAACTCGTAAGCACCCTCTTCGTACACCGCAATCAACAAATCCCCGGTATTGAAATGCCCTAGAAATACCCCCCGTCCATCGCGGTTTAAGCGACCCACGGCAGGTTCGAACCAGAACGGCCTACCCCCGAGCTCTGAATTCCCTTTCTCTTTGAAAACGACTTTCTTAATGGGGTACTTGGTCACCATATTTCCCTGCGCCGAACGATTCTTGATGGCTATTTCAGCAAAATCAAAATCGAAATTTTTATGATGTGCCCTGCACCCGGGATGCAATTGAATCTGCACGCGTTCGGATTCTGCATTGGCATTGGACGAAAAATATTGAACGCGGGTATGGGCTGTACCCTTGGTCAATTCATATTCTTTGTCACGAATCACTCCGCTGATTTGAAAACGTTTCGCCAAACTAACGCCCGTTGCACCATCGGTGTAGATCATGTTATAAGCAATTCTATCATCCTGTCTCCGGAAGATATCAATCCATACAATATCCTTCCCTACATAAGCCTTATCCGACACCTTAGTGATCAAACATTTACCATCCCTTCGGAACACAATAATTTCATCGAGAGTCGAGCAATCTCCAACCAATTCTTCTTTGCGCAAACCCGTTCCCACAAAGCCCGTTTGACGGTTCACATACAACTTCTCGCTGGCCAAAGCAACTTGGTTGGCCTGTATGGTATCAAAGGCCCTGATCTCGGTCTTGCGCTCCCTGCCCTTCCCAAATTGTTGCAATAATTTTTGATAAAAATCAATGGCATAGGCCGTCAAATTCGCCAAATGATGGTCAGTTTCTGCAATTTGCTCCTGAAGGGCTTTGAGCTGTTCGGTGGCCTTGAAGGTATCGAATTTACTGATGCGCTTGATTTTGATTTCAGTTAACTTGGCAAGGTCATCGCGGGTGATTTCTCGACGAAAACGTTTCTTGAAAGGCTTGAGACCCAAATCGATCGCTGCCAAGACCGCTTCCCAAGTTTCGCATTCTTCGATCTTTCGGTAAATACGCTCTTCAATAAAGATCTGTTCCAACGAACCCATATGCCATTGCTCGGCAAGATCGGCTTTTCGTAACAACAATTCTTGCTGAAGCAAATCCACCGTCTGTGTGGTATTGCGGCGCAGAATATCGGATACCCCCATGAAGTTGGGACGATGTCCTTCGATAACACAGGCATTGGGCGATATGGAAACTTCGCAATCCGTAAACGCGTACAAGGCATCAACGGTCTGATCTGCCGAAACACCTTGAGGCAATTGAATTTCAATTTCCACCTTTTCGGCAGTGTTGTCGATTACTTTCTTCACCTTAAGCTTACCGCTGTCGTTGGCTTTCAGAATAGAATCAATCAAGCCACCGGTGGTGGTGCCGTAAGGAATCTCCCGAATAATCAAGGCCTTCTTATCGTTCTCTTCGATCCTTGCCCTGCAACGGATTTTTCCTCCACGGTTACCGTCTTGGTAGAGACTAACATCGACCATCCCGCCGGTTGCAAAATCCGGGTACAAGGTGAACGATTGCCTGCGCAATATTTTGATGGAAGCCTCGATCAGCTCCACGAAATTATGCGGCAGAATTTTGGTCGCTAAACCTACGGCGATGCCCTCTACTCCTTGGGCCAAAAGCAACGGAAACTTAGCAGGTAAGGTTACTGGTTCCTTTTTGCGACCATCGTAGGTCATCTGCCATACCGTGGTCCGCGCATTGAACAAAATAGCGTGGGCGAATTTGCTTAATCGGGCCTCGATATAACGTGAAGCCGCAGCAGCATCGCCGGTACGGACATCGCCCCAATTTCCTTGGGTATCGATGAGTAAATCCTTTTGGCCTAGGCCAACCAAGGCATCCCCGATCGCCGCATCACCGTGCGGGTGGTACTGCATGGTTTGTCCGATGAGGTTAGCGACTTTGTTGAAACGACCATCGTCAATCACCTCCATGGCATGAAGGATCCTGCGTTGTACCGGTTTCAAGCCATCGCCCAAGGCCGGAACGGCACGCTCAAGGATAACATAGGATGCATATTCCAGGAACCAGTTTTCGTACATCCCGGAAACCGGAAGATAAGCCTCCGGATCCATGGCCGCAGGTGGCGCAGTGTACGCCGGGATCGAGTCAGTTTTCTTACGGGCCAAGGTTTGGTTTACTTTTGGATGAACTGCGTTTTGGATGAGGTGCGTGAAGATACCTGCAACGCCCAAAATTCCCAAACGAGGGAAAGAATAGGAACGGCCAAGGCCCCTACCATATTGAGCCATAGGTAGGGCACTTCCATCCCCCAGAACAAAAAAAGAACCAGCAATTCCGTAACCAAGGCGGCAAGGAGTACGGACTTGGAACCAACCCTTTGGGTGAAGAAAGCCGTCAGAAAGATGCCCAAAATGGTCCCGTAAGCCAAGGATCCGAGCACATTGACCGCCTCAATCAAGGTCCCCAAATGCTGGGCCACCATGGCAAATCCTATGGCATAGAAACCCCATGCCAAGGTGAACCACCTTCCCATCACCATCGCCTTGGGACTTTCAATGAAATCCTTGGGAGCCGCATCGCGGGTATAAAAGTCCACCAGCGTTGTAGTGGATAAGGCGCTCAATTCTGCTGAGGTTGAGGACATGGAAGCACAGAAAACCATGGAAATCAGAAGGCCAACCAGGCCTACCGGTAAGTGATTCAAAACATAACGAATAAAAATGAAATTGGTATCGTTGAAATCTTCTTGAGGAGCAGCCTTGGCCCTTAGCGCCTGCGATGCCAGGCGAATCGAATCCAAGCGATGGCTGCTGACGACCACGACCCGGGCCAGGCTGTCCTTGAGAGCACCTTCCGGCGAACTTTGCCAAGCCATGGCCAAGGATCGGCGCTGCAATGCCTCGCTGCGGTGTTCGACGGATTCAAGTTCCGGGTATTTGAAATTCACAGGTGGTAACTCAATGACGTAGAAAGCAAACATCAATACCCCTATCATCAAAATAAGCAATTGCATCGGCAATTTAAACACCGCATTGAGCGCAAGACCTCGACGACTCTCCTCCAAGGATTGCCCTCCCAAATAGCGTTGAACCTGACTTTGGTCGGTCCCGAAATAGGATAACATCAGAAATCCGCCCCCCAACAAACCCGTCCAAAGGCTGTACTTGTCTTCCCAATTCCAACGCCATACCAAGGCCTCCGTTCTGCCACCTAAGGCCGCCAAATCCCAGGCATCCTTGATGGACCATTGTTCCGGCAGACCACGAATCATCCACCATGCCGCCAAGCCCATGCCCATGAGGATAATTCCCATTTGCAGGACTTGGGTTCTGGCCACCGCCTTGGATCCACCGCTCAAGGTATAGGCCAAAACCACCAAGCCCGTCAAAAGATTCGTCCAAATCAAATTCCAATTCAAAACCGTACTCAAAATCAAAGCCGGGGCATAGATGGTCAACCCTGCTGCTAAACCCCTTTGGGTCAGAAACAAAAAGGCCGCCAAACGCCGAACACGTCCGTCAAATCGAGACTCCAAGAATTCATACGCCGTGTACACATTCAATCGATAATACTTGGGAAGGATGAAGGCCGAAATCAATATCATAGCCAAAGGCAAGCCCAAATAAAATTGTACAAATCCCAGGCCTTGGGTATAGGCCAAGCCGGGGGCCGAAAGAAAGGTAATCGCACTGGCTTGGGTTGCCATGATGCTCAAGCCCACCATCCATCCACTTTGGGTCCTTGCTCTCAGGTAATTCTCCGAACCGGATTGGTGACCCATTGACCAAAGTCCGTAAACCAAAATGAGCGCCTGAGTCCCCAGAAGGACTCCCCAATCCAAGCCATTCATGGTGTTAAGGGGTTAGCGCATAAAGCAGCACGATAAAGGCAGCCCAATAGAGCAACATGGCCAGGTATCTGCGTGGCCAAGGGCGAGAAGCTTGAACATCAGGGTCTTGGGGCATAAGATACCAAATTTTGAAGCAAGCGATAGCTTCCCTTGACCCCCTCGCCACATTGCCTAAAAAGGGCCAAACCGCAATAGGTCACCGCACCACGTCCATAACGAGTGGTTAGCAAGGCCCCATCCTGATCCAGTTCAGTGTTGCCGCTATCGCGCATTCGTAACAATGGCTTCCAACGCGGGTCCCATGACTCGCCAAAATACAAACCCCTCTCTTGGACCCAATCCTCAAAGTCCTGCGAAGTAATTGCATTGGGGTTGCTCAACAACGGATGCTTTTCGTCCAGAAATTCCACCGCGGCACGCTCTTCGGTCACACGTCCCCTGCCAATCTTGAGGGGAAAGGGACCCATTTGTTTCCATAACAAATTAGCAGTGGTTTGGTATTGCACAATCACATGGCCGCCTAGCCGGGCATACTCCATCAACACGGGATGAAGATTCCCTGCGTTGGCATAGGTATTGTAAAAACGAACCCCAATCAGCACCGATTGGCATGCCTTCAATTGCTCAAGAGTCACCGAGGCAGGATCCAAATCCGTCACCTTGTACCCCATCACCCTCAGCGCTTGAGGTAAGGCATCCCCCGCCCCTCGCAGATAGCCCACGGTTCCTGTGGGCTTGGCCACTTTGAGGCGAATCAAGGAGGCGGTAACCTCCTCGGTTCTGGTCAAGACAGGAATATGGTTGTATTCAATTTGCTGAATACCGTGAACAGGAATCGGCCACCACGAGCCTTGCTCTGCACGCCAAAGTCCGGGAAGCAGGAGCCCTTCTTCTCCTTTGCCCTTGGAAACATCGCGCAGGATCACGTCCAACGTGTAGAGGGTATCGGTTTGAGGGGATTCCAGAATCATGGGGTTGGACAGGACCACCCATCCGGCCGGCCAGGCCCACAGGTCCAATTTGATCGTGTCCGGATAACGTTGCCGAAGCGGTCCTGGTTCGATTCGAAGGGCAAGCTGCATTCGAATTTCCGAGCGAGCATCCGTTGCATAATACCGTGGTGCGTCCAAACGTATTTGATACGCCGGGACAGTCTCCACCGGCCTGTAACGTTCGCCCAAGACCGGATCGGTCCACTTATAATGCAAGGGCAATTTGCTAACAATATCCACAGAATTACCTTCGTGGTACAAGGTTCTCACCGTTTCCAACACGAAGGAAGGTGGAGTTTCGTTGCGATGAGCCATGGTATCAAGGGCCGCATAAAATGCTGTTTCATTGGGACTTGCCTTCCAAAATGGGCCCGCATATCGCAAAGTGTTTGGCAAGAACGCTTTGAACTTATTTTTCGCTAAGGAATCTTCTTCTTGGAACTCCAAATACCCCAATTTCAAGGAATCCGCCTTGTAGAACAAAGAATCCACCTTGGAGAACTCGGAAAGTTCCGTATCCCACTCCTTCAGGACACGGTACTGAAAATTCGAATCCAAGCCCCATAATTTCAAAGAGCGAAGCGAACAGCCTACATCGTGAACGGGCAATCGTTGCAGACGATGCCATTCAAAATCCAAACTATCCCCTGGAACCGCCTTGGTGTTCGAGGCCACCGCCTCTTCCCATATCCCCAGCGTCTCCAGCAAGATTTTGTTTATGTGCACTCTGCGCTCATTCAGCCATAAGGAATCTTCCGCATTCAACCCGTTGGCCTTAGACATCGAATCCAACAACAAACGCATTTGGATTAAGGAATGAGCCCATCGCGTGGACCATGCACCTTGGCTCAGGATATTCAGTTTTTTCCATTCGCTTCGGTAAGCCGACCACAGCGCAGTGGTGGGATCTGCTTCCAACGAGCGAAGACAACCTTCCAGCGGACTAACCTTGGCCGTATCCCCCGCCAGCCACTGGAAATATTCCCATTCGCTGCCCCGCTGCCTGGCGGATCCGAAACCCTGGCTTTGATGCATGGAACGGCTTTCGGCGGCCATCTCCCCATAGGATAAGCCCAAGCGTGGGTTATATCCCCCCACGTTGAGGCGGAGCAATCGACTTTTGTCGTAGTCTTGGCGGCCGTAAAACCACCAGCTGGTGTTCCAAACCACCCTTTTGGCCTGCCAAACCGTCACGCTTTTGAGTTGATCCGGGAATCGACTGCTGTCGGCCGCTGCGAAGAAGGCCTCCACTGCCAATTGGGCCGAGGCCGTATGATGGCCATGCGTGGCTGCCGGCAGGGGGCTGAATCGCGTCACGATTAAGTCGGGTTTGAAAAGGCGAATCGCCCAAACCACATCCTTCAAGATTTGTTCCTTGTCCCAATGGATGTAGGTCTCTTCAGGACTTTTGGAATAACCAAAGTCATTGGCTCTGGTGAAAAACTGTTCTGCCCCATCCACCCTTCGAGCCGCTAACAATTCTTGTGTTCTTACCTGGCCTAGGTCGTAGCCGGTATGTTCTCCTAACAAATTTTGTCCCCCATCACCGCGGGTCAAGGAAAGGTACGCCGTTCGGCATCGGGCCTCATTGGCCAACCAAGACAATAGACGTGTATTCTCGTCATCGGGGTGGGCCGCCACGTACAGAACAGAGCCTGTAACACCCAATCCACGGATCTCTTCCCGGATGCGATCCTGGTTCCACCCTGGGCGGTAACCGTATCCTCCTTGCGCCAAAGCGCTACCCAACCACCCGAACAGCGCGATGAGCCCCAGGGAAAATACCCGCATGATCTGCCCCGCGATAATTACTTTCCTTTCTTCTTCCCGGATGGAGGTACCGGAGTCGCCTTGGCCGACCATTCGGCTTTGCGAGCAGCAATGTCCGCCGCGTTGCCCAAGTACCAATCTGAATTCTCAGCCTCGCCTTTGAGCCTGGCTTGTTCGGCCTGCTCCGCGGCCTCACGGTATTCTCCTTTGGCCGCATGCACTCTGGCCAGCGTCCAACGAGGATAGAAATGCTCCCCGTTCAAGCGAACAGCTTTGAGTGCTAAGTCCAAGGCATAGGCCTGATCGTTCCCTTGCTCCAAGGCAAAGATGGCCGCATTGGCGCAGGGGTACCAATCACCGGGGCGATCGGCGAAAAATTTACGCACGTTGTTCATTCCCAGGGTTTTGGACTCGGCACTGATGGGAATCACCAACTGCATGTTTTCCCAATGCAAACGAAGATTGGCAGATGAAGCATTGATAAATTCCAAATCAAAGGCAAGACGTTCCCTGAAGGAAGCCGCTTTGGAAGGGGAAACCTCAACACGAACGATATCGAGGTTTTCTTTAAAAGAGGTGGAACCCCATTGGCCTTCGTTCGAATTCAAGGCGACCGTCCAGGCTTTGCCGGCTCTGGGAATCATGTACAAGGCGTATTTGCCCGCCTTCACGGTTTGTCCGCCGAAGCTTACCTCCGTGCTGAATGAAAGCCAGGTTGCGGCGTTAGCCCCGCTTCGCCAAATTTCATCGTAGGGCACCAGCCCCCCCCAAATTACACGGCCATTTACTGCCGGTGATCCAAAGTCTACTTCCAAATCGGTTACCCCCATGACGAGCTTGCTTCCACACCGTGGCGAAGGCTGAGGCAGGACCAATTGAGCCCAGGTATGGATGCTCCAAAAAGAAAGGAACGCGGTAAGGAGGATGCTTGGTCGTAATAATTTGCTAGTCATACGGTAATGGGGTTAATGCTTACAAAACTAACCCGCGTGTCCGCTAATAGGCTAACCTTCGTGCAATCCTCCTAATTTTGAGTATGAAAAATCACTTTATTCTGGTTGAAAATCAAGTGCGGCCCGGGGTGGCGCTGTTGCGGCTTAACCGGCCCAAGGAGCTTAATGCTCTTAATTTGGAACTCATGGCCGAATTGCGGGACGCTTTGCAGGCCCTTGACCAAGACCCCACGGTTCGAGTCATGGTCCTCACGGGCAATGACAAAGCCTTTGCCGCCGGAGCCGATATCCACCAGATGAGCGACAAATCGGCCATTGACATGCTACGCATCGATCAGTTCAGTACATGGGAACAGATTCGTCGCCTCAAAAAGCCTTTGATTGCCGCTGTTTCGGGGTTTGTTTTGGGAGGGGGCCACGAGCTGGTGATGCATTGCGATATGGTCATCGCTTCCGAAAGTACCCGCATTGGGCAGCCTGAAATCATGTTGGGCATCATGCCCGGTGCTGGAGGCACCCAACGTTTAACTCGGCAAATTGGTAAAGTCGCGGCCATGGAAATGGTCCTCACGGGTAAACCCATCGGGGCAGGAAGGGCCTACGAACTTGGCTTGGTCAACAAGGTAGTCCCCGTGGAAATCTACTTGGAGGAAGCCCTTAAATTGGCTGCCGAGATCGCCGAAAAAGCGCCGCTTGCCGTTCGCCTTGCCAAAGAGGCGGTCCTCAAAGCCCAAGACTTTGGCCTTAGTGAAGGTCTGGAATTTGAACGCAAAAATTTCTATCTGCTCTTTGCGACCCAAGACCAAAAGGAAGGCATGGACGCCTTTGTGAACAAGCGCCCTCCAAGTTTCCAAGGGCAATAAAATGGATTGGAGAAAACCCGTTTGGGTAGATTGCTTAATATAAGCCGCGCATCAAGGAAGGGCTAATTCAAAGAAATTAAAGGAAAGCGCCAATAAATTTACCCAACAGCAAGATACCAAAATACAGCAGCATACAGGTTGTATAAAAAATGGCGGTTCTCGAGGGCATAACAACAGGTACTCCCGATGATTTCCTTCCCAAAACCCGAATCATCACCCAGGCCAAGATTCCCCAAGCGGCATAATTTCGAAGTGGGGCAACCAAAAGCGTGGACCATGGTTGGCCCAAAACAGGACGGTGCTGCCAGTTCCAAAACCCCAAGGCGGTAGCCCCGGGCTCCAGGATCATGTCCATGAACACCACCCCCAATGCGGCTAACCACGCATGGGCAGTCGATGGCCACACCGAGTATGCGGCCCAAACCAAGATCACCCAATTAAGGCCTATCAAAGGCGGAACCCCCATGAGTTTGGGGCCAAGCAAGTTGCCGTACCTGTAGGGCCCAAAAATTTGACCCGTGGCTACGCCCAGCCATTCGCTGGTAAATCCTATCATATAACAAATTACCAACGCGGCCCAAGCACGAGGGCTGGCCTGCTTGCGTGATGACCACAGAACCCACAAGGCGCCTGTCAATAACACCGGAAAAGTAAAACCCACAAAAAAATCACGGGTAGTCTGAAAAAGTCCGCCTAAGCCCCCTGCCACAAAGACCAGTGGCCATATCCACCAAAACACCGGAATGGACTTACCCCATTCCAAGACCCGTAAGCCTGTCTTATTCTCCATTCCTGGAGCTGCGCTTGGAACTCCTGCGCGACCGTTTACGGGATTCGCGAAGACCATCCAACAACCATCGTGTACTAATGTTGGCTGAATGCAAACAAATGGGAATACCTCCCCCGGGATGCACAGAACCCCCACAGAAATAAAGGCCGTGAATACGGGGGTGTTTGTTGGGGTAACGGCGAAACGCCGAAAAAACTGAATTCGAATGCTGCCCATACAAGGCCCCCGCATAGGTTCGGGTTGCTTTTTCGAAATGCAGTGGAGTCATGATATTTTCGTTCACAATCAACGATTCAACATCACAACCCAAATCCGAAGAAAGGCGTTGCAAAATAGACTTGCGAGTGAAATCGCGAATTTTATCCCAATCCTGCTTTTGATCGCAAGGCACATTCACCATCACGAACCAGTTTTCATGACCAGGGGGGGCATCATCGAACTTCCGCTTGGAACTCACGTACACATACAGGGTAAGATCGTGGTAAGGTTGCTTGCGGGTCATGCAATCAAATTCCTTGCGGTACTTCTTGGAAAAGAAAACATTGTGCAAATCCAATTGCGGGAAATTCCCCTTGATCCCCCATTGAAAAACCATTGCGGACATCCCCAAACTCTTAACCCGCATTTTGGGTTCCATCAAATCCCTGGAAAATAGATATTCTTTGGCATACGCAATATCCAATGCCGACACCACCCGGTCAAAAGCAATTTTCTCATCCTTGACTTTAACCCCGAGGATCCTGTTTTGAAAAACATGAAATTTATCAACCTTGGTATTTAAACGAAGTTCCACACCCAAGTCATGGAGAAGCGCTGCCAAGGCGTCCCGAATCGCGATCATGCCCCCATGCGGATAATAGGCCCCTATGCCGTATTCTACATGGTTAATCAAGGCCAAAGTGCCTGGAGCCTGGTAGGGATTGGAGCCGTTGTAGGTTGCTACACGGGAGAACATTTGAGCAGTCCGCTCCTTATCAAAATGACTTTTGTTAAAACGATACAAACTTTGGAAAGCCCCAATAAAAGGCAAGGCCATCACCTTGATGAGGTTTGCAAAAGTCCAAAGTTCAGAACGGCGGTGTATGGACCTCTCCAAGAAAACAGGGGCCGTCAATTCATACAACCACTTGACCCGCCTGAGGTAACGCAAGACTTTGGAAGGATCTTCGTTAAACTTATCGTAAAGTTCTTGGCTAAATTTTTCTTGATCAACCCAAGCATCAACCCAAGCATTGTGCGCGTAATGGTACCTCGTCAGGAGGTCCAGCCGATCATACTGCATATAATTGGAAAGCTCCTTGCCACAGTCCTCGAACAAAGCCTCCAAGGTTTGGGGCAAAGTGAAAAGCGAGGGACCGCAATCAAAGCGAAATCCATCGCTCCTCCGCTCACTAAGCTTTCCGCCCAACTCGGCATTGGCCTCAAAAAGCACCACTTTGCATCCTGCATTGGCCAATCGAGCTGCAGCGGCCATACCTGCTATTCCCCCACCCACCACAGCAACCCGTGCCTTGCTTGCAAATGACTCTTTATTCCTTGATCCCCTCTTGCGCTCCGACATGGTAAAAAATTCGAATAATCAACAATAAAAAAACCTACAGGGAATGGATCTCGTGCGCAATAAACCTTGGAGCGATGACCTTAAATGAATGGGTTATACAATACTATTCCGAAGATAAAGCATCAAAAATCTAAAATTGTCATTTTTTATAAAATTTTGACCAATCCTCGGAACTGCTTGGTACCGTCTGGAGCCTACCCTCGTTGCTCCTCTTGGTCAAAAGACTATTCAGGAAGGCTCTATCCTCCTGAACATGGGACGACAAGCCTAGCCAACCCGGCATTTCAGTTTCAAGGGTAAGCCTCAACAGCCTCCACCGGGGATCAGACCCATCCCGCGCTACCGCTTGATTCAAGAGCGCGGAGGCGGCTTTGGCGTTTTCCAGGCGTGAAAGCGGAGAACGGCCATCGCGGGCTAAGAGGCCACGGTAAGCACCTGCAAATCCTGGATTCGATGGCTCAGAATGCCTGCCCTCACCGAAGATCGCCTGGAAATGGGAAGCAGTGAAAGGGTGTTGGGCCGCCTCAAAATAAGCCTCCAAGGTCAACGGACCCTTCGTCGGACCTGCCCCCCATGCGCATGAGAGAAAGGACAACCAAAGCAGCGCTCTCAAAAAGAATTAGGTAAGCTTATGTTGCAACACTGAATAGCACAACAACGCGGCTTTCTCTGCATTGGAGATCCGAATGCGCTCCATGAGAATTTGATCGGACGAGGCCTGTTGAATTTTACGAAACAAATTCTTGTAAAATCGATAGGCGGTAAGAACCCCAATTCGAGCCCCGCGAGGCAAGCGCATAATGGCCTTGTAGGCCTGATCAAAATCGTGTTGGATATCCTTCTCAATTTCTTTTTTGGAATGGCTATCCAATTGAACACCAAGGTTTAGATTCGGGAAATAGGTTCGACCACGGCCTTGGTAGTCATCCTTCAAATCCCGCAAAAAATTAACTTTCTGAAAAGCAGCACCCAATGCCCTTGCGCCTTCCTGCAATTCTTCGTAAAGCCCTGCTTGTTCGTAACAAAAAACACGCAAACACATCAAGCCCACCACCTCAGCAGATCCATAGATATA
>Ga0194115_10005246_pt1 | contig 13560 bp, 20 predicted proteins | sample TA2MahsurfametaG_3_FD_148656 | JGI IMG/M metagenome (GOLD analysis project Ga0194115, IMG submission 148656) | Freshwater microbial communities from Lake Tanganyika, Tanzania - TA2015002 Mahale S4 surface | ecosystem: Environmental > Aquatic > Freshwater > Lake | place: Tanzania: Lake...
CGCCTGAAAATGATTGAACACCAGCTAAACCTAGAGCTTTCCCTGTGGACATACCCATGGCTTTGTTAACGCCAAAATTTAATAAAAAAGGTAATATGAATTGTGCTGCCATTTAGCTCCCATTTTTTAATATTTTATATCATTTTATTCGTTCTTTATCAATTCGTCTGAGAATCTACCACAATATTGATGTTCACCAACGTGTGTAATTAATTGGTCTACAATAGCGTGACATTTGCCTCCTATATCTTTCCAACGTTTACAGAATGCAAAATCTTCACCCATATAAGTATGACTTACCGGATCAAACATAGTATCAAAAAAGTTATATAAAAAAGGCTTCTCAATTGGTTTACCATTAATAATGGTCGGCTGACTTATTCTCATTTCAGGATATTTTTCTATCATCTTTTCAATCACTGATCTTTTAATTAACATACATCCTGTTGGTGAATGACTAACTTCTATACATCCATTTTCAATTGAAATTTTTTCTTCATCTGGTAATCGCATAGGATAAGTATTACCACCGATAGATAATTGTTGTGCGTTTTTAATCTTACCTTCTTTAAAATTACCATACATTTTATCCCAGTTAAAAGTTTTCATTGGATATGGAACAGAGATAACATCTTTATCTTTATCAATCATTGCTTGAATAGACTTAGCTTGAAAGTCTATATCTGCATCAATAAACAATAAATGTGTATGACCAGTTTCCATAAAAGCTCCCACACATAAATTTCTTCCTTGTGTAATTAAAGATGATTTGAATAATTGAAAAGTAACTTTGATTTTATTTTCAAAACAATACTTTTGAAATTCTAATAATGATTGTGCATAATGTATTGATACATCAGAATGAACTGGAGTTGCTAAAAATATATTATAGGGTCTATAACCTTGGTCTATTTTGAGTGTCTTAGGTTTAACCCATAATGGTTTACTTGCGTCTTGCATTGATAGCTCCTTTTAAAAACTGTGTCCATTGATTACCTCGTTTATCCCAGTTGTAAAAATATTTAACAAATTGTTTTTGCATCTCAAGATGTTTTTGAATATGATTTTCATGTAAATGAGATGCTGCAATTTCCATTGATGCAGCAAAAGATTCGGCTAGTTTATAATAGTCTTTTTCATAAGGAATATAAATTGGAAATTCAGAACATGTTTCAAATAAAGCTCCTAGATTTGTTGTAATACAATATAGTCCAGCTCTCATCGCTTCTAGAGCAGATATACAAAATGTTTCTTCCCAAATACTTGGATAAGCAAAAATATGATATTGATGTAAATTTTCTAAAATGTATTCATGTGGTTTATATCCTATGTAATTTACATTAGGTAATGATTTAGCTTGTTCATATAAATCTTTAAATCCATCATCATTAGCTTGTTTAAAAGCATCTCCATAAACTTGTGTTGAAGAATATACATCCAAAGTAATTAAAGGATTTTTAACCATTTGCATTGCAAGTAAAATAACGTTTAATCCTCGCCAAGGAGTTGGATGAAATATTAATTTTATAGGATCACCTTTTTTATATTGTGTTGTTCTCGGTTTAAAATCTACAACACCATTTTTAATTATTGTGCATCGTTCTGTTGGAATATCAAAAGCCATTCTAAACTTTTCATAGTTCCAATGTGAATTAAATACATACCAATCATATTTTTTATGATTAGATTTATCTTTAAACCAAGGAGCTAAATTAGGTTGATCGTATGAATTTTTTTGCCAAAGAATATTAATTTTATTTGGGTCTAATGGAACTTTACCTGGAATAGATGTGCATATCTGAAACTGATCAAGTAAATCTTTACTTACATATTTTCTTAAGAACTCAAATTGAAGTTCTGTACCACCTCTTGGATCCATTACTTAGTCTTACTAAATAGTGATAAATGTGCAACAGTTATTGCAACATCTTGTGCAATATGTTCTTGTTTAGTTGGTGTATTAGGATTTGCAACATCAGCATTTGCTTCAGCGGCTGATTCATAAACCTCGCCAGTTACTTTGTTTCTATAAGTAATTTTTGTAGGACATTTTATAACTGGTACTTCTTTACCATCTATAATCCTATATTCTTTTATATGTTGATCAGTTAATATTATTTCATCACTCATTGTTTTCTCCCTTGTCCGTTGTATGGTTTTCTTCTATTTCTTTTGTTTGGTCTTTTACTATGCCTTCCTGGTCTTTTTTTATTTGTTTGTTTAATAAACGTTCCATGACCTGATTGTATTTTTCTAGCCATTCTGTTGAGATCTATTTATCAAAGCAAAAGATATTTGTCCAGAAATAGCATTTGCAGCTTCTGCTTGAAATTTAAGAGAATCACCTGCTTCTAATACTAATACATTATGTACTGCATTATCGTGAGAATTAGCAGGTACATCTGTATGATAAAATTTATAATCTACTGAATCAGAAATATCATGAAAAAAATAATCTACAGTTTTAGCTGAATTGGTATCATTGGCCACAGATATTTCTTTCACAATTGCAACGGAAGATGTATTAATTACTAGCACTGTTGTTAAGTTTGACGTAGTTAAATCATAACCTTTAACTTTATAAAAAATTGTCATGCACTACTTCCTCCTGATAAAAACCATGTAAAAATTTGTAATTCTTCTTTTGTTTCTTCATTATAACTTGTATTAAGTTGTGTTTTCAATGTATCAATAGCTTGTATGATTTGTCTTTGTGTATCTTTATTATATATGTCTGATGGTTCTGGTACATAAAAATCTATTTTAGCCATTATCTTCTTCCGTCTGGTTGTATATCTACTCTAAAAATACCATATCGCCAATTAGTATTTACAGCATCATTTTCTATCTTAATACTAGCAAGTCTCGCGCGCCCGCGCGTATCTATTTTATCTGTGCTAGAATTAATTGTAAAAGGTCCTATAAATGTCTCCCCTTTTGCAACTGTTGTATCTGCCGGATATGATCTTAAAAACAACGTTACTTTACAATCACCATCTAATGTTTTGAAATCAGGTATAAATCGTTTAACCGATAAGAAGTATTCTCCGTCTCCATCTACATCTAAATCAAAATCTCCTGATCTTATAAATGCAGGTATTGCTGTTTCAACTCCAGTGCTTGCTACTTCATTTACTCCTACTTCATGTTCATAATAAACAGAAGCTCCTGTTGATATACCATTTACAATAGGAAATGTTGGCGTGGCTGCCGCGATATATTTAGTTGCGTGTGGATGATCATATACCGAAGCATCAGCCCAAGTTGTTCTAGATTGAGAACCAACTGTAGCACTTGCCATAGTACCTGTTGTCCAAACTTTTTCTCCATAGTTGTATGTAACCACTCTATCAATTAGTGTTGAATTTTCTTTGGTGTAAAACCACATTATCTCTTGAAATAAACTATTATGAGCTGCAAATACTGTTTCACTTGCATTATAATTTATACCTAAATTATCTCCTGTTGTTGCAAATACAAAATCCTCAACTAAACTTGGAACAGATACAACTGTACCATCAAATGCAAAGAATCCTCCAGAATCACCCATCCAGAATACTATACCTTGTGCAAAGACCACTGCGTGCTGACCAAGACATCCACAATTCGATCCGACTTTTCTAATACTAAATGTAAAAGGAGGACCTACAAACTGCATTGAATAAGCAGCATCATCTGTAAGTATTAATATATAATCCTTTGCTCTAACCGCCGCTACAATTTTAGTTCCAGCATCTAATCTAAACGTACCTGCAGTATTGGTTGAAGTTGGAGCATAAACGTTAAAGTCTTCTTGATCTGAAAATCTTATAAGCATTTTATCTTGTGTTCCATTTGGTAATGTTTCATTTGTTCCAAGATGAATAAGATGTCTATCTCTATCGGATACTATGGTCATTACAGATTTTTGTGGCATAGAAGCATTTATAGTTGCTCTTGTTTGTAGTGCATTTGAGGTTGATGGATCCCAAGTAAATGTAGGACCATTGTGCATTGTAGCAATTAATATTTGACCAAAGTTATCTAAAGACCAATTAGCAGGATCTAAATTAATAGATGCTGCTACAGTTGAAGCCTCTCCCCAACCTACAAAAGTTGCTGCATCATATACAACTGCATTATCTGTGTGAGCTGCAGCAGTTGTTCCCTCTGCTCCTCTACCAGCACCAGTAAATGTTGTGCTAGTTTTACCTGAGTAAGTAATTAATTCTGAGCCTATTAAAATTGTTCCTGTTGATGCAAATCCTGTTGTAGAGTCAACTGGAATGGTCGTAACTGCATTATCAATTCCACCCACTTGATTTATTGCTGTTTGGGTAACTGTTGAACTAAAACCACCCCAATTGAATGTACCAAAACCATATCCATAAGTTTGACCAAATGGACCAAAATCATAATAAGGATTACAAGTTGCAGATCCAGAAGCTGATGCAGTACCTGATGAAGTAGTAGGCATTGTTATAGTAAATGTTCCAGACGTAGGTGTCGTCTTAACTTCAAAAGCATTTGTAAAATTAGCTGATACAAATCCTGTTGGTGGTGTAACTGCACTAAATCTTACAATTCTTCCAACAGATAAACCATGCGCAGCTTTGTTAACTGTGACTGTCGCAGATCCTGTAGTTGTGTTAAATGTGCAAGAAGTTAAAGCTGTATCTAATGGTGTAATATCATAAAATGCACCTTCAAAGTAAATTACTAATACTTTATTTGTTCCTATTGCAGCATACCTATTACCGTCTAAATCTGACCAAATCCATTGATTCCTAGCAGCGCCTACTAGGGTATCTGCTAATATCTCTGACCAACCCCCTATTTTTTCAGGGTTTCCATAACGAAAGCGTACATTATCTCCATCAATCCAGCGACCTTCCGCTTGAGATGCAGTATCTTGTTTGTCAAATCCTGGTGCAACTGGTATTTTTCTTAAAGGCATGTAGGCAATATACACTATTTCAAGCTACAATTAAATTGCTCAACTTACGCCTTTTTGCTATTATACAACGCAGAAATTTAAATGATAAAGATAAAATGTATGAATTTAAAAATTACAGATCTAATATATAGACAAAATAGATTTGATAATTGAACTATTTTCTAAACGATGGTATCCCTAACAAAGGTCTTTTATCATATAGATTCTCATTTGCAAACTGTCCATTTACATGATTATAATGCAAGAAAACTTGAGCACAGATGTTACCAGTAAATTCTTCTCGCCAATGTTCTAATTCAAAACCTGAATAAATTAACATATCACCTGGTTCTAAATCTACTTTTATACCTTTTGGTGCATCTGGTTTCATAATATTTTTATCCCAATCTATGACATTATTACTTCCTGTTGGATCTATAAATATAGGCCAACTATCGCCACCTAGATTTAATGTTGTAGATATCTCACAAGATGGTCTATCTTTATGTCTTTTTAAAATTGAACCTTTCTCATACACACGTGCGTACGAGTAAGTCGGAATTAAATCTAAATTAGTTTCTTTTTTCATAATAGGCATAATTTTTATAAGTAATGTTTCCGTAGCAAAGTCAGCATAGTGTGAATATACATTTGGAACTTGCTGGTCCTTCCACGTTCCAAGAAGCGTGTGTTCTTCTACAAGTTTATTGTCATACATAAACTTTACCGCATCACGTTTTAATAGAAGGTAATTAAATACAAAGTTTGCAAGTTCATACGATACTGCATTTTTAATTACTTGATATTTTTTTTGACTGAATAAATTTGAAGTAAGCATTGTCTGCGTCTGTTGTTTATTGAATCCTGGTTTGAATTATATCTTTTGTAATTACATATTTGAATTATATACGCTTTTTTGCTATCATACAACAAAGAAATTTATGAATAAATTAAAAGATTACATACTTATATTAGAAGATATCATATCTAAAAAATTATGTGATTCTATATTAAATGAATATGAAAATTCAAATGAATGGGTAGATAGTGCGATAGTTGGTACAGATAAACAAATTTATGTAAATAAGGAAATTAGAAATTGTACAACTATAGAAATGTCTTCAAACAAGGTCATTGAAAAAAATAAAAATATAAGAAAAATATTAGATGATGAAGTTTTTGCCTGTGCAAAAAAATCAATTGAAAAATATAATGAAAAATTTAAAGAAGCACGTATTTGTAAAGATAATGGTTATATATTATTAAAATATGAAAAAGGTGGATTTTTTACACAACATGTGGATTCAGTTGAAAAATTTTATAGAAGCATTTCATGTTCATTTGCTTTAAATGATAATTTTAAAGGTGGACAATTTAGTTTTTTTAATAATACTCTTGTGTATCCATTAAAAAAAGGATCTGCCATTATGTTTCCTTCTAATTTTTTATATCCTCATTCTGTTTTACCAGTGATAAATGGAACAAGATATTCAATTGTAACTTGGTTTGTATAAATGATTATACTTGATGAAATAAAGCAAGAAGAAAATTACTCACATAGTTTATTTGTAACATATCCAAAAACTATTCAAATATCACATGGTGTATATGACAATGTAGTTGATATGCATAATATGTGTGTGATGATTTCTCAAAATTTAGATACAACAGAATTAACTAATGTTTATGGTGGTAAAACTCCATGGGGATTTTTTAATGATAAACCAGAGTTTACAAGATTCATAGATTATGTAGTTAAAAAACATCAAACTTCAAATCCATTTTTCAATAAACAAAATTGGTATAATAAAAATATATCCTTTGATTCTTGGGGTAATGAAATTAAAAAAGGAGATAGTGTTGCAATGCACATTCATAAAGATCATCATTTAATTTTATATTTAACTGAAGGAGCTCCATTGATACTTCCTGAACTTAAAATGACAATTCAACCAAAAAGAGGAGCATATTATATATTTCCACCTAATGTATTACATGGGGTTGGTAAAGTTGAAGAAGAGACTAAAACAAGATATTGTTTAGTAACCAATATTATAGAAGGTTCAAATTGGAATAAAAATAAATTAATAAAAGAAATAATAGATGAAAAAAATAAAAAATAATTTAATTTGCTTAAATGAGTGATTTTGAAATAAATATTAAAGACAATTTTTTTGAAGAAAAATTATTTGAAAAAATGAAAAATAATTTAAATAATTTAAAATGGGACGCTTTAGGTAATGCTCTTACTGCGCCACCATTAAATGAAAATTCTTATAAAAAACACCCTTGGTTTACCTCTCCATTAGAAGATGATCAAATAAAAAATGCCATCAAAGAAAATGTTTATAAATATTTTAGAAAAAAAATAGTTTCTTTTAATCTTATAAATTATAGTCTGGTTACAAAAATAAAGGAACCATTACCTCATAATGATTTTAGAGAAAATCAAAATTACCAAATTTTAATTTATTTAAAAGGAAATTCAAAATTAACTAATGGAACTGGGTTTTATATAAAAGAAAATGATAATCAATATATTTTAAACACACATGTTGGTTTTTTTGAAAATAGAGCTATTTTTTTTAAAACAAATGTTTTTCATTCTCCTTTAACTTGGGACGAAAATTCATCTGCAAGGTTTTCAATAATTTGTTTTTTAAGAACGGAAGATTAAAAATATGTTAGACAAAAAAAATAATATTAAAGACTTTATTGGTATTTATGATGGTTATATTCCAGATGAAGCATGTGACCAGGCTATAGAACTATTCAACAAGTATCAGGAATTCAATAAGGTATTTTCAAGATTTACCTCAGAAGGAACAACTCAAGATAGTAAAAATGATAAACAATTATTTTGTACTGGAGATGTTTTAACGGATCAGGAGTTTAATGTTAATAAATTAAAACTATTAATGGTGAATTTTGATATGGCATTAAGACATTATTACACAGAAACCAATGTTAAAAAATATACAGCAGATGATATCATTACAGATCATGTTAAAATTCAAAAAACTATGCCTTCCCAAGGATATCATATTTGGCACATTGAACATGGTCAAGGTAGAGAAAATGAAAAAAGAGTTTTAGTTTATTCAATATATTTAAATACCGTTGAAGAAGGTGGTGAAACTGAATTTTTATATCAATCACAAAGAGTAAAACCAGTTAAAGGTAGAATTGTTATATGGCCAGCTGGATTTCCATATGTTCACAGAGGAAACCCTCCATTAAGTGGAGAAAAATATATTGTTACTTCCTGGATCAATTATAGATAGTTAATTTATATTATAAAGACTTAAGGTCTAGGTCCGATTCTTACTACTTTTTCTTCTTTAGTTTCAGCTCTCTTAGTACCGTCAGCCAATGTTACTTGAACATTGTTACTGTCCCAAGCAACTTGAGCCTGGTAAGTTTGTTCTGTTAAATTAAATCTATCAATATATTTTTGTAATACACTTGCATCAGTAATAGTTACATTTTCTTGAGGATTTTTATACTCAATATGTTTATCACCATCACTGTGATATTGAATTGCATGAATTCTAGGATCTACATTGTTCCAAAATTCTGAATCATTATCAATTATATGACAACGTCTGTCTGGAAATTGAGTTGGGTAATGCGTTGCATTTGGTGTTTCTAAGTAAATTTGTTTATCTGATGGTATAACTGTTAAGTGCATAAATATCCTTTAAGTTTTTATAATATAAATTAATACTAAATACGGTTGAAGAACTGAATTAGCGTTCCCTGTAAAATTAGCTGATAACGAATGAGTATGACCTGCGCCTCCTCCGGTGTTACCTACATTTGCTCCGACGTTAGCTGTGGCTTCACTCATGGTTATTTGAAATGGTCCCATAGGAGTACCACCACCACTATGTGAATGAGAAGGGATCTGTTGAGTAGTTAAAGTTGTACTTGCAGCATTACCACTTACGTTTCCAGTTGGCGTCACGGTATTTGCTCCGCCAGTTGATGCCAAACTTTTTGTATTTGATTTATTTACAACTGTTCTATCTGTTAAATCTGGTACGTTGAATGTTGTAGAACCGTCACCAACACCATATGTAGTTCCAATAACTGCAAACAAAGCAGCATATGTTGATCTAGATACAGCAGCACCATCACATTCCAAAAATCCAGATGGAATTGAAGCTGAACCCCAAGGAACAACTATTCCAGTATTGACACCTTCAATACCTGTTAAAAATGCACCATCAAAATCGTATCGTGTTGCTTCGTAATTTGCCATAATTATTTATCCCTATAAGTCCAGCCAACCGTTGCATCACCTGAATACACTAGTGTAAAACCAGCGCCTTCCGTATTGATAACAAGATTTTCAGCTGCATTTGCTATGTTACTTGAATTTCTTCCAATAGTCAAAGGTTTGGTATCAAATGTATATCCCGCATCAACAACAGAAACTATATCTCCTGCTGCTGGTGAAGCTGGAAGTGTTAATGTAAATGAAGTTGTAGCCGTGTTTGCTAATATTGCTGAACCAGGTTGAACTGTTGCTGCTACAGAAACCGCTCTCCAAGTTTGTTCCATTGAAATTAAATTTACGTTAGTTCCATCAGAGTATAATGTATATCTGTTTCCTTGAGCTAAATTAACACCAGTTCCAGATGCTGTTTTAAATGTTAAAGTATGAGTTCCCATAGTAACTTGATTGTTTACTAAATATGTTTTTTCAATTCCATCAGGACAAGTTACATTAACATTTCCTGATAAAGTTCCTGTTAAATTTAATACTGCATTTCTTGCATTAGAAAGAGTTGGTGAATTTGACATTACTAATGTAGTGCCAGTCGTAGCATTTACTGCTATAGATAGATAACCAACAATAGCTTGTTGAACTAAGTTCAAGTTGTCGTTAGTTTTATCACCCCAAGTACCAGCATTTTCGCCAGTAACCATTAACTCGAGTTTGAGGTCTGTTGAATAACTTGATGCCATTTAAGCTCCTATTAATTTTATAAATAATTCATTTAAGCAGCTAAGTCAACTGGAGTCCAAGTATTAGAAGCCTCTGTTTGTACTTCTGCCCAGGCTGTTACATTAGCAGATCCTGTGCTTATATTCAAGCGTGATCCTGTTACATTTACCACTGCATTTCCAGTAACTGTAGCAGTTCCAACTGTTAAATTTACTTGAGATCCTGTAACATTATAACCAGCAGCATAAGTTACTTGACCTGCTGTTAAATTTATCTGTGAACCTGTAACACTTACGTTAGCATCAGCAGTTGGTATTTCATTTCCTATTGTTATATTTATTTGAGAACCAGTAACAGGTACCTCTTGTATAGTACCTCCAACAGCTTGACCCGCTACAGTATTTAATTGAGATCCTGTTAAATTTACATTTGCTGTTCCAACAATATTTACGGAACTTATTGAAGCAATTAATGTATGTTCTGCAACATTTACAAAAATATTACCATCTGCAGCAATATCTACATCTCCAACGTCAAGATTGATTTGTGACCCTATTACTGTAACGTTTGCATCTGCTATTACATCTTCATTACCTATTGTAATATTAATTTGAGATCCAGTGACTGTTGCGATAACATCATCTTCTTCACCCCAAGGAACAATTCCCCAAGCATTGTTACCCCAGCCAGCATCTGGTTGAAAATCAGTAGTAACTGAACCTTCATCTAAGTTTATTTGTGATCCCTGAACATCAACTGGTGTATTTGTTTCGGTATTAACACCGTTAATTATTGTATTTATTTGTGTTCCTGTTTCATCAACATTAGCATTTGCTGTAATGGTTACACCAGCAATATTTATATTTAATTGTTGACCAGTTAAAGTTACAGACACATCTGTGAATGCAGTTTCTGATCCTATACTTAAATTTATTTGAGAACCTGTTACAATTGCTTCATCTCCGGTGACACCCCAAGTAAATTCACCCCAATCATTGGATCCCCAACCTGTATCAAAAACAAATGCAACACCACCTACGCTAAATGTAGCTGATAAATTAATACCACCAAAATATTGATCGCCAAATTCTCCTTGGCCAAAACCTATGATGCCAGGTGACGATACAGATACTGTTATGTCCGCCACCTGAGCCTCCTAAAAATTACGCGTTACCAATTCTTATAATTGCAGCTTGAGTTGTAAATGCTGGGAACTGAACTGTGAAAGTTCCAGCAGTTGCAGTTTTTGGTCCGCCAAAGTCTAATACACATACTGCAGGATCGCCTGCTGCCGTGTCGTTATATATTAAGGCACCTTGAGCTGTCAAAGTTACACCTGTAAAAGATACGTTTGCAAAATTTGTGATTGCTACAGCACCTGACACTTTAACACCAGAATTAACTAATGCTTTTCCACCAGCAGTATATCCTGCAGAGGATACTTCTTGAGAAGAAGTGTAAGATGTTGTTGATGCACCTAATGTTGCATCTGTTTGATACATTGCAAGTTTGAATGTATTACCAGTCGCTGCTGTGAAATTGTGTATTGCTCGTAGGATTTGTCCTTTGAACGAATTTGCAATTGCGTTTGTTGTTATAGCCATGTTTTCTCCTTAAATTATGGTTCAATACTTCTTGGTGATGGTGAATTAATTTTAATTCTTGGTACACCATCATCATACTCACCTCTGCGTCTTCTACCCATTTGTTGAAGAGCAAACGTTTGTAATTCCTCATTATACTTTGTTTTATAAAGATTGTACATATCCATAGGACCTTTTAGATATGAAAAAGCTTCTCCTAAAACTCCATATAATAATATATTTTCAAAATAAGTTGAAAGGTAAGTATTATTTGTTGAAGTAAAATTAGGTGGATCTTTGATATATTCAAGTTGCACAGGTAATGCACTTGATGGTCTTGGTGCAACTATAATTGTAAAATCATCCCAGTTTGCCCAGTATTTAGGAGTTCCTGTAGAACCAGTATTATTGTATTCTCTCACAAATGTTTGGTCTCTTTTCTCTAAATAAACAACTGTTCCTGTTGCAGTTGTGCCAGATGTAGCAACAAACAAAGCTCTTGGTATTAAACAATCAGCAGGTAATGCTAAATATTTGTTATTTGCTGTAAATACAGAATCTGCATATTTTCGTAAATCGTCATAATCAACTTTATTAGCAACATCTAGTTCAACATTTCTTAAAAATTGTGCTATGATATTATCTGTAAGAACAGTTGAATCTACTTCAGTATAATTTCTAATTTGTGTTAAAAATGCAGAATAAGAAATACTCATTATGATATCACAACCCTTACATTTCCAACATAAACTCCAAATTCTCTTTGAGAGTTTTGAAATGTTGGATTATCAGGAACCATACCTGATGAATTAAAAGCGAATTCTCCTGGTAAATTTAAATTAGCAGTAGCTTCACCATTACCACCAGAGATTAATGTAAAATCTTGTGGCCTTGTATTTTGTAAAGCAACATCATCAGCTTTATGGTGTCTCGGATCTAATTGTGGATGTTTGGGTTCATATTCAGATATATGAACTAAAGCATTAGTCCATTCTTTTACCATTTCTGTATATGGAAAAGCTTGTCCTGTTCTATCGGATATAGCCTGCGAATATTTACCTCTAGAGAAACCCATTATGAATAATTTGGATAGTATGTTTGTGGTGTTATATAGGTCGACGTTCGTTGACCATCTTCTTGAAGAGCTCTTAATAGATCGTCTTCATAATATAATCGTAATGACTCTGTCATTTTAGGATTAACTTTCATGGACAAGTAATAAGCAAGTCCAGAACACATACATGGTAAAAATCTAAAAGGAACATCTGGATTATTTGTATATGCTCCAGCGTCTTGAATACGTTGCATATAATAATACTTCACGTGCGTGTACGTGACCTTATCTGGAGTTAAATATAAATAAAGCAAAGGTGTTGTTTGTCTATCAATGTAGTACTGTGATGGCTGACCTGTTTGACCTTTATTAGGTAAATTAGCGTACGCAGATCTATCAATTTTATCTAAACTAACATCATTGGTATTGGACGTTGTGCCAGAAGAAGTTGAAATATATGCTTCTAAAACATCATTACAATCTGATGGTGTTGCATACTCAAACGTTCCAGCTGTTAGTTCTTGAACTTTTAATTCTACTTTCCAAAGATGCACTCCTCTATTACCCCATTCGGACATCAACAAATTTAAAGATCTTCTTGCACTTTTCAAAGAATATCCAGATGTAGTTAAAGAACCACATCGTTCATATGCTTCATCAATAATTTCAGATATATCTAAATTAAATGTTGTAGTGCCTGAAGTAGTCATTATTCTCCCTTAACAATTTTTCTTAATGCTCCTAAAAAAGTTTTTTCATCAAGCGCATTTGTTTTTTCCATACGTCTTCCTATTTCCACTCCAACAGCACCTACGCCTGCTCCTGCAGCAGAAGCTCCCACGAATGCTCTTTTAGGATATTTAGAAACAGTATATTCAAGAAGTTCAGAAGCAGAAGCTACCTTTGATTTGGGTGCTTTATCGAAAACTTTCATATTTTCTAAACCTTCAGGTTTACCTCTTTGATAATTTTTAGAAGCTTCTTGAAATTTATCTCGAGCAAGTTTATCTTTTGCACCTTTTTGAATTGCAGATTTAGAAACAGTCAACATTTC
>Ga0194115_10005247_pt1 | contig 13558 bp, 14 predicted proteins | sample TA2MahsurfametaG_3_FD_148656 | JGI IMG/M metagenome (GOLD analysis project Ga0194115, IMG submission 148656) | Freshwater microbial communities from Lake Tanganyika, Tanzania - TA2015002 Mahale S4 surface | ecosystem: Environmental > Aquatic > Freshwater > Lake | place: Tanzania: Lake...
GGTGTTTATCATGTTTGGAATGATCAAGTACACTTGGAGTTCAATGAACATTTGCAGCAATGGAATGTGCGGAAAAACACGTCTATAGACCCCGAGAGTTTAAACAAGCTAAAGCAACGATTTTACGCCAGAATACAGCGATATCGAAACGATTTGCGCTTAAACAGCATGCATCCGTAGTCAATGTAACCGAACACTAAACGTTCGTTAAGCCCTATAAAAAGCCTATGCATTTTCAACTACCTAATCCTATTAGCTATGAAAATCATTGGTATTATGCTATTGCTTGTAGCCCTTCCTGTTTTCTCTCAAAACGGTAAAATTCCGTATTTCGTTCCTCCCACCCAAGCAACTGAATTCGAACATGTATATCTGATGAAGGATGATGAGGAGGCCTTGGTGTTTCTGCGTTTAATTAACGACCACCGATGCGAACAAATTAGCTATTTCCATCATCAGGAGCAAGAACTTGCTACCCGAATTGAAGCGACGTACACCTTCAATAAGCATCATCAATTAATCCTGTACAGCGGGCTAAAGCAGCGCATCATTCAAGCCGACTCCCTTCGTTTTGCTATCGAGGATGCACAAGCAACGACCATGGACAATCCTTTTTCGAACCTCTATTACCGAGACCACAAATTTTACAACAACCGTATCAAAGCCTGGCTGAAGTACCAACCCATGATCCTGGAGTCCCACGATGAACGGCTAACCCATGCTTGGAGCCAATCACCCTTGACAGGAGAAAACCTAGTACAAGGTCCCTGCAAGGATCCCAAGAACCTGAATTGCCTATGCGCAGCCCTTACGTTCGATAAATCGACTTCTCAAGAAAAGGCGGACGCGATTGGAAAATTTGTTATTGAGCGATTCCACTACAACCGAGGGGATACCTCCCAAAACAACATCCAAGGATTGGTGTTTGGAAAAGAAAGAGAAGCGGTTTGTGAAGGCTACAGCCGAGTGTATAAGGACCTAATGGAGCGACTGCACTTCAAAACAGATTACATGAGTGGTGCGGTGAGAACCGATGTTTACGATATATTCTACTCTGGCCACTCGCACGCATGGAATCAAACCACTATCGACGGCAAAAACTACGGATTGGATATTACCTGGGCGCATAATTTAGGCAGTAGCTGGTACTTGCTCCCACCGAGTGATCTTCAAATCACCCATTTCGATTTGAACGAAAAAGATGGATCCAAAAATATGGGAGATTCGAGCATGACCATGCACGGCTTTATGCACCAACCGTTAATCTATCCAATTACCGAAGGCGGAAGCAGGGAAATAAAAAATTTGGATAAAATCGAGCCATTTCAACTTGCACAAGGAACTTTTGTCATCAATTTCGACCGCAAATTAGTAGTTAACAATGTAAGCCGGGAAGAATTATCCTACCCCTTTGTGAAATTTGAAGGCGAAGCTCAACAAGTAGCAACCCAAGTGATCGCAAAATCAGGGAGTGTGAGTAAGAAAACCACCACGAACAAGCTGGAAATCCAACTGCCTGAAAAAATCAACAACATCAAAGTGGAAATACAGGGTATAGGGACCATTCATTATGTGGTTTTCAATGGAACGGAAAACGAATTTTATCAATACCTGATCGATCATAGAAATCCAGTAAGTGCCTATTCCATGGCCATGGCTTTTATGGCCTGTGCAAAATTGAACAACGAAATAATTTTCAACAGCTTAAAAGCTAATCTTAGCGAAGGAATCACTTTTAAAAGTTTCATGAAACAAGCGAAACAAAACCACCTTGATGAATTTCAATATGCTATCTTCAATGGCTGTCATCATCTAAGCTTTGGTTGGAATGATAAGGCGAAATTGGTGCCTAAATATCATAAAAAAAACAAGCAAGGTAAATACGAAAATTTTCAAGGGTATTCTTTTGAATTCAGCCAACCTCATGCCAAGGAAATTTCGAAAATCTATCTCATCGAAAACGAAGATGCAACTTACAGCTTTTATCAATTTGGCGTGAATCGTTAGAAAGTTGTAAAAGTGGTTTTGTAGTTTTGCGACGTAAACCGCTTAAGCTATGACATTTATTCCCTGGGATTTATCCTACATCCTGCAAACCCTTGAACTCCTGCAACCGGAGAGCAGACCCGAATGGGGAAATTTCTCCGCACAACACATGGTGGAACACCTCTGCGGCGGTTTAAAAATGTCCATGGGTAAAATTTCGTTTCCCATTGAGGTTCCTGAAGAGAAATCCCTGAGAATGAAATCCTTTCTTTTCAACGACCAACCCTTTGCGCACAATATTCCTGTCGGTTTTGTGCAACAAAATGAACCCTTAACGCAGGAAGAATTAGCCTTGGCCATCGACGAATTCATCCATGAATTTTTAGCCTTCGAAGAGTATTTCGAAATAACCCCTCACGCGCAACACTCCCACCCTTATTTCGGTTTACTAAACCATGAAGCGTGGATTTTATTGCACCGTAAGCACATAACCCACCATTTCGAGCAATTTGGATTGTTAAAAACAGAAAAAAGCAATATTTAGCAAGTTGCTTTTGTGGTAAAAACGTACCTTTAACCTTTCGTATTTATAAAACTAAACCCTTATGAAACATTTATTCGCTTTTTTATGGATTGCCGCATGCTCCATAACCCTTCAAGCTCAATCCGTTGACCAAATCATCGCAGACTACTACAATGCCATTGGCGGAGCCAATTGGGACAAGGTGAACAGCATTACCATGAAGGCGAATGTGGAGCAAGGTGGAATGAAAATTCCCGTAGAAGTGGTCCGAATGCGCGATGGACGTACTTACACCCAAATTACCTTAATGGGAAATACCATGACCATGCAAGCCTTCGATGGAACTACCAGTTGGACCACGAATTTTATTTCCATGGAGGCTGAGAAAAGTACTTCTGATGAAACCGAAAACGCAAAACGATCCGCAGGAGATTTTCCTGAAGCACTGCTTCAATATAAAAAATTGGGATACACCCCTACCTTAATGGGAACCGAAACCGTGGATGGAACCCCATGCCACAAAATCAAATTGGAAAAGAAGACGCAATTAGTCGAAGGTAAAGAGACCGCGAACGTCGAATATTTGTTCATTGACCAAGAAAACAAAGTGCCTCTTATGATGGAAGCTGAAATCATGGAAGGAGAAATGAAGGGAAAAATCGGGCAAACAAAATTCTCCGATTACCAAGAGATAGAAGGTGTTTACTTACCATTTTCGAATGTTTCCGGTATCAAAGGAGAAGGAACCCAAACCATTCAATTCGAGTCGATCGTCATCAACGCAAAAATCGACGAAACCAAGTTTAATTTTCCTAAAAAATAAGCTATGAGATTCTTTTGGTTGTCTGCCCTCACCGCTTTGTGGGCTCATTTTTCGTGGGCTCAAAATACATCCCTTAATGCCGGCGATTTCTTTGGAGACCTGAAAGCAAGGCACATAGGTCCAGCCTTAATGAGCGGTCGTATTTCCGATGTAGAACTTCATCCAAACAACCCCAACGTAGTGCTCATCGGATCTGCCGGAGGAGGCGTTTGGAAATCGCAAGACGGGGGCATCAGGTTTACCTCCATCTTTGACCAGTATTGCCAATCCATTGGCTGCGTGAGCATTGACCCCAACGACCCCGACAACACCTACTGGGTTGGAACCGGTGAAACCTGGACCAGGAACAGCGTTTCCGCAGGGGATGGTATTTACAAAACCACCGATGGAGGAAAAAACTGGACCCATATGGGGCTACCGAAGTCCGACCGTATTGCCTCGATCCAAATCAATCCCAAAAATTCGAATGAAGTATTCGCGGCTGTTTTAGGCGCCCTTTGGGGACCAAGCGACGAGCGTGGGGTGTATAGAACATCCGACGGCGGAAAAACATGGACCAATGTGTTATCCGTCAACAATACTACGGGTTGCTCAGAATTGGTGATGGACCCAACACAACCCAATGTGCTGTACGCAGCGTTTTGGGAATTTCGTCGATCGGCTTATTCGTTTAATTCCGGTGGATTGAATTCCGCTTTGTACAAAAGCACCGATGGTGGCAACACATGGAAAAAATTGGAGAACGGCCTGCCTAAGGGTAAAAAAGGACGCATCGCCGTGGCCATTGCGCCCTCCAATGCTCAAATCTTATACGCGGTTATCGAAGCCGAGAAAAAAGAAGAAAAAGGACTTTACCGCTCCGACGACGGGGGTAATTCATGGACCTTTCTCAACGGAGATTTCGCACTAACCGTTCGTCCATTTTACTTCTCACGAATTACCGTGCATCCTTCCGACCCCAACATCATCGCGAAAGCAGGGCTGTCGGGTTCCATTAGCCGCGACGGCGGAAAAACTTTTGAGAATCTAGGTTCAATGCATTCTGACATTCATGATATCGTCTTTGACAAAGCCCAACCGAATAAAATGTTAGTCGCCACGGATGGAGGCTTGTATTTATCGCTTAATGGCGGAAGCAGCTTGGAAATCGTGGAGAATTTACCCCTGTCGCAATTTTACCACGTAAGCATCGATAACCGCAATCCCTACTATGTATTTGGCGGATTGCAAGACAACAATTCTTGGTTTGGTCCTTCGTCCAGTCCCGGAGGAGTGGAAGCCCGCGATTGGGAATTAGTAGGACAAGGCGACGGGTTCCGAGTTTACCCCCACCCTACAAACCCCAAGATTGTATATTCTGAAATGCAAGGCGCTGAAGCGATTTGGCGCTTTGATGTAGAAAAACAGCAACTTAAAACAGTGAAGCCTTATGCCTTAGAGGGAGAACCAAAACTGCGTTTTAATTGGAATGCGTCGTTAACCACGAGCAAACATCAGCCGGATCGTTTGTACGTGGGAAGTCAGTACGTGCATATTTCCAACGACCGTGGGGATACATGGACAAAAATTTCCCCGGATTTAACTACCAACGACGCGACCAAGCAGCAGCAAGAAGGTTCTGGAGGATTGTCTGCGGACAATTCAGGAGCGGAAAACCATTGCACCATCTTTTCCATTGCCGAATCGCCTATCAGTGATCAAATTTTATGGATAGGAACCGACGATGGAAACGTTCAGCTTACGAAAGATGGAGGGAAAACATGGGAAAATCTAAGCCGCAACTTCCCTGGATTACCCGCAAATACCTGGTGCTATCACCTTGAAGCCAGCGTTCATGGAAAAGAAATCGCTTACGCGGTTTTCGATGGACATGCTAAAAACGACTATACTCCCTATGTTTACAAAACCACGGATTTTGGAAAAACTTGGAAATCCATTGTAACACCCGAGATAACAACCTTTGTCCGGAATATCCAAGAGGACTTTGTGAACCAAGACCTCCTTTACCTTGGTACAGAAAACGGACTCTACATTACCTTGAACGGAGGCAAGAACTGGTCGGCTTTCACCAACAACTTCCCCAAAGTGGCCGTGCATTATTTGGAATTGCATCCGACAAAGCACGCTTTAATTGTTGCAACCCACGGGCGTGGAATCATCATTCTCGACGATGTACGTCCTTTGCGAGGAATTAAGGAAGAACGCTTAACCAAGAATTTGAGTTTTTTCGATACGGATGTTTTTATCCTGCCCGAGAAAAGTACTTTTGGCGGAACAGCCTCCGAAAACCAATTTGTTGGGGACAATCCCAGCGGCAACGCAAAAATCAGTTATTTCCTGCCCAAGCGTCATACCTTCGGTAAAATGACCGGAGAAATTACGGACCTCGAAGGGAAGCTTGTTTCCAAGATAGAGGTTGGAAAAAACAAAGGAATCAATACCGTTGAATGGGGATTCAATGCCTTGGCTCCCAAGACCGCGAAAGGCAAAAGGTTTTTTATTGCCCCAGCTCCTTCCGTGAAGGCAGGGAAGTATAAAGTTAAAATCACCAAAGGGAACGAAGTATTCGAACAAATCATCGAAGTACGCTACGATTCTACCTCCAGCTTCACTGCTTTAAAATCACCAAAGGGAACGAAGTATTCGAACAAATCATCGAAGTACGCTACGATTCTACCTCCAGCTTCACTGCTTCGGACAGGGTTAAACAACAAAATTGTACGCAAGATCTCTTTGGTATGGTGGAGGATTTGGCGTATTTGGTGTATCAAATCGATCAATGGGACGCCAAGGTTCAAGAATTTAAGAGCAAGAACAGCAAGCCGAATAAAACGGTGGATGCCTTGGGGAAAGAATTACCCGCCATGCGAAACAAATTGGTCGTTACTACCGGGGACAATTATGTTGGTGCCGCAGAAGACCAATTGCGCGAAAAAATCAATGAAATCTATGGAACCATCGCAGGCTATTTTGGGGCTCCTTCCGAATCGGAACTGGCCAATGTAAAAGCACTGAAGAACCAATTAACCACTGCACAAAAAGCGTTCAATGTCCTGAAAGAAGATAAAATCAAAGAATTTTCCGCAATGTTAGCGAAAAATACTTCCGTTACTGCCCCGGAAATTCTAACCAAAGAGGACTTTCTGAAACAGTGATGAGGTTTCATTATGCAATGCATCTGGCTTTAATGGCATGGTGGTATGTTGTCTTGTCATCGTGCCATGAGGCAACATCGGAAAATACCGAGCTGCATGCCAAAGACAACGCTTCCTTAGAAGTCAACGCAACATATCATGAGGGAGATATTCTATTTCAAGTCTCGACCTCTGGTCAAGGTAAAGCCATTCAAATTGCGACGAATTCTGCCTATTCGCATTGTGGACTGCTGTTCAAAGAAGGGGATCAATGGGTCGTTTACGAGGGAGTTCAACCGGTAAAAAAAACAGCTTTAGCCGCTTGGATTGCACGAGGAGACCACCAGCACTACGTGATTAAACGCCACAAAGATGCATTGCAACTGCTTTCATTCGAGAACATCGAAAAAATGAAATCCGAAGCGAGAACGCACTTAGGAAAAAATTACGATCTAACGTTTGAATGGAGCGATGACCGAATATATTGCTCTGAATTAGTTTACAAGGTCTACCTTCGAGGAGCGGGAATTTCTTTAGGAACCCTTCAGAAACTCAAGGAATTTAACCTCAAGGCTCCGGCTGTCCGTCGAAAACTAACCGAACGGTACGGCAGTCAGATACCTTTGAACGAAACGGTCATTTCTCCCGGATCTATCTTCGAAGACCCTACTTTAAGGACCATTTTTAGGAACCATATCTAAAACATCCCTCCGTAAAGGGATGAGTGAGTTGAAAACTAAAAAGGAGCTTAATACTCCATGACGATTCCGTGTTTTTCAATCAATTTACGTAGGTTGATCAAAGCATACCGCATTCTTCCAAGCGCAGTGTTGATGCTAATTCCTTCTTCGTCCGCTATTTCTTTAAAGGACAAATCTTGGAAGATGCGCATATTAAGGATGGAGCGCTGATTTTCGGGTAATAAATTTAATAACTCAACCATTTGACCTTCAAGTTCGCACTTGCACTGTTGTTCCAAAATATTTAATTCCTGCACAGAAAGCCGGTTAAAAACTGAATATTCATCGTTACCGGAACGCGTTTCAGAAAGCAATTTCACTTTTTTATTCTTTCGGTAGTTGTCAATGATCAGATTGTTGGCGATGCGCATTACCCAGGGTAAAAATTTTCCCTCTTCGTTGTAATTTCCCGACTTCATGGTGCTAACCACCTTGATAAACGTTTCCTGAAAATAATCTAATGCAAGTTCTCGGTCACGAATTTTCGAACAAATAAATCGATAGATTCGATCTTTATGGCGATTGAGAAGATGTTCGAAGGCTTTTTCGCTACCTCTAACGTATAACTTAACCAATTCCTGATCTTCGAGCGATGATAACAACATAATTTACTATTTATCCTATTGAAGGGGTTAAGTAAACGTGTTGTTTATAGGCGCTTGGTTTTAATGATTTAACGTAAAAGTAAGCTTTTCTTGTGTAATTCGCCCTTCCTTTATTTTTTTATAGGTCTCATTGAATATTTGCTGAGTTCCACCGAACAAAATATATTAAACAATCGTGAGAGTGTTTCCCCCTCCCTGTTCATTGTAGGCCAATAATATTTCTTTAATTTTTCTTGCGTCGGATTTGGATAAGCAGTAAACCGACAAGGAACCCCCTACGACCTTAATATGAATATCGGCTCCAACAAAGTGCTCGTCAATGGTAATGGAACGGATCCGCTTAAATGCAACGGTCTGATCATCTGTTCCTATCATATGCCAATTGCGTTTTTTTACGGACATTATCTCGGCATCGGTATCGATGATAATTCTCCATGGATTGACCACGTGAGAGCCCTTGCCGTTAAAAATTAAGGCGTCTTTTGCGGAACTTGTTTCAAATCTCATATAATATTTTTTCTAAACTTAATCAATAAATGAACGACATAGGCAACATTTAGTAATTTCACCTCAAAATGTCCAGGAGCATCGTTTGGATGGGTTTACTGACCTTAATCGGATTTCCGGTATTGGGGTATTTATGGCTCTACGGCTTACAATTTCAATATGTTGGTGCATTTTTTCAATGGGACGAGCGCTTCAACCCCATCGCCATTGGTTTTGGTTTGATGTTCGGATTTGTGTACGCCTTCATTGCGCTGCTTTTCATGCAAGCCCCCGTATTTGACGGACTCAACTCACGCATGGAAAATTTAATCGGGGAACTGAAGCTATCGCTGTTTGCAGGAATTTTTCTATCCATTTGCGCCGGACTCGGCGAAGAATTGTTGTTCAGGGCGGCGCTTCAACCAACCCTGGGTATTTGGATTAGTTCCATTTTATTTTTGGCCATTCATGGATACCTCAACCCATGGAATTGGCGGTTTAGCCTCTACGGGTTGATTATACTGCCATTTGTTATAATCCTTTCGTACGGTTTTGAGTCCTTTGGTTTATGGTTCGCGGTCATGGCGCATTTTGCCTACGATGCGGTGTTGTTCACCTCCATAATTCGCGAAAATCAAGATTCAACACCAACCGGATAACCCGTCGATTTTCATACCTTTGAGCCGTGAAATTGCTCAAATCGCCTTTCATTGTTGGCTATTTCCTCATGCTCGCCTTGGGGATTTCGCTTTTGATGAGCCACGATAAAATTCCGCTTCAATTGCAGACCAACGCGTTGCACCTCGGCGTTTTGGATGTTACCATGCCCTACATTACTTGGTTGGGCGACGGCCTTGTTGCCCTGGCTTTGGGCCTCGTTTTTTTACTTTTCGTGCACCGAAAACTGGGTTGGTGGTTGCTCATCGTTTACGGTTTATCGGCGATTCTCGCGCAATTTGCGAAGCGTGCCTTGTTCCCTGACGCCATGCGCCCTTATTATTACCTTCAACACCATCCCGATTTTTACGCCATTCCGGACTTTTTATACTATGAATTTCACAGTTTTCCTTCAGGCCATACCACCACGGCTTTTGCTTTAGCAACGGTGCTTTCTTTGCATTATGCTGGCAAGTTGTGGGTTCAAATCCTTTGCTTATTCCTTGCCTGCTTAGTGGGTTTTTCACGCACCTATCTATCCCAACATTTTCTGGTTGACGTATTAGCGGGTTCGTTGCTCGGAACCCTTTGCGGAGTTGCCCTTATTGCCTTTTGGCCAAGTAAATGGACAATTGAAGATAAACCCTATTGGACAAGATGAGTTGGAGAAACATGGCTATTCTGGGAGCACTGTGTTTATTGCTTTTTGCGCCTTTTTTGGGGTATGTGCACCTTTTCGATTGGGACGAAATCAATTTTGCCGAATGCGCGAGGGAAATGGTCGAGAGCGGTAATTACGCCACCGTAACCATCGACTACGAGCCTTTTTGGGAAAAGCCTCCCCTGTTCATTTGGATGCAAGCCTTGGCCATGAAAGCCTTTGGATTCAATGAATTCGCCGCACGTTTTCCCAATGTTATCGCAGCCTTTTTCACGGTTCTCTCGTTGATCTATCATGGCTCCCGGCATCAAACCCGAAAATTCGGCTATTGGTGGGCGGCGTTTTATCTGGGTTCGTTTTTACCCAACCTGTACTTTCACTCCGGAATTATTGACCCATGGTTCAACCTCTTCATCGTTAATTCCATCGCCTTTTACTACCTCGGAATCACCGAACAACGTTATCTGCATTGGTTGCTCGCAGGCTTGTTTGCCGGACTGGCCGTAATGACCAAGGGGCCCGTGGCCTTACTGCTCGTTGGAGGTTCGGTATGTTTTTATCATGTCCTTACACGGTTCAAAGGATTTCCTTCGATCAAAAGTTTGTTGACCTTGTTTTTGAGCACCCTAAGCGTCAGTCTGCTGTGGTTTTTCCTGTTGTGGATTACCGGAAATCAAGCCATCATCACCCAATTCTTAGATTACCAAGTGCGCTTATTTCAAACGCAAGATGCAGGGCATGGCGGTCCTATTTATTACCATTGGGTGGTGTTGTTGCTGGGGTGCTTTCCTGCTTCGTTCTTTGCCTTGAGCCTTATCTTCAAAAAAAGCTCCTACGAAAACCGCTTCAATACCCTTATGCTCATCGCTGGATTGCTCACGTTGGTGCTCTTTTCCATGGTTCAAACGAAAATTATCCACTATTCCTCCTTTTGCTACTTCTTCTTGACCTATTTTGCCGCTTTATCGGTGGCGAAAACCCAAGACGCTCCCAAAAGGGCCGCTCTAGTGTCGTTGGGGTATTTAACCGTCTTGGCGCTTATACTAGGCGCTTTAGTATACCTTCAGAGCTACGGCCCTGGAATAACCAAGGTGGTCACTATCCAAGATCCTTTTGCTAAAGCAAATCTGCAGGCCGATACGGTTTGGGGGTGGATTGACTTCATTCCCGTGGTGATTTGGGTAACGGGAATCTGTGTTGGGGCTTATTTCCTTCGAAAGAAACGGATCGATTGGAGCCTTGCGGCCCTCCTATCAGCCATTGCTCTGGGAAATCTGAGCTTAAAACCCACGGTTTTGCCCCATGTGGAAGCCTACACGCAAGGAGCAGCGGTGGCATTTTACGAACAGCATCAGGCTGAAGACGTCTACCTCATCACCTTGGGCTATAAATCCTATGCGCATTTGTTTTACGGCAAAATTAAGCCGCATACTAATCCCTTGAGGTACAAGGAAGGATGGGTGTGTTCCGATTCCACGGACTTGCCCGTGTATTTGGTAGCGCGCATTCCAGAATATGAAAATTATCTCAAAACCTATAGCAACCTTCACGTGTTATATACCAAAAATGGTTTTGTTTTTCTCACTCAAAAAAAGAACTTAAGTTTGAAACCTAAAGATAAATAATACCATGCCGTATATCTCCGAAAAAGCACAAATTGTACCTGCCTCCCCCATTCGTAAGTTAGTTCCGTTTGCCGAGGCCGCTAAAAAAGCCGGAAAAACCGTATACCATTTAAATATTGGTCAGCCGGATATTCAAACGCCAGATGCCGCCCTTCAGGCGATCCATAATTTCGACGACAAGGTATTAGAATACAGCCACTCAGCAGGAAATGAAAGTTATCGCATTAAACTTTCTGCAACGTATAAATCGCAGGGTATTCCGGTTGAAACGGAACATATTCTCATTACCACTGGAGGGTCCGAAGCCTTGATTTTTGCCATGTTGTGCACCTGTAATCCAGGCGACGAAGTGATTATTCCCGAACCATTTTATGCCAATTACAACAGCTTTGCGGTAACGGCTGGGGTACAGGTTGTTCCGGTAACCGCGAACATCGAAGACGGGTTTGCTTTGCCAGCCATGGAAGCAATTGAAGCGAAAATTACGCCGCGAACCAAAGGTATCGTAATTTGCAATCCAGGAAATCCAACGGGGTATTTATACTCGAAAGCTGAATTGGAAGCCTTGGCAGCGATCGTAAAAAAGCACGACTTGTTCCTCTATGCCGATGAAGTGTACCGTGAATTCTGCTACGACGGAGCCCAACCGCATTCGGTATTAAATTTACCCGGATTGGAAGCACATGTATTGATGATCGATTCCGTTTCAAAACGCTACTCCATGTGTGGCGCACGGATTGGGGCGCTCATTAGCAAGAATAAAGAAGTGATGGCTGCTGCCCTTAAGTTTGGTCAAGCACGGCTCTCTCCGCCCACCATCGACCAAGTAGCTGCCGAAGCGGCGCTATCAACGCCACAATCCTATTTTGATAAAGTGGTTAGTGAATATGTGGCGCGAAGAAACATTATGGTAGACGGATTAAATTCCATTCCTGGTGTATTTTGCCCGAAACCCAAAGGAGCATTTTATTGCGTGGCACGTTTCCCGGTGGATGATGCGGAAAAGTTCTGTCAGTGGTTATTAGAATCTTTCTCTTTTGAAGGCCAAACCGTGATGATGGCTCCCGCCAATGGGTTCTACTCTACCCCGGGTGCAGGAAAAAACGAAGCGCGCATTGCGTATGTCTTACATCAAGATGCGCTACGAAAGGCGGTAGATTGCTTGCGTGTTGCATTAGAAGAATATCCTGGAACCATCCGATGAGCTCGGTAGCCGCCTACATAGCATCGACAGAAGACGGTCCAAGGAAGGATCTATTCCTTCAATTAAGGGAAGTGATTGCAACTAAGTTGCCCGCAGGATTTGAAGAAACCATGAATTACGGAATGATTGGGTATGTGGTGCCGCATGCCTTGTATCCGAAAGGCTACCATTGTTCCCCGGAACTGCCATTGCCCTTTGTGAATTTGGTCATTCGAAAAGACATCATCACCTTTTACCACATGGGCTTGTATGCCGATGCGGCGATGTTGGAATGGTTTGAAGCGGAATATATGAAGGAAACCGGCAAAAAACCGGACATGGGCAAAAGCTGCATACGATTTAAGAAGACCACCCCGATTCCTTTTACTTTGATTGGCGAATTGATGCAAAAAATTTCACCCGCACAATGGATTGAACGCTACGAAGCGGCGTTTGTGAGGAAGTAGATCTATCGTAAAAGTTGTTAGTTGTATAAAAATGAATAAATACAGGTTACTTTTTTTGTGGTTGTTGGTATTTCATTTTTCCCATGCTCAGGAAGGTACCATTATCCGTAATCCGAGAGCCCTTTATAAAACGGGCTATGACATAAGGCTTCTTGGTCCAACACCCTTGGCTTCCATTTCCATGAACTATTTTGTAAGTCAGAACATTAACTTAGAAGCGGGAATAGGATTAATTGGGGCTTTTGGGGGCATTGAATATTATTATGGTAAAAAAGAGAAGCGGAATTTAGCCGTTCCATATGCTGGGCTTAAAATTGGATACATGACTTTGCCAGATATTGACCCAGGTTTTGCAGGCGGTTCGGGAGGTTGGGTGAAATTTGCCACAGTTTATCTTCCCATGGGCTTCCAACTAATGACCAGAAGTGGATTTCATATTTCCCTTGAAGGCGCGTTCTTTGCAACGTTCGGATCTTATCGAAATACATCGCCTTGGGGTTCCTTGAAAATCGGCCAAAACTTTTAGTCTTTGTTGGCAACCTTCAATTTTATACGTGCAGTGAAGTTGTACTTAACCTTTTGAAATTTCTTAGAATTGGTTTAGGTAATCTAACATATTCATATATTCGTATATACGCAACAAACCTGCGCTTATACACCCAAATAGG
>Ga0194115_10005249_pt1 | contig 13557 bp, 9 predicted proteins | sample TA2MahsurfametaG_3_FD_148656 | JGI IMG/M metagenome (GOLD analysis project Ga0194115, IMG submission 148656) | Freshwater microbial communities from Lake Tanganyika, Tanzania - TA2015002 Mahale S4 surface | ecosystem: Environmental > Aquatic > Freshwater > Lake | place: Tanzania: Lake Tanganyika...
CTGTCACAGTCAATACATAGTAGGTGCAGAAGATTCGATGGTACTATACGTATCAGAAAAGAATATATATACATACCTATGCTCCGTATCTTTCTGGCATTTCCCCCATGGGCCGAAAGCCGAAAGCGGTGAAAGACTGTCGCTATGGGCGACAACAACCGTCAACATAAAATTCGAGATTCACACTTTTTCCCTATAGAGGTGATTGTGGCAGACCCTTTGCCTGTGACGAATTGGTGATTCGTTTCAACCATATACAAGAACTGCTACCACATCCGGATCTGTCTGTGAGAATCGGATAGGACCATCCCCCCAGATCTATACGTCGTCCCCAAGGACGGACACGTCACTACTAGAGTAGCCCGACGAGGCACTACTATACTACGACCGCAACCGGTGTTACTCTTGTGCTTTTTTCTTTGTTTGGGGTGACCGCCAGCGAAAATGACAGATTTTGATTATATCGGTACTGGTGGATTCCTAATCAAGTGTAAAGATGAAGAGATTTTGGGTGTAACGAAGGAACAGGCAGATCATATTTGTAGGGTATGTCCATTCTTTGACTGTTGCTTGAATGGAGATATGATTGAAAGTACAACCAGGATGATTACAAAAGTCGATTGGCGGTTAGCCATCGCACGGCATATAGTCCAATTATTAGTCACATCAAGGACAAGACTCTCGTCATTAGAATTTTATGAAGAATTTATGATCCATGCCGATGCCTTAGTCATCAATGCAAGATTATGTAATTTTGTGAATTATATGGAAACGACGAAAGATCATCGAGAAGAAGAAGCAGAAGAAAACAACAACCACACGACGACGACGAAATTTCTTGAATTGAATAAGGAATCAAATTTCCGTTTTTGGTTGGATGCGACGATTACGGGGGAACAATGGTCACAACTTCTTGCATCTGACGTCTTACTGAATCGGAAACGTACCGATTATGTTGTACAAATTCATCATGATAATCATGATGATGCAGCAGGAACAACAACAGGACGAGAACCATCCGTGTCATCGACGACGACGAGGACGACGACTACCCTCATCCCACCAGAAACAATCACTGCTCGAAAGAGGACACTTGATACTCGTAAACGATGGTATTCCGTCCATGCGACATTTCCAATATCTGCCATAATCACAATTCAACAGATCCTTGGCCGTAGTCCAACATCCGATAATGATGATAATGGTGATAATGATGATGATGGTGAGAGTCGTAGTGGTACGACATCTTCTGATGAGGATGATGAGGATGATAATGATGTTGATGATGCGTCATCATCGACAGAAGGAGGGGAGGGATCATTATCATCATCACCGCTCCTTCCCCGACCATCCACAACAACACCACAACCACCACCACATGATGGACGATATACGTTGCATATGAAAACGAAAACATCGTTCACGGAACCATATCGTCTAATGATTGATGATATGGCATGTGAACATGAAATTCTGGAAGATAAGGTCGAAGAGGAGGAAGACGAGGAAGAGGAGGAGGGTGGGGAGGGGGGAGGAAGAAAGATTCGTACTAGGTACATGTATTCCTTACAGGCTTCACCAGATATTTTACGACAAATGATTGAACCAATTCCGGATGATGTCATGATGTCGACTGTATTACTATTGGATGATCCATCTCCCGATACGATGGGAAGATTGATTAATGCAACCCAACAAGAAGAGGTGACAAAGAAATGCCGATCAAAAATCTATTTCGATGTCGACCTCAATCGTTTTGCATGTCATAAACCGAAATGTGACATACTGCGGATATTAGAATATCTTGCCGACTTTTCAACGACTGCCACAATCCAGAATCTTGGGAAGGGGATATGTTTTTACGAAAAAAATATTGGTGATGTAAATTATTTTGGAGTGGTGTGTGTTTCTTTGCTATACGGTACTATTACCCTGCTGTCGTGAAAACACAGAGATGGAGGTCGGGGAAGACGACTGAAACATTGCTACATTATTGCGACAAGTCAAAAGCGTGACAATTCTTACGATTCTGGATTATCGTTGTTGGAATTTTTCAAATATTGTCAAAATCGATGGTGACTTCAGTAGTGTATCTATCTACTGGTAGGTCAAGCTACGTCGGGTGGTATAGCAAGCCATTGCAGGAAGTATATTGATCTTTCTTCATCAGTAAATGGAACCAAACTGTCATCCCAGTTGTTTCTGTCGATGAGTAAATCATGACATCCCCCCGGTCAAGTACTGGTCACAGTTAAGGTACTGTACGTTCGCTCCCTGAGCTGTAGTGCGGTACTCCAGGTATGCTACCTACATACGGTAGATACCCATTCCGAGACGATCGGTCGGACGTGCACTGCACACTGCACAAAGCTTGGGATGATGCCTCGTGTTGACAGGTCCAAGCAGGTGATACCCCCCCTCCGTTTTTGTCATTCTTTGATAGTCTGCGCAACCAAAGGAATCCCCAAAAAATGGAGTTATGTTTCTCGTGTGGGAAGGCAGAAACGATGAATATTGGGTGAGAGACTTGGGAAGCAAAAGCAAAAGCAAACGAGAGAGCGAGAAGAAAGGAAAGAATCATTGTTTGGGGGTTGGATGTAAAAGTCGGATGGTTTCGTGATTCCTGGGACTCTCTTCACTTTTTCACACTTGATATTGATTCGACGCCGCCCCTCCCTTACAGTCTGGTTGCACTTTTTCGCTAAGGAATCCAAAAGATGGTGCTCCACAGTCGAAGTTCACGCAATCATTGAAGGCAAACTAAGGTTTTGTCTTCCGTTGAATTAGGTACATTGGCGACTCTCTGTCACAATGGATTCCACCGCTGCATTTCTATTGATTCGATACATTGTGGGATACGATACATGGTGGGATACTAACTTTGCATGTATACCGGTACCGTATTGTCTGCTCGACAAGTACGGTATGGCAGAAATCTTCAACTTGCCAGCTTGTATGTCGTTCCCGTGACAGCTGTGATTCTGACGAATCATTTTGGTCGGGGATCCCATGCGGTGGATGTGTCGACACCTCACACATATATACAGATCGTAATATGGCGAAAATGATAGGATAGGAAGAATAAAATGATGTGAATGGAAGAATATAAAATGATGGGATAGGAAGAATATGAGCAATTGGATGTGACACGGTGTCGACTTTTTCAGATTTTCAGGAGAATGCGTGGAACCGTGGAGACTGAAATAGAACGGGATGTGAATACTGGTACGGAATACGGTAAGGGTACGATATCAGATTTTGATGAGGACGATCAGAGTCGTCGTCGTCTTCCATCTTCTGCTTCCATAAATTCTTCTTCATCCGAAGTGAGAACACTGCATGGTATGAATCCCATTCTAGATGAGGTTGACCCGAACGTTAAGGATCAGCATGGAAGTACAGCCTTACACCGCCTGATTTATGATCGTGACGATCTTTACACTAAGGACGCATTTTTGACGACGCTTTCGAATCTATGTAAAGGTGGAGCAGATCCTAACATTCCAGACCAACGGGGGCGGACAGCCTTGAATGTATTACTGTGGGTGCGTTTCAATCGTAACTGGTGTGATGTGATCCCGGTAGCTGTTACGATGCTATTGGACTTGGGAGCAGACCCCAAAGTTGTAGACGGAGATGGAAACACACTCTTACACAATCTGATGGATAATGTTTGGCAATACGAGATGCATGTGTTCCTCGAAACACTCATTCAGCTATATGAGCGTGGAGTGGATCTGAACGTGCAAAATAAATACGGTGTGACAGCTTTGCACATCCTGTTGCCAAATCTTCTCTCTTGTAATGATGATATGAACCTGGTTGTGGTTACCAAGGTCATGGAACTTGGTGCTGACAGTAATCTCCGAGACGTGGATGGACGGACGGCCTTGTACATGCTCGCGCACGGTGTTTATTGGTACATGAAAGAAGTGAATACCCTGCCAATTATCACGAAGCTTTTGGAATTCGGTGCAGATCCTAAGGTGCAAGATGAAAACGGCGAGACCTGCATGCGTGCACTACTTCACTCTCCCAGCTATGCCCAGCAAAAGGATGAGTTTCTAGCCATGATAACTGAACTCTACAAGCATGGGTGTGACCTGAACGCACAGGACAAGCATGGGGCGACAGTCTTGCATCTTGTACTACAAGAACATAACTCAAGCATGAAAGATTTTAGGTTGGCGGTGGTCACGAGGCTCTTGGAGCTTGGCGCCGATCCCAGCGTGGAAAACGGTGATGGACAGAAAGCATTGCATGTACTTGTTTGTCATCTTTACTGCTATGAAATGGACGCGTTTGTGGCAACAATTGCGAAGCTTTCCGAACATGGAGTCAACCTAAACGAGCGAACCAAAGACGGACATACCGCTTTGCACTTACTACTGTCGAGACGCGAGGCGCGCGATGTGACCCTGGCAGCTGTCAGCGCCCTCTTACAACTCGGAGCTGACCCAAACCAGCCCGACCAAGAGGGACAGACCGCCTTACACGTACTAATGTGCCATATGGATGAATTTCGCAGCGAGGAGTATATGGCGCTCATTACCATACTGTTTCAATATGGAGCCGACCTAAGCGTGCGAAACATACACGGACGCACTGCTTTGCATGTGCTATCGGACGAGCTGTTCTTTAACAATAGTGATGCGAATCTGGCGGCGTTAGCCATGCTTTTTGAACGGTGTACCGATCCGAACGAGCAAGACCAAGAGGGACAGACTGTATTACATATCTGGATTGGAAATGGCAAGGAACCGTTTGATTGCGATGATTTTCCGGCGATGGTTTCAATTCTCTGTGAATATGGAGTCAACCCAAATATCCGGAACAACCGTGGGCAGACAGCTTTGCACATTCTGCTACCAATACTTTATTTCCGCGATGCGAACCTGGCAATCCTCACCAGCCTTCTAGAATTCGGTGCTAATCCGAACTTGCAAGACGAACATGGGCAGACAGTCTTGCATGAACTATTGTGTATTGATGTATGGTATGCCAACAAACAGGATTTGGACATGGCGATGATTTGCAAGCTCGCTGAACATGGAGTCAACCCAAACATTCGAAACAAACATGGGCAGACACCTTTGCACGTGCTCATGAAGCACACTCATCTACACAGTATGGATGTCAACCAGGCAATTTTGACTAGGCTCGTCGAACTTGGAGCTGATCCCTGTCAGCACGACGAAGATGGGAGAACTCCTTTACATCTATTGATGGGTAGTTTTCAAGGGTATGCTATTGATGGATTTGTGGCCTTGATTAACATGCTCCTTGATTATGGGGTTGACCCAGCTGTGGAAGATAAGCACGGATATTCAGCGTTGTCGGTACGATTTGAGAGACATGGGCTTCAAGATGGAATAGATCCCGCCAAATCGGATTTCAACAATTCCAGTGCATACGACCATACGGTTGTATTTCTACTACTTCGATGTTTAGTAAACAGGGGCTTTACATATTAGTGGCGATCCTTCGATGGCGGACGATACTACTAGTCGATGGTCGTGATATATCCAGCACAGGCCTATGATGACTCAGGTAAACAAGAAGAACCGATTGTTGTTCAAAAGTCGGACAACGGGGAACGGGAATCAGGTATAGAACCGAAGAAACGTAATGAGTCGTATAGAACTATCTTGCACGGTAGGGACCGTAGGCAGCCATGCCAAGTCTCGCCCTTGTAAGCTAAACTAGCTAGATATCCTCCAGTAGTAGGTTCCTTGGTTCACGGTCACAGTCAATCACAACCGTTTACAGTTAATGTTAGGATCCTGTACCCCAGGTACATATGATACCTACATACGTTATGTACCCACTCACATGGAGTGGACCGGTCGGACGTGTCGTCAAGTATGGATAGCCTTCCTCAGGAACTTCATCGTCACATAAAGGAGGGGAGAATCTTCACCCTCCATTCGTCATTTCTCAGATCCATACTTCTTGGTTTGGTCTGCATTGATATTGATAGAGGAATTTGATTTTTTTGAAACAAAAAAAACAAAATAAGGATGGTATTATTTTTCTTGTGTATGAAGGCAGAAACGGAGAATATTGGGTAAGAAGAGAGAGAGGAGGAGGGGAAAGGGCAAGAAATCTAGATATCAGGAGGTGTTGTTTGTTGTGATTGTCGGAGCGATGGATCAAACGTTGGAAGAGGACGAGATATCTTTGGTCCATTTTTTTCATTTTCTTGTTTCTTTACATTTTCTTCAACTTTTGATTTTGATTTTCTTCCTCGTTTTCGAACCAAAAAAAAGATTGGTAACATTACGACAAAATGTCAATTTACGAATTTCAGTAAAGAATCCATTAAGTGATGATGAAATTCGTGAAAATGTGATAATGAATCCTACAGAGACAATCGATCAAGACGAAAGTGCAAGAGAACCACCCCATCATTTAGCATTAAAATGGGAGGGTAGTAAGAAGGTATCTATCTTACAAATTTTAAATGATACCGAAACGACATCAGCATTAAAAAAGAAAAAATATAAGGGACCCAAAATACAACAAAATTCGTATTCAGGTGATGATAGTGGACAATGGGTACCATTATTATGTATGGAATGTCGTGGTTTAGAACCCTATGCCTTTAAACCGATGAAGGATGAATTTATTGTTGAAAGTGTCGGTGGGACACAATTTACAGAAGATATTGAATTTGATAATGACGGCGAATGGGCAGATTATGATGCCGACCATGATGTTTCAGTATCGTTGAGTCAAGTAGAATTCAAATTCCAATCGGTATAAAGGGCAGTAGTAGTCGTAATTGTAAGTCAACAACAGAAGCAAGAGCAAATACCACTATCTACTATTAAAGAATTTCGGTGCGACTTCTGTTAACCATTCTTCACGGATTTGTGTGACACCACGGATATACGTCTTTTTCGTTACTAATAATTCTGTATATACGACACATTTCGGTGGTGGTTGTCGTCCAAAGAGTGCTGAAGTTGGATGGATAGAGACTTCAATATTCCCCCCCACCTTGGTCCTATATCGACCACGTTGTTGTTGTTCTTGTTGTCCTCCCAATACACTTCCAGAGGATCCTCTATTCCTTTTACCTTCCATTGACATGGTAGCATCCTTTTCTAATCGTGATGCGGATTGTAAGAAAAGTCCTGCACAGACACATTTTAAAAAGGTTTCCATATCGTCTCCACAGGATTCGACATCCATTCCCAGTCCATTTTCTTCTACCGACCGGTGACAAAGTGTCCGTAATTGTTTCCGTACATCATGAGCACGGACCAATGCTCGGCCACTAATAAAATTCTGACTACACCAATCTCCATGAAGGATCTTGGCACCGACATTACTACCACCACTCGGTTGTTGTTGCTGTTGTAGTTGAATCGTCTTTAATGCTTGTTTCTGAGCCTTCTTACTTCCCTGAGTCAAATACAAGGCTTCCATCCGCCATGCCTTGTATATCTTCAAGAGTGTAGGAATATCACCCTCATGACTCATAAATCGTCGATGTGCCATTGCTGCCTTGGCAGCTAATCCTCCACCAACACTACCATGACTGGGGGTACTAGATTCTTCTCCACCAGATCCACCTGGTCGGTATAGGACATTCTCTGCACTTAACATGGAAACCGCTGTTAACATTTCATCGGTACAACCATATTTGCCACTTTGTAATAAGAGGTGAGCATAAATCGGATCGGTAGGGATTTTGGCCATTTGTTTCCCATAGGGTGTCAGATCAAGATTGTCATCGAAGGCACCTAGGGCATACAATAATTCACATGCCTTCTTGAGACTATCACGATTCGGGGGGGTCAAGTAATCAAAGTCCGTCGGATTATGGACACCCATCCCCTTGAGCATCAAAACGACTTGTGCTAGATTGACACGTAAAATTTCAGGAACAGATGTTTCCTCTAGGGATGTAAAGGCAGATTCGGTATATAGTCGGAAACAAAATCCTGCCGATACTCGGCCGGCACGACCCGATCGTTGGTCTGCCTGTGCACGACTTATATCCTGAATCGTTAAACTTTCCATCCCCGTCGTTCCATTGAAATCACGTGTCTTGTGTCTACCACAATCGATGACATATCGAATTCCATCCAATGTGACTGGTAACAAGACAACAAAAGGGTGTAAGAAACGAAAATTCTCGACCGAAGGCTGAAAGGTATTCCCAACGCCAACGAGTACATCGCAAGTATAAATATATTTAAACATACCTGACGTTTCGGCGATATTCGTTGATAAAATGATTTTCCGTATACATCCATGTGGTTTGGGCATAAAGGCGACCATTTGTGCCTCGGATGGTAGGGCGGCATACAAGACACAAATCATGACGCCATTGACAATCGTCCCCGCCTGATAGGAAAGATTCGTTCCCATCCCCTTGAGACTTTGGACGATATCCACCCCCCCTCCTTTGTTATTGTTGTTATTATTATTCTCTCCACCTACCGTCGTCTTCGTCGTGACTCCTGTCAAGGTATCCCTTAGTGTCTTCTCATGTTGTTCCAAGTGTCGTTTGAGCAATGATGCCAAGTCCATGATTTCTTCCTGACCTGGTAAGAAAATAAGGATATCACCATTCCCATTCCCTTCTTCATTGTCAGCATCATTATCGTCATTATCAAGTGTCGATTCATGAATTTGTAATGCCGTTAGTAGGGCAGAATCTAGATAATCATCTTGGGGATCCTTCGTATAGACGATTTGAACAGGATGTATCCGACCAGGGATTCGAATCGTTTCAGCCTTTGGAAAAAATTGGAGAAAGGTTTCTACCTGTAAAGTTGCTGACATGACAACAACCTTGAGTGGTGGTAAACACCATTCCTCACGTGCACGTCGTCGCATCCGTCGTCGTATTCGTTCATCGATTGTCTGCGTCGATGATGTTGAAGTCTTATCACCCTGGTCGTTGATACTATTGTCTTTGTTATTGTCGTCGTCATCATGAGTATCGTCATCAGTCGGATTTCGTGCTCTCATAGCTCGTTTCACAACTCCGAATAGGATATCTGTTTGTAAGGATCGTTCATGTGCTTCATCTAAAATGATGACAGAATATCGACTTAATAGGGGGTCTGCCATACTTTCACGCAATAACATCCCATCGGTGACATAGATGATCCTTGTCTGTGGTGTCGTCATATCATCAAATCGGACCTTATATCCCACTGCCATCCCAAGATGACACCCTCGTTCTTCGGCGACTCGTTTCGCAACCGTCATGGCCGCCACACGTCGAGGTTGCGTCACACAAATACTCGATGCGAATCCTCCTAATATCCCCCCCTTCCCCCCGACAGGTAGTCTTTGACTTGATGTAGACGCCTTTCCCTTGTGACTGTTGTTATTCTTCTGCTTCCCACCGTAGACTTCATCAAGATAGGCTGGAATCTGAGTTGACTTCCCAGATCCCGTTTCTGCTACGACCAATAACACATTCGCCTTGGATAATTTCTGTAGAATATCGGCTTGAAAGGCATGGACCGGTAAGGCTTTTCGAATCGGTGCTAATTGTGACTTTCTTTGTTGGAGTCGTTCTCCTTCATTTTTCTGAAAGGAGGGCTGTTTTGTGTTTGTTGCTAAAGGGGGTGACTGAGGGCTACTGTTTCTGTTCTTGGTAGATTGTAGTTGTCGTTCTTTTGGCGGTCGTTGCAGATCATCGTTTTCCTCAAAGAGTGCATCGAGGACTGAAGAAGTCGAAGCCTTCTTTCGTTTCTTACTGTTAGAACTATGAGACAGAGAAACAGGATTCATGATGGGATAGACTAAGGTCTCTGTAGTCTACACCATGACACATCGAAAGAATTCTGCATGAATAAAGGGAGACACCCGGTGGATCGTTGGGGTCTCCTACCATGCAATCCAAATTGGTTGGCAGAGCAGCTCTCACGTAGATTCCTGTGAAGCCGGGTCGTCGAATCGACTCAAAACGTTAATTTCCCGTTACACTCACCGTCACCAGAATTGACTTCGCAGACCCAAAACTCAAGAACCCATCAGATTCTTGAACCACTTCAATTTATATAGTGATGATGAATCAAGACAGTGGATGGGGTAGTGAAAAGATTCTTCTTCTTCTTTTTCGTTGTCGCAAGTCTATTTCGCTGCCGCCAAAGAACGACAACCATTTAAAAGAAACTTACATATATTTCTATCGGTCAAAAAGAAGAACGGACCAACCTCTTCCACCGTCGTTCCCCCCCACCCCACCCCAGCACCACCACCGAAGTGTAAAGTTCGTTGATTGGGAATCCTGAGAAAGTCTCTACTCGGTATGATATAAACGAGAAATGAAATCAACGACTGACTGACTGACTATGTAATGATGATACAGGGTATGATATCGTAAGGAGGGATTGTGAGAGAATGTCGAACCGATTTGACCCCTATCCCCCTCGTCCTCTGGACAACGACCAAAGAAAAGTCCTTCTCATGATCAACGTGGGGAGGACAACCCCCTCCACTTTTTTCACCTCTGCTGACAACAATGATCGCGCGTACAAGGGCACCTTTTTTCCCTTATAGGTGATCCAGAAAAACGACATAAAGGGGGGCGGGGGGATGCATCGACTTTTTACTTTCTATGTTGTCGATGTAACTCTCAGGGAGTATGTTTCTGTTGATGCATTCTCCGGAAGAGAAACACAAATATAACATTCAACATCCTTGGTCGACTTCCAAAACAGTTTGTTTCCACCAGTACCAGATGGGCAGTTCATGGCAGTTGTGGTGATTATGGTCAGCTTGTCAGGTGTTTTGTTAATAACTGCTCCGAATGTGGCAAAAGAATTCGGGTTTCGGCAGGTAGTAGCATAAATATTTTCTCGTGTACCCAGAACACAGTAGCTGTTCCTGTTGTCGCAGGTTTGCGAGATTCCCGAAAACCACGATCCATTGACGAGGGTGGGAGAGTCTATAGGCAGCGGCCTATCCCCGTAAAGCGAACAAGTCTTCACTGAAGGCATAGATGAAGGCGTAGTCTTGGAAGGTATTCCAGAAGGCGTGAGGGGAACACATTCAAACAGTGTATTCGTCTTCATTGGAATACTACTCGGTAGTGATCGCATTCATCGTAATTTTGAAACCCATCACAGGCTGGAAGGTTCCGTGGTTGTCGTCTTTGTGGGTTGAGTTGCCAATGACAATGGTAAAGGCAAGGCAGGGATCGGGAGTCGACCAGGATCCAAAGGTGAGGGAAGTGTTCGCAATGGAGACGTGATGCTAGTCGTCACGTGGGTGGATACATTTGCTACCATCATGGACCCAATATCCGATAACGACGGTATCATCGATACGCCGGGTGGGAGAGGTGTTGGATCCAGTACGACTGACGACAAAGACGAGGATGATAGGAAAGGCTGTGGTGGGCCCGTGCTAGGAGGAGGTGGCATCATTTGAGCGACGCGAGGCGGTGGTAGAATCCGATGATTCGTCGTGGTCGAAATACCGACGGGGAAGAAAGAGCCTGAAGCATTCGTGGAAGGGGCAGTCGAAGCAGGCGCGCCAGTGTTACCGTCACCGTCGGCATCACCACCATCAAGTACGGGGCTTGTGACCCTCTCAGTGGGACCACTACTACTAACGGGAGAACCTGACTTCGCTGCAATTCCTCCCAATACAGGATCTAACGGAGTCCGTTCGGGGAGTTGCGGTACGATGACTGACGTCGTCCCCTTTTCGCGTACCAATGTTTCGAGTCCCGCCAACTGAGATTCCAGGTACAAGGCATGTTCATCCAAACGTTCTCGCATACGAATCAAATGTTCCACCTTTCCCCGAGTACAGTAATCCATCAAGATATCCATATATTTCTTCGGAATGACACGATTACCAAAACGCCTGGAAATCTGCATACATTCTCGAGCTCCTGGTTTTCGACGGGGGACCTTCACTGGACCACGATTCTGAGCGACTGGTGTTTCGTCTGGATCATCCAACGGAATGTTGGCGACAGCCTTTTTGACTAGTTCATCAACGTCAATCGTCAGCTTGTATCGAGGTTCGTCATCACCAGCTTCACCACTACCATCATTGTGTCCTCCTCCTATGGCTGCTGTTGGTACCTTGAAAGCTTTCGACTTGATTGGCGGTTGCATTCGACTGAGTGATGACGGTGGATCCAAAGCCGTTTTCGATGATGACGACGACGAATCCCCCAGTCGTGATGATTCATTCGCTAGAGAAACAACCGACGCGACGGTACGATCATGAGTGGTTGAACTGGCTTCTTCACCTTGTTTGTTTCCAGTCACAGCTTCAACCACCACAGACCGAGGAGGGTCCACTCTAGTAGCAGCGGCGTCTTGTCCTATCTTCGTCTGAGCATAGGGAACCTTACGTACTGATACGTCGGGAATTACCGGATCGGGTAATAGTACCTTTTTGTCAGCATCCAATGGTACCTCCGCTAGCATCGGATCAACTTGTAGTGGCGGTGGTTGTCGTTGTTGTTGTGGAGTAGGGGGTGGATGCAGCGTAGGGAGAGGTGGAGGAATCTGTGATGGCATAATCGTATTCGGTGGTTCGATGACCTTGGTACGGATGGGTCTAGCAACTTCATCTGAATCATCTTCATCTCGTCCCAAATCATCTTCGACAGGATAACCCCTGGAAAGATCTTCATACATGGGGAGTAGAATCTCACTACTACTACCACCGCCACTACCACCGCCGCCCGTGGTATCATTTTCATCTCTCCGTGTCGGCGTCGTGGACGTCGTTCGTAAATGTTGTTCACCCTGTTCTACTTCATCATGGAAGGAACTTCGTTTCACGACTCGGCCACTACGACTGATCTTGACCGGTTCAGATGGATCTGCCTCCAAAGGTGGGACCGTAACTTCCACACGTGCCCTTTTGGGGGATGGTTCTTCATGATTGACCTGAACAGGAGTACGTTTGGTCTTCGTCGAACCCTGTTTAGGGCCAGGCTTTTTGCGGGGTGATGGCAGGACGACTGGAGGAACGGCGGTGGTGCTCAACGATTTATTCTTGGGTGGTCGACCCCGAGGACGCTTAACAGGCTCTTCAGGTGGAGGGGGCAGTGGTGGGGGAGGCGAAACTGATTTAGGGGGATTCTTTGGTGGTCGACCTCGTGGTCGTTTCAATTGGGACGGGGTTGTTGTGACGGGACTCGTGGATACTTTGTTTTTTGGAGGCCTTCCTCTTGGTCTTTTTTGAGATGCAATTTCCTTGTTGGGTGGTGATAAAGTGGCTGGTGGCTTGGGGGTTGGAACCTTTTCCTTTTCCACAGAGGATGATCGAGTACCGGTCGTAGACTTATTTGGAGACGTCGTCGTCGTCAATCGTCTAGTCGAGACCTTCACTTCGGGGGGCGGTGTTGCCTTACATGATGGACACAACCACTTTCGGACGGGGATTGAACTCAATGCTGGTTTGAGGCAAAAAATGTGATATTCGTTCTCGCATTGATCGCACGTCACAATCTTATCCTTACTGTGTTTGCCGTAACAACTACGACAACCACAGAATACACAAATTGGGATCCTTGGGTCATCTTGACAGAAATGACAGGCGATTTCCTTTTCC
>Ga0194115_10005257_pt1 | contig 13539 bp, 30 predicted proteins | sample TA2MahsurfametaG_3_FD_148656 | JGI IMG/M metagenome (GOLD analysis project Ga0194115, IMG submission 148656) | Freshwater microbial communities from Lake Tanganyika, Tanzania - TA2015002 Mahale S4 surface | ecosystem: Environmental > Aquatic > Freshwater > Lake | place: Tanzania: Lake...
AGATCCGATTTGTCTAGAAAAATTTAAACCTTGAGGACTGGGTCCTGACTTTGGCGGTGGTCCATATCGAACACCAGAAATTTTTAATTTTAATTTAGGAATTTTTACATTTTTTTTGAATTTTAATGGTTTAGTAGGATTTAATTTAGGAATTTTTAATCCTTTCAAAGAAAAAACTTTTTTATTAAGCATTATTTCTTGTTAATTGATGCTGTGTTTTGTTTTAAAGCTGCTAATTTTAATTTATCTCTTGCAACTTGTAACCTTTTTGCAGATTGTTCTTCAGAACTTTCAATTTTCATTTTTTCTACATCAATTTTATCTTCAAATTCATCTTGTTTTCTTTCCATATCCATTATAGATTCTTGTGCTCTTCTTTGAATATCAAGCGCTTTCAAATCTAGCTCTCTTTGTTTTAGTGTTACTAATGGATCTTGTTGTTGACCCCCCTCAGCACCAACTAAATTTTGTGTAAGTTCAACAATTCTTTTTGCAACAGCTGAATTAAACTGAGTTTCAAATGTAGTGGGGTCTTGTTGTTGCATTGAAACCATCTCTGGATTTTCGGACATTGCTGCACCCACTTCTCCATGTGCTTGAAAAGCAATGTGATCCGAAATGTGTCCTTGTAATAAGGCATAAACCATAGGATTAAGTTGCACCATTCTACTTTGCATAAAAATTGCATGGGCAGTAATATGAGAAATATGATCTTGTTCAGGAAAAGCTTTTAATAATTCCATTTTTAAAGCTTTTGCATTTTCAGTTGCTGGATCTTCTGGTCTTGGATTTATTTCTGGGAGTAATATATCATCAATTTGTCTTGTACCCAACGCCTCATATACCCTTCGATATGCTTCTCTAAGATTGTGTAGTTGTGGAGCAGATAAAGCAATCTTTAAATTTTCATTTGCAAGAGTTACTCTTTGAGACATTGAAAAAATATTTGGATCTGCAACTGGAATTACATCCACTCTATCATCAAAATCTTGTAACTTTACCATTCGATCTGCATTATAAACGGAGTAAGGGTACACAGGAGGTAAATAGTCAGCAAAAACTTTAGCAAGAATTTGAAATTCTTGTTTCATAGCATAATAACATCGTTTGTGTATTGCCGACATGACCCTAGAACCACGCTCCAAAAGTGCAATGGTGGTGCCAACAGCAGCTTGTTGATTACCATCACCAATTGCCATATCGGTAATAGATGCAAAACGTTGACCCGCTTGAACTACAAAACCTAAAAGTTGAAATAAAGTTGGGCTTGGTTCTTTAAATGGTAATATTTGAAACTGATCTTTTATGTTTCCACCTGGTGCATCTACATCTCTAAACTCTCCTGGTTGGAAAGGTTGGTCATCATCTCTAATTCTAATACCCCTAGATTTAAAACCAGCAGGAAGATTAGCTAATGTGCCTGCATCTAGTAATTGTCTTAATGCAGAGGTAGCGGTTCGTGATAAACCGCCAATCATATGTATTAAACCAAAACCATAAAAACCTAAACCTGGTAAAAATTTGTAATGAACGAAATAATCTTTTCGTTTTTTTAACTCATCATCTGGTTCAAAATTTCTGTAAATAGATAAAATTTCTTGAGAACCTTCATCGATACTTACAATATATGGAACTTTAATATTTTTTTCTTTTTGTGTATCGGTGTCCTCATATTCAGTAAGATCTAGGTCAACGTGCATTTCTAAAATATTAAATTGATATTCTTTATCTGAAGTAGGTTTTACACCTTCTATTTCTGCTAGCTTTTCTTGTATTTGACTTTGTTGAACAGGTTTTGGTAATAACTCAATATCTCTATAAAACCCAGCTCGTTGGGCCTTTAATATGTCGTTCTCGGACATACGAACCACGTGAGTTATTCTTTCACAATCTTTTAAATCAGTTGCATAGTAAGGAACTACTAAATCATCTGCTGGAACAAATTTTGAAACAGCTCGTTTCATAATATCGTCATAATAAACTTTTTTAAACGCAGATCCTGATAATGGTAAGTAAAATAATAATTGATCAAAGTCTGGAGTGTATTCCTCCATTACATCCATTAACATATAATTCATAAAATCTTTGACTCTAGTAGCTTGAGAAATTGTGTCCGCAGTTTCAACTCCTACAACTTGTGTTCGCACAGGACCTTCTGCAGGAAGTAACTCTTTGTAAGCTTGAGCTTGAAATTGAGTAACTGCCTCGGCAAGTAAAGGATGAGTAACACCAGTTGCTCCTTGAAACGGTCTGGTTAAATCTTGATATTTGAAGCCAAGTAAATCTAAACCTTGAGTGTATGTTGTCTCCCAATCTTGTCTAGATACTCTGTCTTTTTTGTAATCGGTAACTAATTCTGATGCTATTTTTTTAATGGTTCGTTCATCTAAATCTTCAGCTATATTCTTATAAAAATTTAATTGATCTGCAACCGTCTCAGAAACTTCATCAACAATCTCTTCTTCGTTAGGTAACTCTATATCAACATCATTTTCAAGAGTAGATTCCTCTTCCAATGATTCGTTGTTGTTATCAACTTCAGCCATTTAACAAATTTTTGTTACTTTACTCCTACTAGCTAGTCCCTGACCTTTAGTAACTACCGTTCCACCTTTTGAGTAAGCTCCTAAAGTTCTTATTTTGGATTTTGCTCTTCTAGTCGATGGACTATCAACAAATGCTTCCCGTATTTCATATTTAGGTTTAAACATACTAGATGGATCACCAGGACTTCTTTTAATGGGAACAATTATTTTTTCTCTCTCTGGTCCAAATTTGTTAAGTTGAAGTTCTCTCAACTCATCATCTATTTCGAATTTTTTAACTTTTTCAACAACATCCTTAGTTTTATTTAGCGTTTTTTTTGTACCTAAATCCGCTATAAATCTTTTTTGTGCATTTATACTTTCTGAGTCATCTGTCTTTCCAATCTTTGATATGGCATAAGCAGCACCTAATCCAGCTGCAACTTTAGCTAAATTTCTTAATGATTTTTTCATGATATATTTCTCCGTGTTATAACAAATTTATTTTAACACGCAATAAATGAATAAACTAGACCTTAGATAAGATCATCAATATATCCGCCACCTTTTAATAAGACCACGCCACCCTCTGCCTTTCTCATTAAAAATAATTCTTGCTCTATGATCTGTATTTGATCCGTGTCCCCTTTACGTTTAGCTTCTTCAAGTAATTGTAATAGCTGTGTAATTCTACTTGGCATTATAATAAATCCTTAATGTAATCTTCACCTTTACCTACAACAAAACCACCCTCTGATTTTTTATTTTTTTTAATAGAATCAATATAGCTTCTATAAACACCAGCAGAAGATGCTTTACCCATAACCCGTGCTCGTTGTTCCATAGCAATTGCAGCTTGTATCTTATGTGCGTGTGGTTTACCGCTACTTCTAATTTTAGAGACACTTGTTCTTGCGTCTGCTTCAGTTGCAAACTTTAAACCATGAATAGTTCCCTTTGGATTTTCATCTGTATATAAATCAGAATGTTTTTTTGATCGTGCGGGTTGACCTGGCTTTCTGGGAATTCTTACGTTGCCACCTTTTTCAAAATTATAATCATAAGGGTGAATAGGGCCATAAAATTCATTATAATAATCTTCTATTGTTCCCTTATACCCCTCTTTTTGTTCTCTTTTAAATTCTGCAACAAGTTTTGGATTTATTTTTACTCTTCCCTTTTTATCGTCTAACATAATTATCTCCTAGTAATTCTACTTGGCATTATAATAAATCTTTAATATAATCTTCACCTTTCCCTATTTCTACAGAACCACCACTTTCATAACCCATAGGGTCTTCATTCATCATACCCCCACCCATCATTTTCTTTTTAGACATTCCTGCCTCTGATAAAGCAATAGCAATTGCTTGTTTAGGATTTTTTACAACGGGACCTTCTTTGCCAGAACGTAGCTCTCCTTTTTTAAATTCTCTCATGACTTTGCCAACCTTCTTTTGACCTTTAGTCATTCCACCTTTAAATTTGCCTACTCTTTTCATTTTATCTTTAGATGTTTTTTTTATTTCTTCCCTCATTTCTTCCAATTTTTTTCCTAATACTCCAGCTTGTTTTAATTCAAGAAACACTTCACCAACTGGCTTTGTTTTGTAATTTTTTTCCATGTTGACCTCTTAATAATATTTATAAACTTTAGGTATTCTATCTTCCCTATCTTTATAATCAGATAAGGTTTCAACAAAACTACCTTGACGGTATCTTAACACAGCTTGGGTCATACTGTCGACATAGTCATCGTACTCACCGTGAGGAAAGGAGGCACACTCCTCAATAACATCTTCAGCAAATTTTTCATAGCTAGGGTACCATATGGAACCAGATTCGAAGATAGGTGCAACAGCATTTATTCTTGTATGCTTATCCTTACCTTTAGATGGAGTATAAGGAATTACAGGAATACCCATTCGTCTAAATTCTTGAATTAAAGGTTCACCTGATGCTTTTGCCTCGATGATCACTGTCTCGGGTTCCCAGTATTTATAAGCATCCATCGCAACAACCTTTAGCTCTGGAAAATCGTATTTGCCTTTGAATGCATCTAATAATATTAAATTTGCTTGGCTACCTTCAAATGGATAAAACACACCCCATGTGGTTATAGCAGAATAATCTGCAGTTTCCTTTTTTGAAAATGCAGTATCATACGATTGAATTACGTGCATGAGATTAGGAATATCTTGTTTATCCCATTTCCGCCACCATTCCCTTTTTACAATTGCACCTTCTTCAGAAGTTGGGTTTTGCATATATTGAGCCGACCAATTACGAACTGGTAATGTCGCCTTAACTTTTTCTAATTCTTCAAGAGACCAATACTCTGGCCACAAAGGATTACCAGATTCTAAAATTGCAGGAAAAGCAATTAAATCCCATTTGTCCGCTTTTGCTTCTTTTTGTTGTCGTATCAACATCCCTGTTAAATCGTTCTCGGCCCAACGAGTCATAACCAGAACAATTGATCCGCCAGGTTGCAAACGTTGTCTGGGTCCTGATGAATACCATTCGTGTACACGCTCCATGGCACTTTTAGAAAGTGAATCTTGTTCCGTGTGCGGGTCATCAATGATCAACAAATCTGCACCACGGCCCGTGATGGATCCACCAACACCAGCAGCAAAGTATTCACCGCCCTGGTTGGTCTCCCATCTACCTTTTGCTTTAGAATCTTCTCTTAACTTAACGTCACCAAATATTTGTTTATATACTGGACTATCGATTAGGTTTCTAACCTTTGCACCAAATCTACCAGATAGTTCAGCGTTGTGTGTAACCTGCATTAATTTCATTTTAGGAAACTTCCCTATTAACCAAGCAGGAAGGTAAACTGAGGCAAATTCAGATTTAGTATGTCTTGGAGGCATATTTATGATGAGCCTTCCTTTTTTTTGATTTGCTATCCTAGTAAATGCTCTAGCCATTATTTGATGATGACCCCATTTATTTGGATCGCTTTCTTTTTTAAATATTACATCAGGCCAAACTTCTTGAACAAAATATAGAAAATTATCCTGACAGAGCTTTATGTGTCTAATCCACAAACCTTCAACGGAATCTCTTAATTCTTCTATGGATAAGAGGTCTGTATTTGTGGGTCCTTTATTAATTAACTCCATCGTTTGATAACCTACTGCATTTATGAATCCTGCTCAAGCTCGTGCTGTATAAATTTAATTTATAGTAATTGTGGCAGAATTGTGGCAACATTGTGGTAAGAGTAAGGCAATCAGTTAAGTGAGCCTTGCCCTCCCGCCTATTAATTAAGTGAAATAAAAACAAATTACAATAAGTGATAAATAAACATTATCGGCATGTAAAATGGCATTTGTTTTTTATTGTTTTAAATTGGCTTAATTAAAAATAATTATGTTTAAATTATGACAAGGGCTTGGGGATTGGCCGTTGCCCCACGCCTGACGGGCATAGTTTAAAAAGTTTTAAGCTTGACTGTGGGATATGCTCAAGCAAGATAGACACCTTTTTTAATATTAATAATTAATAAATATTGTCTTTACTTATCTTAATTAAAATAAAATATTTAATTTAAAAAGACGTTATAAGTTTAATTTTTTTTTATATAATATGGCTTTCAATTCTTAAAAAATACCAATTAGAACTGGGGTTTTTTAATTTTTTAAAAAAATAAGATTTTATCTTAAGTTTACAAATATTATTACAACTTAAACGATAATTATACAAGTTAAGAAATATTAAAATACAAAAAAATAAGGGTTTTAGTTATGCAATTTAAGCATATCTGTTATGCAAAAATAACACTAGAAAATAAATTAATTTAATGTAAAAAAAAACAAAAAGAAATATGACTAAACTAGAACGAATAGAAAAATTAAAAAAACAACTTTTTGAAATAAATGTTTATTCTTTTGAATATGTAGAATTGTTAGATGAAATAATAGTTTTACAATATGAATATAATACTGATGAAAATTGTAGTTTCTATCATAAATGTTTACCATTTACTAAACATAAAGCTAGATGTAAAGCTGATGAGTGCTACAATGAAGCATTTGGTGACAAAAGTGTTTACAATTATTATGGAATAGCAATTTAACTGGAACAAAAAGACATAAAAAATGACAAAGTTTAATACTTTAATAAGTTTTAAAGATAAAACTTACATGTACACTAGAAACCACAAAGAAGCTTTCAAAAATGCAATTTCAAAGGGTTTGAATAATCCAGAAAGCTATATGTATATGTATAGCCAAAACAATAAAGACTTCTTTAAAAATATAGCTAGGAGAAATTATATAAACTTTAAATTTTAATTTAAAAGGGTTGTTATATGATACAATACTTAACAGAGTGCAAAACTGATAAAACTGTTGTCCATAAAATTGAATGGACATCTGACAGAATATCAGAGATTGAAAAACAATATAAAATTGGTGAACAATGTTTGCATAGAACAAAAAAACAAGCTTTTGAATATATTGAAAGAATGAAATCTTTAGGAATTGAAGAAATTTTTTTAGGAAAGCATATTTCAATACATAAAAGAAAAAAATAGATTTAACTAACTTATAACCCTTTATTTTAGGGTTATAGGATAGTTAAACACTATCGCAAACAAAAAAAGAAAGAAGAAAAAAATGACAAAAAAATACTACTTAAGAACAACAAAAAATTGCTATTTTGTACAAGAAAAACCAAACTTAAAGGTTTTTTATTCGTATAAAACACCCGTTGCCCTTGAAATTGATGGCGTTTTAAAAGTGTCACAAAATCAATGGACAATAACAACGGCCAAGCATTTAAGTTGGATTGATGGCGGAAACAAAAAAGACAGATTAAAGCCAGAAGAATTTAATCAATTACTAAAACAACATAAATCAGAGCCAGATTTTTTAAAAACTGTCTCAATGGTTTCAGCTATGTTTGGCATGATGGCACAGTCAGGGGACAAGGTCAAAATTAATACACAGAAAAAAAGATTTTTTGACAACGTGCAAGGCCTAAATTTTCCTGAAGATTGGGACACTTTGTCAGAGGAAGAAAAAACAAAAAGATTTGAAAAAATTGAAAATTTAAATTTAAATAAATGATTAAAGAGTATAATTTTACATATAAAGATTATTTTATAAATATTACCTATTATTTAACTGGTATAGTTATAGCCTCTGTTCATAGTGATAATGATTATTTTACAAAAAAATTTATTGATTATACAAGGACAGAGATAGTTAAAAAAATAAAAAACAAATAAAAGAAAGAAAAAAAAAATGGAACTAATTGTAGAAATAAAAAACGTTTATGGTGTAGAGAGAATTTATGCTGTATGTAATAAGGCAAAATTAATAACAAAGTTAAAGCAAAGTAAAACTTTAAACAGAGAAGACATTTCAATTTTAAAAGAATTGGGGTATCAAATTGAAACAAAGCAATCAATATTATAAAAAAAAATGAAAGGAACGATATAAATATGTATATTATTAATTATAAATCAAAAAAAATTGCAAAATTAAACAATATAGAATTAGTAGATTTTTTAAATGATGTAATAAAAAAACAATACATTTTTTGTGATAATAAAAAAAATACTAAAAAAATTTTAAAGTTTATATTAAATAAACAATAACAAATGAAAGGGAAATATTAAAATGACTAAAAAAACAATGACAATTGAACAAGCTTTATCAGTAATTTCTGAAGTAATAAATTATTGTTTTGAAATCAGAGGTTACTCCAATGATGACAAAACAGAATTGGCATTTAGAGAAATGGTTATAGAAGCTGAAAACCTTATTAAAGACTACTTAACAAAAGGGCTATATAACTATGAATAAAAAAGAAATAAAAGAAAGGAAAAAAAATGAAAATAAAAATAAAAACATATAGACATTTATTACCATCAAAAAGTGAAATTTGTTCTCATTATGGACAAATTTATGAAAATGTAAAACACATTAAAGGTTATATTAATGTATTAACAAGAAGATATATAAAAGATAATTTAATATAAAAAAAACTAAAACAACAAATAAAAAAGAAAGGATAAAAAAATGATATTATTTAATTTTAACAGATTAAAAAAAGATTTTACAGAGGAAAACTTAAAAGTTTGGGCAGAGTTTTTGGCGGAGTGTAATAGAGCAAATGATTTTTTTAAAAGAGAGGGGTGGAGCGAAGGCACGGTAGAGGAATTTGACGAAAATTTGGCGAAGATTAAGTTAGAATGGGGGGTTGATCGATTAGACGATAATTGCCAAGAACAGTATTATGATTGGAAAGAATATACCCCAGAGGAGTATTTTAGGGATTTTGACCAATTGCAAAAAAAATTATCCCAATCTACAATTAAACAAAAGAATAAAAACGACAATAATTAAATTATATTTTTCTTGATTTTATTGTTTTTTGTAATAAATAAGTTTATTTAATTTAAATTTAATCAAGAAAGTACAACAGGAGTTATAATGACAAAAAAAATAGATAAAAAAATTAAAGTTGGAATTTTAGACGAAATAAGGAATTTTAAATCACTTTCATTGGACATAAAAACTTACCAAGAACTCTTTGAATTATCAAAAATTGTAAATAATATTCCAATGTCAGTTGCTGATACCGTACGTTATTTGCTTGTTCATTATAAAAATAATCAAATTGGCGAATTAGAAAAACAAAAAGCACTTAAATTTTTAGAAACAAGAAAAAAATTATTAATTAATAATTAAATATTTAATTTTTTTAATTACGCTATTAGGAATTAAGGTTATATTAGAAATTTCGTCAATTAAGCCATTATTTTTAAGTGAATAATCGCCAAAAATTTTAACAATACCGTTTTTTCGGCTATATAAATGACCCTTGGAGATACAAATGGGTAATTTTAAATTTTCAATTTCATTAAAATTTTGCCAAGCACTTTCAGAAATAATATCAAGCCATTCTATTTCAACAAACGGAAATTTGTCGATTTCACTTTTTACACTTACATTTATGAATTTTTGTTTTTTCATTAGTCGAAATTTTTACGTTACCAACATTACTTGATAAAAATTTACTATTATGAATTTGGTTAAATGTTATAATAAAATCTTTCCAATTATTAGATTTGATCTGGGGTGATGTCGATAATTTTTTGATTTTCATTTATTTTATTTTCAAGTTCCTTTAAACGTTCCTCTAATTTTTCTCTCGACATTCCCTCTAAACCAATATGATTTATTTCTTTTTTATCAATATAAAACCCTGACATCTGACCAAGGCGGTATTCTGCATTTACAGCTACCCCCAATTGATTTTTTTCAATAGCCAAATTTCGTATTTTTTCGAAACTCTTAAAAGATCGGAGATCGTCATTTTTATATTTATCCCGTTCCTTATCTAATTGTTTTTCAAGATATCTACAAACGTGAGGATTTAGGACAGGATTTGTTAATTTTGAGGCAATCTCATAAGGTTTTTTGCCATTTGCCATAGAATAACCCGCCTCTATACAAGCATCGGCTTTAGAAATATTACCCCATTTGGCTACGAGAATATCAACGAATTTGCGTTGTTTGGGAGTTAAATCGGAAGCTAACTTAAGAACATTTTTTTTAGTGGACATATAAACACTATAATATACATTCTATAAAATATAAATATTCTTAAAAAAAATCTCTCAAAAAATGGCTTATTGAGATTTAGGTTAAATATTTAATTAAAAATGCACAAAATTTTTAAAAAATCATTGATTTTCAACACTTTCCCAATAATTCTAAAATTTTCCCAAGATTTTCCCAAAATTTTCCTACATTTTTTGGCGTTTTTATTGAATTTTCCCAGATTCCCAGTATTTTTTTATAATTTAACGTGGCTCAAAAAAAAATTTTCTGGAAAACCCCCTTATAGGGTCTTTTTTAGGAAAATTGGCGTATTTACTTACTTTTTACTAGGAATTTATCAGAATTTTCCAGAATTACTAAAAAAGTATATTTATCAATGGTTTAACACAATTTACACGATTACAACTAACACGAGTACAACCTACACGAGTACAACCTACACGAGTACAACCTATAGTAGTACAACTTTTAGTTGCATAAATACAAAAGTGTTGCAAAAATATCACATTTAAGCAAGTAAGCTATGCAATTCAAACATATCTGTTATGCAAAAATAACACTACTCATTTAAAATGATTATGTTAAGATAAAACAAAAAGGACGATTATGGAAAAAATGAGAGAAACATCTGATAAAGAAAATTTAATAAAGTCTTACGATGACCTAGCTAATTCTAACTTACCAGAAAGTTTGCCATTCATTACTCATGACGAAGCAAAAAAAGCAACTAGACTTTTAGTTAAAAAATTTGGCAAAATGAAAGACGCTACACCATTAAGATACCGAAACTACCCAACCAATCTTGAAATAAAAAAATGTTGGGTTTGTTTGTCGGGTAATTCTTCGACATTACAAAGGGGGTGGCGTAGATTAATCCACGATTTAGCACATCGACTTTTTAGATTTAGAAGCCCAAGTTTGCCTGACCATTGTGCATTACAAGCAGAATTTGAGGGGCAGATGATAAATTTTGTTATTCAATCTAATTGGTTAAATGGTATATTAAAACCAAAGCCAAAAGTTGTATTATCTTCTGTGCAAAAAAAAGAAAGGAAGATTATAAAACTTAATTTGTCTATTTCAAAATGGGAAAGAAAAATAAAACTAGCGAACACTTTTTTAAAGAAATATAAACTTAAATTAAAAAGATTAAATAATTAAATTAAACTTTCGTACCCCTAATTTTAGGGGGTACGTTACCTCATGCCGACCTTTAAATTCTTATCCTTGTGGCTCTAATGCAAACTTTTTTTAAGACAATACCTTGTTTTTCTCCTGATCCGTGTCCCGTGTCCCGTGTTTCGTGTTGCCTTCTGCAAATCCCTTATTCAATATCTCGTGTTGCGTGTACCTCGAACCACGGAACTATGCGTTTCTTGCATAACAGTTATGCATTTTTAGCATTGTTTAATAATTTAAATTATGATAATTTAACTTTGTGTGTAACCACACTAAAAAGGACGTAAGATATGAAGAATAATAATTTTAAATCAATTGTAAATATTTTAAATACTATTTACCCTAATAAAATTTTTTCAAAACATTTAAATTTTAAACAAACTCAAAATTTAATAAATCAAGAAACCAGTAATATTTTTTATATTAATAACTTTAAAAAAATTAATAAAACAACTAAGGAACAGGAACGATGACAAAGAAAGAAGAAACACAGTTGGTAAAATTTTTAAAGAAACTGTATGGTGAAGCTTGGCAGTTTACATGGAAGGGTCACTCAGATGGATTTAGTTTAAACTTGGAAGTGTACAAAAAGAAAGTGAAATAATGCCTATGGACTATTGGCACAATTTTGTGGAAGCGGAAAAACTGACAGATTTAGTGTTGAACCGAATTGAACAGTATGCTTTCTAAATGCAACAGCAAAGGGAGGACAATGCAAGAAAAGATTATTATACGAGATGAACGAGGCAAGGAACGCACATTCAAAAATTTGACCAAGCTAATTAGATATTTAGACAGCTTCAAGATGTCTTTTTTGCCAGATGGTTTTACTTATAAGATAACAACAAAGGGGGAACAAACAGAATGATTATATTTGGTAGACCAATAAAGCAAAAAAATATACCGTTTATAACTTTTATTTTATTTATAATTATTTTAGGCATAATCCTTTAATACTTCATAATTAATTAAAAGTTTATTTAAGTAGAGCGGTAGTAATTTATTTTAAAAAGGAAATAGAAAAGCAGTAAAAAATGACTAAAAAATATAAATACAAATACGAGGTAGAAGAATACTCACAAGACACAAGACACTTTATTGTTGAAAGTGATGTTAAACTTGATGATGATTACATAAACGATTGTATAACTAATGTGAGTTTAGATAAGCCCAATAGTTATAATGGCGATAATTATAAAGTTTCTTTTCAAGGAACTGAATATGGGGACGATAGCCAAGTAGATATAACGGAGGTTAAAATATGAAAGAATTTGAAGTCATTTATTCTGAAACAGTAGTCTATTCAAAAAGATTTAACGCCAACAATGAAGAACAAGCAGAGGAATTAGCACAGGAAGAATTAGATAGTGATGAGTTTGATTTAGAAACTTGGGACATTGAAGATGTTTTTGAAACTAATATAGATGATACAAGGGAAGTTAAATGAAAATTACAGATAAAGAATTTTTTAAAAAGCACACTAACAAGCCAGTATTAGCTTCTAGTTTTAAAAATGTAAAATCCCCAAACATTTACAATATTAACAAAAAAGAATTTGAGATTATTAAAAATGATGAAAAATTATATTGCGATAGCTGTGGGCATAAAAGTTATTTTTGGGCGGAAAATGATAAGTACAAAGACGATGATGAACATAATCAAATGCTTTGCCCAAGATGTTATTCGTGGAATTATTTTGAGGGTGGATACACTTGGGATATAAAAATAACAAATTGGAATAACGAAAGATGAAAAATTAACTAAATGAAAGAATTTAAAAATAAAAAAGAAAAGGCACAACTTGATAATGATTTATCAGAAAAACAAGAAAAACAACTTTATAATTTTATAGAAGAAGAACTAGAACGTATGACTGGTGAAGGTTTACTTGAGTTTGCAAGAGAAAAGCTAATCGATTTTTATTTTGATTGGGAGAAAGAAGAATTGTTAGCACTTGGAGCTATAAAAAAGGACTAATGAGAAAATACCTAAACAAAAAATACAAAATAATCGATTGGATTTGCGATGAATATATTAAATGCATTAGAGAAGATGATTCTGACTTTCCTGATTGGAGTTATTTAATTGTAAAAGCATTTAATTTAAATCAAATGAAATTACCAGAATTAAAAAAATTTAAAGAGGAACTTTTGGAAAGGTATAAATGAAAAAAGAAAAGTTATTATTAAAATTAAAAATTTATGACGGTGAACGTCAATATACTGATTATACTATTATAGATAAAA
>Ga0194115_10005258_pt1 | contig 13537 bp, 18 predicted proteins | sample TA2MahsurfametaG_3_FD_148656 | JGI IMG/M metagenome (GOLD analysis project Ga0194115, IMG submission 148656) | Freshwater microbial communities from Lake Tanganyika, Tanzania - TA2015002 Mahale S4 surface | ecosystem: Environmental > Aquatic > Freshwater > Lake | place: Tanzania: Lake...
TATTATTATAATTATGCATTATCTCCCCCTAATAAGAACTTCTATCTACTAAATCTTCAAGTTTATCAACCTGCTTCAATTGAGTCCAACTATCTTTTGAATATTGAATGCCATTGATGTAATAGGATTTATTTCTTCCAGTCTGCATTGCAGCATCATCCATATTATGTAATTTGTTTGGCAACCCTTTCTCTGCTGAGTAGGTAAGAGTGCTTACAGTTCCAATGCGATCAAGTTGATCTTGGTCTTCAACAAAATAATATTCACCTGTCTTATGGTCATACTTCTTTAACTTACTACTAACCAACTTACCTTTTAATGTTTTAATATTCATAACTTTTATTTTATTTTATTAAAAATGTTTTATCCAAACCATTCCAAACAAAGCACATAATTTCGTTTGTCTTTAAATTTTCTGCAAACATCTCTAAGCGAGTCTCAGGATTCAAATAACACTTTGTAATCGAGTCAGGCTTATAATCTAAATAACTCTCACAGATACTTTCTATATCTGAAGGTTCTCCAATCTCCCAACCTCTACTAACTCCTCTCTCTACTTCAGTGTCTAACTTTATGGAAGCAGGACTAAAATACTCACCTTCCTTCTCACAAAGAGCAACAATGTAGGTAGGATTAACTCTTAACAGCTTATAAATTCTTTCCCACGAATCTTTTGTGTGACAATAACTCTCATCTGCATAACTAGGACTTTGAAACTTTGCCATGTGTTTTATTATTTGATTGTTGATTAATAAGATTTTGTGCTAAGACCTTCAAACTTAAGTAAGGCATTAGCCAAATATTTGTGAACATCATTAATTTTGTTGAACTTAGCAACAGTGTTAATCATTAAATCTTTATCCTTCACATTTGTACCACTAACATGGTTGATGAATAACTTTTTAGCTGCCTCTGTATTTCTTTCTCTGAACACTTGAGGAGCAATTTCTTCTAAGATACTTTTGATTTGAAATGTTGTTTTTGACATGTAGTTGATTTATTATTTACTAATCTATTAATAATCAGAGGGGGTATTATTTTATTATTGTTTTCTCCTCCCCTATAATACGTTCTGCTAAATACAATCTCCTATGGTTATATTCAGCAACCTTACAGTGTACAGTCATTTCACCAAACTCCTGAGATACGAACTTATAAAGTTCCTTACTTGGCATATTGATTGCAGCACCAACTAAGTTACAAAAATACTCACATTGTATATCAATATCCTTTTTGGTCTGATGTGGTATGCCACAGTAGTTTGCTTCGCCTACTTCGGATATGAACATACCAGATGCAAAGCCAGTGAGCTTATGCTTCTTAACATAATCAGAAGCGTAACACCAAATGTATATGTTCTCTTTCTTATCAGCCAAATACTTGGCAGACATATCATCCACTATGTGAGACGGGTTACCTAAGAATTGACCTACAGATAACAATCCGCTAGGAGTTCCATGACCTAGTATAATAATTCTATCATGCCTCATAATTTCAGCATCAACTTCATACTGATAAAGTCCTCCAGTTATAACTGTAGCATCAGGTATATCTTTATAGACTGCTTTAAGAAAGTCTGTACTTCTATCGTCTGGGTGAATCACTAATGTTCTCATATATTAATAGTTTGGTCCGTGAATAAGATTTAAAACTTCTAACTCAGAAACAGGTCCCCAACTGTCAGTATCCCCATAAGGAAATAGTTTGTTAAAGATAGTTCCTTCAATATCAAATGCCAAATCATCAGCCTTCAATTCCTCAGCAATTAGAATAGCAGCCAAAAGATGCTTGTGAATTTCCTTAAACTTAGTTGCTTTGTTCATAACTTATTGATTTTTAATGTTTTAGTTGAGGGGGGTATTATTTTATTTGTGATATCTCCCCCCCTATATAGAGAATCTATTTCATCAATAACTGAACTGAGAGGATACCTACGGCTAGTAATAAACATATTAGGGTTTTTAGGGATATGTGTTCTCCAAATAATAATGTGGAACCTAAGGTAAATACAATAATACCTATTGCAAACCCTAGGAGCCTGCTAGGCCATATCTCCCCACCTGCCCATAATACGAACCCTCTAACTGAATAAATGAATAGAAATGAAATGATTGGTGATGTTAGGATTGTAAGTACTACTAAATTGTTCTTGATCCAATCATATTTAAACTGACCCTGTAGTTGTAAAAATGTAATAATCTGTGCTATAAAACCAAATACTATTCCTTTTAATAAGTTTGACATTATCCTAATATCAGTGCTTATTATATAGGATGCAACTCTTCTTGAACTTTAGTTAGGGAACTTTTTATTACCTGATCCATGTTATAGTAACGGTATTCGGCTAGACGGCCACCGAATATAATATTAGGTTCACTTTTAGAGAGATCTTTGTATTTTGAATATCTACTGTTGTTCTCCTTATCGTTTACAGGATACATCGGAGTAGTCTTCTCTGGAATATATTCTATTGGATATTCAAAAGTTATCCAAGGTCCAGGAACTTGTTTAAATTCAAAGTGTTGATGTTCAATAACTCTTGTGTAAGGAACTTCTATATCTGTATAATTTACTACTGCAACTCCTTGATAGTTAGTTATATCTTCTTCACACCTTTTATGATCAAACTTAGTTGTCTTATACTCTAGATGACCAAATCTGTAATTATAGTATCTATCTATTGGTCCAGTATAAACTACTTTGTCTGCTCTGCTATCCCAATACTCTTTATCTTTTAGATAATCTACTTCTAATCTAACATCAACGTCAAACAACATCTTCTTAATAATCCTACTATAACCTCCAATAGGTATACCTTGATATTTGGAGAAGTAGTAGTTATTGTCGTAAGTAAACCTAACTGGAAGTCTTTTTATAATCTCTGAAGGTAATTCAGCACAGGACTTTCTCCACTGCTTTTCTGTATAACCTTTAATTAACTTTTCGTATACTTCAGTACCTACTAACTTGATTGCTTGCCCTTCTAAATTGTTTGGATTGATTACGTGTCTACTTTGATTCTCTATTATCTGTTTTGCTTGAGAAGGTTTATCGATATTCCACAACTTAGAAAACGTCCACATATTGAAAGGAAGAGAGTAGACATCTCCTTTGTAGTTTGCAACTGGAGAGTACCTAAAGTTATTAAACTCGGCAAACTTATTTACATATCTCCAGACTTCTTCATCACTAGTATTAAAGATATGCGGTCCAAATAAATGAATTATCTGTCCGTCTCTTTCTTCTGTTTGACAGTTACCTCCTACGTACTTATTCTTATCTATAACTAAACATCTCTTACCTCTCTCAGTCATAACTTGAGCAAAGGTAGCTCCATAAAATCCAGAACCTACTATTAAAAAATCGTAATCTTTATTCATCACTTCTTAATAAAATGATAGTCAGCGTCAGGCCCATTTCCACAAAAATATACATGAGGTGAAGGTACTAATTCAAACCCTAATGCCTGAATAAAAGGTATGGACTCTTGTACCTGTTTAGCTCCTACGTTATACTCTACGTGTTGAAGTTCTACTATAAGATGTTTTACATTTTGTAGAGTATTCTGCATTCCCTTTAGAATGTCGAGTTCGGCTCCTTGCACGTCAATTTTTACGAAATCCGGTAAAGGAAAACCTTTCTCTCGTACTACAGTATCAATAGTAGAAGTAACTCTCTGTTCTCTAGCAGCTTCATTGTAGATATCTTTAGCAGCTGGAGAATATTTATCGTTCTCTCTATAATATGAATTACCTCCTAAGTATAGAGGATGATTGTGAAATACTAAGTCTCTTCCGTCTACATCACTAAATACTCCTAAAGCATAATTCGCTCCATACTCTTTAAAGAACTCTTCTGTTTGTAATACTGCTTCGAAATTATAATACTTAGCATCAGGCCAAACCTTTTTAGCTTCTTTAGTCCAATGTAATACTGCTGCACCGATATCATATACAACGCTAGGAGTGTAGTTTATAGTTTTTAAATAATCTATATGTTGTTGAGGAATACTCCAATCATTGTGTAAACTCCAATAATAATCTGTATAATATCTATTTGACATTTGATAATTGATTTATAAAATCAGTCCACATAGAACCAACTTTGTTTAAATTAAATCTATCTAAAATATACTTCTTTCCGTTTTCTCTGAGATGGTTCTTATATGTAGGATTTCCTTCCAGAAGTTTTATGGTAGATACTATATTATCCGTACAAGTAAAAATTCCATCTTCATCTCTTGATAACGGTTCTTTATTCATAGTATCTAGATCTGCTTTATCAGGAGGAGTTAAAAACACGCAGTAGTCTCCGAAGTATTCCGGTAATGCACCTAATGCATAAGTTATAGGTATAGCTCCTAATGCAATAGCCTCTGCTACTACACAACTAAAAGTATCTTTATGTACATCTTTGTAAGGAGTATAAAGTGGATAAATAAAGTATTCACTTTCTGCTATATGTGTAAATAAAGTCCTTTTATCTACTCCATTATGCATATGAAAGAATTCATCAGGATGTGCATGAGTTGCCATTAGATAATCAAATGCGTGAAACTCTTTATCTTCATAAGGCAACTGTCTTACGGCATCAACTGCAACGTTACCTCCTCTAGCCCAAGCTGCATGAAATATAAATTTATGAGATTTTCTTTCTGGTTTGTTTTGTAGAACCTCGTTAATCATTTCGTCAAATACCGGGTTGGGTATTAAGGTGGAAAAAACTTTATCGTATCTAAGTTTAGCAGACTGTATTAAACTATCTGTCATACTTCTTTCCCATTCTGAAATGTGTATAAATCCTAAAGGTATATTTCTATTCTGTGCATACTTTAAAATTTCTTCGTATCCATATATCCATTGCATATGCGAATAATACATAACAGCCTTAGTAACTGTTATAGGAAGTTCTTCATATTTAGTAAACCATAACATACTTACTAAAACGTCGAATTCTCTATTGTCTACTCCATCGAAGTTATGATTGCAGTACTGAACTCCTTTTACTACTCTTCCAGATATAAACTCTATCCCTCTATCTCTATATTGAGACTCCAATCCTGGTTCTAAAGGATCGGTAACAAAAGCTACTTCGTGCCCTTGCGATGCTAAATATTCTGCTACAAGTATAGTTGATGTATCAGTACCTGATCCACCTCCGCCTCCGTAACGAATAGTGTCTCCATTTAAGTAATTACTCCTTCTACTATTCCCAATAACTATAAATGCTACTCTCATAACTGTGCTTCAAATCTAGTTGTCCACTGATCGTCTTCTGTTAAACCATACATAACTAATTTATCAGGTTTAGCAGTAGAGTTAAACTTACAGTAGTGACTGCCTATTAGATAATTCATTACCTGAGGATCTGCTGATGTGAAATCTTTTCTATAAAGGTTGTTTCCCATTCTATCTATGATACCTAGAGTAATAACTTTATACTTTCCTTCAAATTGACTTTTAAAATGATCTACGTCCCAACTTACTGATAAGGAGTATTTTTGAGATTCCTCTACTACAAACTGTTGATCCCAAGGTTCAGGGTTGGGTGGTTCTTTTACTCTTAAAGTATAGTCCTGTATCTTACAGTTTTTAAAATCGAATCCACCATACACTTCATAGTCGTGTAGATTTCTATGATCTCCTAATCCATATTCACCAAAAGGAATACCATGCTGTTCTTGTTCAAATAACTGTCTAGTTAGATTTCTTGCTAAAATATCTCTTTCGCCAGAAGTTACTTTAACGTTCTCGTTTTTATGTCCGTGATCATCCCAGTGTTTAACTCTGTAGTTTCTAGTATACTCGTGCCACATTACCATTCTGTAAGGAGAGTAGAAATCATAACCTGCAGTAAAAGCTCTTACTGATAGAGAAGTTTCTTCTGTATATCCTCCGAAATAAATTCTTGGATCGTAAGGAACCTCTTCAATAAATCTAGCATCTGTAAAATAAAAATGCCCTGATATAGTTCTAGCTTTTATTACTTTATCCATTTTCTCATAGCCTTGTATATAGTAAGGCATACTCATCAATAGTTTATCTGATGAGAATTCATATTGAGACATTAGACAGGGAGTAGGGTTCCAAGTAGAAGAATCTTCTTTGGGATTAAAAGGAGTACAGTAGGTAGTGATTATTGGTTTAGCAGAATAGAGAAGTGCTTGATTGTAATCCTCCATAACTATTTCATCCCATCCTTCTACGAACCTATGATGAGAATCTATCTGAAGAGTATACTTTTCTCCTCTCCATAACTTGTTAGTGATATTTCTAGCCCATCCTAATCCTTCTGATTCGAAGTAATGATGTTTACTAACATTAAATCTAGGATCATTATCAAACCTATCTATCGGTTCGGAACTATCGTACTGCCAACAAATGCCAAAAGTTAACCTCTCTGGATATTTAGCTTTAGCTAGCATATCCTCAATAGTTGGTATTAGTTCAGGGTCTCTATAAGATGCAAGTTGTACAAATATTTTATCCATAACTTATTAAATATAACTTTTTTTATACTAAGTTACAACTTTATACGCAAGTTCCTTCAATAAATGTTACATCTATACTAGTAGGACTATTAGAGTAATTTATGTTTGCTATATTAAAAAATACGTTAGCTACACCTAATCCGTCCGGACCAGCAGTGTAGTTAGTAGATCCACCTGCATCAACTACCGTTACGCACATACTCTTTTCTGCTGCTGTATCGGTACCTATTACTCTACCTCTCATGTTCATACTAGGTGGAGTGACTAAGATTGTTGGGTTATCCGTATCTGAAGGACCCAATACTGCTGTTATAGTTGTTCCAGGAGGTTGTTGAACAAAAGCAGTACCTACAGACATATTGTTCGAAGCAAGCAATGATACGGTAATGGAAGATCCAGGTGTCGGCGTAGGTGTTGCTGTAGGACCAGGAGTAGGTGTTGGTGTATTAGTAGGTGTAGGTGTCGGCGTAGGTGTTGCTGTAGGTGCTCCTACACAAGCTGCTTGACCGCTTAATGTACCAAGTCCGCCTGAGATTAACCAAGAATTAGAGCCATCCGAATAGTGTCCATTCGGAGCTGTTGTAGTAAGAGCAGCATCTGTGTAAATAACTGTACCGTTTGCTGGCGATTGACCAGCTGCTGCATAGTAAGTAGAACAGTTGGTACAAGGAGGTCCGAATTGAGTACAAGCAGTCGATGCATCAACGTTACTGTAGGTCAATGTAAACGAAGTAGATCCAGGAGTAGGAGTAGGGGTATTAGTAGGTGTTGGTGTAGGTGTATTGGTAGGTGTTGGTGTAGGTGTATTAGTAGGTGTTGGTGTAGGCGTATTAGTAGGTGTAGGTGTTGGTGTAGGTGTTGGTGTATTAGTAGGCGTAGGTGTAGGTGTAGGAGTAGGAGTAGGAGTTGATACTAAAGTGATATCAGAATACTTTATACACTGATTACTCGCATATCCTGAAGCTGTTGCATAGTATTTAACAGCAAAATCATCTGAAGGTACTAATAGTTTATTAGAACTGGTTAACGCTGTCTGGCCAGATCTTAAAGTAAGACCTGATATTGCTAAAAAATCGTCTATCGTAGATATACCATTAGCAGCTGTACTCATTACTTACTTTCTAATTTAGCTTCAAGTTCTTTTATCTTCTCTTCTAACTGCTGTACTGCTTTCAAGAGTACGCCGATAGCCGAGTTAGTATCCATTTGATCGTGATTCTTTGTTGCTAACTCTTCTGGTGTATCATCGGCAATAAAACCTATATGCTTTTGATCGTCTTCTTGAATCTTATATTCAAACTCAACTACCTTAGTTCTTCTAATAATATCAAGAGCATCTTTCTCAAAAGGAATTATATTTCTCTTCGAATCTCTTTTTGATGTTTGGAAGAATGCCGCTGCGTTGACATATCCGTTAGCATCTCTTGCTACAATCTTACTTGCTGTTCCTGCTGTTGTAGCATCTACTGCAAACGTTCTAGCTGTACTACCGTTATAGGTACCTCCTGAAGTTAAATAGGATCCGGCAGTCAAAGCAGTTAAGTCACCACCTAAAGCAATACCTGATATAGTAGAGTTACTAAGTTTAGCGTTTGCGATACTACCTGCTAACATAGCATTAGTAATACCTAATGCTTTAACTCTTATAGTTTTAGCAGCGCTACCGTTGTAAGTAGCACCTGCAGTTGAATACTCAATAGAAGAATCATCAACCGTCAAGTTAAGTAAGTTACCTCCTAATGCTACACCTGAAATAGTATTGTTTGATAATTTAGCGTTTGCTATAGAACCTGCAAGCATTGCATTAGTAATACCTAATGCTTTAACTCGTATAATTTTATTAGTACTGCCGTTATAAGCAGTACCTGCAGTTGTATATTCAACAGAAGAATCGTCTACGGTAAGCACTCCAGCTAAACCTGAAGACATTGTTACAGGTCCGGTAAAGGTGACAGGTCCGTTAAAAGAGGACGTTGCATTTGATACTAAATTCCCGTTTAACGTTGTAGTTCCAGGAACTGATAAAGTACTACCTAACGCAGTAGCGCCTGCTATAGAAGTAGCTCCAGTTACTCCTAAAGTACCGGTAACCTGAGCATTTGATCTTGCTTGCAAGGTACCGTTTACGTTTAAACTTCCAGAAAAGCTTGCGCCAGTTAATACTGATAAAGTACCTCCTAATGCCGTATTAGTAGTAGTATCTAATCTACCGTTTAACGTAGTAGTACCTGCGACTGATAGGGTACCTCCTAAAGCAGTATTTCCTGCTAGATTAGTATTTCCAGTTACTCCAAGAGTACCAGTAACTTCGGAATTTGATCTTGCTTGTAGAGTTCCATTTACATTTACGCTACTGGAGAAACTACTTATCCCTGATACTGATAGAGTACCTCCGTGAACAGTAGCACCTGTGTTAGTAACTGATCCTGTTACAGTTAAATTATTTTTTATATCTACTGTAGAAGCAAATCCAGCAGAACCTGTTACCTGCATAGAACCTGTTATAGTAGCATTAGTTCCTACCCATAGAGAAGAAGATACAATAGCATTACTGGATACTGATAGAGTTCCACCTAGTACTGTATTACCGGTGTTAGTAATTGAACCAGTTACCGTGGTATTATTTTTAACATCTAAGGTGGAACCAACTCCTAATGATCCTGTAATCTGAGTTGATCCTGTAACTACTAAATTAGTTCCAATCCAAACTGAGGATGATAAAACTGCATTATTAGGTACTGTTAAGGTACCTCCTAAAACGGTATTACCTGTATTAGTTAACGAGCCAGTTATTGTAGTATTGTTCTTTACGTCTAAGGTACTTGCAAACCCTACCGCTCCAGTTACTTGTAAAGTCCCGGTAACAAAGGAATTAGCACCAACATAAGAGTTAACTGTACTAGTAATTGATCCAGTTATCGAAGTATTATTTTTAACGTCGAGTGTAGAAGCAAATCCTACCGCTCCAGTTACCTGTAAAGTTCCAGTTACCCATTGATTAGTCCCTACGTATAAAGAACTACTTAAAGTAGTAATACCTCTAATAGAAGTCGTACCATCACCTATTGCTACATTAGTACCGTTAGTAACGTTAAAACCCGCAGGGTAAGTCCCGTTTACGTAAGGTGCGCAAATAGTCCATCCACCAGATACGAAGTGAACGTCAGTATTATTATTTCCTAATTTAGTATTTTCTGTTGTTAAGTATCCACCTAAGCTACTAGTACCTAGTACCACTAAGTTACCTTCTCCTACTCTAAGCGTACCTCCTTGAAGAAATAAAGATGAAGTAGCTCCATTATTATTAATTAAAATTTGCTGAATACCTGCTGCTGTAGCTGAAGACGTTCCTTCTGTAAATCCTTCAAATCTTCCACTGCTTGTACCAAAGAAGGTTCCGGACATACTTCCTGTGAGGAAACCTTGTAAAGATCCAGTGAAGGTACCTGTAACTAGGCCAGCAAATATTTGATTAATCTGAAGAACAGAAGCTGTCATTGCTGAAGCTGAAACTGAAGTAGCAAATAAACCTCCTGAAGTTGATAAGGAACCTGTGAAATGTCCTTGACCGAAAACGTTGAAAGAAGAAGATGCTTCTAAAACTGGAATACCTGATGCTAATATACCGTTACCTCCAAACTGTCTAATAGCACTTCTAAGTTGTGCTGATCCGGATTGATAAGTTATAGTAAAAGAAGTAACAGTTTTAGTAATCTCCTGACCTGAAAGTACTGGAAGATATCCTGGATCACCAGTAGCCATATTTTCAAAATAGGCAAAATTACTGTCTAATTGAGTAAAAGTTAATGGTGAATTGACAGCATCTGATCCAAACTGTCTTTTATATACAGGAGTTACTGGCATTTATTTACAAGTTTATATAATATAAATAGTCCAGAAATTATTATATCTTCCGCTTACTTTTCTTCTCTTTTGAAGGTAAATCAAAGTCTTCAGTTAAAATTGGTCCACGTGAAAACTTATTCAAATCATAATGCCATTTAGAAACTATTTTACCCTTCTCATCTTTATATTCAACCACAAACTTAGTAGGCTTCTCATTAACCCTTTTAATCATATACCATACTTTTCTACAATCTCTTTAATTAGTTTTATGTCTTCAACTCTATAAGTCTTCAAACCCTCCACTCTTTTTATTCTATCAATATCTCTACTAACATCTGCTAACTTATTGGCTCTCAGCATATTAGTACTCTTACTCAACCAAAACTTATATTCCTCTGTTAGCTTAACTTTACACTTATTTATTTGGTAAGGAATAGATTTGTTGTTCCCTAACTCTTTAAGAGCTTCAAACTTCTCTTGTTTTTTTAGAAGGGAGTCTGTAAACCTGGATATGTATTGGCTGTTGAATTTCATGTAGCATAGATATTCAATTTCGTTAACAATACCTCTATTAAGTATAAATAGTTGATTATAAACTATCTATTATTGTTTTTAACTCACTACACTCTTCATATTTTTCATTAGCAATATAAGCTTTCATACAATTTTCAAGCATTAGCTTATACTGATCACTTTCCAGGATCCATTCATATTCGTAATCTGGATCGTTACGTAATGCAACAGCAAACATTGTAACTTTCTTGAACTTCCTTTTTACACCTTTCTTTACAACCTTACATATAATATCCATAAGCTCAAGGTTACCTTCTGCAATAGCTTTTTCAACTTCATCCCAATTATCTACAATAAAAAGTTCCATACATTACAATTTAGATATAAATTCTGAACCTGAGTTATCCTCTGTGTTATCCTCTGTGTTATCTATCCCTAAACTCTCAAAATGTTCTTTATAGTAACTATCTAATTCCCAATCTGGGGTATGTATTTCTACTGCTGGTGCTCCAAAATCTTCTATCAGTCCTACCTGCTGTTTTGTAAACAAATCCCCAATATATAAGAAATAACAGTTATAACAAAGCATCTCCAAGTTATCAACAGTCCAGTTACTTTTGTTGCCATCCTTAAAACTAAGGAGTAGTGGAATTTTATAATCTGTAACTCGACGTTCACTAAACTCACACTTGTTACATTGATGTGCTAAAATTCCTTCATAGAGTAATCTATTCTTTAGCTTCTCTACCGAATAGGATGGAAAGTTTGATCCCTCGACTAAAAGCTCTGTGATAGATACATCCTTCGAATCTTTTTTAAATTTGCGAATACCTTTGCCTGATCTGTTGCTGTGAAGTTCAAAGAGCGTTTTGCCTGTCGGTTGATCTACATACTGGGAGGCATATAGCTTATAGGTTGGAAAAGAAACATTCAAAACTCTAGCTGCACCTCGGTTACTATCAGATTTGCTCATTGCTCTTCTGACATCCTGCTCCGTTAAAATATTCCTAGGCCTACCCTTTATAGTCTCCGACATAACTATTTTTTATATAAACTACTGTCCCTTTAGCTTTGCAATAATAAAATCTGCAATAGGATCTAAAGGAATTAAGTATCCAATAATATAAGGATTCTCCACTTGGGTATCTCTATTTACTATAATACCATGTGGAGCTAGCTTCTTTTGTAATACCAAAGTAATTTTAGAAGCAAGATTAGAAAGCTCTCTAATATCTAAATTTTCACTAAGAGGAACAAATTTAAGCTTAATTCCACGCTTAGTAGGATTGATTCCTAGATCAAACACTACTCCGAACTCTTGCCCGCCTACAGTTACTTTTACTTCTGGTTTTGTTACTACTGATGCCATCTCATCTTTTAATTATAAATAGTTTTGATATTGATAAATCTATGTTCGTAAGTCTGGATGTTGTTGACTTCAATCTTAAATATATCTAACTCAAATGTACCTGTCTCTTCATTCTGTGCCAGTATCTCTGGTAGCTGAGTGAGTAATTGAAATCTCTCTTGAGTTAAGTCTTTTGTATCAAAGTATACTGTAATATCAGTCTTAGGTCTAATATGAGAATAGTTAACTCTCTTAGACAAATCAAATGATTTAGCTCTAACTTGTTCAGTCTCAATATACTTCTTAGCATCTTCTGCTTTATCATTATCTACACATAATATATCACACCAAGGTTCTAATGCTATAATGTATTGATAATCACAGTTCTTTACTTCAAATGCAATATTAAACTTAGGTGGTACTTGAGGCATTAGGAACTGATCATGCTTTACAAAGTGACCCCACTTACGAATAAAGTTTCTAGTTGATATCATATTCTGCTCGTTCCACTCTGTACTGTTAGTACCTGGAGTAGTTAGAGTAGGATTAAATCTACTTCCTCTACAAGTCATATGATAGATTGCTGCATCCCATAATTGAACAAATGAATATCCTGCTAATAGGAATCTATTAAAGATATCTGAATCTTCTTTTGATTGAGGAGCATATAATGGATCATGTCCGCCTACTGATTGGAAGTCTTGCTTTAATAAAAACCAAGGAGCAAATATACCTTCTGTAGTTTTACCTTTAGCACCTTCCTTATACTTACTGTACCATTTTAAGAACTCTTCTTCATTAAAGTCTTCTGGTTCAGTTTTGAAATCCATTAATACCTTTTCTGGTCCTGGTGGATGCAAAGGCGGTTCAATTCTAGTTAATGATACTACTCTATGAGGTTTTACATTCTCTACAATTGCTTCTACTGTACCTGGAGTCATATACATGTCACAGTGCCAGATGCCTACAATGTCTCTGGTAGCTACTTCATTAATCAATCTATCATATAGAATAGTATGCCCTAATCTAGTAGGACCTTCATTGCGGATAGCCTTAAAATTAGGATCCACTTTCATCATCTCTTCACACCATTCCCAAGTTCCGTCTTTACTAAAGTCATCAGCAAAACATATTTCAACATCTGCAGGAGCATTTTTTCTAATTGAAGCATAGCTCCATTTAGCATACTTTAAATTGTCTCTTCCTGGCATAATCAAACTAACCATAGTATCATTCTTTTATTTTAAATTTAAAACCTTTTGATATAAATCCATACTTGCAACATTTTGATATTCTTCCTTAGTACTTTAGCCCTGTAGGAGATTCTTTGATATAGAGAT